>Ga0302325_10000960_pt1 | contig 75671 bp, 77 predicted proteins | sample Palsa_T0_2_FD_201948 | JGI IMG/M metagenome (GOLD analysis project Ga0302325, IMG submission 201948) | Peat permafrost microbial communities from Stordalen Mire near Abisko, Sweden - Palsa_T0_2 | ecosystem: Environmental > Terrestrial > Soil > Palsa > Peat permafrost | place: Sweden: Abisko... | reverse complement strand
GTCAACGGCGCGGCGATCCCGGCGGTGGCCACGATCGTCGCGAACGAGAAGTAGAAACTCATCGCCGGCGCCATGTCGGCCAACGTGAGGGCCGCGATATCCCAGTCGTTGAGGACCCCTCGCGCCAGGCGCCCCTCTCCTGGCGCGGCCGGGCTCGACGCCTGCTGGGCACGATCGCCGGTCATTGCCGTCTTAGACCTCCTCCGAGCAGGCCGATCTGAGGCCCGGAGCATATACCGACCCGGCCGGGCTGCCAACCCCACCGCATTGCCGGTAAAGGCCCACGTCGACCGTGACAGCCCTGCTGGTGCAGAGCAGACGTCCCGAGCGGTGACAGCAACAGCGCTGCTTGGGCTACAAGCCGCACAGATTCTCGAGGCGCCGGCCCGATTTCACTACCAGCTCCTCAACATGACCACTCGCGGGACGGTGGCAATCCTGACCGCGTCGCCGAGGAACTCGCCTACCGCGCGCTCCCGTGACGTGGTCGTGCCCCGCCGCTGCGCCGAAGGATCGGTGAGATGCAGTGCGCGTGGCGGTGGGGGACCGATCCTGGCCGGCGCTCGCGCTCCCATCGCAGCTCGCGCCGGTGCGGATGCGGAGGGGGCGACGCGCCTGCCGTTAGATCGTCGGCGACGCCCACCTGCTCATCGGCCCCGGCGAACGGACCCTCTGACGGGGCGAGCGCACGTTCGGCCCAGTCGAGCAGGCGGTCGAGCGATGAACGGAACATACGTTCGTAAGACTACGGAGCCCGCCGGACGGAACCGCAAGCGCGGAACTGCCGGTCCGAGACACGCCGCCGGCCAAGATCTAGGCCCGTGACGAACAATGGAACAGGATCCGGCGCTAAGGGGTCTTGAGGCGGATCGCCGGGGTCGTGGCGAGCGAGGCGACCTGCGCATCGAGCAAATCGCGGTGGGAATCGGGGAAGGTGGTCATGGCCTCATTCTCCCCCCTCGGGTCCGCTTTAGACACCCAGGCGCCTCACGTACGCGCTCGGACCAGGATGATGCCTGGATTCACAGTGCTGATGTGATCGTCGTCGGGTTGGGCGCGATGGGCAGCGCCGTGTGCTCTCAGTGGTTCCTTCGATCCCGCGCTGGAGCTCCGGAAGGATGTGCGGCACGAACGCGAAACGCATCCGGGCGAAGTCCCGCAGATGCCCGTTATGCGCGAACACGACGTTCGTGCCACGGATCCAGAACGGGTGGAGGTTCGTCTCGCTCAGCGGCTCCGGATCGGTCAGCGCCACCCCGCGAACATGGGCCAGCGCACACGTCGGCTGAAGCTTTCCGGCCAGGTGCCTGAGATTCCCGTCGAACACCGGCAGTGTCAACGAGCGGTACAGGAAGGGATCCTCAGGTCGGGTCGAGCGCGGGTCCCACGCGGCGAACCCGAACCCGGCCAGGTTCTGCATCGCGGTCATCCGCGGCGCGTGCGCCTGGCGCACGAGCGAGTTGTCGGTCTCGAACAGAACACCCGCCAGCGGCAACGGCCGGCCGAGGTATGCGAGGACGCGGCACATGGTCAGCGGGCGGTCGTCGGGGTCTGCGTCAGCGCCTGGGCGCGGGTGAGGGCGGGTGCGGCGCGCAGCGGGGTGAGGGTCGCGATCGCCTGCTCCAGCAGCGGGCTGGCCTGATCCGCCTGGTCGTGGTCGGTGTGCCAGGCGGCGAGGTCGGTCTGGGTGACGGCGTGCCAGTACGGGTATGCGAGCTTGTCGAACGCGTCGATCGCGGTCTGCAGGTCGGTATGGACGTTGTCGTGCCGGCCCTCGGCAGTGTTCACGAGCGCGCGGCCGCGGGCGAGGTGCGCGCGCAGGTACGGCGAGACGTGACCCGGTGGGCGGTCCGCGAGCAGCCCGAGGATCTGGTGGGCGTCGTCGTGGCGGGCGAGGGTGAGCGCGGCCTGGAGGGCGTGCGGCCAGCAGTCGCGGACCGCGTCGGTGGACGCTCCCAGAGCGTCGATCGCGGATTGGAGGGTGGGGAGGCCGTGTGCGAGCGCCTGACCCAGTTCGCCTTCGGCCGTCCGGACGATGACGACGCACCCGTCGTAGCAGGTGCGGAGCTCGGTGTCGTCGGTGTCCTTCCACGCGGTCATCTGTGCCAGCGCGGCCGCGGCGGCCTGCGGTTCGCCGCGCGACGCGTGCAACTCCACGAGCCGGTAGTGGAGGTATTCGGCACCGGGACGGTCGGGGTCGGGATCGAGCAGCTCGCGCGCGAGCGCCTGAAGCTCGTCCCACCGGCCCGCCAGCATATCGAGCTGCATCAGGTTCCCCGCATACAGGGTCTCGTTGTGGCGGTCGCCGCGGCGGCGGGCGATCGCGAGCCCGGCGTGGGTGTGCTCGCGCGCGTCGGGCAGATCCCAGATGCTGCCCAGGTTCCCGAGGTTCCCGAGCGCGCGGGAGAGCGGATCGCCGAGCGCGTGCCGCTCCCCGATCGTGACCGCTGCGGTGTACAGAGCGGCGGCCTCGTGCGGCCGGTTCGTGAAGTCGTAGAGGAGGCCTTTGTTGACGAGCGCTTCGGCGAGCACGTCGGGCAGCTCGTACGCCTCCGCGGCGACGAGCGCCGCCTCGACGGCGACCGCGGCCCGGTCGTAGTCGCCGGTGAACACGAGCGCGCGGCTGAGGATCGCGTTCAACCGCCCGAGATCCTGTGTGTCGGCACCGAGGGCGTGGAGGGTGTCGAGCGCGGCGGTGACCCGCTGCACCGCCTCACCCGGCCGCCCCAGCTGCCGCAGCGCCTGAGCGACCGGGTAGGCGATCAGCGCCGCGTCCCGCTCCCGCCCCGCGGTCGTGAACGCGTCGGCGGCGGCGTCGAGCAAGGCGAGCGCCTCCTCCGCGCGTCCGGCCTGGACCGCCATCGCCCCCGCTGCCTGCAGCAAGGCCGGCTGGTCGCTCGGGTCGGCGTGCTCGCTCGCCGTCAGGAACGCTCGCTGTGCGACCTCTGGCGCGCCGACCGTCACCGCGCGGCGCGCCGCGCGCCGCAACGCGGCCACCGCCCGGGCTTGCAGTTCGGGCGCGTCGGGGTCGTCCGCGGCGGCGTGGTAGGCGTCGAGGAGGTGGGTGGCGATCACCTCGGCGACCTCTTCCCCCTCGTTCGCGAACACCCGCTGCAAGTGCTCGGCGGCCGTCAAATGTCTTTGCTTGCGTTCCCTGCGCGAGAGCGTCTCATACGCGACCGTGCGCAACAGCCCCTGCGCGAACGCGTACTGCCCCCGATCCGGCGAGAGCGGATCGGCGCGGATCATCAACACCTGCCGGCGCACCAAACCCGCCAGCGCCACGTCGAGCTGCTCGGCGAGCAGGGCGGTCATCGCGACCGCGGCGTCACGCGGGAACGACCCGCCGAACACCGACATCGCCTTCACCACCCCACGCTCGACCGGGTCAAGCGCATCCAACCGGGCGGCCAGCAGCGCCGTCAGGCTCGCCGGGACCTCCAACTCCCCAAGCTCCCCGGTCGCGACCAGCCGCCCGTCCTCGCCCGGCTCGAGGATGCCGCGGTCGGTGAGCGCCCTCACGGTCTCGACCGCATACAACGGGATTCCCTGCGCCCGCTCAACGATCCGGCCGACCGCCTGCGCCGGGAGCCCGTCGACAACGCCGGCGAGCATCGCGCGGATCGCACGGTCATCGAGCCGTTCCAACGGCACGATCGTCGCGCCGCGCCGCCCCGCCGGCCACCCCTCCCGCCGCTCCGCAAGCTCAGGTCTTGCGAGCGTGAGGATGAAGATCGGAACCTGGGTCGACCAGTCCAGCAGCTGGTCGATGAAATCGAGCAGCCCCTGATCAGCCCACTGCATCTCCTCGAACACCAAGATCACCGGCTCATGCGCCGCGAGGCGCTCGAAGAACAACCGCCACCCCGCGAACAGCTCCGGGCGGTCCAGCCCCGGCTCCGCGACCCCCAACAGCGCGCCAAGGCGCGGCGACACGAACGCCCTGTCGGTCGCGTCCGGGATCCACTCCGCAAGACCACGCTCGAGCTTCTCAGCCACCTCCACCGACGGTGCGTCCTCGGGGATCCCGAACCGCTGCCTGACCATCTCCGACAGCGCCCAATACGCGACCCCGTCCCCATGCGACAGGCACCGGCCGAGATGCCACAAGAACGTGTCCGCCAACCCGTCCGTGTAATTCGAAAACTCACGCCGCAACCTGGACTTCCCGACCCCCGCCTCACCACTGATCGCGACCAGCCGCGTCGAGCGACGCTCAACCGTCGCGTGCAACAGATCCTTCACCAACCTGAGCTCCGTATCGCGGCCGACGAACGGCGCCTCGACCTGCCCCTCCCGCTCACGACCACCCGCACCCGCGACCACCCTGACCGCCCGCCACAACCGCAGCGGCTCGACCTTCCCCTTCACGCTGTGCTCACCCGCATCCTCGTAGGCGATCGCCGCCGACGCGATCTGCCGCGTGACCTCATCAACGAGCACCGTCCCCGGCTCAGCGGCCGACTGCACCCGCGACGCCGTATTCACCCGGTCCCCGACCACGATCCCCTCACCCGGATTCTCGACCGCCGCGACCTGACCCGTCACCACCCCCGCCCGCGCCATCAAACCCGGCGCACCCACCTCACCCCCGAACACGCTGACCGCGTCCACGATCTCCAAAGCCGCCCGCACCGCCCGCTCCGCATCATCCTCCCGCGCCACCGGCGCACCCCACACCGCCATCACCGCATCCCCAATGAACTTCTCAATCACACCCCCATACCGCTCAACCACCGTCCTCGCCGACAAGAAATACCGGCCCAACAACTCCCGCACATCCTCCGCCTCACGCCCCTCCGACAACGACGTGAACCCCACCAAATCCACAAACAACACCGACACGAACCGCAACTCCGGCACCACCACAACCGCAGGCGGAACCACCGCGGGCACTCCGGCGAGCGCCGTCCCACACTCGCCACAGAACTTCAGGTCAGACGGCCACGGCGCCCCGCACCCCGGACACAGCAACGCCAGCGCCGTCCCACACTCGCCGCAGAACTTCATCCCCTCCCGATTCGCAGCTCCACACGACCTGCAGACCAAACCCGACGCCCTTTGCTCTCGAAGACCCAAGGGAAGTATCGCCTGCCGCACAGCCGGAAGCGATCGATCAGCCTATCGCTACTTGCGTAACCCCGGGCTCCTGTCTTCGCCGCTGCCGATCGACGCGATGGCGGACGCTACGGGAGCAGGTGAAACGCCGGACAATGGCGTGGTTTGATCGCGCTGAAGTGTCGTCGGTCCAGCGTGATCACGATCTCGGCGCCGGTGCGCTCGGCGAGGGCGATCACGCTGGCATCGGTTCCGCCGAGCGGGAAGTCGGCGTAGGTCTCGACGAGAGAGGCCATCCGCTCGAAGTCCCCGGCTGCCGGACCTTCGACGTCCCAGCCCTCGAGGCCGCGCAGGAAGGCGGCCTCGGCCCGCGCTCCAAGCCTTCGGCCCACGAAGTAGGTGGCTTCGGCCACCACCAGCGCCGGAATGATGAGGCGCAGATCGCCGCGGGCCAGGACGTTGCGGCAGGCCTCGTGGTCGTGATCGTCGGCGTCGGCGGTCGCGTACAGCGGGCCCGCGTCAACGACCGCCAGCATCCTGGTCCCACTCGCGGTCGAGCAGGTCCTCCAGGTCGCGGCCGGTGGTGTTCGGACCGCTGCGACCGACGGCCGCGAACGGCACGGCGCGCTGCTCGCCGGCGCGACCGATGCCGAGGTACTCGCTCAACGCGTCGCGGGCGATCGCGGAGGCCGGTAACGAGCGTCGCCGCGCTTCGCGGTCGAGCGCGTCGGCAAGATCGTCGGGCAGCGAGATCGTGGTGCGACGCATACGTGCATACTAACATCACACGACTGCGTCAGGTGGTGATTCGGTCGCTCGCATGGGCGAGCTCATGCTCGAGCAGTTTCACCGCCATCTGATCCGCCGCGACATCTACGCCACCCCGTCGGCACGGTACGGGGACCCGCGCGCGCAACTGCTCACCGGCCGAGCGTGGCAAGCCGCGAAGGGACCGGCAATGAACGCGCTCGGCCTACCGGACGATCCCGGCGAGCTGTTGCGCGAGCACTCCGCCGCGCTTGACGGCGCGTGGCGAGCGATGGCGGAGAGCCTGACCGCCGGGACCGTCGCCCACGTCGGCTCTGACGGGAAGCTGCATGCTGAGAAGATCGACGCGATCCCAGACCCGCCGAGCCTCGTCGATCTCCGCCGCCGGCTGGAGGCGATGCTCCCACGGGTCGATCTGCCTGAGCTGATCTTGGAGGTGATGGGCTGGCTTCCCGCGTTCGCCGAGGCGTTCACGGGCATCTCCGGCGGGCAGAGCAGGATGAGCGACCTCGATCTCACGATCGCCGCCGCGCTCACGGCGCACGCGCTGAACATCGGGTACGTCCCGGTGATCTCTGACAGCGTCCAGGCGCTCAGGCGCGGGCGGATCAGCCACGTCGATCAGAACTATCTGCGCCCGGAGAACTACACGCTCGCGAACGCCGCGCTGATCACCGCCCAGGACGGCATCGATCTCGCCCGCCGGTGGGGCGGCGGTCTGGTCGCCGGGATCGACGGGATGCGGTTCGTTGTCCCGGTCCGCAGCATCCACGCCCGCCCGAACTCCAAGTACTTCGGACGCCGCCGTGGCGCGACCTGGCTGAACATGATCTCCGACCAGGGCGTCGGGCTCGCCGGCCGAGTCCTGTCCGGCACCCCCAGAGACTCGCTGCACGTGATCGATCTGATCTACAGCCAGGACGCCGGCCGGCGTCCTGAGGTGATCGTGACCGACACCGGTTCCTACAGCGACATCGTCTACGGCGTGATCACGCTGCTCGACTTCGACTACCGCCCGCAGCTCGCTGACCTCCCCGACGCAAAGCTGTGGCGGATCGACCAGGCCGCCGACTACGGGCCGCTGAACCAAGCCGCGCGCGGGAAGCTCGACCTCACCCGCGTCTACCGTCACTGGCCCGATATCCAGCGGCTGATCGTCTCGATCCACACCGGCGCGATCACCGCCCACGACGCGCTGCGGATCCTCGCCCCCGGCGGCACAACCACCCAGCTCGGCGACGCGCTCGCCCAATACGGCCGGATCTTCAAGACGCTGCACATCCTCTCCTACGTCGACGACGAGCCGTACCGGCGTGAGATCAAAGCGATCCGCAACCTCCAAGAAGGCCGCCACGACCTCGGCCGGACCGCGTTCCACGGCCGCAAAGGCGAGCTGCGCCACGGCTACCGCGACGGGATGGAGGACCAGCTCGGCGCGCTCGGTCTCGTCCTGAACTGCATCACCCTGTGGAACACCATCTACCTCGACCACGCCATCAGCGAGCTGCGCGCGGCCGGCTACCCCGTCCTCGATGCCGACCTCGAACGGCTCTCGCCATACATGCGCCGGCACATCAACTTCCACGGCCACTACTTCTTCAACCGACCCGCCCTACCCGGCGGCCGCCGTGAGCTCCGCGACCCCGACACGCCCGATGACGATTCCGACTGACCAAGCCGCCCTTAGCGCCGGATCCTGTTCCATTGTTCGTCACGGGCCGATCTACGTCACCCGCGAAGCCTACGCCGCCGACCCGAGCGCGGACCAGACGTCGACCTTGGCGGCGATCCGCTTCACGACCTCGGTCGTGAACTCGGTCGTGCCGGCGTGGCCGCCGAGGTCCGGCGTCTTAGTGCCGGACGCGATCGTCTCGAACGCCGACTCGTAGATTGCGCGGGCTGCGCGCGCCGCGCCGGGGCCGTGATGGTCCGCGGCGTGGCGCAGTACAGCTCCACAGGCGAGGATCATCGCGAGCGGGTTGGCGAGGTCCTTGCCCTGCAGTGCAGGTGCGGTCCCGTGGGGCGCCTCGGCCATCGCCACGGTCGTGTTGTACTCGTCGTCGAACGCGAGCAGCACGGATTCGGCACCGGCGATCGATCCGAACATCGGCAGCACGAGGTCCGATAGGCAGTCGCCGTCGCGATTGAGCGCCGGGATGACGAGTGGGGCGTCGGTGGCGCCCGAGAGAAGCCCGGCGTAAGTCGCGTCGATCAGGACCGGCTGGTAGGCGACGCCGGGGTGGCGTGCCGCGGCGGCGTCGAGCTCCTCCTTGAGCATGCCCTCGTAGACCGGCGACACGGTCCATTTGGGCCCGCCGTAGACGCGAGCCTGCATCTTGGCGGCAGCGCGGAAGGCGTACTCGGCGACGGCGTGGCAGGTCGAGCGCCTCACGTGCTCGGTGCAGTAGGCGACCTCGTTGGGGGACCCCGAATCGCCCTCACGCCACTGCTTCGAGCCGTAGGCGCCGTCGACGGCCATGCGAACGACCGAGATCGGGAAATGGACACCGGCGATCGGGGGGACGCCCGGCAGTCGCCGGCCGGTACGGACGATGATCTTGCCGTCGACGGCCTCACGGAGGATGCGATTGGGCGAGCCGACGTCGTCTGCGCCCTCCGGCGTGATCGTCGCCGCCTTCAGGCCCAGGCCAGAGTCCCGCATGGCCACCGCGGCATCTGTGACGACGCCGTTGGCGGTCGCGCGCCGGTTCGCCAGCGACAGGTCGAATCGCTTCAGCTCGAGGTCCAGCTCGAGCAACGACGGCTCGAGCACCCGCACCGCTTGTTCGAGCAGCTCCTGACCAGTCTCATCTCCGTCGAGGACCACGACGCGGATAGGCTCGGCCATCACGGGCACGATATCCGAGTAAGGCCGCCACGACCACGAGACTGGCCGCGAGGAGCCTCGGACGCTTGGCGCGAGCTGGGACGGCCTCGGTCGCCGTCGCGGCGTGCGCCACCGGGAACCGAGCCACCACTGGCGGACCTGCTGCGGCCTCCGTCGGCGACCCACCCGCGCCCGCCGGCGATCCTCCCGCCGCGACGGGAGAACCACCCACCGCTGGCGTGACAGCCGCACCCGGAGCCCCGGCCGGAGCCCCCACCGCAGGCGGGGCCGGCGCACCCACAGCCCCGGCCGCCGCACCCAGAGCCCCGGCCGGAGCCCCCAGCGCAGGCGGGGCCGCCCCACCCAGCGGCTCGCGCGGTTCAGGCGGCTCGCGCGGCCCAGGCGGCCCCGGCGGCACAAGCGGGACGAGCGTCCCGCGGCGTGCGAGTGTGATCACGAAACTGAGTGCCACGCCGCAGACCGGGATCACCAATGCGGTTCGGATTCCCGAGCTCTGGATCGCGGTGCCCGCCAGGGCGGCTCCCGCGGCGGTCCCGACCATGATCGCGGTGAAGAGCCACGAGAACGCCTCGATTGTCGTTCCTGGTGGTGAGACGTCTTCGATCAGAGCGAACCCGCAGGCGCTCACCGGGGCAAGTGTCAACCCGGCGACTGCTGTCAGCACGACCATGACCGGGATTGCGCCGGCGATGATGAGTGGGGCCATACCCGCCGCGAACAGCGCGTTCAGGACGAGGTAGCGGTGTGCTACGCCAACACGCCATGTCCGGTTCCCGTAAAGGAGGCCGCCGACCAGGCTTCCGATCGCGAACGCACCCAGCAGGAATCCCGCGTCCGCTGGGTTGCCGTGCCGGGTCGCGAGCGCTGGCATCGCGACCTCGAGTGTGCCGAGGGCGAGCCCGATCGGGGCTACTGAGATGATCAGCGTGCGCACCCCAGGGCCGGCGAGCGGGCCGGCGATCGTACGCTTGCCTGCTGCTGCGCGCCATCTGCGCGAGGGGGGAGAGGTGGCGAATGCGATCGTCCCGGTGACAGCGAGGAATGCGGACGCGATCACGGCGGCGGAGGGGCTCGCAACCGCGACGATCACGGCAGTGAGCAGCGGGCCGGCGATGGAGTACAGCTCGGCAAGCACCGATTCAAGCGCGAACGCCTTGTCCCGGCGGTCGCGCTCTGGGATCAGGGACACCCACAGCGCTCGCATCGATGCCGACATCGGCGGCATCGCACCACCGCCGACGGCGGCGAGTACCGCCAGCAGGGCAACGGGGACATGCAGATGGACGAAGATCACGAGCCCGATCAGCGCTGAGGAGCTGACGAGTGCCGATGGGATCAGCACCCTCGGCTGCCCGAACCGGTCGATGAGCCGTCCCTGACCCGGCGATATGATCACGGCACCGAGCGCTAGTCCGGCGTCGACGATCCCGGCGTCGACGAACGAGCCCGTTGCCCGGCGGACCATCAGGACGATCGCGAGGGCGTTGATCCCGACCGGGATCCGCGCCACGAACGCGGTGATGACGAGACGCCGGGCACCGGGCGCCCGCAGGATCGAGCCGTAGTTAGCGCGCACCGACCCCTACCTATGCAGCCCCTCCGCCACTGCTCATCAGGTCGGAACCTGCCGCCTCGAGCGCAGCGATGACGACCTCGACGTGCTCGTCGAAGTCGACCCCCAGATCCTCCGCACCTCGCCGCAGGTCATCGCGATCAACTGCCGCGGCGAAGCTCGCTGACTTCATCTTCTTCTTGACCGACTTGGGCGTCATACCCGTAAGCCCATCGGGGCGGACATACGCGCACGCAAGCACGAATCCCGACAGCTCGTCCACTGCGAAGAGGGTCTTTTCCATCGGCGTCTCGCGCGTCACGCCCATGTATTCCGCATGAGATGCGACGGCGCGGACAAGCTCGGGCGGATATCCCCTCGCCTCGAGCTCTCGCATTGCGTACCTGGGATGGCCGTCCTCGAGGCTCGGAAATCGCTCGTAGTCCAGGTCGTGCAGCAGGCCGGTCGCTCCCCAGAGCTCCTCGTCCTCGGCAAAACGCCCTGCGTAGGCCCGCATCGCCGCCTCGACTGCGAGCGCATGTCGACGCAGGGATTCTCCCTGCGTCCACTCGCAAAGGAGGTTCCAGGCCTCCGTGCGCGAAATCTCTGCCTGCATGGCTGTTACCCTAGCTCAGCGCCTCGGGCCCACCGCTGTAGACGGCACCCGTCGCCGAACGCCCCCCATGGAGAAGTTCATCATCAACGGCGGCGTGCCGCTGGCCGGCACCATCGTGCCCGCCGGAAACAAGAACGGCGCTCTGCCGATCCTGGCCGCCTGCCTGCTCACCGAGGAGGAGGTGCTGCTGCGCAACGTGCCGCGGATCTCCGACGTCGAGACGATGATGGAGCTGCTCGACACGCTCGGGGCGCGGGTAGAGTGGCGCGGTCCGAACGTCGTCTCGGTGGAGGCTTCGGGCGCATTGCACTGCGAAGTGGATCGCCGCCTGTCGGAGCGGATCCGGGCATCCTTCCTGCTTGCCGGACCGCTGCTCGCCCGGTTCGGGCGCGCCCGGATGCCGCCGCCTGGCGGAGACGTGATCGGGCGCCGGCGTCTCGACCCGCATCTGGACGCCTTCAAGGCGCTCGGCGCGACCGTCGAGCACGCCCGTGACATCTTGATCGAGGCGCCGTTCAGGCTGCGCCCCTGCGACTTCCTGATGGACGAGCCGTCGGTGATGGCGACGGAGAATGCGCTGATGGCCGCGGCGCTGACGCCGGGTTCGACCGTGATACGCAACGCTGCGTCAGAGCCACACGTTCAGGATCTCGCGCGGATGCTCGAGTGCATGGGCGCGCAGATCGATGGGATCGGATCGAACGTGATGACCGTCCACGGCGCGGAGAGCCTGCACGGCTGCGAGCACACGATCGCGCCAGACCACATCGAGATCGGGTCGTTCATGGCACTCGCCGGCGTCACGGGCGGCGAGCTCGTCGTCAAGGACACGCTGCCCCAGGACCTGCGGATGATCCGGATCGTGTTCGAGCGACTCGGCCTGCACAGCGAGCTGCGGGGGAACGACGTACTGGTCCCCGGCGCGCAGAAGCTCGTGATCCGCGACGATGCCGGCGGCATCCAGCCGAAGGTCGACAGCGGGCCGTGGCCCGCGTTCCCGGCCGATCTGACAAGCGTTGCGCTCGCGCTCGCCACCCAGTCCGAGGGCTCGGTCCTGATCCACGAGAAGATGTTCGAGAACCGCCTGTTCTTCACCGACAAGCTGATGATGATGGGGGCGGCGATCACGATTTGCGACCCGCACCGGGCCGTCGTAGTCGGCCCTCGCCGTCTCCGTGGCGAGCGGGTCCCCGCGCCCGACATCCGGGCGGGGATGGCGATCCTGATGGCGGCGCTGTGCGCCGACGGCGTGACCGAGATCGGCAACATCGGCCAGATCGACCGGGGATACGAGCGGATCGACGAGCGCTTGCGCGAGCTTGGTGCTCGGATCAAGCGCGTCGACGACGTCCCGGTCCCAGCCTAGCGGGCGGGTCGGGGTGCCCGCCGGCGGCCAGGGCTTTGTCTTTGCCGGGCTCTTGCGGGGTGTAGGGGGCGGACGCAATTGGCCCGCGGCCGACACTCCGACCCGCTAGCGGGCCTGGCAGCAGGCGCTCTGGCCCTCGAGCGATAACCCCGATACCCCGTAAGCTCCGCGCTCCCCCAGCCACCTCCCGACCCTAATAAACCCCAGACCCGATGATCGATCGCATCCCCAGCGGCACGCGCGATGTCCTCCCGGACGAGATGCGGGAGCTACGCGCCATCACCGAGCGCCTGCGCGCCCAGTTCGAGCGTGCCGGATATGGCGAGGTGTACACGCCGGCGCTCGAGTACGAGGGGACGCTCGCGCGGGGTGATGTCGCCGGAGCGATGCCGGCATACCGCGTTTTCGACGAGCAGGGACAAGTGCTGGCGCTGCGCTCGGACATGACGATTCCGATCGCACGGCTGGTCGCCACGCGCTACGCGGGCGCCGAGCCGCCGTTGCGATTCTGCTACTTCGCGCACGCCTACCGGCGTGTTCGCCCCCAGCGCGGTCAGGCCCGCGAACTGCTCCAGGCGGGGGTGGAGCTGGTTGGGGCCCCCGCACCGGAGGGGACGGCCGAAGCGCTGACCGTGTTGTGCGCTGCGCTCGACGATGTCGGCCTGAAGACCTACAGCGTCGGCCTGGGTGACTCCTCGCTGTTCCCGGCGCTGCTCGAGCGGGTCGGGGTCCCGCCGGAGCAGCGCGGACGGCTCGTGGAGGAGCTGGTAGCAGGGGACTTCGTGGGCGTCGAGCGAGAGGTCGCCGCGCTCGGGATCGACGCCGAATCGGCCGAGCTGCTGTTGCGCGTTCCGCAGATCCGCGGCGGCCCGGAGGTGCTCGAGGACGTTCCGGAGCCCCTCGACGCGGCGGTGCAAGGGATGCGATCGGTTCACCAGCTGCTGCCGAGCGACGCGGCCGCGCGGGTGATCTTCGACCTCGGCCTGGTGCGGAGCCTCGGGTATTACACGGGCGCCGTGTTCCAGGTCTATGACCCGGCGCTCGGGGTCCCGATCGGCAGCGGCGGGCGCTACGACGACCTGCTGGCGAAGTTCGGCCGTCCGCTGCCAGCCGTCGGCTTCGCGCTCAGCGTGGAGCGGCTGCATATCGCCCTCACCGGCGAGGAGGGTCGGTGAACGGCCTCCGGATCGCCGTTCCGCGCGGCGCGCTGTTCGGCGACACGCTCGAGCTGCTCGACCGTCTCGGGGTAGACACCCGGGAGGTGCGCGAGAACGACCGCAAGCTGCTGTTCGAGGAAGCGGGAATCGTCACGATGCGACCCTCGGACGTCCCCACCTATGTAGAAGCCGGCGCCGCCGACCTCGGAATCACCGGTAAGGACGTGCTGATGGAGCAGTCGGAGCGCGAGTGCTACGAGCTCGTCGATCTCCGCTACGGGTACTGCCGCATGGTGCTGGCGAGCGAGGCCGGCGAGGACCGGGGCGCCGAGGCGCTCCGGAGGCTGGGGGTCGTCAGGATTGCGACCAAATACCCCCGGATAGCGGCCCGGCACTTCCTCGAGACAGGCCGTCAGGCGGAGATCGTCGAGGTCAAGGGCTCGGTCGAGCTGGCCCCGCTGACCGGTCTGGCGGAGGCGATCGTCGACCTGACAGCGACCGGGACGACGCTGGTCGAGAACGGCCTCGTCGTGCGCGAGGAGATCGCCGAATGCAGCGCGCGACTGATCGCCAACCCGGTGGCCCACAAGCTGAAGGCCCGTGCGATCGACGCCGTCCTGGAGCGCGTGCGTGGCGCCTGAGCCGATCGTGCTGGATCGAGACCCGGTCGTGCTCGCCGGCGAGCTGCGCTCGCTCGTGCCCGACTCCGGCTCGGTCCGCGAAGCGGTCGCTGAGATCGTCGCTCGCGTCAGGGCCGGGGGCGACAGCGCCGTGCGCGACTATACGAGGCGATTCGATACGGGCGGCGCCGAGCCGTTACCGCTCGTGGTTGGCGCGGGCGAGCTCGACGCGGCTGCCGAGCGGCTCGACCCTGCCGTCCGCGACGGCCTCGTTTGCGCCGCCGAGAACGTCGGTCGGGTCGCCGCGGCCGGGCTCACAGCGGACCGGGTGGTGCAGCTCCAGGGCGGCGCAAACGCGCACTGCGTGCAGGCATCGGGCACGCAAGCGCGCGGCACGCAAGCGCGCGGCACGCAAGCGCGCTGGGAGGTCGCGCTCCGCGGTGCCCCGGTGGCCAGCGCGGCCGTGTACGTGCCGGGAGGCCGGGCGCCGTACCCGAGCACGGTCGTGATGGGCGTCGTCACAGCACGCGTGGCCGAGGTCCCCGAGGTCGCTGTGTGCGCGCCCCCCGGCCCGGACGGCGACATCCATCCGGTGATCCTCGCCGCCTGCCGACTCGCCGGCGCAACCGTCGTGTACCGGATGGGTGGAGCGCAGGCGATCGCCGCGCTTGCGTACGGGACCGAGTCGGTGAGCGCCGTCGATGTGATCGTCGGGCCGGGCAACCTCTACGTCCAGGAGGCCAAGCACCAGGTGTTCGGTCAGGTTGGGATCGAAGGCTTCGCAGGGCCGAGCGACCTGGTCGTGATCGCCGACGCCGACGCCGATCCGGAGCTGGTTGCGCTCGATCTGCTCGCGCAAGCCGAGCACGGGCCGGGCACGCTCGTAATTGGCATCTCGGACTCGAGCGAGCTCCTGAGCGCGGTCGCCGAGCGGATGTCGCAGTCGGCCGACACGGGCGCGATCCGCCGGCTCGTCGCCGTCGAGAATCCCGACGAAGGACTCGCGCTGGCCGAGGCGTTTGCGCCTGAGCACCTCGAGCTGATCGGCCCGACTGCGGAGGCGCTCGCGCCGAGAGTCTCGCGCGCGGGCTGCCTGTTCGTGGGCGCAGCCGGGGGGTCCGCGTTCGGCGATTACATCGCCGGCTCCAACCATGTGCTGCCAACGGGGGGAGCGGCGCGGTTCGCGTCCGCGCTGTCGACCGCGCATTTTCGGCGGCGCTTCTCCGAAGTGCGGATCGGCGGCGCCGCCGAGGCGCTGGCGCGCGCCGCCGCGCCGGTCGCCCGCGCCGAGGGGTTCGAGCTGCATGCCCGGTCGATGGAGGCTCGGATTCGCCAGAATGGATCAGCATGAGCCGTACAGCCGAGATCACCCGCAAGACGGGCGAAACCGACGTCCGCGTGTCGGTGACGCTCGACGGCGCTGCGGCCGGCATGCGCGAGACCGGGGTCGGGTTCTTGGACCACATGCTCGACCTGCTGGCCAGGCACGGCCGGCTCGACCTGGACGTGCATGCGACGGGTGACCTCGACACCGGTGCGCATCACACAGTCGAAGACGTCGGGATCTGCCTCGGCCAGGCGCTCGACCGGGCGCTCGGCAGCCGCTCCGGAATAACGCGCTACGGTGAGGCGACGGTGCCAATGGACGAGTCACGTGCGGCCTGCGCGATCGACATATCCGGTCGGGGCTACTGTTGCTTCGACGCCGCCCTGCCGCCAGGCGCGATCGGCAACTTCGACCACGAGCTGACCGAGGAGTTCTTTCGAGCGGTCGCGCTCAACGCGAAGCTGACGCTCCATCTGGTGATCGAGACGGGCAGCAACGCACACCACATGATCGAAGCCGTATTCAAGGCTTTCGCCCGAGCGCTCCGTGCCGCCGTCGCCCTCGACCCCACCGAGCAAGGAGTGCCGAGCACGAAAGGCACGTTGACCGCATGAGCGCGGGGCCGATGATTGCCGTCGTCGACTACGGGATGGGCAACCGGCGCTCGGTCGAGAAGGCACTCGAGCATGTCGGCGCCCGAGCGACGATCACCCGCGATCACGATGTGATCACGGCCGCCGACGGCATCGTCGTCCCAGGCGTTGGCGCTTTCCCCCGGGCGATGCGCAACCTGCACGAGCTCGCGCTCGCGGACCTGATCATCGAGCGCGCGTCGGTGGGCTCGCCCGTCCTCGGGATCTGCCTCGGGATGCAGGTGATGTTCGAGCGCTCGGTTGAGTTCGCGCCCACCGCCGGGCTCGGGTTGATCCCCGGGGACGTGACGCTGCTGCGCAGCGGCGGCCTGCCGCTGCCCCACATCGGTTGGAACCGAGCCGACCTTCGGCGTTCCTCGCCGCTCACCGAATCCCTGACCGCGGGCGGCGCCTACTTCTACCACGTGCATTCGCTCGCCGCGCGCCCGTCCGATGCGGCGGATGTGCTCGCGACCTCCGACTACGGGGAGCGCTTCGTCACGGCTGTGTGGCGCGGCTCCGTGTTCGGCGTCCAGTTCCATCCGGAGAAGTCCTCCACACAGGGTCTTGCGCTGCTGCGTAACTTCGCGTCGGTATGCGCGGGTAACGCACAGGGCGTGGCGGCGTGATTCTTCACCCGGCGATCGACATCCTCGACGGCAAGGCGGTTCGTCTCGCCCGCGGAGACTTCGACGCGCGAACCGTGTATGACGCCGACCCGCTCGACGCCGCGCGCCGGTGGGTTGAGGCCGGCGCGCGCGTGCTCCACGTCGTCGACCTCGACGGGGCGCGAACGGGCAGCCCTGCGAACCTCGACCAGATCGAGCGGATCGCGCGCGAGGTCGACGTCCCGATCCAGGTCGGCGGTGGGCTGCGCTCGGTGTCGGCGGTCAGGGATGCCGTGAGCGCCGGCGCTGCGCGTGTCGTGCTTGGCACGGCCGCTTATACCGACGTTGACTTCCTCGACGAGGTCGTGGCCGAGCACGCCGATCGCGTAGTCGTCTCCGTCGATGCCCGCGACGGGCGCCTTGCATCATCCGGATGGCTCGAACAGACGGAAATCCCGGCGGAGCTCGTGTTCGAGCGTCTGGGACGCCGGGGCGTGCGCAGCTTCGTCTACTCGAACATCGAGCGAGACGGCATGCTCTCAGGACCCGATCTGGACGAGGTACTGCGAATGGCGGCGGCCGTGCGCGGACGCTTCCTGTACTCGGGCGGCGTCGCGTCGCTCGCCGATCTCGAGGCTCTTGCGGGGCTGCGGCAGGTCAACCTCGCCGGCGTCATCGTCGGCAAGGCGCTGTATGAGGGCCGTTTCACCGTCGCTGAGGCACAGGCGGCGCTGAAGGAGCCGGCGCGCGGGTCGCGCGTCACACGCCGGGGGCCGGGCAATTCACTGTAAGCGTGTGATCCCCTGCCTCGATGTCGACGCCGGCCGCGTCGTCAAGGGCGTCGGTTTCGTCGACCTGCGGGATGCCGGGGACCCGGTGGAGCTCGCCTGCCGTTACGACGCGGCAGGTGCCGATGAGCTCGTGTTCCTCGACATCACTGCGACCTCCGACAAGCGTGACACCGTTGTGGACCTTGCGCGCCGCGCCGCCGACGACGTCTTCATCCCGTTCACGATCGGCGGCGGGATCCGCTCGGTGGACGACGCCCAGGCGGTGCTTGACGCGGGCGCGGACAAGATCTCGGTCAATTCGGCGGCGCTCGCGCGGCCGGAGCTGCTCAACGAGTTGGCGGAGGCGCTGGGCGCCCAGTGCGTCGTCCTCGCGATCGACGCGAAGGCGCGCGGCGACGGGACCTGGGAGGCGTATGTCGCCGGCGGACGCAGACCCACGGGGCGTGACGCCGTCGCGTGGGCGAAGGAGGGCGTCGAGCGCGGAGCGGGGGAGATCCTGCTGACGAGCATGGACCGCGACGGCACCAGCGCCGGCTACGACCTGCCGCTGACGCGCGAGGTCGCGGCTGCGGTAAGCGTGCCGGTGATCGCCTCAGGCGGGGCCGGTGGCCTGGAGGATCTCGTCGACGCGATCGAGGCCGGCGCGGACGCGGTCCTCTGCGCGTCGATCTTCCACTACGGCCGACATTCGGTCGCAGAGGTCAAGGAGCACCTGGCCCAAGCCGGGGTACCGGTGCGCCCTGTCGAGTAGGGGTTAGCGCCTGGCGCGGTGAGCTCCGGAACCGTCAGATGAGGGCTGCCAGGCGCCGCATACACACTCGGCCTACCAATGGACGCACAAGCAGCGCCATGCACGCATCTACACCTCCGTTATGAGGGTGTTGCGTAACGGTTGGCGAGTTCGGGTCGTTAGCAAGATTTGACAACGACGGGTGGCCGTCAGAGGTCGGGAATCGCCTTGCCGAGCGGTGAACCGCGGGGGGTGTGTGCTTAAGCGTCACTGGAGTTCGCTTTGGCACACACCCTCCCCTGGGAACGCTGCGAACCGGCCACCGACCGCCGATTCGCCCGTCGCCGGCACCGTTTCGGCGGCCCCAAGCGGCGCGAGCAGCCGGATCGATGATCACTTTCGTACAACCCGCTGGGTTGGTGCAACACGCTCTATCCGTAGGAAATGTTGCGTCCAAACCAGGGCGGCGCCGCGCCACGGCTTGCTGGCCGTGACCAGCTCCACCCCGCGCCGGATCTCCGACGCCTTGAGAGCACCGCATTGATCGCGAGGCGAGAGTCTGGACTCGCGAGCGAGTAGTCGATGCCGTTCGAGACGATGTTCGTAGAGCCCCCCGTGAGACGACCGTCCGGCGCAGGTCGGGAAGCGTCGACGAAGTCTCCCCGCGTCCGCTGAGGAATCGCCAGCCACAACTGACACCTCCGTTGTGGTTACGCCGGTTCGTCGTCGGCGCGCACGGGCGTGCACCGGTAGCCACGCCCGAGCTCGGTATGTATGTAACGCCAGCCCGGTGATACATGGTCGAGCCTGCGGCGGAGCTTGCGCACGAATACGTCGACGGAACGGTCGCTTATCGACATCTCGCGGCCCCAGACTTGCTGGTAAATCTCCTCCCGACTGAGTGCTCCGTCGTGCTGTGCGAGCAGGGTCAGGATCGTGAACTCCCGGTTGGTCAGTCCCACGCTTGTATCACCTACAAAGGCCTGGCACAGGTCCAGACGCAGGGTGATCTCGCCGATTCGAAAAGACGGTTGGGACATCGCGGTACGGGTACAAAGCCGGCCTGACGATCCAGCAACTACCAACCGTAGTCTCCCAGCCGCTGCCGCCGGGCGGCATGTCGGTGACCCTAGCGCGCACTGTCAAGCACACCAAGCGCGCCACGATTGGACGATCGCGCGAGCCACGAACTCGCGCAGGCCCGACCACGCCGGGTTATCCCGGCGCAGCTATGAGTGGTTTGCCGGTCTCCACCGGCGGCTTCGGGGTGCTACGCGGCTTCTTCGACGTAGCCCGCGGCCGAGCACGCATCACAGTACGCGGCAGGCGGGACACGCGGCTCGTAGCATCCAGGTCGGCAACAGGTCGAGGAGCGCTTAGGGCGCCCACGACCGATGCGCGCAGCCGCCGCGTCCTTGAGCTCCTCGCGCATGCGATCGAGCTCCGCGGCATGATCCGCGCAGAACCGACGGCCGGATTCGGCCGGATTGGGGCAATGACTTCCGCTGCGACAACGCATAGAAGACGCATTCTAACGCATCAAGCGAACGCATGTTTCGTGGCACCAGACCACCGACCCGGGCAGCGCGGTCGCTGCCAGGGGGTGCCTGCTCGGATCCCTGCCTGTGTGGGGCGCCTGAAGGCACCCGTGCCAAGACTGTCGCGAGCGAACGGCTGGTGTACGCGGAGAGCCTAGCGCAGCCGGCGATCGGTGTCGCAGGTAGCGGAGCGGGCGAGTCTGACCTCCTACCCATTTCCAACCAGATAGATCGATAACCTTGTTTGTTGGTACAGTGATCCCGTAATTCAGATCAGGATTGTGGCATTTAGCCCCATCGGAATTAGGGAAAGGGAACTTAATTGACCTCACGGACAAGGACTATGGCGGCCTTAGCCGCTGTCGTTCCGGCGCTCGCGATTCCGGCGACCGCAGGCGCGACGACGCTGATCGGATCGGGCTCGAGCGCTGAGCAGCCGATCCTGACCGCGCTGTTCGCGGCATATCAGAAGGTGAAGCCGAGCGTGAACATCATCTACTCGGCGGATGGCGGCAACTCAGGCGCGAAGGATGTCCAGCACGGCACCAGCCAGTTCGCGATCAACACGCGCCCGCCGCAGGCGAGCGACGCCGGGCTGGCGTACATCAAGATCTTCAAGGACGGCCTCTGCATCGCCGTCAACCCTGCCAACCAGCTCACCAACATCACGACTACCCAGCTCGCGAACGTCTTCCTCGGCAACCTGTCGAGCTGGAGCTCGCTGCCGGGATCAGGGCTCACGAGCGCGATCGCGCCGTTCGGCCGTGGCTCGACGGCCGGCTCGTACACCTTCTTCCAGAGCGCGATCCTGAACGGCCAGAACCAGGCCGGAGACGTCGCGCAGGAGAGCACGGACGGGGACGTCGCGACCGCGGTCAAGCGGAACTCGGCCGGGATCGGCTACGTCGGGCTCGCTCACACGGGCAAGGGCAGCGGCGTCAAGACGCTGGCGCTGAACGGCGTCGCCTGCTCCGCGGCTGAGATCAAGTCGAGCAGGTACCTGCTCAACCGCTACATCTGGTTCGTTGTGCCGGCGACGCATCCGAGCAAGGCGGCCTTGGCGTTCGAGGCCTGGATCCGGACCAAGGCCGCGGCAGCGGTGATCGACAAGGCCGGCGCCGTGGCGACCTATGCAAACAAGAACATCAAGTAAACGCGGGCAGGTGTGGACGACGACGTCCTGATCGAAGAGCAGTCACCCGTCGACCCCGACCGGCGCGCCGAGTTCATGCTCGGCGCGCTGGTCTGCGTCGTCGTGGGACTGGTGCTGGCGATGTTCGTGTTCGTCCTGCACGAAGCGTGGCCGTCGTTCGCCCACAACGGGCTGCGCTGGTTCGGCGCGGGCGGCAGCGTCGACAATCAGATCAGCGCGATCTACACCTCGGGGGACAACGCGACGCGTGCCGTGTACACGTTCCACGCGTGGCCGCTGATCTGGAGCACGATCCTGATCGTCGGCGGCGCCGTGATCGTCGCTTTCGTTTGCTCGCTGTTCGTGGCGGTGTTCATCGTCGAATTCGCGCCGGAGTGGATGCGTGCCGTGCTGCAGCCGGTGGTGCGGCTGCTCGCGATGGTCCCGTCGGTCGTCTACGGGCTGATCGGAGTGCTCGTGGTCGTGCCGTTCATCAACAATCACCTGATCAGCGAGCACAGCAAGGCGTCGGTCACGCCGATCATCACGCTCGACGGCTACAGCCTGCTCGCCGCCGTGTTGATCCTCGCCGTGATGATCGCTCCGCTGATGATCGCGATCTTCGTCAACGGGCTACGCGCGGTGCCACGCGGCTGGCTCGAGGGGTCGCTCGCGCTCGGCATCAACCCCTGGCGGAGCGTCTGGAAGGTCGGGGTCAGGACAGCGCGGCCGGCGCTGATCGCCGGCACCGTGCTCGCGACCGCCCGCGGCGTCGGTGAGGCCGTGATGCTGTCGATGGTCTCCGGGTCGGTCGGGTTCGCGCCCAATCCCGCCGACGGCTTCGTCTTCTTCTTCGAGCCATCGCGCCCGATCGCGGCGACCATCATCGACAACGTTGACCAGCTGACCTCGCCGCCGATGCGCCACACCCTGTACGCGCTCGGCGCGGTGCTGCTTTTCTCAGCCGCGATGCTGTCGTTCGCCGGGTGGGCGGCCAAGCAGCCCCTGCGGCGCTATGGGGTGCTGGCGTGACCGGCAAGACATCCGTGTCTTCCTTGAAAGACATCCGTGTCTTTCCTTGCGAGTTCGCCTGGCGGCGAACTCGGGGGGTTGACCTATGACCTCCACCCAGGCCGTTGCTGCGCCTCCGGCACCACGCCGCAACGAGTCGAGCGCGTCGTGGCGCCTCACCGATCGCCTCGGGCTCGCGTTCGCGTGGTTCCTCGGGGTGCTCTTCTGCGTGATCACCGCGGCGATCGTCCTGTATCTGTTCGTCGAGGGGATCCGGTACCTGCGCCCGTCGCTGCTCGTGACCAACCCGTCAGCGGGTTACAGCGAGAGTCAGACCGGCGGGTTCTTCGATCCGCTGATCGACACGGTCGTGATCGCAGCCATGTCGATGGCCGTCGCCGTGCCGGTCGGCATCGCGATCGCGGTTTGGCTGAGCGAGTTCGGTCGCCCCGCCCCGCTCGCGCGGGTCGTCGAGTCGACGATCGAGATGCTGGCGGGTACCCCTTCGATCCTGCTGGCTCTGTTCGGCACGCTGCTGTTCGAGGCGCCGTGGCTCGGATTCCTCAGCCGTACCTCGGGCACCGTGGTGTTCGGGCGGTCGTTCTTCGCCGCCGCGGCGATGCTCTCGCTGCTCGCGCTGCCGCTGGTGGTGTCGAGCGTGCGCGAGGGCCTGCAGGCGATCCCGAGCCACGTCCGCGAGGCCTCATACGCGGTCGGCAAGACGAAGGCGGCCACGACGCGGCGCGTGCTGCTGCCGGCGGCCCGTCCGTCCGTGCTGACCGGCTCGATGCTCGGGCTCGGGCGTGTGATCGGCGACACCGCTATCGTCGTCCTGCTGCTCGGGAATACGCTGACCAACGACCCGTCCGGCTCGGTTCCGATCCTCAGCGCGCTGCGCGGGACGGGCAGCACGCTGACGAGCTACGTCTACTACAACGCGCCTACCGGCGACGGTGACCAGCCCGGGAAGGCGTACGCCGCGGCATTCGTGCTTCTGCTGATGGTGCTGGCGCTCAACGTCGGCGTCGACCTGATCGGCCGGCGCGGAAGGGACCTGCGATGGAATTCCTGACCCCTCCGCCGGTTCGGCGGCTCACCGGCGCGCGGCCCGAAATCGTCAGGCCGGCGGACTCGAACGGCAACGGGAACGGCAATGGCAACGGCAACGGCCACCGCGCTCCGACGTTCGTCGGCGGTCGTGCGCGCGTCGCGCCGGCGACGATCGCGATCGATCGCATGCAGGTCGAAGAGCTCTCTGTGGATTACGGTCGTAAGCGCGCGGTAAGCGAAGTCTCGCTCCCCATCAGGCAAGGGGAGGTGCTGGCGCTGATCGGCCCGTCCGGGTGCGGCAAGACGACCCTGCTGCGGTCGCTGAACCGGCTGACCGAGCTGACAAAGACGGCGTCATCGCAAGGGCGGATCACGCTCGACGATGTCGACATCGCGACGATCGAGCCGACCGCGCTGCGACGTCGCGTGACGATGGTCTTCCAGCAGCCGAACCCGTTCCCGATGAGCGTCTTCGACAACGTTGCGTACGTCCTGCGCGAGCAGGCGTCGCGGCGTCCCAAGAAGCGTGCGCTGCACGGAGCGGTCGAAGAGGCGCTCGCGAGGGCGGGCCTGCTCGACGAGGTCCGAGCCGACCTCGACCATCCCGCGCTCAGGCTCTCGGGCGGCCAGCAGCAGCGCCTCTGCATCGCCCGCGCGCTCGCCGCAAACCCCGAGGTGCTCCTGCTCGACGAGCCGTGCTCGGCGCTCGACCCCCGGTCGACGCAGGTGATCGAGGACCTGATCGTGAAGCTGCGCGAGGACGTCGCCGTCGTGATCGTCACACACAATCTGCAGCAGGCGTTCAGGGTCGCCGACTACGTCGCCTTCATGTACCTCGGCGAGATGGTCGAGTACGCGAGCGCGTCGCAGCTCTTCTCGGCGCCGCGCGAGCAGCGGACGAAGGACTATGTCAGCGGCGCGTTCGGCTAGCTGCCTCATGACTGCGCTCGCGCTCACCGTCTCGACCGGCTGCGACTCCACTCAGCAGCAGGCGGTGCGCGCACGCCTGAAGGCCGAGCGCGTGATCGCGAGCGAGGCCCCGACGGTGGTCAGGCGCCGCAGCTCGCAGATCCGCGTCGTCGGCGTGACGCTGCTGCGGGGATCCGGCGGTGACGCGATCGCCGTCCGAATGCGCAGCAGCGCGACGCATCCGCTGCACGACCTGCCGGTCTCAGTCGGGATCGTGGCACGCGGCGGGCGACGGATATACCTCAACGACGCTGCGAACGTCTACTACTTCAAGACGCACCTCGCGTCGATCGCCGCCCGCGGCTCGGTCACCTGGGTGTTCACGACGAGCCGGGAGCTGCCCGCCTCTGCGACGCCGTTCGCGGCCGTGGGAGCCAGCGCGACCGTGCCGGCGACGACGGTCCGCACGCTGCCGCCGATCGAGATCAGCCCGGCGCAGTCACCGACGGTGTCCTCCCGCGCGTCGGGCGTCCGCGTCAGGGTGACAAATGCGTCTGCGGTGCCCCAATACCAGCTCCAGGTGTACGCGATCGGGCTCGAGCGGGGGCGCTACGTCGCAGCCGGCCGGGCGACGATCGAGCATCTAGGCACCGGGAGTAGCGAGACCTTGGAAATCGGACTGCTCGGCGGCCGGTCGGCGACATCGGTCGAGCTCGAAGCGCTACCGACGATGTTCCAGTAGGAGCGCGCGAACGTGAGCCAGGCAAAGACCCCGATCCAACCCGAGCAGGCACAGAACGTCTACGCGCGGTGCGACCAGTGCTCGTCGCCGGTCGATCAAGGCCAACGCTACTGCGTTGTGTGCGGATCTCGCAACAAGCGCGCCAAGGACCCCGTCGCCACCTACCTCGGGGTCGCCACGAGTCGGTCGCGCGCTGCCACCCAGTCCCGCCCTGGCATCGCGCGCCGGCGCCGGACGGCGGGACTCGGCACGGCAGCAGTGATCGCCGTGATTCCGCTGGCGGTCGCGCTCGGGGTGATCGTCGGCCGTGACAGCGCCGGCAGCAACGCGAAGCAGTTCGAGGCCGCGCTCCGCGCACAGAAGGCGCCGATAGTCAGGATCCTGGGCGGCGGCACCGCCTCGAGCGGCGAGCCCGTCAGCGTGACCACTCGCGCGGTTGCCAGCACCTTCCCGCTTCAGCAGGGCTACACCGTCGAGCTCCGGACGCTGCCGGCTCGCGGAACCGATCAGGCGGCGGTAGTGAAGGCCGAGCAGGCGGCCAAGGCGAAGGGCGCGACGTCGGTCGGGGTGATCGGCGAGAAGGATTTCAGCGTCAGCCCAAAGCCTTCAGGAGACGTCTACATCCTGTACGCCGGGCAGTTCAAGACCAGGGCTGCGGCCGATGCCGCGCTCGCGAAGCTGAAGCGGCACTTCCCCGGTGCAGTCGTGATCGCCGTCCGAGCCGTGGCCTCGTCGAGCACGCACTCTGCGTCGGGTGGCAAGGTCAAGGCGACAGCGAGCAAGGCGCAGCTCGCGCAGGGAGCGAAGGACGTCAAGCAGCTCAGCCACGACACCGGCAGCAACTACGTGAATGCCCAGAACAACCTGCCCGGCGAGGTCGTGGTCCCGTGAACCTTCCGACCTTGAAGCGATCAAAGCCGGACGTCGTGGTCCTCGCGGGGAATGCGGCGGCACCGGCGCTCGAGCCCGATCCCGAGCTCATCAGCCGGCGCGACCGGTTGGTCGAGCGGATGACGATGATGCAGTCAGAGCTCGGCGGCCTCTTCTACGAGATGGCGATCCGCGACCACGTCCGCATGGATGTCCTGATCGCCAAGGCCGCCGAGCTACAGGGTGTCGACACCGAGCTCGCCGAGCTCGAACGCCGGCTCAACGAGGATGAGGGATCTCACGCCGCCACGCCGGGGCATCCCACCGCCGGCAGCTGCCCTGCCTGCGGCGCCGCCCACCTTGCCGGCGCGGCGTACTGCTCGCAGTGCGCTCACGCGCTCGCGAAAGGATGATTCGCCGGCTTCGCAACCTCCGGCGAGTCCGTCTGACGCCGACGCAGCTCGGCGCTGTGACCGTCGCGTCGGTCCTCGCCACCGGCCTCGTCATCGCTACGGCGCTCGGCAGGACGAGCGTGCCAGCGCAGGCGATCGCGCTGCTGCGCCGCACGCGGGTCGAGCGCGTCGTCGTACCACGCCGACCCGCTCCGCCCGCCGCGCCCGCGGCGAGCAGGCCCACGCCGGCCGCCGCCGACTCGACTTCGAGCGCGGGCTCCTCGACCAACACCTCGACCAACACCACGACCAACGCCTCGACGACGACCACATCCACCACCGCCACCAAGACGAAGCCTGCGAAGACCCCGGTCCCCTCAAAGGTCAAGCACGTCTTCATCATCGCGCTGACGACGCCGAGCTACCGGGCCGCGTTCGGTCCTGGCTCCGCCATGACTTACCTCGATCATGAGCTGCGTCCGAAGGGAGACCTGCTTACCGGATACGAGACGCTTGGCAGAACCGACCTCCCCGATTACCTGGCGATGGTCAGCGGGCAGGCGCCGAATCCCGACACCGAGCGCGACTGCACGACCTACGCCGCATTCCCGATCCGTGCCGCACCCAGCAAGGCCGGTGACGTCCCCGGAACGGGCTGCGTATATCCGAGCACGATCGTGACGGTCGGCGATCAGCTCGACGCCTCCGACACCGGCTGGAAGGGCTACTTCGAGGACATGGGCACTGGGCAGCCCGCGGACCAGCAGAGCTGCCAGCACCCGAACTCGAATGCAGTCGATACCACGCTTACGCCCGGCACTGCGCCGACACCCGCCGACGTGACCACGCCGGCGGTCACAACCACGGCCGGCGGCACGACTTCAGTGCCGACAACTGCGGTGGCGACCACGACCACGGCGGCTCCAGCGGCGACGACGCCGCTCGCCGGCAGCGACTACGCGACGAGCCAGAACCCGTTCGTGTACTTCCACTCGCTGCTCGACTTGGGGGACTGCCAGACCGACGATCTGCCACTGTCGCAGCTGGCCGGCGGCCTCGGGTCCGCGGCGCGCACCCCGAACCTCGTCTACATCGCCCCGGGCCTGTGCGACGACGGCTCCGATACGCCCTGCCCGGGCGTCACGCCGAGTGGTCTGGCCGGCGCCGACGCATTCCTGAAGCAGTGGGTGCCGCTGGTGCTGAGGTCCCCGGCCTACCGCAAAGACGGAGCGCTGCTGATCGTCTTCGCCTCGGCCGCGACGCGGCTCGCCAACGGCACCACATTCGGCGATCCGATTCGCACCGGGGCGCTCGTGATCTCGCGATACGCCAAGGCGGGTAGCTCGAGCCCGGCCAAGTACACGCCCTACTCGGTGCTGCGCTCGATCGAGGACCTGTTCGCGCTGAAGCCGCTGGCGCACGCGGCGTCGGCGAAGTCGTTCGCGGCCACCGCCCTGCCCGGCGCCTGGGGGATGGCCGTCACCGACAGGTGATCTGATCGGTAGCGGCCATCCCCGAGACCCGTTAGCCCTACGCTCACACTGTGCGCTGGCTCATCGACGGGATGAACGTGATCGGCTCGCGTCCCGATGCGTGGTGGCGCGACCGCGACGCCGCGATGGCCCGGCTGGTCGACCTGCTCGAACGGTGGGTCGCAGAAACCGGTGAGGACGTGACCGTAGTCTTCGAGCGACCGCCTTCGCCGCCGATCCGCTCGACGGTGATCGAGGTCACGCACGCCCCGCGGCCGCGCGCCGACGCCGCCGATGACGAGATCGTCCGGCGACTCGCCGCCGAGCCGCCAGGGCAGGTGTGGGTGGTCACCTCAGACCGGCTGCTCGCCGATCGAGCACGGAATGCCGGCGCGGTCGTCGAGGGTGCCGACTCGTTTCGGCGACGCCTGGAGGCGGGCTGACGGTCAGGGACTCGCAGCCGGCGCCGAAGGGCGGCGGTGTCGCGGAAGCAGTTGGAACAGGTCGGCGTAACCGGTCAGGTAAAGAGCGGTCGGGTCGGCGATGATCGCGTTGAACGAACCCGTCGGAAATGAGAACACAACCCGTCCGGTGCGGACGTTGAGTCCCGTTGTCGTCTTCGCGGAGAGGTTCGAGTAATAGACGACGTTGCCGACGATCGTCGGCGAGCCGGAGATCTTGCCGCCAGCGTTGTGGGCCCATCTCACCGCTCCGGACTGAGCGTTGAACGCGTACAGGTTCCCGTCGTAGGAGCCGATGTAGACGGTCGGGCCGAGGCCGGGGATGTTGGCGACGGCGGGGGACGAGTAAACATACGCCCCGGTCGCCGTCGACCACGCGAGCTGGCCGGTAGCCGCGGCGAACGAATACACGTAGCCGTCGGTGTTACCGATGTAGACGCGTCCGAACGCGACCGCGGGGGTGGAATAGAAGTTGCCCGAGCCGAACCCGAGATCGGCGCCGTTGGTCGCAACGGCCCAGACCGGGTGGCCGTCGCCGGCGCGCACCGCGTAGGCACGGCCGGCGTAGTCGGCGAAGTAGAGGATGCCGTTCACGTACGCGACGCCACCCTTGACAGCACCGCTGGCCCGGTAAGTCCAGACGACATGACCGGTGCGCGCATGGATCGCGTACACGGTCCCGTCCTGGTCGCCGAAGTACAGGGTCTGGCCCCAGACGAGCGGAGAGGACTCGCTGCCCGGCGGGATGCTCATCTGCCAGACGATCTTGCCGGTGCTTTGGGACAGGGCGACGAACCTGCCCTGCGCGGGCGTCGTTGCCCCGGGGACCGTCGAAAGGAGTGGGGCGAAGATGAGGCCGTTTCCGATCGCCGGCGACGCTGCCGACAGCGTGCCGATCTTGTTCTGCCAGAGGACCTTTCCGTTGAGCTTGTCGATCGCCAGCGCGACCCCGGAGTCGTTGAGCACGTACAGCGTGTTGCCGCGAATCACGGGCGGAAACTCGAGCAGCGCGGAGCCGCGGTACGTCCATCCGCGGTGGAATGGCGGCTCGAGGGTCGATCCCGACGGGAACAGCCGCGTGCGGGCGGCGCTGTAGCCGTATCGGGGCCACAGGAAGTCGCGTGCCGCCGCCGGGAGCTTGCGGGGCGTTGTGGTTGTCGTGGTGAACTGGACGTGCGGATGCGAGACGTTGCCTGGCTTGTGTAGCACCACCACCACGCCCGCGGCGATAACCGCGAGCACGAGCACAGCCATGACAAGGAGCGGCCCGCGCCGCCTCCGGCGCCGCGATCCGGGACTCATACGGCGTCATCTTAATGGTCTTGGCGCGCTCTCGCGGGCCGGTCGCGTGCGGTCGTCTTGCCGGCCAGACAAGATGCGCGGATGCAGACACCTGGTCCTGAGGAGCTGATCGCGCTGGTGCGGGAGCTCCCGTCGGCGACATCCCTGCTCGCCGCGGTCGGCGACGAGCGCGGGGTCCATCTCGTTGGTGGTGCCGTCCGCGACCTGCTGCTCAGCCGCCTGCTTGACGCTGGTGCGGGCGGTAGTGAAGAGCCGGACCAGAGCAGCCGGCGCGAAGTACGTGACCTCGATCTCGTCGCCGAGGGGGATGTCGCAGCGCTCGCCGCCCGGCTCGGGGGTCGCTACCTGACCCACGAGCGCTTCGGAACAGCCAAGGTGACCCTCGATGGGTGTGGCTATGACCTCGCGATGGCGCGGCGGGAAACGTACGCCGAGCCGGGAGCGCTCCCCGACGTCTCACCGGCGACGCTGACCGAGGACCTGCTGCGGCGTGACTTCACCGTCAACTCGATTGCGATCACGCTCGGCGGCCCGCGTGCCGGTGAGCTGACCGCGGCGCCGAACGCGCTCGAGGACCTCGGCGCCCGACGGCTCCGCGTCCTGCACGATCGGAGCTTCCTCGACGATCCGACCCGGCTGATCAGGCTCGCGCGCTACGCGAGCCGGCTCGGTTTCGAGGTCGAGTCCGGCACGCTCGCGCTCGCGCTGGCCGCGCTGGCGGGTGACGCTCTCGCCACGGTCTCCGGCGCGAGGATCGGCGCCGAGCTGCGCCTGCTCGCCCGCGAGGAGGATCCGGTCACCGCGCTTGTGGCCCTGCGCGAGCTGGGGATCGATCGTCGCATCGATCCCCGTTTCGGGCTCGCCGATCCACCGCTGGCGCGTCGCGCGCTGGCGCTGCTGCCCCCGGACGGCCGCCCCGACGTGCTCGTCCTGGCGGTCGCCTTCGCCCGCGTCCCGGCTGCGGACCTCGCGCCTTTGCTCGACGACCTCGCTTTCGACGCCGATTCGCGGGACCGCATTCTCGCCGCAACGGGCGGCGCCGACCGCGCCGCCGGGGCGCTCGTCGCCACCCGGAGACCGTCGGAGATCGCGGCTGCGCTCGCAGGGTCGACCGTGGAGCTCGCCGCGCTCGCCGGGGCGCTTGGACCTTCCGAGCGCGCGCGCGAATGGCTCGAGCACCTGCGTCGTGTGCGCCTGGAGATCGACGGCAATGAGCTGATCGCCGCCGGCGTCCCGGAGGGACCCGCGGTGGGGCGCGGCCTCAGGGCGGCGTTGGCGGCCAAGCTCGACGGCCGCGTCAACGGCCATGACGCCGAGCTGGCGGAGGCCGTGCGCGCGGCCGAGGCCTGACCGCGTCACTCAGAACGCATGTCCGACTCGAGGCCGACGCGCGCGCCACTGGCATCATGGGCGAGATGAGCGTGAAGTCGAGCCCGTTGCTCAACCTACCCGCGCCGTTCGGGCCCGCCGGCGACCACATCGCCGTCGACCTGATCGGTGGCCGCGCGCTGTTCACGACGCGCCGCGGCGGCTCCTCGACGGGCGCCTACGCCGGCCTCAACATGGGCACGACGACCGGCCCGCAGCCCGCGGACGTGCTCCACAACCGCCATGCGCTGGAGGACAGCCTCGGGGTCACACTGAGGTGGGGCCGACAGGTCCACGGCACCTTCGTCGCGGTGGCGCCGGCCACTCCGGCGGCGTCCGTTGAGCCCGAGCAGGCCGACGGTCAGGCGACCGTGGCGGCGGGTGTGGCGGCGACGGTCATGGTCGCCGACTGCCTTCCCGTCGCCATCGGCGGCGACGGCGCCGTGGCGGTGGTCCACGCGGGCTGGCGCGGTCTCGCCGCGGGGATCATCGGCGTGGGGGTGGGGAGGCTCCGGGAGCTCGGGGCGCGCGGGCCGCTGAGCGCCGCGATTGGGCCCGGTGCGGGGCCGTGCTGCTACGAAGTCGGCGGGGAGGTGCACGCGGCGTTCGCCGCCGAAGGCGAGGCCGCGCGGCGTGGACGCAACCTCGACCTCAAGATGATCGCCGCGCTCCAGCTCGAGCGCGCCGGAGTGGAGCTGGTCCACGACGTCGGCCTGTGCACGATCTGCTCCGACCGGTCCCTGTTCTTCTCGCACCGGCGCGACCGTGGCGTCACCGGCCGTCAGGCGGGGCTTGCTTGGCTGGTCTGATCTTCGAGGGGCTCACCGTCGCTTCCGTGCGCGCGAACCTCGAGCATGCACGTGAGCAGATCGCCCGCGCGGCGTCACGTGCCGGGCGAGACGGCGCCGAGGTCGAGATCCTCGCTGCCGTCAAGTACGTCCCCTCGCCCGAGCTCGACGTGCTCGCGCAGGCCGGCATCGGGCTGGTCGGCGAGAACCGTGCGCAGGACCTCGAGCAGAAGGCCGGCTCGCATCCCGGGCTGTTCGTATGGGACTTCATCGGCCAGCTCCAGAGCCGCAAGGTCAAGCAGATACTGCCGCATGTCCGCTACATCCACTCGGTCGACAGCGACTCGGTCCTCGCGCAGCTCGAGCGACACGCCCCGCCGAGCACCGACGTGCTGGTCGAGGTGAACGTCGCCCAGGAGCCCGGCAAGGGCGGGGTCGCGCCGAGCGAGCTGGCGGCGTTCCTGGATCGCTGTCCGGTGCACGTCGTCGGACTGATGACGATGCCCCCGCTCGCCCGCTCGCCGGAGGAGAACCGTCCGCATTTCGCGGCGCTGCGTGAGCTGGCCGGCAGGCATGGCCTGCATCACTTGTCGATGGGCACCAGCCAGGATTATCCGGTCGCGGTGCAGGAGGGCGCGACGATCGTGCGCCTCGGTGCGTGCCTATATGCGCCGCGCGCGCCATAATCGTTGGAAGGGAAACCACCGCTTTCCCCGAAACACCCAGCAAAATGGCATTCCGCGACACATGGCACCGCACGATGGTCTACTTCGGCCTGGCCGAGGATGACCAGTACGAGGACGAGATCGAGCCCGAGCCCTATGCCGAGCCCGAGACTCAGCTCGAGGATCGGTATCGCGAGCGACCGAACGTCCGACGGCTGAGCGCGCGCCGGCGGCGGGACGAGATCGACGACATCTTCGCGGACGATCCGGCGACGGAACGGCGAACCAACGTGCTGCGGTCGGTGAGCGCAGCCCGCGGCACGAATGGACGTGGTGCGGGCAGTGGCGCCGGCGGCGGCGGAGGAGACGTGCGTGTGCATCTGGTGATCCCAAAGAGCTTCAACGACGCGCAGGACGTAGCCGACAAGTTCAAGGACTCAATTCCCGTGATCCTGAACCTGCAGGGGAACGACACCGACCTCTCCAAGCGGCTGATCGACTTCTCCAGCGGGCTCACGTATGCCCTCGACGGCGGCATGCAACGGATCGCCGACAAGGTCTTCCTGCTCACGCCGCGCAACGTCGAGGTCTCCGCCGAGGAACGCGCGCGGCTGCTCGAAAAGGGCTTCTTCAACCAGTCCTGAGCGGTGCGGGTCGCACGGCGACTCGAGCGTCTGTAAGGGACCGCCTCGCCCACCGGTAGATTTCATCGTATGCAAGTCGGTTTGATCGGATCCGGCAACATGGCGCGTGCGCTCGCCCGCGGCTGGGGCGAGCCGGTGCTGTGCTCCGACGCGGGCTCCGGTCGCGCTGCCACGCTCGTCGAAGAGCTCGGCGGGGAGGCTTTCGATACCAACGTCGCGGTCGCCGAGCGCGCGGACATCGTCGTCCTCTGCCACAAGCCGGCCGGCCTGGAGCGCGTCGCTCAAGAGATAGCCGGCGTGGCGAAGGCGGTCGCGTCGGTGCTGGGCGGCACCTCGACCGCGCGCCTTCAAGCCAGCTACCCGGGCACGCCGGTATTCCGGCTGATGCCGAACACCCCGGTAGAGGTGCGTCGCGGGGTGGTCTGTTACACCCCCGCGTCAAGCGTCGATCCGTCGCTCGAGGCCGACGTGATCGCCCTGTTCGGCCGCCTCGGCGCGGTCGTGACGCTGGACGAGCGTCAGATCGAGGGTGCGACTGCGGTGATGGGCGTAGGACCTGCCTACCAGGCGCTGCTCGCGGAGGCACAGGTCGACGCGGCCGTCCGCCACGGGCTGAAGCCCGAGCTGGCCTCAAAGCTCGTAGTTGAGACGATGTCCGGGACGGCTGCGCTGCTCGCGGCCCGCGGATACGACACGCTCGCGGTCCGGCGCGAGGTGACCTCCCCCGGCGGCTCGACCGCGCGCGGCCTCGCCGCGCTGGAGCGCGCCGGCGTTCGAGCTGCCTTCCAGGATGCGATCGATGCCGTGGTCCTGCACCCGTCGACCGGGGGGGGCCGGCAATGATCGAGCTTGCCGCAGCCGCCCGCGTGGACATCGCCAATTACGTCCAGGGACTGTTCACCGTCTACATCGTGCTGCTGTTCGTCTACATCCTGCTGAACATCATGTTCTCGCTCGGTGTGCGACCGCCGTACTCGCGCGTGACGGACGCGATCCTCGGCTTCCTGCGCGACGTAGCGGAGCCATACCTGCGTGTCTTCCGCCGCTTCATCCCGACGATGGGACAGATCGACCTGAGCCCGATGGTGGCGATCATCGTGCTGTATTTCGCGGAGTCGCTCCTCGTCAGCGCGATCCGCGGCTGACGCGGTCGCCCGCTTACGCTTGCGGGATGGCTATCGCGACCCGACCCGACCGCTCTCGCGGCACACGAGCTGCGGGCTTCGCTCGCGCGGCGCTGGTCCTCGTGCTCGTCATCGTCGTCGACCAGGTGACCAAGCACGCGGTGGCCACCGGCATCGCCCAAGGTCAGGTGCACAAGGTGATCCCGGGCATCGAGCTTGTTGATGTGCGCAACACGGGCGTCGCCTTCAGCCTCTTCTCCGGTGGCGGGACGCTCGTGCTTGTGATCACGCTCGTCGCGCTGGCCGGCCTCACGTGCTATTTCGCGCTGCGGCCCGGACGGCGGCTGCTCTGGCTCCCGACCGGCCTCTTGCTCGGCGGCGCGATCGGAAACCTGATCGACCGTGTGCGCCAAGGCGCCGTGACCGACTTCATCAAGCTGCCGCACTGGCCGGCCTTCAATGTCGCCGACATGGCGATCACCTTCGGCGTGCTCACGTTGATCTACACGATCGAGATCGCGACGCGGCGCGATCGGGGGAAAGCAGTGGATGACTGACCATGGGGCGCTTCGCGCCCTTAAGAGTTCGCCTGGCGGCGAACATCTTGGGGCGCTTCGCGCCAGGCGCCGTATCGAGGTGCCGCCGGACGCAGCGGGGACGCGGCTCGACCAGTTCCTGTCAGGCCCGCTCGGATCGCGTGCACGCGCGCAGCGGCTTATCGACGAGGGTCGTGTGCACGTCGATGGGCGCCTGCGGCGCAAGCGGCACGAGGTCAGCGCGGGCGAGCTGATCGATGTCGATGAGGCCGAGCCGCCCTCAGACGCGATCCCGGTCGAGGTTCCCTTCGGCATCGCCTACGAGGACGACCAACTGATCGTCGTCGACAAGCCGGCGGGCGTCGTCGTCCATCCGGCGCGCGGCCACCGCTCGGGAACGCTGTCCCAGGCACTCGCCGGCCGGGCAGCGGGCGGCGAGGAGCCGTGGCGGGCTGGGATCGTGCACCGCCTCGACCGTGACACCTCAGGACTACTGGTCGTGGCCAAGCACGATGACGTGCACCGCGCGCTGAAAGCCCTGCTGGCGTCGCGCCGGATTCGCCGAGAATACCTCGCGCTGGTCGAGGGCACGCCCGAAGCGCGAGCCGGAACGATTGAGGCTCCGATCGGCCGCGACCGGCGCGACCGGACGCTGATGTCGATCCATTCGGACGACCCGCGCGACGCGCGCACCCATTTCGAGATCGCCGAAAGCCTGCCGGCCGCCACCCTGCTCCGAATCACGCTCGACACGGGGCGTACTCATCAGATCCGCGTGCACCTGCAGGCGATCGGCCTGCCGGTATGCGGCGATCGCCAGTATGGGGTCCGAGACGCGTACGGCCTCTCGCGCCAGTTTCTGCACGCCGCGCACCTCGCATTTCCGCATCCGGTGACCGGCGAGCCCCTCGACGTTAGCTCGCCGCTGCCAGAGGACCTGGCGCGTGCGCTGACCTTGGCCGCGGGTGGAAGTTAGAGGCACCCCCACAGGTAGTGCGTCTCGCGGCCTGAGAAAACACGGCGGGGCGGCCCGTCCAAAGCCGCCCCGCCGCGAACCGCGTGCGAGTCGAACCACCGGAGGTAGGGGAAGGGAGGATCGACTCGCGGTATGAGCACACCACCGGAGGTAGGGGAAGGGTGGTGGCTCAAACGCTCAAACGCAGGCGACCGACGAAACTTGTCGTAACATCTAACAAGAAGACTCTTAAATCGATCGACCCGCCGTACGGGTCGCGCCCTGGCCTCCCGCTCCGAAGCCGCCTCAGGTATTCGGAACGCGAGGTTCGCGACATGCGGCGACGGGTTGCAGTACACCAATCAAAGGGAGCAAAAACGTGGCTCGAGTAGGAATCAAAGAGCTGCTGGAGGCCGGTGTGCACTTCGGCCACCAGACGCGCCGTTGGAACCCCAAGATGCGCCGCTTCATCTTCGGTGAGCGGGACGGCATCTACATCATCGACCTTCTGCAGACGCAGGCCCTGCTGGAGGAGGCTCGAAAGTTTGCCTCTGACCTGGCGCACCGCGGCGGCGTGGTCTTGTTCGTCGGCACCAAGAAGCAGGCGCGCGACGCGATCAAGGACATTGCCGAGGCCGCCGACATGCCGTACGTCAACCATCGCTGGCTCGGCGGCCTGCTGACGAACTTCCAAACGATCTCGCTGCGGATCAGGCGGCTGCACGACCTCGAGCGCTATGAGACCGAGGGACAGCTGCAGCTGCTGCCCACACGCGAGCGGATGAACGCCCAGGCCGACCTCGAGAAGCTCCGCGCCAACCTCGGCGGAGTCAAGAACATGCAGCGCGTGCCCGACGCGATGTTCGTGATCGACCTCAAATCGGAGGCGATCGCCGTCCGTGAGGCCCACCGGCTGAGGATCCCGATCATCGGACTCGTCGACACCAACTGCGATCCCGACGGAATTGACTACGTGATCCCCGGGAACGATGACGCGATCCGTTCCTGCACCGCGATCACGAAGGCGATCGGCGACGTTGTCTCCGAGGGCCACAACGTCTTCCGCGCGGAGGAGGAGCGCGCCCGTCGCGAGGCTGAGGAGCAGGCGCGTCGCGAGGCCGAGGAGCAGGCGCGTCGTGAGGCTGAGGAGCAGGCGCGTCGTGAGGCTGCGGAGCAGGCGCGTCGCGAGGCCGAGGAGCAGGCCGCTGCCGCTGCGGCTGAGGCAGCCGCCCCCGAACCGGCAGCCGCGCCCGCACCCGCGCCGGTCGAGCCGGCAGCCGCGGCCGCGCCGCCAGAGCCGGCAGCCGCGCCGCCCGAGCCGGCAGCCGCGCCGCCCGAGCCGGCAGCCGCGGCCGCGCCGCCAGAGCCGGCAGCCGCGCCCGAGCCGGTTGCGCCGCCGGAGCCGGTCGCTACGACCGAGCCCGCCGGCAGCGCAGAACCTGAAGCCGTAAAGGAGGACGCGTGATGGCCGAGGTCACGGCGGCGCAGGTCAAGGCCCTGCGCGACCAGACGGGAGCTCCGATGATGGCGTGCAAGAACGCGCTCGCCGAGTCCGGAGGAGATCTCGAGCAGGCGATCGAGAGTCTCCGGGTGAGCGGCGCGGCCCAGGCTGCAAAGCGCGCGGGTCAAGAAGCGCGCGAGGGAGTGGTTGACAGCTACATCCATTCCGGTGGCCAGATCGGCGTGCTCGTCGAGGTGAACTGCGAGACGGACTTCGTCGCCCGCAACGAGGACTTCAAGTCATTCGTCCACGACCTCGCCCTCCATATCGCGGCCGCCGCGCCGATCGGCGTCTCCGACGAGGACATCCCGGCCGAGGAGCGCGAGCGCGAGCGGCGGATCGCGGTAGAGCAGGCGGCCGACCGGCCCGAGAACGTGCGCGAGCGCATCGTCACGGGCAAGGTTGACAAGTGGCTCGGGGACGTCGTCCTGCTGCGCCAGAAGCATGTCAATGAGGAGAAATACGGCGGCAAGACGATCGAGGAGATCCGCGCCCAGGTCGCGTCCGAAATGAAAGAGAACATCGTCATCCGCCGGTTTGCGCGCTTTGCCATCGGCGCCTGAGCCCGTGGTGCCTCCGGCCGCGTTCGAGCGCGTCCTGATCAAGCTCTCGGGCGAGGCGTTGATGGGGAACCTCGAATATGGAACCGACCCCGATCGCGTGCGTGCGGTCGCTGAGCAAGTTGCCGCCGTTCAGCGGCGCGGAGTCGAGGTCGCAATCGTCGTCGGTGGTGGCAACATCTACCGCGGCCTGGCCGCCGCGGCCGCCGGCATGGACCGGGCCACCGGTGACTACATGGGCATGCTTGCAACCGTGCTGAATGCGCTCGCACTCCAGGATGCGCTCGAGCGCCAGGACGTCGCGACGCGGGTCCAGTCGGCGATCACGATCTCGGAGGTCGCAGAGCCGTACATCCGCCGCCGCGCAATGCGCCACCTCGAGAAGGGCAGGATCGTCATCTTCGCGGCCGGCACCGGCAATCCATTCTTCACCACCGACACGGCAGCGGCGCTACGGGCTGTCGAAATTCGGGCCGAGGTGATCCTGATGGCGAAGAAGGGCGTCGAGGGCGTCTATACGGCCGATCCGGCGGTCGATCCGACGGCAGAGTTCATTCCGGAGATAACACACAAGGATGCGCTGACGAGGGGACTGCAGGTGATGGACTCGACCGCGCTGGCACTGTGCATGGACAACAGCCTGCCGATCGTCGTATTCAACATGGGTGACGAGACCAGTATCGGCAAGATAGTGTCCGGCGAACGCGTGGGCACGCTGGTGCGAACATGATCGACGAGTTGCTCGAGGACGGCCGCGACCGGATGGCCAAGTCGGTTGACGCGATCAGGCACGAGTTCGGCTCGGTCCGGACGGGGCGCGCCAGCCCGGTGCTGCTGGATCGCATCATGGTCGACTACTACGGCAGCTCGACGCCGCTGAAGCAGCTCGCGACCATATCCGCGCCCGAAGCACGCCTCCTCTCGATCCAGCCATACGACAAGAGCTCTATCAAGACGATCGAGCGTGCGATTCTCGAATCCGACGTGGGCCTTACGCCCTCAAACGACGGCAATCTGATCCGCCTGAGCATCCCCGAGCTGACCGAGGAGCGCCGCCGCCAGCTCGTCAAGGTCGTCCGCCACATCGCCGAGGAGGGACGCGTCGCGATTCGCAACATCCGGCGGGACGTGATGCACGACCTGCGTGAGCTGCGGGACGCAGGCGACGCAGGGTCAGACGAAGAGCACCGCGCTGAGGCCGAGCTGCAGAAGCTCACCGATGCGAAGATCGCCGAGCTCGACGAGCTGTTGGGGCACAAGGAAGCAGAGATCCTCGAGGTCTAGCGTGGCCGCGCGCGCCCGCTACGTGGCGATTATCACCGACGGCAACGGACGCTGGGCGAAGCGCCGCGGCCTGCCGGTGCTTGCCGGGCACGAAGCCGGCGCCGACACGGTCAAGGCGAGGCTGCGGGACGCGGTCAGCCTCGGCATCGAGGAACTGACCGTCTACTCCTTCTCGACCGAGAACTGGAACCGGTCCGAGAACGAGGTGGCGGGGATAATGGACATGTTTGCCAGGCGGATCGAGGGCGAGACACCCGAGCTGCACGCCGAGGGTGTCCGCATGCGATTCATCGGGCGCCGCACCTCGCCCGTCTCGCCGGACCTGGTCCAGCGGATGGAGTGGGCCGAGAACCTGACCCGGGACAACACCCGGATCACCCTCTACGTGGCTTTCAACTACGGCGGGCGGGCGGAGATCGTGGATGCAGCGCGAACCTTTAACGGCGACACCGAGGAAGAGTTCCGCGCCCACCTGTACGCGCCCGAGATGCACGACCCCGACCTGATCATTCGCACCAGCGGCGAGATACGGATCTCCAATTACCTCCTGTGGCAGGGCGCGTACTCGGAGCTCGTGTTCCGCGACGAGCTGTGGCCGGACTTCTCGCGCGAGGCCTTCGAGCAGAGCCTGAGCGATTTCGCGGCCAGGCGCCGGCGCTTCGGGGGACGGTGATGGCCGACGAGCCGCCCCGCCGGCGGCGGCGGCCGGAGAATGCCGGCGCGGGGGGAGGCCAGCGTCGCGAACCGGACGTACGGCGCGCGGCCAACGTGCGCCGGCGCGAGGCCAACGCGCGGCGCGACCAGCTGACCACGAAGTCCCGCCAGCGCCGCAGCGCGTCTCGCAAGCAGCGCCGCGGTCCGCGCTCGGAGCTGTGGTCACGGATTCTGGTGGCGATCCCGGCTGCGGTCATCGCGATTGTGTTCGTCGACCTCGGCGGAACCGCATTCGCCGCTTTGATGATCCTGCTCGGCTGGGCGTGCCTGGACGAGCTCTACCGGATGCTCAACCGGTGGAGGCCGGCCAGCGCTGCCGGCTTGGCGGCAGTCGCCGGAATGGTGATCGCGGCACGTTTCGGCACTCAGGCCCAGGTTCTCCTGATCCTGGTCGCCGCGGTACCGGCCGTCTTCGCGCTCGTGGTGCTACGTGGCGAGCGCGGCAACGCGACGGTCTCGATTGCGGGGACCCTGCTCGGGATCTACTGGATCGGGCTCGCGTTCGCACACGCCGAGCTGCTGCGACAGCTTCCCCACGGAGGTTCGATCCTGATCGACGTCCTGGTCGGGACGTTCCTCGGCGATACGGCAGCGTACCTCGGCGGCCGGGCGTTCGGCCGCCGGCCCCTGGCGCCCGCGATCTCCCCCCACAAGACGGTCGAGGGCCTCTTCTGCGGCATGCTGATCGCCTTCGTCTCGGTCCTGGTCGCGGGGATCTTCCAGGACTGGCTGACCACTCAGCATGCGCTGCTGCTCGGCCTCGGCGTCGCGATCGCCGCGCCCGCCGGAGACCTGTTCGAGTCGCTGATCAAACGCGACGCCGGCGCCAAGGACACCGGGACCCTGTTCGGCGCGCACGGCGGCGCGCTCGACCGGCTGGACAGCGCGATCTTCACAGTTGTCGTCGGCTATTACATCTGGCTTGGGCTGCACTAGCGTGTCGGTGGTGCGCTAGGTTCGAGTGGTCATGCGCGCCTACCTCCGCCTGCTCCCGCGCTTCAAGGTCTCACAGCCGTGGGGGTGGCTTGCGCTCCCGCTGGTCGTCCTATGGGGCGCGTTGGCGATCTTCTTCTTTATCTGTCTCGGCGTGTGGATCGTCGCCCGCTTCGCAACCCAGCAGGCGCAGCGGGGCTGGCGGGCGTTGCGGGGACACCGCGCGGCCTGAGGCCCTCAGTCCCTGGCAGAAGGGTTGCCGTACGCCAGATCGTCAGCGGCCGATCGAGATGATGGCGACCGAGTTGGTGATGTGTTCGGCGAGGTGCTCCAAATCGCCGGCGTCTCCGGTGTAGACGTCATCCGTGCGGCGGCCTGCGGACTCGATCACGACAGCGTCAACGATGTCGGCGGTTCGGGAACGCCGGCACAACTCGCCGGCTCTGCGGGCTAACTCGTAGCTGAGGATCTCTGCGCGACAGTCGCCGAGGGCTCGGGCGAGTTGCGTCTGCCGCTGGCCGTCACGCCATGCCTGGGCGGTCACGACGGTCGGGACGGTCGGCACCTGTCCCCGGTCGACCAGCCGGCGGAGCACGACCCACGCTTCCCGCTCGTTGCGGTCGAGCGCGACGAGCATGCCGGTGTCGAAGGTGGCGCCGCTCATGAAGCGACGGCTCGATCCGCTTCGGTCTCTGCCCGTCTGCGGCGCTGCTCGGCACTGCGACGGGCCTCGGCTACCTTGTCCTCGAGAGCGTCAAGCTCGGCGACGCTGATGGCGCCATGCTCCGCCTCCCAACCATCGACCAGGTGGTGGAGGGCCTTAAGTCGCAGTCTGTCGGCAGCGGCACCAGCGAGCCAGGCCGAGAGTGTGAGACCTGCGGCCTCGGCATCGGCGCGGGCATCGCGAAGGAGAACGTCGTCCATCGACGCGGAGTACTTTTCGGCAGCCATGACCGTCATCTTACTACCTAAGTAGGACGACTGGGCGTAGGCCGGCGATCGAGTGCTACTTGGCGGGTTGGCGCCAGTTTCCTTACCGGCACCCGCAGAACGCAGATCAGTCTTCGGGGGTTGCCGAGCCGAGTGGCCGGGGAGATCCGACTGGCACTGTGATGATCGAGCCGCAGTTGGCGCACGTCCAAGCGACGGACCCCGGATCGACCTTCATCAGCACGGGGCAGTCCCAGGCGTGGGGTGGGCAGCTGCGGTCCGGAGCGCAGTCCTCCCGCCGCCGAGGCGCGAGTGCCGTCCCGTTCAGGCTGAGATGGTCGGGATGTGAAGTCGTAATACACCGCACTTTCGGGTCGTACGCGTATGAGTGCCGCTCCCGAGCCTGCACCATCGACATGAAGAGGGCATAACCATTTGAAATGGAATCGAGACGCTACCGCGTCCACTCCACGGTAACACCGAGATCTGCGCGGTGCAGATGACCCCGCTGACCGTCCACCTCGAGATCGACGGTCCCGCCGGTCGCGCCGTCGTGGATCGCGAGCGCGACTACGTACGGCACCACGATCGAGGTGTTCGGTGGACCACCCAGCGTGGCAAAGCCGGGGCCGTCGAGCTTGAATTCGTCGGGGTCGTCCGGGCCTCCGATCAGGAGACTCCCATCATCGGCGACGGCAAAGGTCACGTCCCCCGGACGGAGCTTCGCGATCGCCGCCAGCGCCTCGCGTCCCAATCCGCCTTGACGGTCGATTCGCAGGCGATCGACTCGCCCCTGTGCGTGGTTCTCAAAGTAGTCCTCGGGGAGCGGAACCGGAGCGGGCCGCTCCTCGTCCAACGGACACCGGCCTTCGACCCCGCGGTCGTTCGTGATCATGATGTCGGGGACGCCTCCGAGGCCCCCGACGACGCGGGTGGCGTCTTGGAGCGGCCTTGCGAGTGCGATCGCGGGTCCGGCGTTGACCCAGTAGCTGAATGCTTCGGGCACCTGGGCCTCGGTGCTACCCCAGACCGCGATCTCGCCGTCGACGAGGGTGAACGACAGTCGCCCAGCCGGGTCGCCGCTGATGCACATTGCGCCCCGGCCCAGCGTACGTCGCGTCGCGGTCATTACCGAGAGCATCGCGTCCGGGTGCTCCACCGTGAACAGCTCACGAACGGGGCCGGGAAGCTCACACGCTCCTACCCAGGCGTCACCGCGGCGCTCGAACGTGCGAGCGAAGACCAGATACCTGGGTACCTCATCGGGCGGCGCATCGGGATCTGGCCATAGTTCGCCGACGGTCTGCGTGCGGCCCACGTGGACGGAGTCGCCGGGCGCGACCTCGCACGGTGGCACCGCGAGATGCAGCATCAGTTTGTCGGGGGTGAACAGATCGCCGTCCTCGCACACGAGCTCGAGCCACCGACCGTCCACCTCCGGAGGGAGCCCGTGTCGGGCCAGCCATGCTTCCGCCGCCACGGCAAGATCGTCCGAGATCTCGCGGCGCTCGACCACCGTGAACAGGTTGTCGGGGCCCTGCATGGCGTCGCCGCCGCCGGAGGGCTCGGATCCGGGCCCAGGAGTTATGAATGTGTTGCTCACGGTTGGTTCTCTCCAAACACCTTTTCGCGCAGTAGCCGCGATCGGGTCAGTGTGCGCTGTAGCCGTGGATCTGGTCGCCCTGGGATCCGTGGATGCTGGCGTTGAACGAAATGATGACCCGCTCCTGTTCGCCGTCGTACGGCATGGCCTGATGCAGAAGCCATGACGGAAACAGCAGCAGTTGCCCGGGTACGGGCACGATGTCGTGATGCGGTGGCAGCAGGTAGGCGTTGCCGACGTCGATGAAGGCCCCGCCGAGCGTGGTGAGAGGAGGGCCGTAGAGGCGGGTCACGCCGTTCGCCGAGCCGTAGACCGGGTGCGTCACGCGCCGCTCCGGTTCGTCGATCTGCACGATGTAGACGCCCGACCACGAGCAGTTGCCGTGCGTGTGCACGTCGTGGAACGCTCCGCCGCGGCTGCACTGGAACCACATGCCCTCGATGCCGACCCTGAGGTCGAACGTCTGCCCGGCCCAGGCGTCCCGGTTCGCCTGCTTCGCGGTATCGCCGAGACTCGAGACGATGAAGCCGACGAAGTCCTGCCATTCGTCGAGCTTGACGCGGTGCAACAGATCGTCGTCGCTGGCGAAGAAGAGCCCGGGCTCCTCGCCCCGCTGACGCTGCTGCGCCGCCCGCCCCTCTCCGAACAGACGGACGAGCATGGGATTGAGATTGGCGGCCCCGGCGTAGCGGTGCAGCCCGATCGGGGTCGGCCACAGTTCGTGGAATCCGGCACCCATTGCCATGCATCTACTCCTTGTCGTCGCCTGCGGAGGGCGATCGTATCGAAGCGTGCTCGGCGCCCGACGCGGATACGCTCGCCCTACAATCGGCCCCGGTGCCCCGCCGGCTCGTCATCCTCGGCTCTACGGGCTCGATCGGAACGCAGGCGCTTGACGTCGTCGAGCGTGCACCCGACCTGAGCGTTGTCGCCCTGTCTGCCGACGGGGCGTGGGAGGACTTGGTCAAGCAGGCGAGAGAGCATGGTGTGCGCCGGATCGCCCTCTCCGACGTCGATGCGGCAGCGCGTGCGAGCGAGGCCTGGACAGACGGCGAGGTCCTGAGCGGCCCTCACGGGCTCGAAAGACTGATCACCGAGAGCGACGCCGATCTGGTGCTGAACGCGATCGTCGGGTCGGCGGGGTTGGTGCCGACCGTCGCGGCGCTCGGCGAGGGGATCGATCTCGCGCTCGCAAACAAGGAGTCCCTGGTTGTCGGGGGCGAGCTCGTCACCCAGCTCGCCGAGGCCACGGCGGCGACGATCATCCCCGTCGACTCCGAGCACTCGGCGATTTACCAGCTGCTTGCCTCCGAGCCGCCGGGTACCGTGGACCGGCTGATCCTGACGGCCTCGGGCGGACCGTTCCGCGGGCGCCGGGCCGCCGAGCTCGAGGGCGTCACCGTCGAGCAGGCGCTCGAGCACCCGACCTGGGCGATGGGCGGGAAGATCACGATCGACTCCGCGACGCTGATGAACAAGGGCCTCGAGCTGATCGAGGCTCACTACCTGTTCGGGACGCCGTACGAACAGATCGACGTCGTGGTCCATCCGCAGTCGATCGTCCACAGTCTGATCCAGCTCTGCGACGGTGCGACGCTCGCTCACCTCGGCTATCCCGATATGCGGGTGCCGATCGCGTATGCCCTGCACCACCCCGAACGGGTCGATGTGCCGGTTGCCAGGCTCGATCTGATCGCGGTCGGCTCGCTCACGTTCGAGCCCGTGGACGAGGAGACGTTCGCTTGCCTGCGGCTCGCTCGGGCGGCTGCGCTGGCCGGAGGCACCGCACCGTGCACACTGAACGCCGCCAACGAGGTGGCCGTGCACGCGTTCCTCTCCGGTCGCCTGCAGTTCCTCGAGATCGCCGGTGTGATCGAGGAGACGCTCGCCCGACTCCCCGCTTCCCCCGTGCATTCGTTCGACTCGCTCGCGGCCAGCGACGGCGAGGCGAGGCGGATCGCGGCCGAGCTCGTCGAAGCGCGTATGCCGGCCTGATGACCTACGTAATCGCCATCGCCGGCATCGCCGCCCTGATCCTCCTCCACGAGCTCGGGCACTTCATCGCGGCCAAGGCCGTCGGCATGCGCGTCGAGCGGTTCTCGCTCTTCTTCGGCCCGCTGCTGGTCAAGTTCCGCCGCGGGGAGACCGAGTACGGCATCGGTCCGATCCCGCTCGGCGGCTACGTGAAGATCAGCGGGATGAACCCGAACGAGGTGCTGCCGGCGGAGGTCGCAGACCGCGCCTACTATCGCCAGGCCGTGTGGAAGCGGGTGGTGGTGATCCTCGCCGGCCCGGCGATGAACGTGCTGGTCGCGTTTGTGCTGCTGAGCGGGATCGTGCTGTCCCGGGGGGTGGTGGTTACCAGCCATGGCCAGGAGGTGCCGGCCCGTACGGTCGCCGCTGGATCGTTGATACCGCCCGCGTCGCGGTATCTCAAGGCGGGAGATCAGATCGTCGCCGTCGATGGCAGGCGGGGGCTGACGGTGGACCAGATCGCTGCTGCGATCTCGAGCCATCACTGCGCTGGGAAGCCGACGGCTGGATGCTCGGCGACGACCCCGGTGACGATGGTCGTCCGTCGCGACGGACGCCTCGATACGTTCACGATCTACCCGCGCTACAACGCGAGCGCCAAGAAGACCCGGGTCGGCTTCGGTTTCGCCGCCGAGATCCGCCACTTCGGCCTGCTCGGTGCTGCCGGTCAGGGCCTAAGTCAGATGTGGTACGTCACGCACGAGACCGTCACCGCGATCGCCAAGATATTCGAGCCAAAGGATCGCAAGCAGCTTCACGGGATCGTCGGCGTGACCGATCTCACCCAGCAGGCCGTGGCCCTCGGGCCGGCCGCCGCGCTCGGGGTGCTTGCACTGATCTCACTCTCGCTCGCGATCATCAACCTGTTCCCGTTCCTGCCGCTCGACGGCGGCCACGTGTTCTGGGCGCTCGCCGAGAAGGTCCGCGGCCGGCCGATCCCGTTCGCGGTGATGGAGCGCGCCGGCGTGGTCGGATTCGTGCTGGTCCTCGTGATCGGCTTCATCGGGCTGAGCAATGACATCTCGAGCTTGGGCGGCTCGGGCTTGACACTGCGCTAGCGGTCGATGGCCGCCCCCAAGACGCTCCGCAGGCTCGCTCCCGATCGCCTTCGCGACGATCCCCGCCTCCGTGCTCTCGCGCTCGGAGCCGGGTTGATCCCACCGCGCACGATGCATTCGCAGGCAGAGGCCGCCCTCCTCGCCAAGCTGGCCAAGGACGCCCGTCGCGTCGTCGAGCTGGGCGTCTACGAGGGGTCATCCGCGCTCGTCCTCTGCCGCGCGCTCGGCGCCGGCGCCGAGCTGCATCTGGTGGATCCGTTCATCGACTCCACCGGATGGGCGCTGCCGCGCGGAGCTCGAGCGAGTGCGACGGCGACGCGGTTGGCGGTCAGGCGCGCGGCGAGGCGGCAAGGTCCCGCGGTCCGCTGGCACTTCTCGCGCAGCCAGGATGTTGGCCGGAGCTGGACCGGAGGGCCGGTCGACCTCGTCTTCATCGACGGCGATCACAGCCCCGAAGGCTGTCGGGAGGACTGGGAGGTGTGGCACGGTCACGTGAGTCCCGGCGGCGCGGTCTCGTTCCACGATGCGAGGGCGGGTCGCGCCGGCGGCCACGGCAGCCCGGGACCGACGGGCGTGGTCGACGAGCTGTTCCGGACGTCGGACTCCGGCTGGACGGTCGCCGAGGAGGTCGATTCTCTGGTGGTCGTAAGGAGGTCCGTCGCGGGCGGCGGCGCGGGCGGCGGCGCGGGCGTGGCCGCCTAAGCAGTGGAGGTTGCTTCTCCCAGGAGGGGCTTTCTACTGCCCTTCGGTGTCTGGGTCCTGGCCGTCCTGACGGTCGCCATCGTCGCGCGCGCAGTCCTTCCCGTGTCCGACGGGGCCGCGATCGGTGGTGGGTCGTGGCTCCCGCTCGCCAGCTTCGATGCGAGCCACTACATCGGCATCGCTCAGCACGGCTATAGCGGCAGCGTGATCGCGAGAGCCTTCTTCCCGCTCTTCCCGATCCTGATCGCCATCCTCCACGACCTGGTCAACGACGCCGGCGTGACCGTCTCCTACGCCCTCGCGGGCACCGTCATCGCGGTCGCGTGCGCGTACGGAGCACTTCGGCTCCTGCGTCGGCTCCTCGCGCTCGACCTTGGTCAGGATGCTGCGGACAGGTATGTCTGGCTGTTGCCCTTAGCGCCCTATGCGTTCATCCTGCTGGCACCGTACACCGAGTCGTTGCTGCTGCTGAGCAGTGTCGGTTCGTTGCTGGCGGCCCGGAAACAACGGTGGTGGGTTGCGGGCGCTCTGGGAGCGGTGGCCGGCGCCTGCCGCTTGCCCGGCCTGATCGTCTTCCCCGCTCTGCTCGTCGAGTACATCTACCAGGTCAGACGATCGGACCAGCGCCTGTCGTCGAGCATCCTTGCGATCGGGCTCGCCCCGGTCGGGGCGGCTGCGTACTTCGCATGGCTGGGTTTCAACGGGGGCATCGCCACCTACAGCCGGGCGTACGCGGTCGGCTGGCCGTATCGGAAGTTCACCCTGAACGTCTTCAAGTCGCTGTACGACCCGATCCTGGCGCATCTCTTTCACGACGTTGTCGTCCCGTCGACCGCGCTCGCGGATGGGCTTGCGCTCGCGAGTTTCCTCGTCGTGATGTTGCTGATGGTGTGGGGGTGGAAGCGGCTGCGGCCGAGCTATCTCGTCTACGCAGTCCTGAGCATCATCGTCCCGCTCCTGACCACCGTCACCGAGGGCTTGGGTCGCTATTACCTGGTCATCTTCCCCCTGACGCTGATCGCCGCGCGTCTCGCGCAGGAGCATCCTCGGCTGGTCAGACCCGCAGTCTGTGCAGGCATCGTCGGTGAGGTCATCGTCACCGCGCTATTCGCATCCGGCCATCCCGGCGTCGTCTAGTACCCGGCGCTGCAGGTTCGGCGCCGCGACGACAGTCCTACGCTAGCTTTCGTGCCAGCCTGGAAGTCCCGATGATGGAGGAGAATATGGAGAGTGGGACCGCCGCAGCGGCTGCGGCACGCGCGGTAGATGCACCGACCCTGACCGAGGCGCTGCGACGCACAGCGGCCAACAACCCGGAGATCGTCGCCGTCCGCACCCCGGATGACGCCGTCTCGCTGACCTGGGCAGAGCTGCTCGAACGCGTCGACGCCGTCGCCGGTGGGCTCGCCAAGCTCGGCGTCGGATCAGGCGACACGGTCGCCATCATGCTTGGCAACCGCCCCGACTTCCACATTGTGGACCTCGCCGCCGTCACCGTCGGCGCCACGCCATTCTCGATCTACGTCACGTATCCCGCCGAGGAGATCGAGTACCTGATCACCGATTCGGGCGCGAAGGTAGCGATCGTCGAGCAGGAATTCCTGCCGGTGGTGCTCGAGGCCCGCAAGAGCCTACCCGCACTCGAGCACGTGATCGTGGTCGACGGTGAGCCGCCCGAGGGAACGATCTCGCTGGCGGACGTCGAGGGTTCGAACCCCGACTTCGACGCGGCCGCGGCCGCGACCACCGTGGCGCCGGACGACGTGCTGACGCTGATCTACACGTCTGGCACGACCGGCCCGCCCAAGGGAGTCCAGCTCTCCCACCGCAACATCATGTTCACCGCGCAGGCGGTCGAGGAGATCATCCCGCTCGAGCCGGGGGCGCGCGTGGTCTCGTGGCTGCCCTCGGCGCACATCGCCGAGCGCAACGCTCACCACTACATCCCGATCATCTACGCGGGCACGATCACTTGCGTGCCGAACCCGCGCGAGGTGCTCTCCTACCTGCCGCAGGTCCGCCCGACGTGGTTCTTCGCCGTGCCCAGGATCTGGGAGAAGCTGAAGGCGGGTCTCGAGGCGATGCAGGCGTCGCGGCCCGAGGAGGAGACCCGACCCCTTCGCGAGGCTCTCGCGGCCTCGCTCGAGCGTGTCCGCTTGCGTCAGCGGGGTGAGCCGGTGCCGGAGGCGCTCGAGGCCGACGTCGCGCAGGCTGACGAGCAGTACTTCTCGGGCCTACGGGCGATGCTCGGCCTCGATCAGGTGGTGGCGGTGAACGTGGGGGCGGCCCCAACGCCGGTTGACGTGCTCGAGTTCTTTCATGCGCTCGGGATCGAGCTCGCGGAGCTGTGGGGGATGTCCGAGACCTGCGGTCTCGGGACGGTGAACCGGCCGGGGGCGGTGCGGATCGGGACCGTCGGGCCGCCGGCCCCGGGCGTCGAAATCGTGATCGCCGATGACGGCGAGGTGCTCATGAGGGGCGAGTGCGTGATGCTGGGGTACCGCAACGACCCGGAGAAGACCGCCGCGACGATCGACGCCGACGGGTGGCTTTACACCGGCGACATCGGCAAGATCGACGCCGACGGCTACCTGACGATCGTCGACCGCAAGAAGGAGATCATCATCAACGCGGCCGGCAAGAACATGTCCCCGGCCAACATCGAGGCGGCGTTGAAGTCCGGAAGCCCACTGATCGGGCAGGCGTTCTGTGTCGGTGATCGCCGCTCCTACAACACGGCGCTGATCGTGCTCGACGCCGACTTCGCCCCGCAGTGGGCGGCACAGCACGGAGTCGACGGGGCAACGTTCGAATCGCTCGCGACCGAGCCGCAGGTGATCGAGGCGGTCCAGCAGGGTGTCGACGCGGCGAACACGCATCTCGCTCGCGTCGAGCAGATCAAGAAGTTCACGATCGTGCCCGGCGACTGGATCCCCGGCGGCGACGAGCTGACACCGACGATGAAGCTCAAGCGCCGGCCGATCGCCGAGAAGTACGGCGACGAGATCGAGGCGATGTACCGCTAACGTCCACGACGGACCTGAACGAGAGGTGCCATGGAGGGTCACCCTGAACGCGCCGACGCATCGGGTTCGCTCGCCGCGCTGCGGGCGGCGCTGATCCGGTACGAGCTGAGCGCCTCGAGCGCGGCTCTCGACGAGGCGTTCGTCGCCGCGGCGGCGGGCATCGCCGTGATGCGTGGGGAGGGGCGCAGCGAGCCGGCCGACGCGGAGGAGGCGAGAAGGCTGATGTCGCAGCTGCCCGACTTCGAGCAGCTCGTGGCGGTGGCGGTCAGAGCCGCGGAGCGATCGGCGCACGCGGCCGCGGGCGAGCTGTGGCGGTGGTTCGGGTTGAGCTCCGTTCCGCCATCGTGGGACGAGACCGAGCGCTCCGGGGCGCGGGTGCTGGTCGCATGCGCGTGCGCGCCGCTCGACGCCCGCGGCGCGAGCTGGCTTCGCCCACGGCTCCTGCGCCTCGCGGCACAGCGATGGGCCGCGATCCTGATCGCCGAGCTGTGTGCCGGCGACGACGGGCTGTGGCGCCGCGCGCTCGGGGAGCGCTACGACTCAGTCCACAAGCGCTACGCGCCACGATCGCGGTGGCGGACGCATCAGCTCTCGGAGCTCCTCGGCGCAAACGCGCGGACGGTGGATGCGCTGCGCGACCGGCTCGCGCGCTGGCTCAGTGAAGGGGGAGATTTCGAGTCGTTGTCCGGCGAGCTCGAGGCGGCGTTCGTGGCCACACGCTCGCCGGCGCATCTGGCTTGATGGGGCGCGAAGCGCCCCCACTACGGTCCGCTCGCGACCGTGAACGTCCAGGTGGATGAGTAGGACCCGGTGGATGACTTCGCGGGGATCGCCAGCTTCAGCGACAGGGTCAGGTTCTCGGGGCCGCCGCCGGTCCCCGCCGCAGCGTTGAAGATCTTCGCCGCCGTGGAGCCCAGCGTGATCGGGTAGGTCACTGCGTTCGTCGGCGTCGTGCAGTTGCCGGTTCCGGCTGCGGGGCTGACGCCGGTGAGGCTCAGTGCGTTCGTGGGTAGCGTCCTGCTGCCGGTGGTGAACTGGGTGGCGGACTGGGTGACGTTCCAGCCGGAGCCGCTCGCGGTCTCATCGTCGACTGCCAGCGTCGCATTCGTGGTCGACGTCTGGTCGACTCCGCTGAGCGTCACGCCCGGCAGCGTGACCGACGCCGGCGGCGTGACCGAAAGGCTGCCGCTGCGGCACCCGTACGCATCGATCGTTCCGCCGGCGCCGACCGCCCAGCCGAAACCGTCGTTGATGAAGTCGACTGCGTTCAGGCTCGACGTCGTGTTCGAGGTTTGCGAGGACCAGCTCGTGCCGTTCCAGAAGATGACCGTGCCCGATCCGCCGACGGCCCAGCAGTGCGTCGTGTCGACACACGAGACCGCGTTCAGGGTAGTGCTGGTGCCTGAGGTCTGCGAGGCCCAGGTGGTGCCGTTCCAATGGATGACGGCGCCCGATCCGCCGACGGCCCAGCAATTGCTCGCACTGACGCACGAGATGCCATACAGGTTCTGCGTCGTCGCGCTCTGGGTCTGCGCGGACCAGCTCGAGCCGCCGTAGAACAAGACCAGCCCGCTGTTCCCGGCCGCCCAGCAGTGGCTCGTGTCGACGCAGGTGACACCGTTGAGAGTCGCCGTGAGCGTGGCGCCCGTGTACTGGGCGGACCAGGACGACGGGCCGTAGTCGACGACGCCGCTGACGCCGAGCAGTCCCAGCAAGGTGATCGTGCCCGCCGTCCAGCAGTCGCTCGTGTCCACGCACCAGATTCCCGCCAGGCTTTGCGGCTCGACCCCGGTGAAGCTCGCCTGCGAGGCCCAGCTGGTGCCGTTGTAGAAGTAGACCGAGCCGCCGGTGGTGCTCGCCCAGCAGTTCGTCGCGTTGACGCAGGAGACTGAGCTGAGCGGCGAGGATCCGGGCGTCGCCTGCGAGGACCAGCTGGCGCCGTTGGTGCTCGAGATGACGAGGCCGCTCCCCGAGCCGCCGCCGACCGCCTCACAGCCCGTGAAACCGAGACACGCGACACCGTCGAGGCTCGCGGTGGTCGGCGATGTCTCAACCGTCCATGCGGCGGCGGCGCGAACCACGGCCGGAAACGCCAGCGCGAGCGTGAACGACGCGAGCAGGATCCCGGGCAGGGTCCGCGACATCGCTCTGAACGTCTCGCGCCGGCGAAGTTGGCCGATCGGGTTCACCGGGTCGCACCTATGCGATTGGGCGGCTCCTGCGCCGCACGACGAGACCCAAGCCAAGTCCGCCGAGAGCCACCGGAATCAATGCCCACAAGGGGACACCGGACGATGCCGCCGGTGGTCCGGTGGCGACCGCCGGCGCTGCGGCGGGTTCGCGACCGCGTAACCGGCGACCCAGGTGCACAATCGTCTCGATCGTGGCGGGCGGTCCGCATCGCGTGACCCGAGCCGTGGCTCGGTAGGAGCCGGCAAGGAGGGTGCGTGGCCACGGCAGTGGATACGGGATCTGATCTCCCGGAAGCACCGTGTCGAGCTGGCTCGTCGTGGGACGATGCGTCACGCGCGTCGCGAGCGCGACCCGCAGGAGCGGCTTACACAGGCGCCGGCCGACATTGGCGAGCATCACCACCGCGGCCGCTCGGGCCGTACCGGGCAGCGACTGCAAGGAGATTCCGCGCACCACCAGCCGCCGGCGGGCCGGGCCTGCGACCTGAATCTCGACGCCCACCACCTGCCTGGTGACGAGGGTTACGGAGAAGTGGCCTCCGGACCTGACCGAAGCGGCATCCTCGAATGCGATTCCGGCGACGTGGTCGCCGGGGATCGCGTGCTTGGGGACGTGCACGGTGAAGGGAACCGAGACCGAGCCGTGCGCCGCTACGGTGATCGGCCCTGAGGCCATCGAGACCCACCTCGACGCCTTGCGCCGGGGGTCCTGCCGGTTAGCGTAGACCGTGCCGGAAGTGACGCCGGTGAGCCCGTCGACGGGATAGACGAACAGACGCACGGGCCGCGCGCCGTCGTTCGCGACGATCACCTGGTCGCGGAACGACCGGCCCGGGTCAACGGCGCGGATGAAGTACGCCCGGGTCGCCGGCACCCGGGGGTCGAAGTGAGCGGGACGGACGCTCACCCCGCCGAAGCCGGGCATGCCGGCGGCGGACGATGAGGGGGCGAGCGTCATCGCGCACGACGCGCAGATCAGGAACGCCGCGGCCGACGCCACTGCTTGCCGCAGGCAGAGCGACGGGAGTACCGGCTTACGGGCCACTGACCAGCGAGAGGGTCCAAGTGGAGGTGTACGTGCCGGCATAGGTGTTCGCCGGGATGGCCAGGGTCCACGTCGGGGTAACGGTCTGGTTCCCCATGCCGGTATTGGCGCCGGCGTCAAAGAGCTTCGTCGCCGTGGGCGCGGTGCCCGCGGCGGGCAGGGTGTAGGGGTACGAGATCGCATTCGTGGCCGTGGCGCAGGTCACGCTCGCGTCGCAGGCGTCCGCGGGGCTGGTCGCGATCGTGGTCGCCGACGTCGACAGCGCGTGGGTGTCACCCGCGGTCTCGAACGTCGTCGAGGTGGCCGTCAGGTTCCAGCCGGAGCCCGATCCGGTCGCGTCGCCGACATCGATCGCCTGGGCGTCGGTGGGAGCCTGGTTCAAGCCGTTCAGGGTGTCCGAGAACGAGACGGCCGGCGGAGTGGAGACGAATCCGAGCGAGCCGGCCGAAATGGTCGCGGTCGCGCTCGTTGCTCCTGCCGGGGACGCGAGTACCGCGGCGCTCAACATCGCGACCGTGCCGCCTGCTGCTATACGGCGAAGCTGTCTGGCCATCACTGGTCCTCTCGGGTTCGGGTGAGTCACCGAGGTCGGCGAAAGTCGCCCATTGCTGCGACTATTCGGCCGCCGAGAGCGTTTCTTTAGCTGACCGGCACCCCGGTCCTCGAGAGGGTTTCTTTAGCTGACCGGTTACCCGGTCGCCTGGAACACGATCACTTCGCTGAAGTTCGTCCCGTCCACCTGGTACGCGTAGCAGCCGGCCGAGCGGATCCGTGTGAACGAGGGCCACTCGCGCGCGCCGGCGGGCTCGCCGCCCGACTGCGTCGAGGAGGTGATCAGCTGGAGCTCGTCTTCGGGGACGTGGCCCTCGCCGAAACCGACCGAGCCGGAGCCACCGACCTCGCCGCCGCGGATGAGCACGGGGCCGGTGTAGCTCGGCGCCGCCGCCCAGGTCACGTTCGCGCCGTTCCAGGTGCTGTCGATGAAGCTGGTGACCGGCAGCGAGCTTGGCTGAACGGCGTACACAGGCCCTGCGCCGATGGCCGGCCCTGCGTAGTCGGCGGCGGACGTGACGTGAGACGGCTGACAGCTTCCCCCCGGGCCGGGGCTCGGGAGGTGGAGCGGCCGGCGCAGCGAGGAAGGCACGGACCCGCTGCACGTACCCTGACAGTCGTCATAAGAGGCGTACCCGGCCGCTGCGCTCAGACCCGGCGGCGCGGCCGGGGTGGGGGTCGTTTGGGGCGTCGTTACGGGCGGCGCCGTGGTCGCCGTGATCGCGGGGGTGGTCTTCCGCGGCGTCGTGGGCGTCGTCGCCGTCGTCGTGGTCGGCGGCGCCATGGTCGTCACCGACGGCGTCGACGGAGTCGCGGCGACAGGAACGGACGCCGCCGGCGGTGTCGTCGAGCTCCCGCAGCCGGCCGTGAGGAGAGCGCCCGCAAGGAGCAGAGTCAGCCGCAATCGCCATCGCCTCATGTCAATGACCGTAGCGCAGGCATCCGCGGCGGCGGACCCTCGACGGTCAGCGCGCAGCGTCGATCGACCGCCAGAGAAGCTCGATCGGATGGTAGATCGGGAGGGGGTGTCCGGCCTCACGCAGGTGGAGATCGATCTGCGCCGCGCACCCCGGATTGCCGGCGGCGATCGCCTCAGCGCCGGTGCTCAGCAGGTTGCGTGCCTTACGCGCACCCAGCTCTGCGGCCGGCCCCGGCGACACCAGGTTGTAGATTCCGGCCGAGCCGCAGCAGATCTCGGGCTCGCTCGTGACCTCGAGCAGCTCGAGCTCTGGAATTCCTCGCAGGAGCGCGCGGGGCTCGGCGCGGATGCCCTGAGCGTGCGCGAGGTGACAGGCGTCATGGTAGGCGACGCGGAGCGGGACTGGTCCGCGCGGCGTCCGCGGCTCGAGATCTGCGAGCAGTTCGCAGACGTCGCGCACCTTGCTCGAGAACCGGCGGGCGGCCTCGTCCTCGATCAGCTCGCCATACCCCTTCATCGCCGAACCGCAGCCCGCGGCGCTGGTTACGACAACGTCGACATCAGCGAACGCGGCGATCGTCTTGCGCACGCGCTTGATCGCGGCGTCCTCCTCGCCGGAGTGCAGTTCGAGCGCGCCGCAGCAACCGGGCGCGCGGGGTGCGAACACCTCGAACCCCTCGGCGACGAGCGTCCGGATCGTCGCCCGGTGCACGTCGGCGAAGAACACGCGCTGAACACAGCCGAGCAGCAGGCCGATCCGCCCGCGCGGCTCGCCGGCAGGCGCGATCCGCTCGGGCAGGCGCGTCCTCCACACCTCGCGCGTGCTCGCGCGAGGCGCGACCTTGGCGAGTATCGCCAGCCGCTCGTCGAGCCGCTCGAGCGGCATTCGGCGCGTCGCCGCGAGCAAGGGCGCGAGCGCGCGCAGCCGGTACGGGTGGGGGAGGGTCTCGAACAGCAGCCGCCTGAGCGCGCGTTCGGCCGGCGGGCGGGTGATGTGGCGCTCGACCTGGGGCCGGACCCGCTCGATCAGGCGGTCGTACGCGACCCCCGACGGGCAGGCGCTGACGCACGCCATACACCCAAGGCAGCGATCGAAATGGGTCACCATCTCCTCAGACAGCTCACCGTCGTCGGCGAGCCCCTCCGCGATCAGCACGATCCGCCCGCGCGGCGAATCCGCCTCGTCGCCCCAGAGCGCGTACGTGGGGCAGGTGTCGAGGCAGAACCCGCAGTGGACGCAGTCATCGACGACCGACTGCTCGGGTGGCCGGTGCGCGTCGAATCCGGCCATCACTGGTCCCCGTCGGCGGTGGCCACTCAGATCCCCCCGACGAACACGCGTGGATTGCAAACGCCGGTCGGGTCGAAGCGGCTCTTGACCTGTCGCATCAGCTCGAGCGCCGGACCTTCCTGCACGCCCCATGGGTCGATCGCCGAGCGCAGCTCGGGCGGCGCGTCCTGCAGCATCCCGTGGGCGCCGGCCGGAAGCGCTGCCAGCAGCCGCTCCGCCTCGGCGGGCTCGACCTCGACGTAGCTCACCCCGAGCGCGGCGCGACCCACCACCGCGCCGCCGCAGAGCTCGGCTGCGCGCAGCACATCCGCCAGCATGCTCGGCCGGGCCGACACCCTGACCACCGCGCCCTCGCGCGAACGCTGACCGGCACGCTGGCGCTCCCACAGCGCCTCATCCTCATCAGTCACGTCAACGTCCTCGAGTCCCGCCGCACCCAGCATCTCTGCGGCACGACGGGACCGCTCTACCGGATTCGCGCCCCCGCACCGGGCGAGGACGCCTCCGCGGCCCGCACGCCAGGCGATGTCGAGCGCGTCGAGCTCGAGCGGGGCTGCGGCGAGCGCGAGCGCCGCGGCAGCGACCGTCCCCGGCTCAGCGCCGGAGCCAAGCGCGGTCGCGGTGCCGGCGGGCTTCGGGTGCAGTCGGACGTTGACCGACAGAATCAGCCCGAGTGTCCCAAACGAGCCGGAGAACAGCTTGGCAAGGTCATAGCCGGCGACGTTCTTGATCACCTTTCCTCCCGACTGGGCGATCGTGCCGTCCCCGAGCGCGACCGTGACCCCGAGAACGAGATCACGGGGAGCGCCGTAGCGGTGACGCAGTGGCCCGGAGTCGCCACTGGCCACGATCCCCCCGATCGTCGCAGCGGCGTCGGAGGAGCCGGCGGCGGCAAGTGGCGGATCGAGCGCGAGCATCTGGCCGGCGCTCGCGAATCGCTCCTGCGCGTCCGCGAGCCGTGCACCCGCCTCGAGGACGGCGGTTAGGTCGCCGGCATTGTGCTCGACGATCCGCGACATCCTCCCGGTGCAGAGCTCGATCCGCGACTCGGCCCGGTTCGCTCCCCAGTCGAGCTTCGTGCCACCGCCGCGCAGGCGGATGGTCTGACCCTCGGCAGAGGCGCGCGCCAGCATCGAAGCTGCGGCCTCGAACGTGGCGGGTCGAGCGGCGAGGATAGAGCCCAGCACCCCGTTCAGAATCGCTCCGCCACGCCCGCACGCTCCAGCGGGTGCGCTCGATATGGCCCCGGTACCTCGCCGCAGAGCCGGGGAGTCGGCATCACCTTGCCGGGGTTGGCCAGCCCATGCGGGTCGAACGCGCAGCGAAGTCGCTGAAAGGCCTCGAGGTCGGGCTCGGAGAACATGTCCGGCATGTAGCGCTTCTTGTCGACGCCGACGCCGTGCTCGCCGGTGATCGAGCCGCCGGCCTCGACGCACGCCTTGACGATCAGCCCCGCGAGCTCCTCCGCGCGCTCGGGCTCGCCCTCACAGGCCGAGTCGTAACACACGAGCGGGTGCAGATTCCCGTCTCCTGCGTGAAAGACGTTCGCCACCTGCAGCCCGTATGCGGTTGCGAGCTCGTCGATCTTCCCGAGCACCTCGGAAAGACGGGTACGCGGGATCACCCCGTCCTGGACGTAATAGGCGGGGGCGATCCGTCCCATCGCGGCGAACGCCGCCTTGCGAGTCTTCCAGATCAGGGCGCGCTCGTCCTCGCTCTGCGCAACTCGGACGTCGCGCGCCCCGGCTTCCGTGCACAGCGTCATCACGTGATCGAAGCGGGCTGTGCACTCCTCCCTGGGGCCGTCGAGCTCGACGATCAGCGCCGCCCCCGCGTCGAGCCGGTAACCGGCGTGGGTCGCCGCCTCGGCGGCCTTGATCGAGAGCCTGTCCATCATCTCGATCGCACCGGGCACGATCCCGGCGCTCACGATCGCGGTTACGGCATCGGCGGCGGCGGATGTGTCCTCGAAGAACGCGACCAGCGTGCGCACGCTCTCCGGCACGGGGATCACGCGCAGCCTGATCCGCGTCGCCACGCCGAGCGTTCCCTCGGAGCCCACGAACGCGCCCAGGAGGTCATATCCAGGATCGTCGCGACCCAGCTCGACGACCGTCCCGTCGCTGAGCACGACCTCGAGACCGGTCACGTAGTTCGTGGTGAAGCCGTACTTGAAGCAGTGCGCGCCGCCTGAGTTCTCGGCCACGTTGCCGCCGATCGAGCAGACGATCTGGCTCGACGGGTCGGGCGGGTAGAAGTGCGTGGGGGAGACGGCGCGCGAGATCGCCGTGTTGGTGACGCCCGGCTCGACGACGACGGCGCCGTCATCGAGGTCGACCGAGAGGATGCGACGCAGGCGCGAGAGGGCGATCAGGACGCCCTCGGCGACGGGAAGCGCACCCCCGGAGAGGCCGGTGCCGGCGCCGCGGGCGACGAAAGGTACACGGGCCTCGAAGCACACCCGGACGACGGCCTGGACCTGCTCTGCGGTGCCGGGACGCGCCACCGCGAGCGGTGTCTGGTGATATTGAGTCAGCCCGTCGGAGCCGTAGGTGGCGAGCGCGTGCGGATGCGTCAGGACGTACTCGTCCCCGCAAATGGCCTCGAGCCTGGACACGAGGGCGGACGCCGGCATCGCCCAAGTATCCCCGATGCAGATCGCTCGGGCCGATCCGGTACGGTCGCCCCGTGTCGGCTCTTGTCGATGATCACGGCCGGCGACGTGCGGCCCGGCACGATCTGCCCTGGGTCCTGGGGCTGGGCCTCGCGGCGGCGGCGGTGCGGGTGCCGACGCTGGCCGAGCAGAGCTTCTGGCTGGATGAGGCATACACGGAGCGTCTCGTGCGGATGTCGCTCGGGGGCATGCTGCATCAGGTCCCGATCACGGAATCGACGCCGCCCGTCTACTACGTGCTCGCGTGGTGCTGGACGCACGCGTTCGGGTACTCGGAGTTCGCAGTCCGGTCGCTCTCGGCGCTCGCGGGCATCCTCACGGTGCCGGTGGTATACGCCCTGACGCTGCGGCTGACCGGCCGCAGGGCAGCCGTGATCGCCGGCACCCTTGTCGCTTTCTCGCCGTTGCTGATCTGGTACTCGCAGGAGGCGCGCGCCTACGCGCTCGCGACGCTCCTGAGCACCGTCTCACTGCTGTGCTTCGTGGCCTTCCTCGACAGCGGTGAACGCAGGTGGCTTGCAGGCTGGACCGTAGCCTCCACGCTGGGGCTGGCGACCCATTACTTCGTCGGCTTCGTGGTCGGCCCCGAGCTCGCCTGGCTGCTCTGGCGACACCGCGCGGATCGTCGAGTTCTGATCGCCGCCGCGACCGTACTCGCCGTCGCGGTCGCGCTCGTGCCTCTTGCGCTCGCGCAGCGTGGCACGGGACATGCGGACTACATCTCGCAAGGGAGCCTGACCACGCGCCTGGTTCAGATCCCGAAGCAGTTCCTCACCGGATATGCGACCCCGTCGCAGGTGATCAGCTCCGCGCTGGCCGCGCTGCTCGCCGCGTTCGGCGCGCTACAGGTGCTGATCAGGCTTCGGGGTCGGGTAGCGAGGCGAGCAGTCATTCCCCTCATCATCGGCGTCGCGTGCGTGCTGATCCCGGTCGGCCTGGCGCTCGTCGGCGTGGATTTCATCAACACCCGCAATCTGCTGCCCGCGCTGCCGCCGCTGCTGGTGGTGGTCGCGATCGGGTTCGCGGCGCTGCCCAGCAGGCCGGCAGGGATGGCCCTCACGGCAGGCCTTGCGGTGGTCTTCGTGGTCGTCGTGGCAATCGTCGACACGAACCCGCGGTATCAACGCGACAATTGGCACGGCGCCAGCGAGGCGCTCGGAGCGTACGGGCAGCCGCGGGCGATCGTCGTCACGCCGGGATCGGGCGCGATCCCGCTGCAGATCTACCAGTCGGGCCTGCGGCCGCTACGCCACGCATCGGTGACCGAGCTTGACATCGTCGCGATCCCCGGCCAGGTGCTGGGAGGGGGGATCGGGGTGCCGCCCCGCATACAGGGCGCGTTACAGGTTCCGGCGGGGTTCCGGCTTGCTCGCGTCGCCTACGCCGGCACCTACACCGTGCTGCGCTACACCGCGCCGAACCCGGTCTCGGTGACCCCGGCAAGCCTCGCCGCGGCTCACCTCGGCAACGGCCCGCCCGCCATCCTGATCCAGCGGGTTTCGCGGCCTCTCAGCCGATCGTGATCGCCTGGGTGCGGCTGGTGACGATCGGCGAGGCATAGGGGGCGAGGAACGCGAACGTCGACGGGTATGACCACTGCAGCCTGACCGAGCCGCTCGAGGGGAAATTGACCGAAACCTTGAAGTAGCCGGCGGAGTTCGTGATCGTCGCGGTGCTGACCGTCGACCACGTCCCGCCGGATGCAGGCTGGAACTCGATCTGAACCTGCTGTGCGAGGCCGGTGTCCCGCTTGGCGAAGGGAGCTGGCCGCGCCTGGCCCCAGACCACGAGCGAGCCTCCGGTCTGGGTCGAGGTGACGGGAAGGTAGAGCGGCAGCTGGAACGCCGCGTAGTCGACCTTGGCGGTGCCGTTCGAGAACAGCAGCCCGCTCGAGAACCCGCTCTCGTTCGGGTGCCCCAGCACCGGGGCGTCGTAGAGCAGGTACTGGCCGTCCGACGCGACCCGCGGATTTGTCCACTCGATGTACTCGGACCAGTTCAGGTAGTAGGCGGCGGTCGCCGGGCTCAGGAAGACGCACCCGCAGGTCGGCTTCGGCGGGTTGGTCTGGAAGCCAAACTCGGTGTTGTAGATCCGGAACCTGGTGTGTGACCCGTACGTCTGATTGAGGCGATCGAGGGTGTGCTCGAGCGCCGGCAGATTGATTAGCCCGGCATAGTCGGGCTCATTCGGCGGGTTCGGGAGGTTCGGCCGTGAGACCTGGCCTGAGGTGTACAGGTGAGCCGCGAAGCCGGACGCCTCGAACAGCGCCGGGTTCTGGGAGCGGAACCGCCGCGAGGCAGCGGCCGTGGCCGGACAGTCGCGAGCACGGGCCGCGGCGCCGCGGAGCTCCTGGAAACTGGAGTTGACGCAGTAGAGCGCGCGCAGGAAGCGCAGCGGGACCATCCCGTTGGCGACTCCCGGGTTGTTTGCTCCACGCGGGGCGGTCTCCCCGATCAGGATCGTGTTGCTGCCGTGCCCGGTGGCACGCAGCGCCCCCCACGCCTGGTCGAGCAGCCCGCGGTAGAGGTACGGCGCGACCTCGACCCCCCCGACTGCCTGCGGTGCGAGCTGGTAGCCGTAGTTGGGCTCGTCCCAGATCGACCAGAACTTGACTGCCGGCAGCGGCGACGAGCTCCCCGGTGGCCTGAAGCTCCCGCTATAGCGCTTGCCCACGGCCGCGGCGAAGTCGCCGAACAGCGTCGGGGACGGCTCGTAGACGAGCGGGTTGTGCGATGCCGTTCCCCTCGGCGGGACGCCCGTCGCCCACAGTGGCGCGGGGCCTGTCAGCACGAAGTAGACGCCCATGCCCCGCGCGGTGGCGGCCCGGACGGCCGCGTCGTAGGGCGCCCAGTGGGCGGCCGGATACGCGCTCGGGCTGGTGGGGCTGAATCCGCCCGGCCGTTTGCGCGAGTTCGGATCCGGCGCGATCGACCCCCAACCCATGAAGATCCGCACGTACGTCGCACCAAGCGAACGGAGCTGGTTCAGCGTGCCCGTGGGATCTGTCAGAACGTGCTCGTCGTCCTGCATGATCGTGACCTGCGTCGTGTCGGCGTGAGCGGCGGTCGCGGCTGCGGAGAACAGCGCGACGCTCAGGAGCAGCGCGAGGACGGCGAGCAGTGGGAGGCGGTGGAGGCGGGGCATCGGGATATATGAACTCCGTCGTCGTGCGGAAGTTTCGCGGGTGGGTCAGACGTCTGGCTCCCCGCGCGCCTCTCTACACTGCCACACCATGGCCTCCGAACGTCAGATCAAGGTCGGGCCTGTCGCGATCGGCGGCGGCGCCCCAGTCGCCGTCCAGACGATGACCAAGACGGAGACCGCGGACCTCGCCGCCACGATGGAACAGATTCTCCGCGTCGCCGAAGCGGGCGCGGACATCGTCCGTGTCGCGGTGCCGCGCGACCAGGACGTCGAAGCACTGAAGACGATCGTGCGTGACTCGCCGATCCCCGTGATTGCCGACATCCACTTCAACCACACGCTTGCGCTGAAGGCGCTCGACGCGGGCGCCCACTGCGTGCGGCTGAATCCCGGGAACATCGGCGGGCCGGACAAGGTCGCGGAGGTGACGGCATTGGCCGGCCGGTTGGGCACCCCACTGCGGGTGGGTGTCAACTCCGGGTCGCTCCCGGCGCATCTGCGCCAGCTCGAATACGACAATCCGGTCGAGGCGCTGGTCACTGCTGCGATCGAAACGGTCGAGCTGATGGAGCGCCTGGACTTCCAGAACTTCAAGGTGTCGATGAAGTCGACCTCGGTGCCCAACACGATCGCCGCCAACCGGCTGCTGTCGGAGCGGATCCCGTACCCGCTGCACCTCGGCGTCACCGAGGCGGGAACGAAGTGGTCGGGATCGCTCAAATCCGCCGTCGGGCTGGGCACGCTACTGGCTGACGGGATCGGCGACACGATCCGGATCTCGCTCTCCACCTTCCACGCCGAGGAGGAGGTCAAGGTCGCCTGGGAGATTCTCAAGGCGCTGAAGCTGCGCGAGCGCGGTCCTGTGCTGATCGCATGTCCCACCTGCGGGCGCCTGCAGTTCGACATGGACACCGTCGTCGCCGAGATCGAGCGGCGCCTCGAGGCTTACGAGGACCCGATCGAGGTCTCCGTGCTGGGATGCGCCGTCAACGGCATCGGCGAGGCGCGCCACGCCGATTTCGGGATCACCGGCGCGAAGGACATGGGCATGATCTATTCGAAGGGCGAGCCGCTCAAGAAGGTGCCGACAGAGGACCTGGTGGACGAGCTGTTCAAGGAGATCGACCGCTACTACGCCGCCGGCAAGACCGTCCAGCGCGACGAGAGCGCCGCCGCCGAGGCTCGCGACTGGCTCGCCGAGAACGAGGATTCGACCGCGATGACCCCCGAGCGAATGGCCGCGATGGAGGCCGCCGCGGCGGACGACACCGGCGAGGGCGCCGCGCTGCAGAGCGCGACCGGACCCGAACGCGGCCGCCTCGATGAGACCGTCTCGCCCGTCGCCGGGCGTCGCTTCACCCGGGTCTAGTGGGTATTGAATGAGGCTCCGACTTACTGTGCCCGTTGTCATCTTCGCCGTCCTGATCGCGTCCGCGGCGCTGTCGGCGAGCGCCGGCGCGCGACTGGTCGCCGGGATCTCCGACGAGAGCGGGGCGATGTTCACGAACCCGTACTTCGAGGCGCTGGGGGTCAAATCGGCCCGCTACGTCACGAACTACGACGCGGCGCTCACGGACCCAGCCGACACCAACGCCTGGTTGACGGCGGCGCGTGCGGCCGGCGACCAGATCCTGGTCGCGTTCAACCCCGGATACGGCTCGCAATGCCCGGACAAGCCGTGCAGCCTGCCGTCCGCGAGCCAGTACACGAAGGCCTTCTTGGCGTTCCACAAGCGCTGGCCGTTCGTGAAGGCCTTCCAGCCCTGGAACGAGGTCAACTCGACGACACAGCCGACGTGGACCAAGCCGCAGGCGGTCGTGACCTACTACTCGATCGTCAAGAAGTACTGCAAGGGGTGCACGGTGCTGGGCGCCGACATCGAGGATCTCGTCACCCCGCACCAGGCCGACTACGTCGTCTACATCAAGGAGCTGCTGGCCGACTTCAAGAAGGCCAAGGTCGCCATTCCGCAGGTGTGGGGGATCCACAACTACGAGGATGTCAACTACTTCCATTCGACCAACACGGCCAAGATGCTGAAGCTCCTCCCCGGGCAGATCTGGATGACCGAGACCGGCGGGATCTACTACTTCGAGACCGGCGCGCAACAGGTCCTGCTGCCCGCGAGCGAGACGCGTCAGGGCAAGGCGACGAAATGGATGATGGAGCTCGCGCTGAAATACCCGAAGCGGATCGCCCGGCTCTACATCTACAATTTCTTCTCCGCGGTGCCGCCGATCGTCAACCGCTTCGACTCCGCACTGATCGACCCGAACGGCATGCCCCGGCTTGCGTGGTACGTGCTTTACCTGGACTACAAGAAGTACTTCAGCTAAAGCTGTACGAGGCCGTCGGCGGCCCCGTGAACGTCTCGCCCGAAGGACTGGTCCAACGATCCTCCCAGTGCCTCCCGGCGCGGTAGCTTCCGGATGAGGTCCAGTACCCGGACCGGCCGAAGCGAGCGTGGAGCAGCACTCGATACGTGCTCTCGCCCCGGTCCGCGTACAGGACCGTGACCTCGCCGCCCGTGTGAGCGGCGCGGGCCGGACGCACGAGCCCCCACAATGACACCCGTGACCCGTGCCGGCGTACCACGAGCGGTAGGCGGAAGCTGGCGTACGCGGGCTTGGGCTTGTGGCCGGCGTACAGGTAGAGCCCGGTCTGGAACTGGTAGCGGTCGATCGCCGGGCCCGGTATCGGCGGGCTGTCGGTGAGCAGATACTGAGAGAACGAGGCGACCCGCGGGTTGCTGTAAGCAAGGTATTCGGCTACCGAGCGATAGTCCGACTGAAGGTTGAGCGACACTCCGGAGATCGTGTTCGGATAGCTCTCGACCCCGAACTCCGTCAGGTAGACGGGGAGGTTGCGTGCGACCATGCCGGCCGCCGCGGCGCGGTTGAGCGCGGTGACGAGCCGCCCGATGCCGCCGAACGGGACATCGTCCGGGCCGAATCCGGTCAGCGTGGTCGGGAACGTCGCCCTGATGTACGGGTGAGTGGCCCAGCCGGCAGCCGGCAGGCGAGCGCATCGTGCGTCCCTGTGGTAGCTCGAATTCAGGCACAGGACGCCGCGTAGGAAGCGCAGCGGCGCGACCGTGATCGGGTTCCCGACCGGGGCTGTCTCGCCCGCCAGTACCGGGGCGTGGACGCCCGCGGCGCGGAGGCCGTTGTATCCGGCGAAGAACAGGCTGCGGTACAGCGCCGGGGAGACCGCACGGCCGCCGGGCGCGAACTGCGGGGCAAGGAACTTGACCAGGTTGGGCTCGTTCCAGATCGAAAAGGCGTACGCATCCGCACCGAACCGCCGCCCGACGGCGGTCATGAACGCCTCGAACTCCGCGGCGCTGGGGTCGGTCAGATGGTCCTTGGCGTCCTTGGTCGCCCACCGTGGTACGGGACCCGTCACGTCGATCAGCAGCCGCATGCCGCGGGCGTGGACATCCGCTGCGAGCGCGCCGTATGCCCCCCAGTCGTAGCTGGAGGGGCTTGTCTGATCAAAGCTCGGGCGGCGGGTGGCGTCCGGGCTCGGCGTGACGTCCTGCCAGTACATCGTCATGCGGACCGCTTGCACGCCGAGCGACTGCAGCTCGTTCAGCGTCTGTTCGCGGACCGTCTCGCTGCCGAGCAGATAGGTCGGATCCTCGATGGTCGTGAACTGTGCGGTTGAGGCGAGCGCCCGCGCTGCGCCGGCACCGTAAACGGCGGCGAGCAACAGCAAGATCGCCATCACTGAGCGGATGCGAACGCTCAGACGCGGTTTCCGGTGCTCGACGAGATCGGGGTTGCCGGTCAAGCCGCGCGAGTGTAGATCACGAGCAGCCGAGCTGCGTTGGCCTTGTTAGCCTGGAGGAAGTGAACCTTTTCATCGCCGGCCACAGCGCGGCGTCGATAGATCGTGAGGTTCCGCGTCGCGTGCTCGTCGATCTGCTGGCGGAATTGCCCTTCTTCGACCCGGCGGCGATCGAAGCGTGGAGCTCGGGCTCCGGGCGAATGGTGATCGCGGCGGTGGCTCATCCCGCCTCGGCCACGGGCGGTGTTCGCTACACAGCTTTCGAGGACTCCCGGGCCGCGCTGTTCGCCGGCCGGCCGGTGGTCTGGTCGGCCGGCGGCCGGGTTGCCGGTCGCAGCGCGCTCGACCCGGCTGCATATCACGGGCCGTCCGAGGATTGGGCGCACAAGCTTGACGGGCGGTGCACGGTCCTGCGCGCGGACGACGCGTCGCTGGAGCTGTATTCGGACCCACTCGGTTCCTACCCCCTGTTCGAGGCGAGGTCCCGAGATGCAAGATGGTTCAGCAACAGCGCCGAGGCCCTCGCACGGCTCTCGGGCGATCGGCGGGTGGACGAGGGCGCGCTCGCAAGCGTGCTCGCGGGCGGTTGGTCGCTCGGCGGGAAGCCGGTATGGGGGGCTGTCCGGCGCGTGCGGCGGGGAGTCGTGGTGCGGCTCGCCGCAGACGGAAGCGAAGGCCACCGAGAGCTGCTGCCGCTCGCGCAGATCGCGTCGCTCTCTGGCGCCGGCCTGGATGCTCCTGAGGCCGCGAGAACGCTCGCCGAGCTGGTCGCGGCGCTGGCCGATTGGCCGGGCCGGCCAAGCGTGGTGCCGGTGACCGGCGGGAGGGATTCGCGCGTGGTGCTCGCCGCCGCGCTGCATGCCGGCCTGCAATTCGACGCGCGGACCGGCGGCGACCCGGCCGACCCGGACGTGGTCGTCGCAGCGCGCGTCTGCGCGCTTGCGCGCGTGCCGCACGGCCTGCTGGCCGCCGATCCGCAGGGCGATCGCCTCAGCCAGCTGAGGCGCGTCGCGCGCCTGACCGCCGTGGCCTCCGGCGGGACCGCAACGCTCGCGGACGCCGCCGGGTTCCCGCTCGGCCCGCGGCCAGGCCCACTCGCGCTTTGGCACAGCGGCCAGGGCGGAGAGATCGCCCGCGCCTACTACGGCCCAGGGCACGGGGACATCGCGGACATGCTCTACACGCACTTCGTCGGGCGCCGCCCCGGGCGCACCGAGATCGTGTCCCCGGAGGCGGGGCAGCTGCTCCGGCAGCGAATCCGCGGCTTCGTCGACGAGGCCGGCGCCGCCGGGGCTGCTCCGGTGGACATCCCCGACCTGTTCTACCTGCTCGAGCGCATGGCGTGCTGGGCCGCGCCCGCCCACGGCGTGGTCGAACTGGTCCGCGACACCACCTCGCCGTTGTGGTCGGCGCGGCTGCTTCCGCATCTGCTCGGGTTGGCACCCCAGGAGCGCGGGCTCGACGGATTCCATCTCCGCGTACTGCGTGAGCTGGCGCCTGCACTCGTCGACGAACCGTTCCAGGACGGGTCGGGCTGGCCGGTGCGGCGCGGCGAGCTGCGGCGGCGAGCGGACCGGGGGCGAACGATGGTTCGCAAGGCGCGAGCGGAACTTCGCCGGCGGGTAGCCGGCAAGGCAGAACGGGTAGGCCCGCCGGCGGACCGGCAGGCGGACCCGTTTGACGCGATCGTTGCCGCGGTGCGCGACGCCGCGCACAGCCAGGCCGATCACCCGGCGTGGTCAGTTCTCGACCGCGCCCGAGTAAAGCGCCTGCTCTCCAGTCCCGCGGTCGAACTCGACGCAATGAACCGCATGTACGTCTGGCGACTCGCCTCCGCGTTCCTGAGCTTTCCGTGAGCCTACGGGGCCCGATTACGGCACGAGGGTCAACACAAACGACCCGACCGTGGTGCTAGACCCCGCGACGTGGGGGCGGGGGGTGCCGAACTCGCTGGAGGAGTCGTCGATGATCAGGCAAGGCCGCGCGCACGTCTGTGCGAGACCCGGGCCCAGGTTGAAGGGCCGATCGAGCTGCGGGTGCAATGACTTCAGGTAGTAGACGACATCGGGGTTGTCGGTTAGGACGGTCCTCGGGTGCAGGGCGAGGGCGGCCAGGCGCGCCGGCCGCAGGTTGGGCTCCCACTGGTGGTGATAGCGCCGGGCGAAGTCCACGGCGCCCACTGCGAGGAGCAAGAGGCTCATGGCCACGATCGGCCACCGGTGCCCTGAGCCGACGATCGCCGCCGCCACGAGCGCGGCCACAAGCGGAATCATGATCGTGAGATAGCGGTAGGTGAACAACTGCACCCCGGCTGCCGGAGCGATCGCATGACCGATCAGCGTGAACGCGCCGGTGCCGGCAATCAGGAGGATCGAGTGGCGCCATCGCTCGCCCCTGGCGGCGATGGCGCGACGCAGCACGACCGCCGCCAACGCTGCGAGCACCGCGATCACGCCAAGCTCGAGCCACTGACCGGCCACGCTGCTGGTGCCCCCGTTCGCGCCGAACGCGAGCGACACCGTCGCCTCGCGCAGCGTGTCCGGCGACGGCGCGGAGAACGGCGTGGCGTACTTCGTCTTGCCCACGGCGTGCTCCCCACGCACGATCTGCGGGATCCACGGAATGATCGACAGCAGCGGCAGCGGTCCGAGGGCCGCCATGCGCCGGCGGTTCGGAGCGCCGAGCCAGAGGGCGGATGCGGTCAGCGCGAGGAGGAAGATCGCCGAGTCGTACTCGCTGTAGATCGCGATCACACCGGCGAGCAGGTACACCGCCCACCACCGATGCGACTCCTGCTCGCTCAGCCTCAGCACCGCCCACAGCGCCACCAGCAGCGAGAGGTCCGCAAGCATGAACGCGCGCGAGAGATTGGAATAGCTGATCTGGAACGGCGACACCGCGAGCGCCAGCGCCGCGATCAGCGCTGCCTCCGTCCCCAGCGGCCGTCGCAGCGCCAAATACACAACGACGCACGCGAGCACGCCGGCCACGGCGGCGGGCACGAGCATCCACGCGCTGTGATCGGTCGGCATCAGCGACAGCAGCATGTAGAACAGCGGTGGCGTGTTCTCGTACGCCGCGAGTCGCGCCAGGAACACGTGCACTGTCGGTGAGGATGCGACCAGATAGGAGTAACCGTCGTCGGTCCCCCAGCGCTGGCCGATCGCCACGAACCGCAGCGCGACCGCAAGCACGACGATCGCGGCGAAGAAGATCCGCTCGTCGACGACAAGTCGCACGGGCACGACTCTCGGCCGGCGCCGAGCTCGTGACACCTCGCTGACCTCCATGTCTACACCAACGAGCCCAGCGGCCGAAGGTTCCTAGCCGTGCCGGCTAGCCGGGGTACGGGGCGTCCCTGCTGATGGCCACGCCGTCCGGGCCGCCATAGATCGATCTCCAGGTTCCCGGCACCGCGTATGCGTCCTCCGGCACCGTCACGTCGACGAAGCCGAATATATTCGGCGTCTCGATCGGTGTGACGGTGGTCCAGGCGCTCGAGCCGTTCGGCTTGAACTGGAATATGACCTCGTCTTTCGAGGTCACATTCAACGAGATGAATCGCACCCACGTCCACAATTCGAGCTGCGGGTCCGCCGCCGTTCCGGCCTGGGCGATCCAGATCGGCATCCGGTACGCGCTGTAGGCCGGCTTCGGCGTGCCCGCGGGCTTGACGCCGTTGCCGGGGCCGAACTCGAGTCCCGACTGGTAGGTGCTCCAGTAGCCGCGCGTTCCCTTCTTGAACGCCTTGTCGGGACCGGCGTCCTGGTAGAGGAACTGGGTTACCGCGATGACGTCCGGGTTCTTGTACGCCATGTAGTCGGTCTCGTTGATGTACGCGGCCTGATCGTCGAGGGAGACGCCCCGGAAGCGGTCGGGAGGCTTGGTCTCATAGCCCATCTCGGTGATCCAAACCGGAAGGTTCATCGCCACCCGGCCGGTGTTCGTCGCGATTCCGTTCAGCAGCGTCGGCAGCGCGGCGATGTTGCCGATCACGATTGAGCCCGCGGGTGCCTTATCCCAGGTCGGAGGCTCGGCCTTCGTGTAGGGGTGGTGCGCCCAGCCGCTCGCCTCGATCGGCCCTTCTCGCTTGAAGATGGAGCAGCCGCGGACGCTTGCCTGCAGCCCGGTATAGGGCTGCAGGTGGCTGTTGACGCAGAAGAACTGCTGGATGAACAGGGCGGGGCGCATCGGCGTGCGGCCGTTCTGGGGTGGGCTGCCGAGTGGTGCGGTCTCGCCCGCGAGCACGGTGTCATTCGCGTGACCAGTCTGGTCGAGCGCGCGTCGTGCGGCATACCAAAGCTTGCGGTAGAGGATCGGCGAATACGGCAGGACCGCATGGAGCCGGCTGTTGTAGACACCCTGGGGCGAAAGCCACCCGACCTGGTTGGGCTCGTTCCAGATCGACCAGACGGTCACCCTGCCGATACCGTGGTAAGTGCCCGAGTAGCGTGTGCCGACGGCGGTCACGAACTTGGCGAACTGGCTCACGTTCGGCATGAAGCTCGGCTTCTCCGTCGGATCGCTAGTCTTGCCCATCGCCCACGACGGGCCGGGTCCCGTGACGTCGAAGTAAACGGTCATGTCAACCGTGGCTGCGTCCTCGACGAGCTGGTCGTAGTTCGCCCAGGCGCCGCGCGGGTAATCGCCGGGGTTGGCGGGATTGAAGCGGTGGTGGGTCGCCGGGTTCTTCGTCCGGCTCGCAACGGCGCTCCACAGCAGCGTCGCGCGGACCGCCTGGACCCCTAGGGACTTCATGTCCTCGAGCGTCTTGAGACGGATCGCGTTCGAGGAGTACAGGAGCAGGTTGTCGTCCATCATGACCGAGTATTGCGTCGGGCTGGCTTGTGCGACCGGGGCCGCACGGAGCGCGACCATGAACGGGATCAGCGCGAGCAATGCCAGCACCATGGGACGTGAACGCCGACGCGACGTTAGAGACGACATGCGAATTCCTTTTCCGGGAAGAACCCCAATGTTCGGGACCATGACGCGGACGCGGGAAAGCCGTGCCCGTCCCCTCTGACGAACACGAGGGTAGCGCGAACGGAGCGGTGCCGACTCACTCCGTTCGCGCTCGAGGTGCGTGCGACGCGCCCCGAATCTAACCGCCCGCAGCGGCGAACCGCTCGGCAACCTTGGACCAATCGACGACGTTCCACCACGCGTCGATGTAATCGGGTCGCCGGTTCTGATACTTGAGGTAGTAGGCGTGCTCCCAGACATCTACGCCGACGAGCGGCATCTTGCCGTCCGAGATCGGGCTGTCCTGGTTCGGCGTCGAGATGACCGCCAGGCCCGATCCGTCGTGCACGAGCCACGACCAGCCCGAGCCGAAGCGGTTCACGCCGGCGTCCTTGAGCTTGGCCTGGAAGTCGGCGAAGGACCCGAACGCGGCGTCGATCGCCGCAGCGAGCGCGCCGTCGGGCTCTCCGCCTCCGCCCGGTGACATCCACTGCCAGAACAGCGAGTGGTTGTAGTGCCCACCGGCGTTGTTGCGGACCGGGCCCTGCTTCGCCTCGGGCAGAGCCGCGAGGTTCTGCAAGACCTCGTCGACGGTCTTGTCGGCCCACTCCGTGCCTTCCAGCGCGGCGTTGGCCTTGTCGACGTAGGCCTGGTGGTGCTTGTCGTGGTGGAAATGCATCGTCTGCTCGTCGATGTGCGGCTCGAGCGCCGCATAGTCGTAGGGGAGTGGCGGGACTTCGTAGGCCATCGATGCTCCTTGGGTGGGGTCGATTCGGCGTTCTATCAGAACCGCGCCGACGGCTCTCGCGGATACGCTTCACTGCTGGTCGCGCGCCGACGGTGCGCAACATCCCTACCCCCTTTAGGCCGATGACACGCCTCACCTCCTATTTGCTGCCGACCGAACGTGAGCCGCCCGCCGACGCGGAGGCGATCTCGCACAAGCTGATGGTCAGGGCCGGCCTGATCCGGCAGGTCGGCACAGGACTGTGGTCGTGGCTGCCCGCGGGCTGGCGGGTCCACCAACGGGTCGTCCAGATCGTGCGCGAGGAGATCAACGCGATCGGTGGCCAGGAGATGCTGATGCCGGTGCTGCAGCCGGCCGAGCCGTGGCGGCGCACCGGGCGCTACGCGATCGACGAGCTGTTCAAGCTCAAGGATCGGCGTGGCGCCGACATGGTGCTGGCAATGACCCACGAAGAGGTCGTCACCGGCCACGTAGCCCAGGTCGTGCGCTCCTACCGCGATCTGCCGTTCATCCTGTACCACTTCCAGACCAAGGAGCGCGACGAGCCGCGACCGCGCGCCGGCGTCCTGCGGACTCGCGAGTTCATCATGAAGGACTCCTACACCTTCGACCGCGACGCCGAGGGCCTTGCGGTCGCGTACGACAAGCACGTGACCGCGTACGACCGGATCTTCGACCGCACCGGCCTGCGCTGGTACCGCGTCGAGGCCGACGTCGGAATGATGGGCGGGCTGGGCGCCCACGAGTACATGGCTCCATGTCCGTCGGGCGAGAACGACATCGCGCTCGCTCCGGGATATGCGGCCAACGTCGAGGTGGCGTCCGCCGCCGCGCAGCCGGTCGCGCTGCCGGCCGGCATCGACGCGCCGGAGGAGGTGTCGACCCCCGGTCTGACCACGGTCGACGCGGTCGCGGGCGCGCTCGGCGTACCCGCGGGCGCGCTGCTGAAGTCCTATGCGGTCGTCGTCGACGGGCGCGGCCTCGAGCTGGTGGTCGTGCGCGGCGACCACCGCATCAACGAGATCAAGCTGATGGCTGCGCTCGGCGCCGCCTATCGCCAGGCGCGCCCCGAGGAGATGCTCGAGCGCATCGGGCCGGCCGGGTTCATCGGGCCTGTCGGCACCGACGTGCCGATCCTGCTCGATCAGGCGGTGGTGCCCGGCGGCTCCTACGTGACGGGCGCCAACATTTCCGACGCCCACCTGCGCGGCGTCGAGCCAGGTCGGGATTTCGGCTTCGTACCGGTTGACGTCCGCAGCGTGGTCGCCGGCGACACCGTCAACGGTAACCCGATCCGGATCGAGCCGGCGATCGAGGTCGGCAACATCTTCAAGCTCGGGACGCGCTACTCGGAACCGCTCGGAGCCACCTATCTCGACGAGCATGGCCAGGCGCAGTCGATCTGGATGGGCTCGTACGGGATCGGGCCGGCGCGGATCGCGGCCGCGGCGGTGGAGCAGTACGCCGACGAGCAGGGGATCTCCTGGCCGCGCAACATCGCCCCGTTCGACGTTGAGCTCGTGGTGCTCGGCAAGGACGGGAGCGAGGAGCGAGGCTTCGCCGACGGCCTTTATCGCGAGCTCGCCGAGCTCGGACTCTCGGTCCTCTACGACGATCGCGACGCGGGCCCCGGCGAGAAGTTCGCCGACGCCGAGCTGCTCGGCTGCCCGCTCCGGCTGACAGTCGGAAAGCGATCGCTCGCGAGCGGGGAAATCGAGACGCAGACACGCCGTGGACGGATCTCCGGGACGGTGCCGGTCGCGGGCGCGGCGGCGGCTGTCGCCGCGCGGTGGCGCGAGCTGCCCTAGCGTGCCGTGCCGGCGCGGATCACCACCCGGCGTCTGCTCGGCATCGACCGCTCCGGCCCGCCGCCCCCGGCGACGCTGGCGAACCAGCCGCTGAATCCGTGGACGCTGCCGAACGCGATCGGATTCGCGCGCCTGGCGGCGATCCCGGCATTCCTCGTCGTTGCCTGTTCGAGCACCGGAGGGCAGGATGCGCTCGCCGTGACCTTGTATGCGGTGATCGGCTGGTCGGACTACCTCGATGGCTTCACCGCGCGGCTGACCGGTCAGTACAGCCGCCTCGGGGCGATGCTCGACCCGGTTGTCGACCGGCTGCTGGTGATCTCAGGGATGGCGGTCGCCTGGCGCTTCTCGCTGCTGCCGCGCTGGGCGATCGCGGTCGTGATCGCGCGCGAGCTGTTCATGCTCGGCCTGAGCAGGTACGGGCTCCGGCAGGGCGTCGAGCTGAAGATCAACTGGCCCGGGCGGCTCGGCGTCGCACCGATGATGGGCGCCCCCTTCTTCGCGATGGCAGGCCTGCACGAAATCGCCCTGGTGATGCTCTACATCGGTCTGACCCTGGCGCTCTGGGCCACGGTGCTGTACGTTCGACGTGGCATCGCTGAGACGCGCGCAGGTAGGTCGGCCGACACGCATTAGGGCAGCGCGGACGATATGAACCTGCCGTGGTTAGCGATCTGACCCTCAAGCTCAGCTTGACCCTATGATTCCTGTGGCTATACTCGTCGATAGGGCCTAGCCCGGACCGGAGGAAATTGAGAATGGACACGTTTCCCGACCTTGGCTCGCTGACGGACCAGGAGCTGAAGGATGTCATCGGCCAGCTCACCGAGGAGGAGATGGAGATCTCCTATAGGCGTCGGATCCTGCATGGGAAGATCGACATCCTGCGCGCCGAGCTCGTCAACCGACGCAAGAAGCAGCACGAGGGCGGAGAGGACGTGATCTCCGGTGCCGACATCCAGAAGCTCAGCGACATCCTCGCTGGGCGAGTCCCGACGGATAGCCCCACCGGTGGAGCCGGTGGTGGCGAGTAGAACCGTCGAGGGCAGGGTGGCCCAGCACTGCCCCGAATGCGGCTTCACTAACGCTGAGGGGGCGAACTACTGCCAGCGCTGCGGTGCCTACCTCGCCCAGAGCGAGCCGACACCTGGTGCGACGACTGCGACCTACCGGCTCGGTGAGACCGGCGACATGGAGCCGGTGGTGCCCGACCCTGTCGCCGAGCGGGGCGCGACGCTCGTCATCCGAGCGGGTGGTGGACGCGCGGGGGAGAGCTTCTCGGTCGTCGGCGAGCGCCTCACCGTAGGCCGCCGACCCGACTCCGACATCTTCCTCGACGACGTGACCGTCTCACGCGACCACGCGATCCTCGTTCGCCGTGGCGCCGGATATCACCTCGACGACTGCGGATCGCTGAACGGCACCTATGTCAACCGTCAGCGGATCGAGTCACATCGCCTCAGCGACGGCGATGAGCTTCAGATCGGTAAGTACAAGCTGGCGTTCCTCAGTCGCTGATGGCCACCACTTCTTCCGAGACCGGCAGCCCGGGCGTACAGCTCCCTGAGCCGCGCGACGCGGAGTCAGGAGCTCCGCGCCAGAAGTCGCTCACGATCGGCGCCGTATGCAAGTCGCTGATCCAAGAGTTCCCTGAGATCTCGATCTCGAAGATCCGATACCTGGAGGATCAGAAGCTGCTCGCCCCGCGGCGCACCCAGGGCGGCTACCGGCTCTACACCCAGACCGACGTCCAGCGACTGCGCACGATCTTGCGCCTGCAGCGTGACGAGTTCTTGCCGCTGCGCGTGATCCGTCAGGAGCTCGCCGGCGGCCGCACGGACGGCGACGTCGCGGCCGGCGACGGGCCACGAGTTCGCCGCGCGATGATGACCGTTCGCGACCCCGGCTCGCTCTACTCGCTGGCGGATGTGGTCGAGGACACCGGCGCGAACCCCACGCTGGTGAATGAGCTGGTGGAGTTCGGCGTGATCAAAGGCGAGACGAGGTCGGGTGTCCGCTACTTCGACGAGACCGAGCGCGAGATCGTCAGGTCGGTGAACGAGCTCGCCAGGTACGGCGTCGGCGGACGGAACCTACGCGTGTTCCGCACCTCCGCCGACCGTGAGGCGGCTCTACTGCAGAGCATCCTTGCCCCGGCCCTGAGGTCCCGCAACCCCGAGCGCCGCAAGGAGGCCGTCGAGGCGCTCGAGAACCTGGCCTCGGTCACGACTCACCTCAAGCACCTGCTGCTGATCCGCGACCTGCGCAAGATCGCAAAGTAGTGCACGATCCGGCATACCGATGCCGGTAGACCTGCGCGCCCATATCCGCGACATCCCAGACTTCCCGCGGGACGGGATCGTCTTCAAGGACATCACGCCGTTGCTCCTGACCCCGGCCGCTCTCGACGCCGCCGTGTCGGACCTTGCGGCTTACGCCTCCGGGCTCCGGGTCGACTACGTGGTCGCAGCGGAGGCCCGCGGGTTCGTCCTCGGCGGCGCATTGGCGCGCGAGCTTGGCGCCGGGTTCGTCCCCGCCAGAAAGCCCGGCAAGCTCCCTCACGACACGGTCAGCGCCGAGTACGCGCTCGAATACGGCATCGACGCGCTCGAGCTGCACGCCGACGCTCTCGCCGGAGGCGCGCGGGTACTGATCCACGACGACCTCCTGGCCACCGGCGGCACCGCGAGTGCCCTATGCGCGCTGGTAACCGGGCTCGGCGCCGAGGTCGCCGGGTGCGCATTCCTGATCGAGCTGAGCTTCCTCGGCGGGCGCGCGCGCCTGAGCCCGCACGAGGTGCACGCGCTGATCGACTACCAGTCCGAATAATGGCGACCGCACGGCGGACACGGACGGTCGCCGCGGAACTGCGGCGCGTATGGGACCTGATCGAGGACCCGCACCACTTCCCGCGCTGGTGGCCCGGCGTGACGCGCATGGAAGCGGTCGACGAAGACCGCTGGACCCAGGTGTTCGTGACCCAGAAGGGACGCCCCGTGCGGCTCGACTTCCGGCTGCTCGAGTCCGAGCCGCCGGAAGCCATCGACTCGGTCGGTCGGCGGCGCTGGGAGCAGGACCTGATCGGAAGCCCGTTCGAACGTGTCCTGCGCGAGGCCGTCACCGAGATCCGGCTCCGGCCGGCCGACGACGGCACCCAGGTGACGATC
>Ga0302325_10000958_pt1 | contig 75740 bp, 54 predicted proteins | sample Palsa_T0_2_FD_201948 | JGI IMG/M metagenome (GOLD analysis project Ga0302325, IMG submission 201948) | Peat permafrost microbial communities from Stordalen Mire near Abisko, Sweden - Palsa_T0_2 | ecosystem: Environmental > Terrestrial > Soil > Palsa > Peat permafrost | place: Sweden: Abisko... | reverse complement strand
GCCCCCGCGAACAAATCGACGCCTATAGGTCTTTTTCCGTTGCCGGTCATCAAACGAAAGCCTTACCGAATGTCACCGCTTCGGGGGAGAGTATCTACATACGATTCTATGGCGATGCGAGCCGCTAAAGCAAACGCGGGCTTAAGAAGCGCGCTTCGCTGCCGCCGTTACTCCTGAGACGATACCAGCATGTCTGCATTTACCCAAACCCTATCTGTATTTCGTGGCGTACGCGGATGGTTCCGGCGGCTATAACTTCTCCGCCAGCCTCGCCGCCCAGGAAGCCAACGTCATTAATCGTCGCTTAAGTACCGCCGCGCCACTGTTCGGCGCCCGTGGTTTGGCGCTCCGGCCGCCCCCGGCGTATACTTGAAGCAGATTCTCTATGCATAGCGAGTACCTTCAACAGCGCGATGGGGGCTACTACATAGCCGGGACGCGCATTTCGTTGGATTCAGTTGTGTACGCTTTCAACGAGGGCAGTTCCCCCGAGGCGATCCAGGAAGATTTTCCGTTACTGACGCGCGCGCAGGTCTACGGCGCGATCGCCTACTACCTGGACCACCAGACGGAGATTGACGAGTACCTGGCCCGCACTATACGCGAGTTCGAAGAAAGCGCCATCCCCTTGCAGCAGGCGAATCCGAAGCTTTGGGAGAGGCTGGAGCGCGCCCGCGCAAAGATCGGCGAGCCTCGCCCTTGAGCCTGCGTTTTCAAGCGGACGCCGATCTCAAATACGCCATCGTTCGAGCGGTCCGCCAACGCGAGCCTGGCATCGACTTCGCGGCGGCGACTGAATCCGGCTTGGAAGGCGTCAGCGATCCTGAAGTCCTCGAAAGGGCGGCAGAGGAAGGCCGGATTTTGGTGTCTCACGATCGCCGGACGATGCTGTCCCATTTCCGCGCGCGCCTGGAGGCCGGAAAATCAAGCCCTGGCTTGTTTGTTGTTTCTCAGGGTGCCGCACTTGCGCCAGTGGCCAGCGCTATCGTTCTGGCGTGGTCGGCTTCGGAGCCTTCGGAATGGCAGAATCAGGTGCACCACCTGCCGTCCCTCGCGCGTCATGTCTTCACGCGCTAAGCGCGTCTCCTGAGACAATACCAGCATGTCTGCATTGACCCAAACCCTAGCCCTCGCCTGCTGCGCCGCCACCCTCCACGCCGAAGTGTACACCATGAACCTGCGCCAAGCCGTGGAGCGCGCCCTGCAGCAGAATCCGGAAATCGCCATGGCGCGCCTCGATGAGATGAAAGCCCAGGCAGCCGTGCGCGTCCGGAAAGACCCGTTCGCTCCGCATGTCTACCTTGGCAGCGGACTCGCATACACCTACGGATTTCCGATGAGCATCGACGGCGCGGCGCCGTCCGTGGTGCAAGCGCGCGTCGTCGAGTCCGTCTTCAACCGCCAGCAGAGCTACGCGGTGGCGCAGACCAAAGAAGAAGCCCGCGGCGCAGGCATCGCGGCGTCCGCCAAGAAAGACGAAATCGCCTTCCGTACGGCGGCGCTTTTCTTGGACGCCGAACGCGCCGCGCGCGCCGGCGAGATGGCGCGCAAGGAAGTGGAGAGCGCCCAAAAAATGCTGGCTACCATCGAGAACCGCTTGCAGGAAGGGCGCGAGACGCCGATCGAATCCAAGCGGGCAGCGCTCAACCTGGCACGCGCCCGGCAACTCGCCGATTCCCTGGACGCGGATCGCGAAACCGCCGAAACCTCGCTGGCCATCGTGCTGGGATACGGCGCGGACGACCGCGTGCACCCGGCCGGCGAAGAGAGACCCGCTCCGGCTATGCCGGCATCCGAGGAGACCGCTGTGGAAAGCGCGCTACAGTCGAGCAACGAGTTGCGCCACCTGGAGTCTCAGATTGCGGCCAACGGCCTGGAAGGCCGTTCTGCCAAAGCGGCGCGCTTGCCCCACGCGGATCTCGTGGCGCAGTACGGACTGTTCGCCACCTTCAACCACTACCAGGACTATTTCCTCAGATACCAGCGAAATAACGCCGAGGTCGGCGTTTCGTTCGTGCTCCCGCTGTTGGCGGGTCCCGGAGTGGGCGCGGCGGCCGCCGCAGCCGATGCGGAAGCGTCCAAGCTGCGTATCCAACTGGCCAACGCGCGCAACCAGATTACCGCCGACACGCGCCGGAGCTACCGTGAGGTGCGCCAGGCGGAGGCGCAGCGGGATGTCGCGCGCCTCGATCTGGACGTCGCGCGCGAACAGGTTTCCGTCGACCTGGCGCTGTTGCAGGAAGGCCGGATTCTGTTGAGCCAAATGGAAGGATCGCGCATCGCCGAGAGCGGCAAGTGGATCGCATTCTACGACGCACAGTACGCAGTGGAGCGGGCCCGCTGGACTCTGGCGAGGCAAACGGGAGATCTCCTGGCGGCGTTGCGGTGAGGCGGGCGTTACCCGGCGATCGAAGCCGACCGGAATCCGCCGCCGACTACGTTGTTTTCGTTACGGATGGCGCGGGCGTCCGTCGCACTGCCTGCTACTCCCATCTTGATGCGATAGAATGCCAACAACTCGGTTTCATCGAAGTCGATGGCCTTCGCGTATTGACGAATATAGCTGGTGTTGTAAATGCCGCCGGGTAGTTTGGTGAAGTCGCCGCCTTCGATAGCCTTCAGGCTACGTATGTTGATTTTGGTCGCTTCCGCGATCTGCTCCAGCGAAATGCCTCGATTCCGCCGTATGGTAGCCAAGCCCAAGACGCTTCCATCTTCTTCTTGCATAACAGGTTCTCCCCAAAGAGTGCTGTACACCCGCTCCTTTATGAAAAAGTATTAAGGAAATTACCATACCATAATTCAGGCAGGATTGCTAAACTCTTACGCGATGCCCATTTCCCGAAGACGGTTCGCCGCAAGCGCCTTGGCCGGACTGGCAGGCTGTCTGCCCAGCCGGCTCCAGGCGCTCCGTACCCGGCCGAAGCTTTTCGTAATCCTCATCGCGGAACAGTTCCGGCAACTTTACCTCGACCGGAACGCAAGTCTCCTGGCGCCCGGCGGCTTCCGCGAACTGATGACCAAAGGCGTCTATTATCCGGACTGCCGCTTGGCCGCCAGCAGCTTCACTGCCAGCGGTCTGGCTACGCTGGCCACCGGCGCCTACCCGAACCTTCATGGTATTGCCGCCGACCAGTGGTACGACCGCAGAACGCACACCTTAACCATGGCTCGCGCCGAGATGCTGGAAGCGACTACTTTGGCCGACGAGGTCGTCCGCGCCGGGCGCAGCCGCATTTTCTGCCTGAGTCTGAATGAAGGGCCGGCCTCGTTGTTGGCAGGGCGCTCGCGTGCGCCTGTATACTGGATGGACACGGCGGGCCAGTTCAACACCCGCGGCAACGCTCCGGAATGGCTGTCGGGGTATAACGCGTTACAACCCATCGAACAACTGCACGACAAGAAATGGATGGCGTTTGGGGCCACCGGCGACATGCCCCCTCTGCGCACGCTCACCTACGATCCCAAACGGCCGGAAGAGTTCTTGGCTCTCTACCAGTCGTCGCCCTTCTGCCAGGATGCGCAGTTCGAGTTGCTGCGCGCGCTGGTCACGCAGGAGAAACTGGGCCAGGGCGCAACCTTGGACTTCGTTTTCGTTTCGCTGGGTTCGATGGCGCTGCTGGGCTACGAGACCGGATCGGATTCCCGGCTGATGGACCAGATGGCCGTGCGGCTCGACCGGCAGATCCAGGCCACCTTGGAGATGTTGAACCGAACAGCCGGAAGGAACAACTACAACCTGATCTTTGCCGCCGCGCACGGCGCGCCGCCGGAACCGGATCCGGCGTTGCGATCGCAGAAGGCCATCTCGGGAGAGGCCGTCGCGCGCGCCATCGGCCAGGCGCTTTCCGCGCGCATCGACAAACCGCCGGTGAAAAATGCTTACGTGGACAAGTACGTTTATCCCTTCCTCTATCTGAAACTGGAAACGCTGCAAAAGCAGAACACTCCATTGCGCGGCGCGCGCAAACTGGCTGGCGAGGCGGCCTTGCGCGTGCCCGGCGTGGCGGGTTATTACACGGCCGATGGAGACTGCTCGCACGCGGGTGAATTGCGGCGCCGGTTTGAAAACAGTTTTCATGAATTGCGTTCCGGCGATGTGATGCTCTCCTACGAACCGGAAGCCGTCGAGGATTTTGGCGCCGGTCGCGGCGTGTCGTATGGCTCGCTGTATAACTACGATACGAGCGTGCCGCTGTTTCTGTATGGCCCGCAGTTCGGCAAGAAGCTGATCGAGCACGCCATCGAAACAGTGGATCTTGCGCCGACCCTGGCGCGTGCCGCCGGGGTCCCCGCGCCGTCGTCCGCGACGGGCGCCGTGCTGGCCGAAGCCTACGCGGAAGGCGAAGAAGAGCGCGCAAAATGAGCCGCGATAACGCCCGCTTGGCCACTTCGTTGTGCGGCATCGCGCTCCGCAATCCCGTGCTGGCGGCCTCGGGAACATTCGGATACGGCGTCGAATTCGAGTCGCAGGTGGATCTGAACGCGCTGGGCGGGCTGGTGGTGAAGGGCTTGTCGCGCGAGCCGATGGACGGCAATCCGCCGCCCCGCATCTGGGAAGCCGAGGCAGGCATGCTGAATTCGATCGGCCTGCAGAACATCGGCGTGCGCGCGTTCGTGCGGGACAAGCTGCCGCAGTTGGCGCGCTTGCGCACGGCGGTCTTCGCCAACGTCTTTGGCTATGCCACCGAAGATTATGTGGAAGTGGTGCGCGTGCTGGAATCGGCGGAAGGCCTCGCGGGCTATGAGCTGAACGTCTCCTGCCCGAATACGAAACACGGCGGCATCTATTTCTCCAACGATCCGGTGCTGCTGGTGGAGGTGGTCGGCGCGGTGAAGCGCGTGGCGCGGCGGCCGCTGATCGTGAAGTTGTCGCCGAACGTGGCGTCGATCGAACCGTTGGCGCGCGCGGCGGAAGAGAGCGGCGCGGACGCCATCTCGCTGGTGAATACGTTCGTGGCGCTGGCCATCGATGCGCGCGCGCGGCGTCCGCGGCTGGGAGCCGGCTTCGGCGGGCTTTCCGGACCGGCCATCAAGCCCATCGCGCTGCGCCTGGTGTATCAGGCGGCGCAGGCGGTGAAGATCCCGGTGATCGGGCTGGGCGGCATCGCGACCGGTGAGGACGCCGCCGAATTCCTGCTGGCCGGCGCCAGCGCCGTGGAGGTGGGTACGGCGACGTTCTGGGATCCACGCTCGCCCTTGCGCGTGGCGCAAGAGTTGGGACGGTTCTTGCGGGATGAAGGCGTAGGGAATGTGCGGGAGATTGTGGGAACGCTGAAATCGCCATGAGTGGGGCAGACCCATGTGGGGCGGGCGTCCACGCCTGCAGCGGGTCTCCAGACCCGCCTTTTCCCCAACAGTTTATGTTGGGATTTTCGACCGTGCGCGTGCCCTCCAGGACCCGCCGTATGATGAGCGACAATAAGAAGCGATGTGCACGATGGCCGCTGCTGCCGAACCTTTATTGATGACAGTCGACGAGTACCGCCAGTTGCCCGATCGGGAAGATGTCATCCAGGAACTCCATTGGGGGATGGTGGTCACGTTGGCGCGACCCAAGATGGGGCATGCCAAGCTGCAGTATCGCTTGGCGAGCCTGCTGCAACCGAAGGCGGAGCATCTGGGCGTCGTCGCAACCGCGGTGGCCTTTAGGTCGCTACCCGAGTACGATCTGCGCGGAGCGGACGTAGCCTATGTTTCGCAGCGGAGATGGGACGCCACCAGCGATGACGACAACTTGCGCGGATCGCCGGAACTGGTCATCGAGGTCTTATCGCCTTCGAACACAAAGGCTGAGATCCACGAACGAGCCGTCCTCTGCCTTTCGACCGGCGCGCAGGAGTTCTGGGTGGTCGACCCTAAGCGCGAGACCGTCAGTGTCACCCGCCAAAGGGGCTTCGCAACGATCTATCAGATCGGCGACCGCATGCCGCTTCCGATGTTCGACAGCCACTTGGATGTATCCGAGATTTTCCGCGTTTGAGAGAGCACTGCGTTCAGAACGGAACGATCGTGATCGCGTTCTGCCAGTCTTCCGTGACCTTTCGGCAAGATTGCGCCAAGGCAACTCGATTCCTCCGGGAAGGATCAGGCCCGGATTTGGCGTGCGGAAATCTCTCCGACCAGAAGTTCCGCCCTTGCTGAAACCGGACCTCTAGCGTTCGGATATGCCCCGGCGGGGGGCCGCCCAATATTACCCTTTCAGCCGCATTTCCACACAGCACGACCAGGGAGCCGGTCGGCGGGCCGGAAATGCCGGGGCAGCACCACGGAGTCATTCTGGCCGGAGCGGCAATTCTCGCATCGCGAGGCCACCGCCTTCGCTGGCAACACCCAAATTTCCTTTATGAAACCTTCCGCGGCCTTGGCGCCAACGCCGTGGACCGGACTTTAGCACATGGGCGAGGTGAAGCAGGAGTCGAGCAGTGCGCCGATCCGCTGGTGGGCATTGGCATGGCACAATGTCTCGTCTAGCGGTCCCAATGCGCAAGGTAAGACGGGAGTTCACGCGCGCAGATAAAGTACCTGTCGGGCGCACCGCGCTCGACGTGAGCCATCGCGCCATTCCGGCGCATGGCTTCCGTGAGTGCTTGCAGCGTCATGGTCACGTATGCCGGCTCCACGCATGGCTTATGGAAAAATGCAGCAGCTTGCGGAGGATTTCACCGGTCGTTGTGCTCGCGCAATACCCACCGCGCATCGGCCGTCTCTTGGGGTGGCCGACCCAAGCCAGCAGGATCAGCGCCGGCCGATATGTGGTTGCCTTATCGAAAATCTTTCTTCCATTCACGAGAATGTCAAGCTCGAAGTCACCTTTGCCGCCGCCGAGGCCCTCGTTCTTGCTGACGGCGCTCCATCCGTTCCAAGGCGGCAGATCCTTCCCCTGCATCCAGATTTGTGCCGGCGCGGCCGTTGCTTCGGTCACGCGTTCGGCTGCCACGTCCTGAAACGCGCTTCTGCTGCTCGACACAGATGCGCGGACGACGCATTGGATTTCGCGTTGCCAGCGCGGGTCGTCCAAATCCTCGACCGCGCTAGAGGCGTACTGCACCGCGCCCCACGTGCCCACCGTGCTCGTCCCCGCCAGAATAACGACCGGGATTGGTCCTTTCCAGCCAGAGTACACGATGCCGTAGTCGTTCACCAGTTCGAGACCGCTGCTCCGGCCTCGGTCATAGGGCTTGCTCTCCTGATCGGGTCCGAACGGCCCAGTGATCGTTCGATACGGAGCGCCATCGGCTGGATTGTTTGACGCAAACCTGAAGAGAAGAGGAGGACTGAGCTCGCCCAGCAACTTCAGGGCTGAGTCGCCGAACAGCGACGGACGGCCCAGCAAAATAAGACCGTCCCCGGCCACCAGAGGCGGAAGCCGCCTTGGTTCTGGCCCGTCGATTGTAATCCTCTCGAAGACGCACTGGCGTGCCGGCAGGTACTCGTGTATACGTATCAGCGCCAGAGCGTCCCGCACACGGTGCTCCGGTTCCGAAAGCGAGAGGATGCGCAGCCTGCAATCTTGGAGGTTCTGCCAAAATGGGTGGCTGAAGAACGTGTCCTGCATTAAGCGGTCTCTCCAGACGCCATGGTACCTCGAATTTTTAAGCAGCTTTACACTCGATTCGGGGGTTGCCCGGTGCTGTTATGAAGTTGTGCCCACAACCGGTGGCGCAGAAAGAGCTAACCAATGACACGACCTCGAGTGACGTTTACCGTTGAACGGACCCCGGCGCACCGGCGCTCAGTCCTACGCAAGCCCAATTTGGTGGTCGGCGTTTCGGCCATGCGCGTGGATTTAACGCGTCACCTGCCGATCTACAAGAAGAATCTCAGGATGCCGACCTTCGGTCTCCTGCGGGACCTGCTCCAGGCCTACACACTGGACCGGGACCGGAAAATGGTTACGGAGGACGCCGCGATGCGGGAAACGCTCGGTATTGGGCCGAACGCGGATGTGTTAACCGGTTTACTTACGGACCAAGGGCTCCACATTTGGGCGTATTCCGGAATTGGAAATCACCCGCTCAACGCCGCGTGTTGCGTCTGGCACGATGGCGAACTGATCCATCGGGTGGATGAGGGCCAGCGCATCACACTTGGTCCGGCGTACTTTTGCATCGTCATCTATAAGAACGGCTCAGTCCGAGCGGAGGTTTGTCACTTCGTTCCCGGGCCCAACGGCTGGGAAATCGTGATCGACAACCGCAGCGCAACTGGACGTGTTCACATGGCGATATCTGGTCCTCCGCTCGTTCGCGAAGGCCGACCGATCGATCCGTACTCCGACCTGGAGGCCGCTTCCGAGCACACGGATTTTCGGCACCTCGCCTGCGGCCCTTATCCGCTCCTGACAGACTTTCACTCCGGTCAACTGACGACCGAGCAGCGGGACTATTGCCTCGTTGAAGTGCTCTCCAATCCGGGCAAAAAGGCGGATGCCATCCGGGGTAAGATCGTCGAGTTGCAGCCGTTTATGCGCGACACCGACGGGCGTGAGTACACCGTAACGCCCGACGCCCTCGTCGAAGCCTTGATCGATAAGGGTTATACACCGGTCGCAGGCCTTCAGGAACTCGAGTCGCGGCAAAGCCGGGGCGAACGCGGCCTTTACTGGCTCGATCCGGTCGGCACGGTCCTCCACATCATCTATCGCCGCTCTCCCTATCCCCACCACTTCCTCGCGCTCCGTGACGACGATCCGGGCGCGCTGTACGATTTCGCCATCGGCGGGTGGTCCAATAACGGCGGCTCGGACCCAGCGACCATCGCCGCCAATCTCGCCGCCGCAGGCTTTTCATTTGCCCTGATGGGGGATAACGGGTTTGACGTCGCCCATTACGTCTATACCGCATCTAATGCTCCTGACGCTGGCGTATACGATCGGAAGCGGCTTACCCCCGCCCTTCAGTCCACAGCCGGCCGCCCTCGCATTGCGGGTCTCATGGTCTATGCCAGTCCTGAAGCCGATTGGGAATCGACTGTTACCCATCGCGTGGCCATCCCGGCAAACCAAAATGCCGCGCGGGAAGATGTGGAGATCGTGTTCTAATTAGTCGAACGTGCGGGTGCCGCCGTTCACCGCCCCGAGTGGCAGCGCCAAGCTCATCCTTCGACGATGCAGATCGGCTCGAAACATCCTCGGTTATCTCCGTCGATGGCCAAAAGACCTGATCGGACTCGCGTTCGGACAAGCCCGTTTTAATGGCATTCCAAAGGTCCGATCCGCCCGGCCGAAGTCGATCCTTCCCGTCCCAAACTGACTCAGGGGGCGGCTACTCGTTTCTCGTGCTTCCGGATGGCGGGTACTCCGTCGAAGCGATGCTGATAGGGTTTATGGGCGTATACAAGCCGGTTCGGATCTATTTCCCCGCCCAGGTGCGCCGTGACTTCGTGCTCGCCGTCGTCGGCGGTGACGCCGTCTACGCCAGCAGCGAAGTCGTCGGAGAGTTGATGTGGAACGGCGCGCGGGTGCCTCGTGCAAATATCTGCCTTTTCAGCAGGGGAGTACCGCAACAAGATCAAACTCCGGGACGCCAAGAAATAGCGGTTCCACGGAATCAGCGCACTTCCGGCTTGCGGGCAGAAGAGGAGACCACCCCAGTCACCACGATTCCAAGAATTCCCGGCCCATCCCTTTCCCTTAGTATTCAGCCACCTACAGCGCCTCCCCCACTCCCCAACCCCGGCCCGTCAACCGACCGCATGCTACTCTGAAATTGAAGGTAAACCAAACCCTCCGTTTCGCTAGCAACCAGCCGCGCGGTCGGGTAAATTGGCTTCGTCTTCTCTTGTTTGTGAAGAAAACAAAGCACTTATTGGCTTTGAATGTCCGGAAAAGCATGAAACGCACGCCGAGCTGGGTTTCGTCTATCGGGCTCCGCGCCCGCCACTGCGGTTAGAATAGAACTTTCCCCCCGATGCTCGAACAACAACTGTCGGACCTCGAATCCGCCACGCTAGCCCGCATCCAAACCGCCCGCACGCCCCAGGATCTGGAAGCCGTGCGCGTCGAGGTACTCGGCCGCAAAGGCGCGCTTACTCAGGTCAGCAAGGACATGGGCAAACTCGCGCCCGAGGACCGGGCGCGTATCGGCAAGCTGCTGAATGCCGCCAAGCAGAAGCTGGAGTCGGCCGATGAATCCCGCCGCCGCCAGTTCGATGCGGAAGCCCTAGCCCTCCGCCTCAATGCCGAGTGGATCGATCTTACGCTACCCGCGCCCGCCCCGCAAATGGGCCATCTGCACCCCATCACCCAGATCCAATCCGAAATCGAAGACCTCTTCGTCTCCCTCGGTTTCGCCGTTCTCGACGGCCCCGAGGTGGAAGACGAATATCACAATTTCGACGCGCTCAACATTCCCGCCGACCATCCCGCGCGCGACATGCAGGACACCTTCTGGCTCAGCGATGGCAACCTGCTGCGCACCCACACATCGCCCGTGCAGGTGCGCGGCATGGAGCGCCTGGGACCGCCCCTGCGCATGATCGCGCCCGGCCGCGCATTCCGCAACGAGAACGTGGACGCCTCCCACGAGCACACTTTCTATCAGCTCGAAGGCATGATGATCGATCGCGATGTCTCCGTGGCGCACCTCATCTATTTCATGAAGACGCTGCTCAGCGCCATCTTCAAGCGCGAAGTCACCGTGCGTCTGCGGCCGGGCTACTTTCCATTCGTGGAGCCGGGATTCGAGCTCGACATTCAATGCCTCATCTGCGGCGGTCCCGGCTGTCCGGTCTGCAAGCATAGCGGATGGGTGGAACTGCTGCCCTGCGGCCTCGTGAATCCAAGTGTGCTGCGCATGAGCGGCATCGACCCCGAGGAATGGAACGGCTTCGCATTCGGCCTGGGGCTGACGCGCCTGGCCATGATGCGTTACGCCATCGACGACATCCGCCTGCTGCAAGGCGGCGATCTTCGTTTTCTACAGCAATTCCGATGAAGTTCTCATACAACTGGATTCGCGAATACGTCCCCGCGCTGGACACTCCGGCCCGTCAACTGGAGCGCCTCGTCACCATGCGCACAGCCGAGTGCGAAGGCATCGAAGAGACCGGCGCGCTCCTGGCCGAAGCCGTCGCCGCACGCGTGGTGTCGGTCGAACCGATCCCTGGTAGCAGCCACAACGTAAAGGCCGTCGTCGAAACGGATCGCTATGGCGACAAGGTCGTAGTCTGCGGCGCGCCCAACTGCCGCGCCGGCATGTTCACCGCCTACGTGCCCATCGGCAAGAAGGTCGTCAACGGAGTGGAGAGCGATGGCATGCTGGCCAGCGGCGCCGAACTCGAGATCAACCGTGACGCTGCCGGCATCATCGAACTTTCCGGCGAACTCACGGGCGAGCTCGGCTGCGTGCCCGACCACATCGTCGAGATCGACAACAAGTCCATCACCCACCGTCCCGATCTGTGGGGACACTTCGGCATGGCGCGCGAAGTAGCCGCCATTTTACGCCAGCCTCTAAGCGATCCGGTTCGGCTTTCGCTGATCCCCGAGGGGCTGTCACCGATCCAAGTCGCCATCGAAGACCTGGATCTCTGCCCGCGATACAGCGCGCTCGTCTTCGACAACGTCACCGTGCAGCCCTCGCCGCTGTGGCTGCAATACCGGCTCACGGCTATTGGCCTGAATCCCATCAACAACATCGTGGACCTGACCAACTTCATCATGTCCGAGTTGGCGCAGCCCATGCACGCCTTCGATCGCGATCTCCTGCACGGCGATACCATCTTCATCCGCCGCGCGCGCGAAGGCGAATATTTCCTCGCCCTGAACAAACAGGATTTCACGCTGGGTCCGTCGAATCTGGTCATCGCCGATGCGCTAGGCGCGGTCGCGCTCGGCGGCGTCATCGGCGGCATGGATAGCGCCATCGTCGACGGCACCACCCGCATCGTGCTCGAAAGCGCGTGTTTCAACGCCTCCAGCGTGCGCCGCACTTCCGCCGCGCTGAAGCTGCGTACCGACGCGTCCATGCGCTTCGAGAAATCGCAGGACCCCGCCAACACGGTGCGCGGTCTGGCCCGCGCCGTCGAACTGCTCCAGAAACTTTCACCAGGCATCCGCCTGGTGGGTGGTCTCGCGGACCAACGCAAGCCCATCGCGCCGCCGCCGCCGATCTTGCTGCCCATGGACTGGCTCGTGCGCAAGCTCGGCAAGAACGTCGGCTCCGATGAAGTGCGCGACATTCTGGAGCGTCTGGCGTTCGGCGTTTCCACGAGCGTCCCCGGCGTGTTCTCGGTGACTGTGCCCTCCTGGCGCGCCACCAAGGACGTTTCGGTGAAGGACGACCTGGTGGAGGAAGTCGGCCGCATGATCGGCTACGATTCCATCGAACCACGCCCGCCCGCTATCCTGACCACCGTTCCGCCCGCCAACCCGGAGCGCGCCTTCCACCGCCGGGTGCGCGCCATATTCGCAGACGAGGGCTTCACCGAAGTCTACAACTACTCCTTCGTGGCGGAAGCCGATGCGCGCGCGTTCGGCATGCAGCCGGCCGACCACGTCACCGTGGCCAATCCCATCGCCCCCAACCAGTCGCTGTTGCGCATGTCGCTGCTGCCGGAACTGCGCGGCAACGTGCTCGAAAATAGCAAGCACTTCGACGCCTTCCGCATCTTCGAAATCGGCCGCGAGATCCACAGGCAGCCGCAAGGTCTGCCGTGCGAGATCCCGCATCTGGCCGCAGCGATCTACAGCAAGGATGGCGATGGCGCGGCGGGCCTCTTCGAAATGAAGCGCGCCGCCGAATGCCTGATGCCCGGCGCGGAAGCGCGCCCCTGCGCCGCCAAATCATACGAACATCCCGCGCGCGCGGCGGAAATCCACTGGCACGGCGCGGTGGCAGGCCGGCTGTTCGAACTGCACCCCTCGCTCGCCGATGGCCGCACCGCGATGCTCGATCTGGATCTGACGCTCGTCCAATCCGCCACGCCGAAAGAGCCACGTTACACGCCCATCCGTCGCTATCCTTCGAGCGCATTCGATCTCTCCGTCGTGGCCGGCGACCGCGAGCTCGTGGGCGACGTGCGCGGCAAGCTGGCCGCTCTTGCCGGACCGTTGCTCGAATCGATCGAATACCAGCGCCAGTATGCCGGTCCGCCGCTCGCCGAAGGAACCAAGAGCGTGTCGTTCCGGCTGACCCTGGGATCGGCGGAGCGCACCCTGTCGTCCGAAGAGGTGGGCGAGATCCGCGCCCGCCTGATCGACGGCATGCGCGCGCAGGGCTACGATCTGCGCCTGTGAGCACCCGCCGCACACAGCCCGGAGGGTGGGTCGACGAACGCCGCCGCCAACCGTGCCGCCGATGCGGCGGCGAAGTCCCCAAGGGACGTTTCACATTCTGCTCGGACGCCTGCGTACACGAATGGAAGCTGCGCACCGATCCCGCCTACCTGCGTCAGCAGGTGTTCGAGCGCGATCGCGGCGTCTGCGCGCAATGCGGCCTGGATACCGAAGCCCTGCGCAAGGATAAGCGCAAGCTGGACTACGCCGCCCGCCGCCAATTCGAGAAGGATTGGGGCCTCCGCCGCCACCTGTGGGACGCCGACCACATCGTGCCCGTGGCGGAAGGCGGCGGCGAATGCGACTTGGCCAACATGCGCACGCTGTGCCTGAAGTGCCACCGGGCTGCGACCTTGGCGCTAGTGAAGCGCCTGCGTAGCTCACCTCCCGATCAAAACCGCGGTGGCTGCCGCGCGGTGTAACAGAAATGAAGAATCGCAATCGCGAGTACAGAAGCTGCCTGATATCCGGATGTCCCTTAACCGGAGTGCCGATCAGCGGAGCCGCTCTCAACAAATCGAGGTACTCGAAAAGACCACTGGCAAACTGCTCGCTTGTTTCCGGATGCTCCTCCCTCGACCAGTCGAAAATGGCATCCAGATCGTCTGGCGCGTCTCCGTGGTACCGGAGTTTGAAAGCCATTGCTTGAGGCGCCGCCAAGCTTCCTCCGCTGAAACGAGCCGCCCCTCTTCCGCGGTCTTCATCCGTTCCTCAAGAATGCGGCTGGTTTCGCCATCGACCGCGACCTCCGGTTCATTGCAGACAAAAGCATCGACGCTCTGCGGCTTACCCATACTTTGAACCTACACGAGTTCTGCGAACGAAACCGTTTACTTCTGCACCACCACGATCGAGAATTTATAGCCCGTCCAGACTCCGGCGATCGAAAAGATCCGGTTCGTCTTCATGTCCACCGTCATCGTCCGCGCCCCCAGCTTCGTCCGCACACACCGTGCCCGCGTCGGAACTCGGAGGCGAATGCGACCTCGCGCAAAGCAAGCTCTCGACACGTTGGTTCTTAATTGCGATAATCAAACGATGGAGAGCAACCCATCAAATCCTCAGTATCCTATCCTGCACAACCACGAGCGCCGTCTCGCACGATTGGAGGAGGCACGCCGTAGCCTGGAAGACACGGCTGTCGTGGTGAGCCGTATTCAATCCGACACCAGCAGATCGCTTGCCGAACTGAAGGAGCTCACGGAGCTGCACACACGCTGGCTGGTGGACCTGGATCGCAAGCTCGACCGTATCGCCGAACTAATCCTTAAGGGACAAAGCGGCAACGGTCATCCTTGACCCGGTTGCAAGGACTGTTTACTTCCCCACCACCACAATCGAAAACGTATCCGGCAGCATCGGTCCCCGCCGCTGGCCCGCCGGAACCGGCCCAAACTCCCCGGTAATCGAAAAGATCTGGTCCGTCTTAGTGTCCACCGTCATCGTCCGCGCGCCCGGCTTGGTCTGCACAGTCTGCTCCACCTCGAAACTAGTCGGGCTGTTCTCCTTGATGACGGTCAGCGTGCCGTCGCCCTGCGAGCTGAACGCCTCCATCGTGTGCGGATTGAACCCGGCGCCGTCCACGCCTTTGCCGATCGGCAGCGTCGTAATGACCTTGCCGTCCTCGGCGTTTACGATCGCCATAACGGCCGGCTCGTGGCACGCCGCGAACAGAATATGATGCTTCTCGTCCAGCGCCAGCCCGCCCGGCTCGCCGCATTTGCCGGCCAGATCGTAGTGCGCCGTAACCTTGAGCGTCTTGGCGTCCACGGCCGCGATGCTGTCCTTGTCCTCAATGTCCACCCACAGATGGCCCTTGCCGTCGCTCGCAGCCTGCTCCGGCGCGCCGCCTAGATCCAATGTGCCGACTATGGCCCCATCTTTCGCGTCGATCACGGTGGCGTTCGGCGCGCGGTGGCTGAATACCCACACGCGGTCGTTGAACGGATCGAACATGATTCCGTCCGGCCCGCCTTCCACGTCAATCGTCTTGATGGTCGCCAGCGTCTTGGTATCCCACATCACCACCGGCTTGCTGCTCCCGAAACCGTGATGCGATTTGGGATCGACAGCCACGCCCCGCGCGTTGGCCTTCGGGATCTCGCCCACCGACGCCAACGAATCCAGATCGAACACCGTGATCCGGGCAACATCGGCCGCCCCAGGACGCGGGATGTATAGCCGCCGACCGTCGACATCCGCGTAGACGTAATCGAAACCGCCCGCGCCGCCGACCTTGACTGTCTTCAATAATTTGTACGGACCTTCCGCCAGCCCGTGCTGCGCGAATCCGGCGAAGGCGACCATTGCCGCCAGGTAGCGTCGTTGCATCATAATATTAAACATACACCCGCCGCACCCGCGCGCTGATGCTCGACAAAATATTGTAGGAAATCGTACCCGCCACCTTCGCAATCTGCTGCGCATCCAGCCGCGCGTCGCCCTCGGCGCCCAGCAGCGTCACATCGTCGCCGGGCTTCAATTCCGGGGCGTGGCTCACGTCGATGGTAGTCAGGTCCATCGAGATGGTGCCCAAAATCGGCACGATCCGCCCGGCCGCAATCACTTTGCCGCGATTCGAGAGCCGGTGGAACACACCGTCCGCATAGCCTGCGCCCAGTATGGCGATGCGCATCGCGGCCGGCGCGCGGAACGTGCCGCCATAACCCACCAGCGTCCCTTCGGGAATGTCCTTGACCGCCAGAATCTTGGCCTTCCAGGTGAGCGCCGGCTGCACATCCAGAATCGGCTGCCGCGCCGCGCCGCGCGGCGGCGAAACATAACCGTACAACGCGTGCCCCGCCCGCACCATGTTGTGCCATGCATCCTTGCGCGCGTAGCCGATGGCATTGGTGCTGGAAGTGTGGACGCACTCGATGCCCATACCGGCCGCGCGCAGAGCGGCCAGACGCGCGTTGAATCGGGCCACTTGCTCGTCTGTTTGGGGCGATGTGAAATCCGCCGCCGAGGCGAAATGCGTCATCAGGCCTTCGATGCGCGCATGCCGCAAGCCTGCGAGCGCCGCCACGATTTCCTCCGGCTCCGCGCGGGTGCCCAGCCGTCCCATGCCGCTATCGACCTTCAGGTGAAAGGCCAGCGGTCGCCCGGCGCTCTCTGCCATGCGATCCAGCTCCGCGATGTCGTCGAGCGAATGCGCGGTGGGCGTGAGATCGTACTCCATTACCGCTTCCTTCTCCTGTGGCAGAAATCCGGCCATCACCAGGATGCGCGCCGGAATCCCCGCCAGGCGCAACGCCACGCCTTCGTCCACCGAGCTGACCGCCAGCCACTTCGCGCCTTCGCGGACGAGCGTGCGCGAAACCGCCAGCGCGCCATGCCCGTAAGCGTCGGCCTTCACTACCGCCATCACCTCCACGTCCGGGCCTACAGCCGCGCGGACAGCGCGGTAATTGCGCGCAATCTGACCGAGCGAAACCAGTACGTATGAGCGAAAGGGCGGCGGCATGTCAGTTTCCTCGTGGGGCAGGACTCCAGTCCTGCCCCACTACTTCATTATCGACTGGAACAGATTTTCGTATGCAGTAGCCACCGCGTCCCAACAGTAGTATTGCTCCACGCGTTCGCGCGCGCGCCGCCGCAGTTCGTCACGCTCCGCGTCGCGCATCGCCAGCACCTGCTCGATCTTCTCCGCCAGGTCCTCGCGGAATGGAATGCCGGCGTCCCCAGCCACCTCGGCATTCTCGGGGGTGTCGCGATAGAGTACCAGCGCGCCGCGTCCCATGGCTTCGATCAATGCGGGATGCGTGCCGCCCACCTCCGTCGCGTGAATGTAGGCGAAGCAATGCGAGTCCAGTTCGTGGTATCCCTGCCCGTAAATCGCTCCAGGAATCACGATGCGCGCATCCCGCGTGTCGCGCACCTGCCGGATATAGTCGCGCGCATAGGGCGCATCGCCAATCAGCGCCAACTTCATATCCGTGTGTACGCGCTCGAACACCTGCCGCACTTCCAGCGCGTGGTTCTCCGGCTCCATGCGGCTCACATACAGAAAGTAGCGCCCTGGTTCCAGGCCCAGTTCCGCCAGCGCCGCCGTGGATTCCACCTTGCCAGTGTCCGCGCCATACGGAATGAACGTGGTGCGCTTGCCGTAGCGCCGCATGTAATAGTCCTGGATCGCGCGCGCATCGGTCACCAGCGCGTTCGGGAGAAACGTGGCCAGCCACTCCGAAACCAGATACCAGGCTTTGGCCGCGCGATTCCACTTCTTGCGCTTGCGCTCCAGCCCATCCACGTTCAGCGCGACGGGCATGCCCGCGAGCCGCGGCAGAACCGTGAAGATGGCGTTGGCGCCATTGCAATAAAGCGCCACATCCACGCGATGTGCCAGCAGGTGCAGCGTAGACAGGCACGTGTGCGCGATGGTGTCCAGATATTTGTGGCGTATGGTTGCAAGATGCCGCAGGCGAACGCCGCGATACGAAGCGGCTGGCGCCGCCCTACCGCGGCAGTAAACCGTAACGGCGTGGCCGCGCGCCGCGAGCCGTACGGAAAGCTCTTCGGCGAAGGTCTCGAATCCGCCATAGTTTGCGGGAATGCCGCGCGTACCAAGAATGGCGATGCGCATCGCGCGCGCTTAGGTCTTGGCAGCCTGCGAGCGCGACGACACCATCCGCGGCGCCTTCTTGGGAGCCTTCACGCTCACCGGGGCATACTTGAACCAACTGGCGATATAGGCGTGATCCACGCGGCGCCTACTCTGGATCTCCGCCCGCTTGACCATCACCCGCCGCCAGTTCCGCGCCAGGAACCAGAACGCCCTCAGCGACGAATGCTCCCACACCAGGCAGCACAGCACCACCATGATGTCCCGCATCGTGATCGAGAAAATGTTTCGCCGGTATAGGTCCGGCGAGATGTTCTTGATCCGCATCAGAAACCGGTTCTTCACCGAGTGCATGTTGATCTCGGGCGGCAGCGCGCCGCGATTTCCCGGCAGCACCTTCCGCACATGATAACCGCGGGCGTAAGGTACGTATATGCATTTCCAGCCCAGCAACTGCGCCCGCCAGGCCACGTCGGCGTCTTCCCGGTAAACGAAGAAATCGGAGTCGAAGAACTCCCCTTCTAGCGAGATGTCGTCGATCATCTCGCGGCGGTAAAGGGCGGCCGCGGCCGTGGCGCCGAACACGAATTCATATTGCAAATAGTGGCCGTTGTCGACTTCCTGGCTGCCCCGGTCGAGGTGCCGCAGCATGGGGTTGAAGTAGATGCCGGTGGAGTCCACCACCGGCTTGGCGGGAATCTCGAAAGTGGCCGACATGGTCAGCAGCTTGCCGCAAACCGTGCCGATGTTCGGGTCGAAGTTGCCCGCGTCCACCAGCGACTGGATGAAATTCGGCAGCAGCAGCACGTCCGGATTCAGGGTCAGCACCCAGTAGCCGCTGGAAAGCCCTATGGCTTGGTTCTGCGCCGCGGCGAACCCGGCGTTTTCCTCGTTGTAGATGATCTGGCAGCGGTCTTCGAACTGTTCCAGGATGTCGATGGTGCCGTCGGTCGAGGCGTTGTCGATGACGATGACTTCTTTACTCGGGTACCGCTGCTCCAGCACCGATTCCAGGCATCTCTTGATAAAACGGCCGCTATTATAAGTTACGATCGTGACTGAGACGAAGTCGTTATGGGACATGAACTCGAACCTGAATTAACGCCGATCACTGGTACATCCGTTCACCCCAAACCGCGGGATCGAAACAAAAACGGTACTCACCCGGCTGGCCGGATGAATGTTCTGCCGGCCAGCGCCATCACCTTGCCGTAAACCGCGATGGGCGTCAGGCTTCGAAATGCCGCCATCCCCCAAAACATCCTGGGTATGGAGCCGAGGAAAACAGCCGCACTCACCATTCTAGCCGTACTGGAACGATAATGCTTGGCGGCAAACCCCAGTAGACTACGATACCAATAAAGTTGCCGGTTCTCCAGCGAAATTTTTGCGAGGGAATGCCCGCCCGTGTGTTTAGCTACGGCTTTTGGTGTGTAGCACATCCGGTAGCCTTTTTGCCGCGATCTCCAGCAGAAATCCACATCTTCGAACCACAGCGGCCGGAACCGCTCGTCAAATCCGCTCAACTCCTGCCACACCTCCCGGCGGATCATCAGGAAGGCGCCCGCCGGCTGTTCCACGTCACTGGGCGTAGAGTAGTCAAAACCCAAGCAACGGTAGTGCCAATTCACAGGGTTGCGGGGCCAAAGCCGATTCACCAGCAGGGCTTCGCAGATCAGCGCGGCCGGCGAGGGCAGGCTGCGCACCGCGAAACCGGTCTGCGGGCGGCCGGCGGCGTCCACCAATTTGCCGCTGGCGCCCGCCACCCCCGGATGGCGGCAGCACTCCACTAGCGCGTCGAGCGAAGTCTCCAGAAGGGCGTCGGGGTTCAATAACAGCACCAATGGCGTGTCCAGCGCGCCTATGCCCTGGTTCACCGCGGCGGCAAATCCGCGGTTATCCGAATTGGCGATCAGCCGTACACCCCTGCGGGAGACCTCCTGGCAGGTGCGGTCCGCCGATGCATTATCCACCACCACGATTTCGGCGCCGGTGGGCAGCGCGTGGTCCAGGCACGCCCCGATTTCGGCCTCCGATTCGTGCGTCACCACGACGATTCCCGCCTCACACATGTGTCACTTTGCCCCGCCTGCGGTGAGCAGAAAATAGAGATTCCAGTACAAATCCCGCCCGGATTCGCGCTGCACGCGGCGAATTTCCCGCTCACCCCCGTGCAGAATTTGCGCGACGCAAGTTACCGAGCCGCGACCGCCAGGGAGCGGTCCCCGCAATTCCCTCCACCGCCGCAACCCCTCCACCTTGCCCCGCAACCACGACCATCCCCTCCCATGACGCAACGCCACCAGTCCCCACAGCGCCTGCGCCACCAGGATGGGCCACGCATACCTCCATAACAAGCGCCCCGGATAATGCTTGGCGATCAGGAAGACCTGATTCCGCGCGGTGCGCCGAGTGGTCTCCGGATGCCAACGCCCCAACGTCGCGCTGCCCGCGTGCCACGCGACGGCATCCGGCACGTAGCGCCCGCCGCACCCAGCCAGCGCGCAGCGCAGTCCGAAATCCACGTCTTCCAGGTACGATTCGAAGCGCTCGTCGAGCAGTCCGATTTTATCGAACAATGCCGTGCGAAACAGCGCCGCTGTGAACGGCGCGGACCCGATCGCGCACGGTTCACGAAACGCCGGCCCGTCCGGGCACCCGTGCCCCACGCGCCACCCAGTGCCGCCGCGGCAGAGCGCGTCGTAGGTGGCGTCGATTCGATCGCGGCCGGCCGCTTGCAGAATTCTGCCCGTCGCAAACCAGACTCCCTCCTCCAGCCCTGCCAACAGCCTCTCCAGCCAGTCCGGAGCCAGTTCCACATCGTTGTTTACGATGGCCACCAGCGGCGTCTGGCTCTCGCGAATCCCCCGATTCACGGCTCGCGCAAAGCCGCCATGCGCGCCCATGCGGACCGCCCTTGCCCCCAACGATTCGGCAAGTTCCGCCGATCCGTCCTGCGACCCATCGTCCACCACCAGCACTTCCGCGGGCGCCTGCGTCTGCGCGCGCAAACCGCACAGCAATCGTTCCAGCAGTTCCCGCCGGTTCCACACTGGCACAATCACCGTCACATCGCCGCTGATTATAGACTCCATGCAGATGAGGAATGTGACAGGATAGCTTACCCGGATACCGGTGCTTTAAAAGTACCGGTACCCCTTACCCGCCATCGGCGGCGGCGCGGCGCCACCGCGGTGCTAAGCTGGGCGGCAGCGCCGAGAGGCGAGGAGGTAGTATGCGTCTGTGCTCCGTATCGCTTTCCACCCTTGTCGTCGGCTTGCTCTGCGCACCCAGCGCCTCAGGCCAGCCGACATCAGTTACCTTTGGTGTTCCCCCGGAGTTCAGCGCCGGGATTTCCTCCATTGTCGGGGGCTTCGCCACCAGTCCGTTCCCGGCCCTCACAGCGGACCTGAACCACGATGGACACGGCGACTTCGTCAGTGTGGACTATACGGCGGGCACGGTTGTCGTGGTGCTGGGTGGCGCCAAAGGATTTCAGACTCCGGCCAGTTTCCCCGCTGTGGCGCATCCGCTGTCCATAGCCGTCGGCGATTTCAACAACGACGGCAACCCCGACCTCCTGGTGGCAGGCGATACGACGGCCATTATGCTCGGCATCGGTAACGGCGGCTTCCAAGCCCCTGTCGCGATTTATGACGCGCCCGCAAATTATGGCGCGGTAGGCGACTTCAACGGCGACGGCAATCCCGACATCGCGCTCTCCGGGCCCGGCCATCTGCTGGTGGCCCTCGGCAACGGAAATGGCGGGTTCAAGCCGTTCGTGGTGTCTCCCATGCACGAACCCTGGGCTATTTATCCGGGCAGCTTCCATAACAACGGCCGGCAGGATTTGATTCTAGTGCAAAGGAAGGCCCCCGTCTGCTTGCTGACGAGCAATGGAGACGGGACCTTCCAGCAGGGCCCGGCCATCTTCGATGCGACCTGGGGAATCACCGTCGCCGACATGAACCAGGACGGCAACCAGGACCTAATCACAATCGACGGGCCACCCAGCTCCCCTGTCCAGGTGTGGCTGGGCGACGGCCACGGGAATTTTACACTCACGGCAAGTCAGCCAGTCGATATGTCGGCCGACTACGTGGCAGTGGCCGATGTCAACGGAGATGGCATCCCGGACGTGGTCACCGCGACCGAAGGGAACAGCGTCTCGATTTTTGTTGGTACGGGCGGAGGCAACTTGCAGACAGGCTACAGCTACAAAGCAAACGCAACGCCGTTGTGGGTGGGCATTGGAACCTTTTTCGCATCGGACCGCGCAGATGTGGTGGTACTCAACAGCGGAGGCAATCATATTTCCGGGCTAACGCTTTCGGTGCTGCGGGATACCGGTGCCGGAGACTACACGGGATTGCGCAACGTCGCGCTGGATGATTTCGGCGCGTTTGCGTTGGGGGACATGAACCAGGACCGTTTCCCCGATTTGATTGTCACCAACTCCAGCTACAATCGTGACGTTCAACCGGAAGTATCCATCCTGCCCGGCTTGGGCGATGGCCGATTTGGCCCCCCCGTAGTCTCGATTTCGCTTTCAAGTTACGCAATTACTCCCGTAGTCGCAGACTTCAATGGCGATGGAACGTCGGATTTCGCTGTTTCGCTCGTGAGCCCCACATCCTCCGTGATCGATGTCGGACTGCAACGACCAGGCAACCAGTTCCAAATGGTCGGCACCTCCCTGCCGGTACCGGTATCGATTGCGTGGGCCGGGGATCTGAACGGCGACGGTCTACCTGATTTGGTGCTGGTGAACGTCGACTGCTTCGACAGCTCGTCCTGCGGCACGGTTTATACGCTGCTCAACACCGGACACGGCGCCTTCGGAAACCCTCTGCAGGTCACCACCAGCCATGGAGCGAACGCGCCGTCTTTCGTGGCCGTGGCCGATTTCGACAACGACGGCATCCCGGATCTGGCCATTGGCGCCGTCGAGGGGTGCGGGTCTGAATATGGCCCCGCCGTCCTGCTCGGCCATGGAGACGGAACCTTCGCGTCGCCAATTTGCTTGGGAAGCTCGTACGCCTACGCCATCGCCGCCGGCGATTTCAACGGCGATGGCGACCAGGACGTAGCCTTTGTCGGCGGGCAGCCTCTTCTTCAGGTGTTCCTGGGCAACGGCAAGGGCGGTTTTCACGCACTTCCCTCGCAGGCAACTCAGGGTCTTCCAGTGCAATTGTTCGCCCTGGATCTTAACGGCGATGGAAACGTGGATTTGGCCTCCATAGGCGGGGCTGGCTATGGCTCCATGGTGCAGGTCTATCTTGGAACTGGGACTGGCGGGTTTGCGTTCGAACCAATTACCTACTATGCCGCGGGCTACTATGATGGCGGCTATAACGGTGGCAGCGCCGAGTTCGGTTACGCCCTGCCAGCCGACCTCAACAACGACCGCAAAATCGATTTTGTCAGTTTCACGGCTGGCTTGGTTTCGGTGTTGCTGAACACGAGCAAATAGGCTGCTCACGTCTTCCGCCGCGGCAGCCGCTTCTTGACCAGAAACAGCAGATTGTGAAAGCCGTCCCGCCACGGATTCAACTTCTTTTCGCCGATCCGCGACGTATACATGATCGAGATCTCGCCGAAGCGCACGCGCGGGTTCTTCAACGCTTCGATCTTGATCTCCTCGGAGAACGCCATGCCGTCCGCTTCAAGCTGCATGTCCTTCAGGATGGAACGCCGGAACACCCACATGCCCGATTGCGAATCGCGCACCCAGCGGAAGTAGAGAATCGACATAGCAAGCGAAAGCATCAGATTGCCGAAATGGTGCTTCAGGCTCATCGCTTGCGGATCGCGGACGGGAAAGCGCGAGGCATTCAGGAAGTCGACCTTCAGGTGCCGGAACGCCTCCAATAGATACGAGATCGCGTCCGGCGGATAGCTATGATCGCCATCCAGCGTCACGATGAGATCGCCGGTGGCGTCGCCGAACCCGCGTTTGTAACTGCGCCCGTAGCCGCGCACATCTTCCCGGATCACTTGCGCGCCGAGCGCGGCCGCCACCAGCGATGTGCGGTCCGTCGAGCCGTTGTCGACCACGATGACCTGGTCGACAAAATTCGGCATGCTGCGCAGCACGCGCTCGATGCCCTGCTCCTCGTTGAGGCAGGGGATGATGACCGTGATGCTGTCGCCTTTATACATTTATCTTGTTTTGTGGGGCGGCCAATCTTGGCCGCAGCCGCCTTTCTAGGCGGCCAGATCCAATTGACCCAATACCCGCCCGTCCATCGTACCGTCTTTATGCGTGCCCGTGAGCGTCTATTGTTATGATGGTGAACAGCATGAAGTGGGTCGTAACGCTACTCTTTTGCCTGAGCGGGGCTGCCGCCTCCGAACTCACCGGCGCGCACGCCGTGTATCTCGTGCCCATGGGCCACGGTTTCGACCAGTTCATCGGCAACCGCCTCACCCGCATGCGCGTGCTGCAGGTGGTCACCGATCCAGCCAAGGCGGACGCCATCCTGACCGACGAAGTCGGCATGCCGCCGGAGGAGCGGTTAAAAGGACTTGTACCCGCCTCCGCCCAATCCGCAGGCCAAGGAAGCGGTCGCTGAAAGGCGTCTCCGGCCAAGATTGGCGCGGGATGTACGGTGGCTCGCCAGTTCAGCCAATACGTAGATCAAGGCGCTATCACGCCGTACTACACGCCAGTCCCAGATCAAGCGGAGTGCGCCGAAGGCGTCATCCTCAACTAGGAGTTACCATGTATAGGAATCGCTTCCCCATCTTCCGCGGGGTCTGCCACGCGATAGTACTACTGATGCTCGCGGCGCCCCTTGCCGGCGCGGGGACCATAACCGATCTGGCTCAACGCGCCGACGCGATCGTCGTCGGCTCCGTCGCGACGGGCACCGACGCTCCCGACCATGCGTCCCTTGACATAGCCGTGGAAAGGCTCCTCAAGGGCGAGGGCCTGCCAGCAATCGTCCATGTGGAACACCCATGGAGGCGGACCGTCATGCTCGTCGACCGGGGATCCCCGGCGGTCCCAATAAATCCTGGGATCCGGGGCATCTGGTTCTTACGGCGGTTGGCGCCTTCGGGCTGGGACGTACTCGTGGCTAACGGGCGGGATGGCTTCCTCCCGGCGCTCTGTTGGCCCGCGGCCGAGGTGCTGCCGGCGCAGTATCAATACCCGCCCGGAGCACCATTGGCGGACGCTCTCACGTTCGAAGTAGGCGCCGTCGCCAAGCGAGGCTTCGCCCCCGAGATCCTTCTAGAAGCGGTGCACTCGCTGAACACCAGCGCAGTCCAAGCCGTCCTGTCGGATTTCCTGCAGTCCCCGGCCCCCTGGGTAAAATCGGTCGCCTTGGCGGGTCTTTTGGAGCGGGGTCAAGCGGGATCGATCGCCAAGCTCCTGCAGGCGTGGCCGGCAATCAGTAAGGATGATCGCAGCAAGCGGAACGTGCTCACGGTACTGGACATCTCGTTCCGTCCTGAGGATCCGGATTCGGTCCGCGAGGTGGCGACGCTGGCGCAGACAAGCACCACACCAGCCGAACTTCGGCCCGCGCTGGTTAAGGTGCTGGTTGCCGTCCACACGCGGGAGGCACTGCCGTTCCTGGCGACTCTCCTGCGGAGTGACGACCCTAAGGATCGGATGGCCGGCGTATCTGCGCTGGCCTCGTTCGCCAACGGCTGCCCCGCGCAGACACCCGAAACCATCAGGAGCCTCGCCCATCTGACGGCCCCCTCCTCGGCCCCTTATCAGACGCCCGAAACGCTGGCGCACCTTGGACTTCACGGGTCACGAACTCCGGAGGCCGAGGCGGAGTTGCTCTCGTTCTGGACCACCTGGTGGAACAATCATCCCGAGCTGCACTGACGCCCAGACCGAAGACACGGTCGCGCCCATTGCTATGATGGTGAGTGAAATGAAATGGGCCGTATCGTTATTTTGGTGCTTGAATCTGGCTGCCGCCGCCGAACTCACCGGCGCGCACGCCGTGTATCTCATGCCCATGGGCCACGGCTTCGACCAGTTCATCGCCAATCGCCTCACCCGCATGCACGTGCTGCAGGTGGTCACCGATCCAGCCAAGGCGGACGCCATCCTGACCGACGAAGTGGGCATGCCGCTGGAGGAGCGGCTAAAGGACTTGTATCCGCCCCCGCCCGATCCGCAAGCCGCGAAAGAGAGAGACGCGGCCAAGGAGAAGGCGGCGAAAGAGAAGGCGGACAAACCAGGAGCTGCCACGCCCCAGGGTCCGCCATCTCTTCTGGGCGATACCGTCAACAAAGCGGAAAAGGCCGGCACCATGGGCGTCTCGGGCCGCGGCCACGGAACCATTTTCCTGGTGGATGTGAAGTCCCGGCAAGTGCTCTGGTCGTTTTTCGACAAGCCCAAGAACTCCAATCCGCACGAACTGGACCACACCGCCGAGCGCGTCGTCAAGCAGCTCAAAGAGGACCTCTCGCCGAAGACAAAGTAGCATTCTTTTCGCGCACGGCGTCCTTATAACTCTCCACCAGCCGCCCGGTAATCGCGGCCATGTCCCAGTTTGCCACGACCTCGGCGCGCGCGCGCGCGGCCATATCCGCGGCGAACGCCGGATCGTCGAAAACCCGCAGCACCCTCGCGGCGAACTCTTCAGGCTGGTCCGCGAGCAAGCAGAACTCCCCGTCATGGCGCGCCAAGCCTTCCGCGCCAATCCGCGTCGAGACCACCGGAATGCCGCTGCCGAAGGCTTCCAGCAGCTTGACGCGCACGCCCGATCCGCTGCGCACCGGACACACGAACACCGCATAGCGGCCCAAAGGCTCGCGAATGTCTTCCACGAAACCGCGGATTTCCACGCCCGGAGCGCGGTCGGCATAAGGGCGCCGGGCGGGCTCGTCCGATCCCACCACCACCAGCCGCGCTTCCGGCCGGCGCGCGATTATCTGCGGCAGGATCTCCTCGACGAACCAATCGAGCGCCACCATGTTGGGTGTGTGCCGGAAGCTTCCCAGAAACAGCATGGTGAACGGCTCGCGTCCGCCGGGCGCGAAGTCGTAGCGGGCAGTGTCTATGCCCGCCCGCAGACCCGCCTGCAGGCGGCCGCGCAGCGGACTTTTGCGCGGCAGAAAACCGGCCAGGTATTCCGCGTTTTCCCGCGTACACACCTGCACCCGGTCGCAGCGCGGCAGCATGCGCAACTCGTAACGCAGCGCCCGCAGATATTCGTAGCGCGCTTTGATCCGGGCGAGCGCGCCGGGCATGTACGCCAGGCCGCGCGCGATGGATTGGAAATAGATATCGTGCTCAAACAGGATGCTGGGAATGCGGCGGTAGGCGCGCGCGTATTGGACCAGCGGCGTGTATTCAAGCTGCACCACGTCGATCCGCCGCAGATAGATCTGGCGGTCAATCAGCCAGTCCAGATCGGCGTTGGCGAACTCGGAGACAGCGTGCGGCCGCAGCGAGCCCAGGCTGGGGGGCATGGGCGGGCGCACCAGGAATTCGACCGAGGCGCAGAAGCTGCGCAGCTCTTCGTGCGCGGCTGCCTCGGACGCCGCCTCCAGCAGGACTACCACGTGTACGCTGCAGCTTCTGGCCAGTTCCCGCAGCGTTTGATACATGAACACGCCGCCGCCGTGTACGGGCGGACAAATCGGATAAGGCGAAACGAACAGAACATTCCGAGCCGCGACCGTAAGGGAGCGGTCCTCCCCAAACCGATCCCGAAAATACCCCCCCATCGGTCTCCGCAACGCTTCGGTATCGTCCACCACGGCTAGGCGGCGCGCCCGCCACCGCGATGCGACCGCGCCCGGAAGCTGCCGGAACGCGCGCCACCAGCCGTCCAGGTTGGCCCGGCCCGGCACCTCGCCGGATGCCACGCTCAGCAACGCTCCGCCATAACTGAAGAAGAAGTGCGCCGCCAGACGCCGCCAATCGTGGATGTTCTTCCAACAAAACAGCAGGCGATTCTTCTTGAGCACCGCCTGGATCTGGGCCTCGCTGAAGCGCTTGCCGATGGTGCCGCGATGCTCGTGATACACGATACTGCGCGGCTGATACAGCACCTTCCAGCCACGCTTCCACGCCATATAGCCGAGGTCGGTGTCCTCCATGTAGAAGGGCGCCAGCAGTTCGTCGAACCCGCCCAGCTCCAGGAATTTTCGCCGGTCGAAGGCGCAGGAACCGCCGCCCCCGTAGAAGCACGGAAACAAATCGTCCACGCCCGGATCGATCCGATGCCCCACTTTCAGGCCGCCATCCTGCCACCAGCCTTGCGTCAGGCCGGTCTCTTCGCGCAGCTTGGCCGGATCGCGAAAGAAGATCTGGCAAGAGACAGCGAACACCAGTTCGTCGCGAAAGCCTTCGAGCAGCGGCGCCAGAAAATCCGGCGACACCTGCATGTCGTTGTTCAGCAGCACCACGACATCGTTTTTCGCTTCGCGGAACCCGGCGTTCGAACCGCCGCCGAAACCGAGATTCCGGTCGAGCGCTAACACTTTCACTCCCGGAAACGCCTGCCGCACGAAATCGGCGCTGCCATCCGCCGAGCCGTTGTCGACTACGATGATTTCGTTATCCGGATGGCCCGCCAGCGCGGCGATCGCCGAAGGCAGATACTTCTCCAGCAGATCGCGCCCATTCCAATTGGGGATGACCACGGTGGCCGCGTGGGGCAGGATGGCATCCTGCGGGCCGATTGCCAATCGGCCCTGCCGCGGCCTTCTGAATCCCTGCGCCACGAACCAGGCTAAATCGGTGATCGCCAAAGACAACACCGCCGCCAACAACATGAGCGGCGAGATAACCAGGAGGAAGACGGTCATCACAGCCCCGCGTCAGGCCCCAACCCGACGCGGCGGCCCAGCCGCACCCAGCGCGAAGATTCCAGCAGGGCCAGCTTGCGCCGAAGCTGCTCCACTTCGGCATCCAGCCTTTGCGCCCACCGCGTGCGTTCTTCCACGGTGCCCTCCGCCTCGTGCAGGCACTCGACACAACGCGTCAGTTCCCGCAGCTTGGCGTCGAGTTCCGCATCCAACTGCCGCGCCCATTCCGTCTTCGTGCGGTTTTCCTGGTCCAGCTCCGAGATTTTGGCTTGGCCGGCGGCCTGCTGGGCGGCCAGTTCCTCCTGCAATTCTCGAATGCGCGCGCCGCCAGCGGCCACCTCCTTGTCCAGCCCTACCGCCCAGCGGTTGTTTTCTTCCAACTCCACCGTCAGTTGGCGATGCGCCCGGTCCAAATCCGCCAGATCGCGCTGGGCTTCTTCGAGCCAACCGTCCTTTCGGCGCAGTTCGCCTTCGAGCAGCGCGATGTGCGTTTCTCTTTCGCGCAGCACGTTCGCCGCGCTGGGGACATACACGAACGTGGGATTTCCGGTCTGCGGCCGGTGCGCGCAGACCGCCACGAAGAAGTGCGATTCCGCGGGCGGCGTTTCGCCGCCATCCACGCGCACTTCGGTTGTCGCGCCCGCCCCCCCCGCCTGCAAGGGACGGAACGCCACCCCCTCCACGTGGTTCTCCAGAAACAGCGAAATATGCGGGAAAACGGCCGATAATTCGCTTTGGAACTCATCGAATTCGAATTCGTGCGCGTGAAACGGATTGGCGCCCGCTTGGCTGCGCGATTCCGCGTAATAAAGCTTATTCGGCGTGGAGACGATGAACTGTCCGGTGGGCGCCAGCACGCGCCGCGCTTCGAGCAGGAAGTCCCGCCAGCCGGACAGGTGCTCGATCACCTCGAAGGCCACCACCAGATCGAAGGCCGCATCGGGATGCGGCAGCGCCATACAGGACGACTGTTCGAATTCGAGGTACGGCAGCCGGTAATGCTCGCGGGCGAATGCCACGGCCTCGGCGGCGATATCCGCGCCCACCACCGATAGCGCGGATTTCGCCAGTTCCGCCGCGCCGTAGCCCGCGCCGCAGCCGGCGTCCAGCACCCGTTTGCCGCGGGCCAGCCGCGCCGCGAAGGCGTAACGCGCCAAGTGCTCGTTCAGCAGGTCCGCGTCCACCTGTCCCGGGATGACGCGTTCGCCGGTGAATACGGATCTGGTAATAGCGTCAACCAACGCCGTGCTCCGTCAACTCGGCCGGCTTGGCAGCCAGCCGCGCATTCACCTCCACCCGGCACGGCATACGCAGGAATCCGTAGACCTGACCCTGGGAGTGCCCCATCTGCAGCGCGATGGCGTTTTCGATCCAGTCGCACATCTTGTAGCCCAACAGAGTACCGTCGGCGATGGCCGGCGAAAAAGCAAAGGAGCTGGGATACAACTCGGGCATCTCCAGATGAAAGTCCACCGTATAGATATCGCCCGCCATCATGGGCGGCAGATCGTAATCCTCGCGCGAGGTGTTGGTGCCCGAAAAATCGATGCCCAAATGGTTGCGCATCATGAATCCCACGATCGGTTGCGAGATCTCGTCGTGGGCGTGCACGCTGATCCGCAAGGTGATCCGCTGCGACGGCTCCAGCAGCCGCACCGGATCGCCTTGCGCATCCAGCACGGCGATTCCCAACACTTCGGCGCGGCCGTCGCCATAGCGGTGATCGATGTTCGGAATGTGTTCGACGATCTCCGGGGCGCACACTTGCGGGTCGGCGCTCTCCGGCGCGGCTCCCGGGGATCCCTTCGCCATCAGATACGCGGAGTCCTTTTCCACCATGGCCGCCAGATATTTGGCCGCCACACGGTCCGTTTCGCCGATCTCCCGGATGCGGCCGTGCTCCAGCCACAGGGCGCGGTCGCCGAGGGCCTTCACATCGGCGATGGCGTGGGAGACGAACAGAATGGTGACGCCCCGCGCGCGGAGCTCGTGTACTTTGCGCATGCAGCGCTGGCGGAAGTAGAGGTCGCCCACCGCCAGGGCCTCGTCTACCAGCAGGATCTCGGGGTCCACGCTGATGGCCACGGCGAAAGCCAGCCGCACCACCATGCCGCTCGAATACGTCTTCACCGGCTGATTGATGAATTCGCCGATTTCGGCGAATTCCTCGATATCCCTATAGCGCTGGTCGATCTGCCGGGTGCTGAGGCCCAGGATGGATCCGTTCAAATAGACGTTGTCGTGGCCGGTGAATTCGGGGTTGAATCCGGCGCCGAGTTCCAGCAGCGCCGACACTCTCCCGTTCACCGTGAGCGAACCGCGGGTGGGCTGTAAAATACCGGCCACCATTTGCAGTAACGTACTCTTGCCGGAGCCGTTTTCGCCGATCAGGCAGAAGGTTTCGCCGCTGCGGGCTTCGAAGCTGACGTCGTGCAGGGCCCAGAAATCCTTGTGGCACTTCAGCCGGTTAAACGAAAGCAACTCCTTCAACCGGTCGCCCGGCGAGTCATAGATCGAGTAGCTTTTCGAGACACCCTGAAATTCGACGGCGTTCACGTTCGGTGGCCTGGGAAGTGCTGGAACCATCAGTGTAGCGGAAGTGGGCTGGGGGATGGGGAGAAGACAAAAAAGCGCCGGCCGGGCTGGTGGCCCGGCTGGCGCACGGTTTTGGTTCCGGAAGGCCGCTACGGCGTGGTCACCGACACCACCGCCGACATGGGAGAAATGTTGCCGCCCATGTCTTTCGCCTGGATGGCGTAATAATACGTCGTGGCCGGCGCCACGGTGCCGTCGATTGTCGAGGTCTGCGTGGCCGCGATCACCCTAAGCGAGGCCAGGCTGGAAGGCGAGATCCCCCGGAAGACGTTGTACGTTAGCAGCGGCATGCCGCTTGGCCCCGCCGCCCACGTCAGACTGACCTGCGCTTTGGATGGCGCGGTTGCCACCAGATCGGTGGGTGCGGAGGGCGGCCCCAGCGTGGTTGCGGAGACCGTGGCGGACATCGGCGAAACATCCCCGCCCGAGTCGATCGCCTGGACGGCGTAAAAGTAAGTCGTCGCCGGTGATCCGGAGTTGTCGTTATACGCTGTCAGCGCGACGGTGGCCACCTGGCTCAGATTGGAGGATGTGATTCCGCGATACACGCGATAGTTCTGGATCGGCGCACCGCCGCTCGATGAGGCCGACCAAGTCAGGCTAAGCTTGCTCTCCGAGATCGGCGTAGCCGCCAGGCCGGTGGGCGCCGTGGGCGGCATGGGCGTAGCGGCGGACACGGTTGCGGACAGCGCCGACTGGTCGGCTCCGGTGTCGACCGCCATGACGGCATAGTAGTAGGTCGTCCCCGCCGTTACGGTTGTGTCCGTATAGCCGGTTTGCGGGTCGATGGCCACCTGGCTCAGATTGGAAGACGTGGTGCCGCGGTACACGTGGTAGTTCAGGATCGGCAGGCCGGCGCCGGCCACGGCGGACCATGTCACCACGATCTTGGTGGCCGCGGACGCGATTGCCGATAGACTCGCCGGTGCCGCGGGCGGCATGGGCGTCGTAACCGATACGGTCGCCGACATCGCTGAGACGTTTCCGGACGAATCCGCCGCCTCTACGCCGTAGTAATACGTGGTCCCGCAGGTCAAGGGATAACTCGTGTAGGATAGGGTCGTGCTTTGGGTACGCCCCACCTGGGCCAGAGCGGCTGGAGACATTCCCCAGAACACGATATAGCTGGCCACTCCCACGTTATCCGTGGAAGCAGACCAGGTCAACGTCGCTTTTTGACAGTTGGCGGCTGTGGCCACCACCCCGCCGGGCGCAGTGGGCGCCGTAACGTCCTTGGTGGTGACGCTGACGGAGGGCGACGGAACCGAGATGTTTCCAGCCAGATCGAAGGCTTCGATGGTGTAGGCATACGTGGTACTCTGCGTCAGCCCCGAGTCCTGATAGTAAAGCGTTGCCGTGGATGCAATGACAGAGGCATTGCGCAAGACGTAGTAACCGGCCACTCCCACGTTATCGGTGGATGCACTCCAGTTCAAGCCCGCTGTGTTGGCATTGGACGACGCGCCAGTCACCCCCGGGGGAGTCGTGGGAGCAACGGTATCGGGTGGCGCGACCAGCGAACTGTAATAGCTGATCGCCGTGCTGGTGTACATGGCCTGGTCCAGGTTTTGCGACGATTGGGCGCTCCACGCGCTCACCATCTCGGCGGGCGTCAGATCGTCGGTGGCACTGTCGTACGGCAGATAGGATTCGAAGGCCTCCGTGCTAAATGGAGTCATGAACAGCATCTGGCTGTGCCGCGCCAGGTTTTGCATGGCCTGTATGAAAAGCGCATCGAGCGGCGGCCAAAAATTGAATGGGTCCCGCCCCCGGACCTGATCCGGGGAAAGCACGCCGAGTTCGTCGTCCGCCACCTTCCACAGCCAGCATTCCGTCATCGCCACCGGCTTGCCCGCGGCCGCCGCCGCCGCCACGATCTGGAGCGTGACGGGTAGAATATTGTTGTTGATCGGGTACACGTGAAAGTCGATGAAATCCAAGGGCATGGTCACATACTCCTGGATGAACGCCAGGGAATTCTGTTGCGAGGTGCCGGTTCCGGCGCCTAACTTCATGCCCGGCACGCCGGATTGCTGCACGCTCGCCAAGATGGTGCTCAATAGGGAGGCGGATCCGCTGGGGGTGTTGGCCTCGCTTTGGCCGCTGTCGTCGGCCTCCGTAATGGGCTCCTCCAGCACCACCAGATAGTCCGGCCGCATGGTCTGCGCGATCGTCAGCGCGGTCTGCGCGCGCGCCTGCTGATACGCGGTCCAGTCGAGCGTGGCGTAAAAAGGCGCCGAGTTCCAGCCAGCTTGCACGTCGTTGACCAGCAGCGTATCGTTTTCGACAATCAGTTTCATGCCCGCCGCCCGTACCAGCGCCGCGACCTGCTGATAAAAGGTCACCCACTGCGCGTACGATTGCCCCTGGCTGGTCAGAAACGGCTCGTACAACATCGGGAAGCCTACTTCCACCATCACCGCCTGCGCCCCCATGGCTTTGATTGCCTGCACCTGCATCGTGACTCCCGACATGGTGCCCGGATTGACCAGCGCCGGACCCGCGTCGGCGTCCGCATTCTTGAGATTGGCAGTGTTCAGCGTCGGAGTCTGGCTCGGCGGCTCGGCGTTCAGCGTGGTGTTGAAGTTGCTGAGATACGTATTCAGCGTACCGTAGATAGCCTGGAATGCAGGCGGAACCGGCGGCGCCTGCGCCCGCGCGCCGCCCACCTGAAGCAACGCCAGCAGCGATGCAGCCAAAAGAGAGGAACCGCCCCGCGACCCTCGAAAAGAAGAAAGTATTGATTTCATGCGTTTGACATCCGATTATCTAATCGGCTGCAAACTAGCTTTCTGGTTGTTTCGGGAAGTGTTTATTTTATTGCGGCAACGGCGCTGACGGTGATAATTATGGGCGACGTGCGCGGGGCTGCGTGCCGAATCGAACGGCTCCTGTGAATGGCCGGCGGACGGGCTGAAATCGGATCGCCGATTCAAGCCGGCGAAAATTGGAATGGGCGGCCGCCGGATCCTGCTGCAAGCATTTCTTCCGGCCGGTGGAGTCTGTTCGACTGCGGTGCAAATTACCGCGGCGCCTGTGCAAATTTGCGTCTGGCGCGTCACCACTCAGCGGCCGGTCAGCGAAGCAACCCGGTAGCCGCCCATCTGGTCGACTGGTTCTATGTAACCTCCTTTTTACAAGCAGGCTACCCCCAAAGGGGTATCGCGTACACCCCTTCTTGCGAATCGGGGCGGTTTTGAGAAGCCACCTTCGCTCCCCATCCCCCCTTCACTATGCACCCGCCCGGCGCCGCTGTCAAGTCTTATTACCAGTTCATCGCCGTCGGAAAAGACGGGATCTATGTTATACCCGGAAGAGGGACCGCACGTTCCCCAGACGCATGCATAACGAGCTTATTGCGGTTACAGGCGCCGGCGGCTTCATCGGCGGCGCGCTTGTGGCGGACCTGCGCCGCCACGGCTACCGGAAGATCCGGGCCATCGACGTCAAGCCCTTCGACCAGTGGTACCAGCGCTTCGACGACGTCGAAAATCTGTCGCTCGACCTCAACCTGAGCGCGCACTGCGACACCGCCGCCGCCGGCGCCAGCCATGTTTTCAATCTCGCGGCCAACATGGGCGGCATGGGCTTCATCGAAAGCCACAAGGCGCTGTGCATGCTCTCCGTGCTCATCAATACCCAAATGCTGGAAGCCGCGCGCCGCCACGGCGTCCACAGCTATTATTACTCCTCGTCGGCCTGCGTCTACAATGCGGATAAACAGCGCGCACTGCTTTCCCCGGCGCTCAAGGAAGAAGACGCCTACCCGGCCATGCCCGAAGACGGCTACGGCTGGGAGAAGCTGTTCTCCGAACGGCTCTGCCGGCACTTTCGGGAAGACTTCGGATTGCGTACCCGCGTGGCGCGGTATCACAACGTCTACGGTCCGTATGGCACCTGGCGCGGAGGACGCGAGAAGGCCCCCGCCGCCATCTGCCGCAAGGTGATCGAAGCGCAACTGTCCGGGAATCTCGGAATCTCCATCTGGGGCAGTGGCAGCCAGACGCGCAGCTTCATGTACATCGACGACTGCGTCAAGGGCACCCGGATGATCATGGATTCGGAGATTTTGGAACCCATCAACCTGGGCTCCAGCGAGCTGGTGAGCATCAACCAGCTTGTGGATCTGGTCGAGGACATCGCCGGCGTAAAGCTGAAACGCACCTACGATCTCAGCGCCCCCAAGGGCGTAAACGGCCGCAATAGCGACAACACGCTGATCCGGAAATACCTGAACTGGGAACCCTCCATCCGCCTGCGCGACGGCCTGGAAAGAACCTACGCCTGGATCTACGACCAGTACAAAGCCTGGCAAAGCGGCGCGAAATGCGTAGAGTGAATGGATTTAGAGCAGGCTGATCAAGATCACTGTCGGACGAACGTTCGATCTTCGGTGTAGCCGTTATTGAGGCCACATTTGTCTTCTGACCGTCTACGTACCAGTGGAGTACGTCCGGGTCATCAAACAGATCACCATGCAAGTGGACAACACACTTATCAGAGCCCGTACGAGTTGTTACGAACTTCCCGCCTATCGTTCCCCTGAGCACGTGATTTGGAAACACCGCTACGATATCACCCCCATGTTGCGTCACGGTCATCGGAGCGATGTTCGCGCCTTGATTTGCGCTTATAGGTTGATTGTCGAACGTTGCGGCTAGCCAAACCGCCTGGTAATTATGGCACGCGCGAGCATGGCCTATAATCAACGAAAAGCCAAGAATAAGCAGCACTGGAATTTTCATGGCCCAGGTCTTGCCATGAGCCCTCGGATAGTGTCAATAAATACATTTTGCCGCGTCAAGCCTCGTTAGAAATGTCCCCTCCCTTACCTCGATAGAAGTGTTCCCTGTTTCTTCGCCGACGCAGTCGGCGGCTTTTGGTTTTTTCTTCGTTCAAAACCCAAGAGAAGGCGGTGGGAAAGTGGGAAACCTGCTTTTGGTTTTCCACTTTTCCACCGCTCCGCCATTTCCGCAGCTCTTTTGTTCATCGCACGGTGCCCTTCGTGCCCGCATTTGTCGATAGTCCTTTCGCTAGGGGTGGCTGGCTTGCGGCGGCGCCGGCATCCGCCGCGCTGCCGCGGTTTGACCGGCGGCGGTTCGGACGGCCGGGCGCGCGGCGATCTCCTCGTGACACAATCGTCGGCCCCCGTAGCGGATTTCCAGCCGACCGTCTTCCCATTCACATACCGCTACCTGGCTCTTGGTCGGCGCATAGCGGCTTTGTTTACCTGGAACAGCCGCTTTTCATGCCGCACCACCCAGGCGTTGCCGATCGTACGCCCGGTCTCCAGCCGGAACGCTTCGTCCAGTTCCGTCCGGCCCGGCCGCCGGCGGTGATAGTCCTCCGGCGCTGCCGCCACCCGCGCGAAGCGTTTATTGTGCTCGGCTAGATACTCGGTCTCCAAGTAGGCGTTGGCGGCCGCAATAGGTTTGGATCTTCTTGCGCCGCAGTTTCTTCAACCAGCCGATCCTGATGCGTCCCGTGGTTCCGCTCCACCCGGCCTTTGGCCTGCGGCGAGTTGGCGGCGATGATCCGGATTCCCAGTCGCTCACACATGCGCCCAAATTGCGTCACCGGCACTTGGCCCCGCAGCAGTTCCTTCTCCGTGGCTGCCCGCACATGGACATTTTTCCAATCCGTGTACAGCGCCACCGGTACGCCATACTTCTCAATCCACCCACGCAGCACTCCCGCCGCCGCCCAGATCGTCTCCTGCGCACCCAGCCGCCCCAGGGTGGTCCCCGTGGCATCATCCACCAGGTTCATCAGGCAGCCCTCCGGTCCCCGCTGTTCAAACCATTTATGAAAGCTGCCGTCCATCTGCACCAGTTCGCCGAAATGCGCCCGCGCCTCTCGCCGCTCCCGGTGCTCCTTCCGTTTTCGCGCGCGGCTCCACAGCCCTTCCGCCAGCATCCACCGCCGCAAGGTCTCCGCATGCACCTTGATGCGATCCTCGTTCGCCAGGTGCTCGCTGGCCAAGGTCGGGCCGAATCTTTCTCCGATCACGCCGCTGTACTTCTTCCGCAACCACCGGAGCACCTGCGCGCGGAACTTCTTCGGCTTCGCTCGATTCGATCCTTTCCCGGCGTTGCGGTGCTTTAATCCCTTCGCCCCTTCCTTTTCGTATCGCTGCCAGATCCGCTTCACCTGCCGGTAGCTCAGGCTCAGGATCTTGGCCGCATCCACCAACTTCAGTTCTTCACTCGCCACGCGAGCCAGCACTCCCACCCGCCGTAGCTCTCGCTTGCTCATGCATGTCCTTCCCAGCTAAAACCTCCTCAGGAGATCTTCAGCTTAGGGGACATTTCTAACGAGGCCATAAGGGGACATTATCAAAGTGGCGCGACACTCTCCGTGAGCTTTAAAGCCGACACCACCTCAACCTGCGGTGTCTCCGGGAATACCGTCACGCTGCTGAATGTGGGTCAGTGCATCGTCGAAGCGGATCAGGCCGGCAATGCCTCCTATTCTCCCGCTAGTCCCGTAACGCAAAGCTTCCAGATTACCCAGGGAACGCAAACCATTACGTTCGGCCCCCTGTCGCCGAAGCCGCTGGATGCTTCGCCGATCAGCGTGTCCGCGACGGCATCGTCCGGCCTGGCCGTTAGCTTTGCCCCCACTACTCCTAGGACGTGCGGCGTTTCGGGCAGCTCCGTGACGCTCAAGGCCGTCGGCACCTGTGCCATTGAGGCCACCCAGGCTGGAAACGATAATTTCGCGCCTGCCACGCCGGTCTCCTAGAGCTTCCAGATCACCAAGGATCCGCAGTACATCTACTTCCCGGCGATTCCCAACAGCCCATCGACACGCCGCCTTTTGCGCTCTCGGCGACCGCCTCCTCCGGACTGACGGTCGAGTTCGCCTCCAAGACCGCAACCACAGTTCGAATCCGCGCTCGGGCGCGGGATGGTATAATCCTCAATTGGCGCGCCGCGCGTTTTTCATGCGGGCGGCGCTGCCAAGTTGCCGGAAGACCCTCAGCGGGCGCGTAGCTCAATTGGCAGAGCAAGTGACTCTTAATCACTAGGTTGTAGGTTCGATTCCTACCGCGCTCACCACCTATCGTCATTCTGGCCGTTGCAGCATGGCCTCCGCCTCCTCCTTTGCCTGGCGATGGAAGGCCAGCACGCCCGCATCGTGCATCGCACCCCAAAGGGAAACCGCCCGCCCGGCTGCCTCACGCGCCTGCTTCCAATCGCCCACCGACCGCGAAATCGAAGCCAGCACGAAGTACGACTTGGCCAGTTGACCCGTGCGCCGGTCCGATTTCGAATCGCCATTCGCCAGGGCCTGCATGCGCGTCACCGCCCGCTCGGCGAATGCGCGCGCGGCGCTGTGGTCGCCGGCAGCAGCATAGAGCAAGGCCAGCGCTTCCTCATCCTGCGCGGCCTGCTGAGCGCAATAAGGAACACCGGTCTTTACGGCGGCGCACGAGTCCACCGCGGCCAGCGACTTCCGGTACTGCTCGGCCGCCGCAGACGGCTGTCCGAGACTCTCCAGCCGGCGTCCAACATATTCTTGCGCCAAAGCCAACTGCACGGCGATGTTGCTAGATTTCGGATTCCCGCTAGCGATCGGTTCCATAATCGCCACCGCCTCCTGCAGGATTCGCAGCGGCTCGGATATGTCCTGCGCGGCGGGCGGCACCATCCCCAGGCGCGATAGCGACACTCCCAGATCGTATTGCGCGGTCATATTTCGCGGATCGGCTTTGGCCAGTTCGCGGGCCAACGCCACCGACTTCCGGCAGTACGCCCGAGCTTCTTCATAACGGCCTAGATTATTCTGCCAGGGCATACCCAGGACGGCCGAATAATTCCCGTATGTGACGATCAAATCCCGGCGCAGCGCCAGATCGTCCGGCCGCGCCTGCAGGATCTCCTCGCGCATCCGGATGGACCGTTCGAAATACCGGGCGGCCAGCGCCAAGTCACCGTCGATCGAGGCCGCGGCCGACGCGTATGCCGATCCGAGTTGCGCCTTCGCGTCCGGATCCGCGGGAAACCTGCCCACAAGATCCGACCAAAGCGCGATGGCTTGGTCCGCCCGGGTGAGCGCACCCCGAAAATCGGAGGAATGGCGCAGCGCCCAAGAGAGGCTGGCGAGTGTGTCGGCCTCCTGTCTGGCCGAATCCAGGTTGGATGGCCTCAGTTGGCCCAGCCGGTGCGCGGCCGGCAGCAGAGCCACAAATGCCCGCGCGGCTTCGCGCGGATGGCCGTTTCTGCCGATCAGGTCGGCCAGGCCGCGCTCGATCTGCAGCCAGCGCAACATCACGGCGGGATCGTCCGAACGGCGGCCATATAGCGGCGCCAGCATGGCCTCGGCCTTGCGATAGCTGCGCATGGCGCCCTCGGAATCTTGCAGACTGGGGCCCATGGGATCGCCTTGCGCCGCGCCAATCTTAAGATAGGCGGAGCTCAGCAAAAGCCGCATGCGGTCGTCCAGGCCGTGCGTCTTTTCCAGGCCGTGCAGGTACTCGAGCGTGGTTCGCACCACGCGCTGGCGCGCTTCCACCGCTCCGGGCAGCGCGGCGATCGCGTCGTGAATCTCGAACAGAGTGCGGTCGGCCAGATCCAGCAATTCGGTGAGGGCTTGTTCGGCGCGGGCGCTCTCGTGCAACGCCCTGTCGCGCTGTTCATCCGCGATGCGGTGTTGCGCGGCTTCGGAAACGCGCGCCGCCTCCGCCCCCGCCCGCTCCCGCTCCGCAACCGCCCGCTGCGCCACCGCCACTTTCCGTTGCGATTCCGCCGCCTGCCGCGCGGTTTCGGCCTGCCGCTCTTGCGAGAGGGACATCACCATGCCTGCTACCAGGCTGGCTGCCACGATGGCGGCGCCCGCGATTTCGAAGCGCCGCCTCCGCAGGAACTTCCGCGTACGATAAGCCACCGAATTTTGCCGCGCGCGCACGGGACGGCCGTCCAAATGGCGGCGGATATCGTCCGCAAACTGGTCCACGGAGGCATAGCGTCGCGCGGGCTCCTTGCGCAGGGCCATCATCACGATGTTGTCGAGGTCCCCGGCCAAACGCCGTCCCAGACGCGCGGCGTTGGGAAGCCTGGGATCCACCGCCGCGCTGGGCCGCGGGATCTCCGTCTGGCAGACCACGCGCTCGACTTCGGCCGGCGTAGCGGAATCCAGGCGATGCGGCTTCGCGCCGCTCAGCAGCTTGTAGAGAATTGCGCCCAAGGAGTAGATATCGGTGGCCGTGGTGATGGGCTGGCCCAGTATCTGCTCCGGGCTGGCGTAGTCGGGTGTCAGGGCGGGCTTGGTAGCGGTCAAGCCCGGGTCGCGATCCGACGCCAGGAGTTTGGCCACGCCGAAATCCAGCAGCTTCGGAGCGCCATCCGCCGCGATCAGAATGTTGCCGGGCTTGAGATCGCGGTGCACCACCAGGCTGCGATGGGCATACGAAACCGCCTCGCACACTTTCAGGAACAGGAGGCAGCGATCCTCGACGCCCAAGCCGCGTTCGCGGCACCAGTTGTCAATGCGCAGACCCTCCACATGATCCATCACCAGGAAAGGGCGTCCTTCCGGCGTGGTGCCGCCATCGATCAGGCGCGCGATGTACGGATGGTCCAGACTTGCCAGAATCTGGCGCTCATGCCGGAACCGGAGCAGCAATTCCGCCGTGTCCATACCGGCTCTGATGAGCTTAATGGCGGCCTGCTTGTGGAATTGGGCGTCGTCGCGGATCGCCAGGTAAACGACTCCCATGCCGCCGCGGCCGATCTCGCGGATCACGCGCCAGGGGCCGAAGCGCGCGCCGATAACCGGGTCGGCGCCGGTGATCTGCTGGGCGGCGGCTTCCACCGCCCGATCGATATCGTGCGAATGGCTGCGATCCGCTACCAGCAGGGAATCCACATCCCGGCGGAGATCCGGGTTGTCCCGGCACGCGCCATCCAGAAAGCGGCGCTGCTCCGCGGACGGAAGGTCGGCCGCCGCGAAGAATACTTCCTGAACCTTTTCCCAGTTGTCCGGCATGGCTGGCTGTCGAGGTACACCTCTCCTCTAAGGGTAATGCGTAAAACGGGGGTGGATTTTTCGGCCGGTTACTTTTCTGTCGGAACAAAGCCAATAAGTTGCTTGCTTGCTCAAACTTGCAAAAATGACGAAACCAATTTCCGCGCGGGCTGGCCCCCGCCTGCGTGCCCCGTTGCGCCGGCCGCGATTTCCGATTTCCGATTCGACTGTAGCACGGGGGCTTGTTCGGGGAGTGCTAGCGCGGGGCTCAGGGTGGCGGCGGATCGGCCGTAGGTTGTTGAGGGTATGGGGGATGGGGAAGAGCGGACTTTGGGGGGGAGGCGTGTGATCCTTGGGACTGCCAAACAGTCCCGGTCGGATCGGTGGCTTTGCCTTTTGGACAAGTTCAGGTCTTACTTGCCCAGGCCAAGAGTGGGCCGCAGCGCCGCCGGGTCGGGCCGCCCAGGCGCCTGCGCGGGATTGGCCGTGCTGCTGAACGCGTAAATATTGCCATCGTCCGAACCGGCGTAGACCGTCCCATTGGCCACCGCCGGGGAAGACCCCACTGAACCGCCGGTGGTGAATTGCCACAGATCCTTGCCGGTGCCGGCGTTGAGGGCGTAGACATTGCTATCGTACGAACTGGCATAGACCACCCCATTGGCCACCGCCGGGGCAGAGGTTACGGCACTCCCGGTCGTGAATTGCCACAGCTTGGCGCCTGTGCCGGCGTTCAGAGCATAGACATTGTCGTCGTCCGCACCGATGTAGATCACCCCGTTGACCACCGCCGCGCAAGACTCGACAGGTTCCCCAGGGGTGAATTGCCACAGCTTGGCGCCTGTGCTGGCGCTCAGGGCGTATAGATTACCGTCAAATGAACCTACGTAGACCACCCCATTGGTCACCACCGGGGACGATGTCACGGGACCCTGCGTAGCGAATTGCCACAGCAAGGCGCCGGAGCCTTGGGCCAGGGCATAGACCTTATTGTCCGCTGAACTGGCGTAGACTACTCCATTAGCCACCGCTGGGGAAGACACGACACCCCCGGTGGTGAATTGCCACCCCTTGGCGCCTGAGTAGGCGTCCAGGGCATATACGTTACCGTCGTCCGAACCGAAATAAACGCCCCCATTGGCTACCGCCGGGGAATTCTCCACTGCATTCCCAGTCGTAAATTGCCACAGCTCGGCGCCTGTGCTGGCGTTCAGGGCATAGACATTGTTGTCATCCGAGCCGACGTAGACCGCCCCATTGACCACCGCCGGGGAAGAGGTCACTTTACCCCCGGTGGTGAATTGCCACAGCCAGGCGCCTGTGCCGGCGTCCATGGCATATACATTACCGTCGCCCGAGCCGGCGTAGACCACCCCATTGGCCACCGCCGGGGAGGATGTCACCGCATCGCCGGTGGTATAGCTCCAACTCACTCCAAGATCGCGCGCCGTTTTGCGGCTCAGAACATTTTCGTACGGGTTCCGTCCGCTGTGACTGGCGGCGAAATGGAACTGTGCCCAGTCGGCTTGGACGTTGAAGGGCGTCTGCGCGGCATCGCCCGTAATACCGGCCACCGCTGCGGTAACCCAGTTGGTCCCGGGCAGAGCCGAAGCCGGCACCCGGATTTGGATTCCGGAGAACGATCCCGTGCCGTCCGTGACAGCCATCGCCAGGTTGGTGACATCAAAATAGATGGGGACAGCGGTAGACGCTGGGAAGCCCGTGCCGGAAACGTAAAGGTTGGTGGTAGGTGGCCCAGCCGCCACCGAGAGCGTCACGGCTGGCTGGGCGAAGCACACTCCGCCCGCTAACACCATGATCGGGAACATGCCGGCGATTCGTCCGGCCGATTTCAACGTTGTCTTCATACTGGATCTCCTTTTTGCTTTTCGGTGTGGGATGCCAGGGTTGGCATCCCACACCTGTAATGCGGAAAGCAGCGGAGGATTTTACGATTCGGAAAAAATCGCGGAGGCGAAAGTGACCGACGAGCCACGCATGCGGCGTGTGAATTCCACTGTCGCGGCCGGAGGCGGAGCCGGCCTGGCTTGCCGCGCGGACTTCAACATGCCTGTTAAAACCGGAACCTCATCCGGGGAGTACGTTTGGCCTCGACTCTCCGTTCTACAATAGTGTTTGCAGAGAACCGAGCCGCCCGGCCAGGCGTCGACTTGTACGCATTAGTTTAAGGAGGAAAAGATGTTATCGAGAACTCTTTGGATCGGCCCCCGTCCCTTCGGCCTGTTCCTATCTATATTTCTGCTGGCTCCTTTTACGGCGTATCCGCAGACCACGCTGACGGGAGCCATGTGGTTCGCGTCAACTCCCACCGGCGCCACGAGCGTTGCGCAAGCATATGCGGATGGCGCTAACAATACGCTTGGCGGCGATCAGTGGTGGGATTTGTGGCTGGCACTGAAACCGGACGGCAGTTTGCCAGTGAACGGGCCATCCGACTCGCAAGCGAGCATCTCCGTCCCATTGCAGGCAAGCCAGAGCTATAAGTACTACATCTTCGGCGCCGGCACTTGCTGTACCTTGCCCTTCAGCGGCTTGAATCTGTTTTTCGACGGGAACGGTTCCACGCCCGGCATCTCCGTATTCGGCCCTGTCAACGGCTCCAGCTTTGTGCCCAACAGCAGTAGCACATTGACGCTGCAAGGTAACCCCGGACCGGGCTCGGGTACGGGCTTCTACAATTCGGCTGGCGTCGTCGTGGTCCTAGCCGGTTACAATTGGAACGACTCTGCAACCCGCGACGTTTGCCAGCCGTTTGCCTTCTCGCCTGGAAACGAGCCGAGCGCCTTCGGATCGTTCACCCTGCAGGTGTGGCCCGCGGCGACCCTGAGCTTCAGCCAGACGGGCGGCCCGCCGGGAACCGAAGTCACGACAAAAGGTAGTGGCTATGCTCCTGCGGAAACAGTAGCCATCTACGCCAACCACATCGGCGGCCCCGCTCTGACGACGACCACGACTGACGCGAACGGCGCATTTACCATCGGCGCCCTTGAACCGCAGGTCCCGTACGGCCCAATCGACTTGTACGCCGTGGGGCTGACCACCGGCAAACTCGGAGCGGCGTCGTTCTTTATCTCGGCCGCCATGGTCATGACCCCTCGTGCGGGCGTGCCAGGAGATACCACAACGGCGCGCGCGCTTGGCTTCGGCGCAGGGGAGGCGGTGGATGTCTACTGGGGCGAACCCCGGCAGTTGCTTGGTACGGCGACGGCGAGCGCGCAAGGAACCGGCTCCTTGACGATCACGATTCCGGCGAACGCACCCCGCGGGCCGAATGGAGTGCTCGGGGTTGGGCAGACTACGCAGGCCACCGGCTTCGGCGAGGTCGTGGTGAAATAGGTGCGCACATGCGGCTCTGCTCGCCCCTACCTGGCAGCCCCTTGACCAGCCGACGGAGGGGCAAGCCGACGAATAGCGCCAGCGCCGCCACCATCATGGTGCCGGGCTCTTCCTGCGGCGGGCTCTATGGTTAACAGCGTAGCTGGCGCTACAATGAGGCTATCGTGATCCGCACCCTGCCTGTCGGTCTTGCTGCTGCGACGATCGCTTGGGCAAGCTCCGCCTTGGGCCAATCCGTTTCTATCGAGGTCGTTCCGGAATCCGTAGTGAATCGGCCTTTTCCGGCGTTGCGTGACGGACGGCCCACCGAGATCGAGTGGCGCAGCCTGCGATTCCGCGCCGCGAAGTATCGGAACATTCTGTATGAGTTAGTTTTGCTGCGAGAACCCGCGGCCGGAGAGGCGATCTGGTTCGTCTGGACCATACAGGCCGACTTTCCGCCCGGCGACAAAATGGACAACCCCGCCGGCTATCCTGCGGCGAATCAGGTGGTCCGTATCGATGAAGACACAATGCGCGCCTTTGTCTGCATGGGCGGCTTCATGATCTTGGAATCAAAAGTGCGCACAAGCGGCATGGACGCGGCACAGAAAATGGCGCTTGCCGATTTTAAGGATTCCGGCAAGGCAGGCGAGTTGGTAGGGGGCCGATGGTGGACACCCAACGCACACCGGATCAGGTTGGAAAACTTGCCCAAGAGCCTCGGGCCGCAACCGCCGGACTGGCGCCTGCCTCCCACTCGCCTGCGCTCGGAGGCGCGCTCGGGACGATGCTGGAGTTTCGCGCTGGAGGGTGCGACCGAATCGGCGCGGCTCTTGGTGGACGACAGCTACGACCTCGCGACCGAGGAGGAATGCGCGAAGTCGGCTGGCCGGGGCTCCCATGTGAGTATGGTGAGGTCGGATCCGCCGGTCGCGGTGCCCGCTCTCCGCAACAATAAGCCCACCACCATGGAGCTCCACTCCGCGTTGGCGCAAGTCGTTTATCCGGATCGCCGAACCGGACAGGTACACATTTTGATGTTGTACGATCCACCGACCAGGCTGTTCTGGTGGTGGTATTGGAGTGGCTATCCAAATCGGCCTAACCCGTCCGACGCACAGGTCGAGAGCGAGAACCAGAGTCTGGTTAGATCCCATTCCGTTTTTGTCACGGACGATCGGCTGGTGGTGTTTTCCAGCATAACTGCTGACGATTCCACCGAACGCTACCCGGATTTCCGCAAGGGCCAGGAGCACGTGCTATCCGTTTTGGAGACGGTGCGCGGCGACATTCAGGATGGAGGCGGCAGGCCGCCCCAGCGGATACTCCATTACACTGGGATTCCTGATGATTTCTTCTTGCCGGAGTGGCCGAATGCGATGCGGCCCGTTATTGAACTGAAGCAGGTCGCCAGAGTTGATGGACTCTGGAAGCTCACCTTAACGGGAACTTATGCATCAAGTGGAAACAGCGCGGTGCTTTCGCTCAAGGACAGCTATGAGACGGTTGGTGTCGAGTTGTTGCCCCAGGTTGGAAGAACGCCCTGGCCTTGGCCCGCCGGTAGATAACGGGCCGCGACGACGAGCTCGTGATCCAGGTCTTGTGCGTCGAGTGCGCCAACCGGAATCTCCTCGTGAGACGTGATCCAGCAGCCCGGCACCCGCTGCCGATAACGCCGCACGGTCGTGAGGTTCAGAAATCTTCACGGAGTATCAACGTGCCTCCGGCCGCAAGCGGAGTGGGATCGCTTCCGGCTTTTTGCCGTGCGTTTTTCGCTCTGATTTGGCGCCGGGGTAAGTAATCGGAGGGCAGGATCGACACTCAGCCCAGTTGATGGTGTGACCACACTTCAGCCGAAGCAGTTGCAATGTACCCAGAGAATTTCTCCAGGCCGGCCTCAAATCGTTTCTTGATCCCGATCGCAGGGCGTTGGTGGCCAGGCAGCGCCGCAGCCGCGCATCAAAGGCGATATTGTCCGGCGGGCCACGGGTGCGCCATGCGCATTCCACGGTCGCGCCTTTGCCGGCCGCTCCGCGTAAACTTCAAGCTTACCGATGGAGTGTTATCGTAAGACGAATCCTCAACAAGCAAGGAGTGTCATGGCAGCGGCCTACGAATGGGACCAGATTCAGCGGATCTTTCTAAGGGTCGTGGATCTGCCTTCCCCCGCGCGGAGCATGGTTCTGGAACAGATGTGTGGCGGAGAACCGGCGCTGCGCGGCAAAGCGCGGGACGCGCGATTCCGATATCGCTGCTTCACCCTGCGCGCTGGGACCGTAGGCAATCGTTCTCATAGTCTGTCCTGTCATGCATTCCGAATCGGGTGACCCCCGATTACATCATGACCCAGCGACTGCGTTGCGCGCAAGAGGTACGAAACCTAAAGTTCACAGAAGTGACAAGGTTGCCGGATTCAGCGACACAGTTGATTGCGGACATTCGAGCAAGAAGAGTTTATAAATTTACCAGCACTTGTCATTGACTGATATTCAAAGCGGATACCAGAAGCCCACAAAGATCCTTGATATCTAATTTATCCCCCCGACTAGGGTTGCAACCAGTTGATAGTTAGTGACCGTGGCAGTTTCAGCGCTTGTCGAGCAATCTAGTTCAATGGTAGTTGGAGAGCCTGAACTGAGTGTTCCGATATCGATCAATACGAGAGTGGAAGGCGCTCCCAAGCTAGAGAAAAAGCCTGACGATGTGCTATCTACACCGGAAACCTGACAGGTGACTACAGCGCTGCCTGAATTCGAGTATGTCAAAACTGTTTTAGCCATAATCGTATACGATCCACTTGGTAAAGGCAACGATGTGAGAGACGGGGAGTCTTTAGTTATACCAATATTGCAACTTAGACAGGATGAAGAATAAGCGTGACTAGGACCGACAGGCCCCACGGGACCTGGTGATCCTGGTGGCCCTTGAATTCCTTGCGCTCCTTGTGGCCCTTGCGCGCCGGTTGGACCTTGAGGCCCAATTGGACCTTGCGGACCAGTAGGCCCAACGGCACCAATAGTAATGCTAAAGCTGGCGGTTTGGCCTACACTGTTGGTTAAGCTGAGGCGATAAGAGCCAGATGTTATACCCGATAGAAGAGTTGCCCTAACCGAGTTCTCCGCGAAGGAAATCAACGATAGTTGGGTATTGTCGAGTAGAACTGTTGGAGCGGTGCCCTGGGGGGCTGAACGCCTTGCCAGTGACGGTTATTTGGCTAATGGCCTTGCTAACGACACTGCTGTAAATAACCGGAACTTGAGCCGCGGAGTGCACGGCAAGGAATAGGGACGCGATTATAAACGATGTGATGCGAAATCGGTTAGACATGTTTGGAATCCTCCATAGTGTTTGGGTGAACAGGACAGGTTAGCGCCTTTGAATGGATGGTGTAAAGGGGGTAGTGCAAGTTTGGCTTGTTAGGCGGTTCTCCAGGACGTTAGGCCCGTCAGGCCCACCCGAGGCCAGAGGATCGGTTACAGGTCAAATATAGCGTTGCTAGAATGGCTTTGGCGTGGGGATCGGGGAAGGGGAGCTAAACTCTGCCGGACCAGATGTTTTTCCCCTTCCCGCACAATCCCGCAAATCGAGCGGTTTCCGCTCAATTCCTGCAGTTTTCCCGCAAACGTGGTCTGCGGAAGTCCTCTTTTTGCAATCGGGATATGTGCAAGTTGTTGACAGGCTCTTCCTTGACACGGTAGGGTCTGGCGTTCGACTCGCCAAGGGGCTACCACTGTTTTCAAAGACTACCCAGCGATCCGACGGCAAGCGAAATGGGCTTCGCCCGCCGACCCGGTGTTCCTCGAACGCGCCTGGTCCATCATTGCATCGGCTGCCGCGAAGGCGGATCTCGCGGTTGTCGTCGGAACGGAACGCGTCGTCGATGCCTCGCGGTGGATTACTGCAACAATACATCGAAGGCGATATCGTCCCCTGGCCTGCGCGTGCGCCATGCGCACTCCACGGTCGCGGCTCTGGCACCCGTTCCGCGTAAACTTCAACCTTACCGGTGGGGAGTGTTATCGTAAAACGAATCCTCAACAAGCAAGGAGTGTCATGGCAGCGCCCTACGAATGGGACCAGATTCAGCGGATTTTTCTAACGGTCGTGGAGCTGCCTTCCCCGCAGCGGAGCATGGTTCTGGAACAGATGTGCGGCCGAGAACCGGCGCTGCGCGCCGAGGTGGAGTCTCTGCTGCGGGCCGACGAGACCAGCGAAGCCACGCTGGGCGCCGCCATCGCCGGCGCCATCCGGACGGAAGCGGTTTCCCTGCTGGACACATCCAGGATTGAAGGGAAGCGGCTGGGCGCCTACCGCTTGATTCGCGAAATCGGACGGGGCGGCATGGGTTGCGTATACCTTGGCCAGCGGGCCGATGAGCAGTATGAATCGGATGTGGCCATCAAAGTGGTGCGGCCGGGCCTGGACACCGACTTCATTCTGCGCCGGTTCCGGCACGAGCGCCAGGTTCTGGCACGCATGCATCATCCCAACATCGCGCAGTTGTTCGACGGCGGCACCGAGAATAAGATCCCATACCTGGTGATGGAATACATACAAGGTTCCAGAATCACGAAGTACGTCGAGGAGCGGCGTCTCTCCGTCGAGGACCGCGTGCGCCTGTTCCTGCCCGTGTGTTCCGCCGTGGAATACGCGCACCGCGCATTTATTGTACACCGGGATTTGAAGCCGGGAAACATACTGGTGGACGCCACCGGCACCCCCAAATTACTGGATTTCGGGCTCTCCAAATTGCTTCACTCCGAACTACCCGATCCGGCGGACCCGCAAGAGATGGCGATGGCCACTCCCGATTACGCCAGCCCCGAACAGATTACGGGCGATCCGGTGACCGCGGCTTCCGACGTATATTCGCTGGGAGCGGTGCTGTACGAACTGCTCAGCGGCGCGCGGCCGCATCGCTTCGAAAGCGCCGGGCCGGCGGCGATCGAGCAGGCCATCTGTGTGGATCCGACGGTGCCCCCGAGCGCCGTGGCGGGCCATATTCCAGCGCTGTCGTGCCGGCTGGCCGGGGACCTGGATGCAATCGTGCTGCACGCCATGCAGAAGGATCCGCAGCGGCGGTACTCCTCCGCGGAGCGCCTGGCGGACGACTTGCGGCGGCACCTGGAGCATTGGCCGGTGACGGCGCGCCCCGTCTCGCCCGGCTACCGCCTGGGCAAATTCGTACGCAGAAATAGCGTGCCTGTGGTCATGGCGGGCGCGGCCGCGGCGGTAGCGGGTATCGGAGGAGTGGCCGCATACCAAGCGCACGCCTCCAGGAAGCGGGCCCGCCAACTGGATGCCGTTTTCGCGGCGTTGGCCGCGCTGGCGGAAGCCCATAGGAGGCGGCCATGAATCCCACAAACCCATTACCCCTCTCGGCCAAACAGATACGCCTGGTGCGCGAGAGCTTCGCGTCATTGCGGGAGTACGAAACTTCCGTGGTGCTGTTGTTTTATGGCCGGCTGTTCGAGATTGCGCCCGAGACGCGCGCGCTCTTCAAGATCGATATCCACCAACAAGCGGCCAAGCTCATGGAGACTCTCCGCGTGACTGTGGATATCCTCGACCGGTTCGAGGAGTTAGTGCCGGTCTTGGCGGAGCTGGGCCGCAAGCATCGCGTTTACGGTGTACAAGCCTATCAGTACGATAAGTTGCGCGCGGCTCTTCTTTGGGCGATGGGACAGGCGCTGGGCCTGGAGTTCGACCGGGAAACCCGCGCCGCTTGGGACCAACTGATCGCCACGATTTCAGCGGTGATGCTGGAAGCTGCGGCACAATCCGCGGCAGACGAGACGCGCTAGTTGGTAGTGGGGCAGTTTGCTTGTGGGGCCAGAGCCGGCTCTCCAGAAACTCACCCGCAACCCACTGATTCTACGAGTGCGGGGCTGAAGCCCCGCGCGGGATAAATCCCGCCCCCCGTGGTCCCGAGTTTCTGATTCTGGTGACGGCCCCCGGCCGCCCACGCTGAAAGCCGGCTGCGGGCAGAATTGCCCGTCCCACATTCTGACTTCTCGCTTCTGACTTCTGTCTTCTGTCTTATGGCAGTTCCAGCTCCAGCGCGTAAAGGTCCGAATTGCTGCGAATCACCGATGCCACCGGCGCATCGCCGGGCGCGATGCCGGCCAGCACATACCCGGTCACATTCGATTGCAGCAGTTGCCGCGAACTCATCATGCGCTCGATTCTCCGATCACCGATGCGCACGCGGAATACAGGCTGCTCCGGGCCCGCGAACGCATCCTGATAGTAGACGTATTTGCCGTCCCGGGACCAGAAGGGAGGACTCAGCCCGATGCCGGTTGCCAGCGGCGTCCACTGCCGCGTGCGGAAATCGAGCAGCCGGATTTGCGATCCTGCCGCGTTCGTGGCGGCAATATAGCGCGGATCGGGCGACCACGCCGCCCGCGAAAGCCCGTCCGACCCCGGCAGGACTTCGGCTTTTCGCGTCTTCCAATCCACTACGTAGATGGCGGCGGCTCGCGGCGCGCCGCGCGAGAACACCATTGCGTTTCCATCGGGAGACCAGCTCGGTTCGTTTTCGGAGACAGGATCGGCAGTGACGGCCTCCGCAGTTGCGCCGCCGGACCCGCCGGCGTCGATCACCAGCGCCTTCACGGGTTCGCCGGCCCAGGTCCCGGAAAACGCAATACGAGTGCCATCGGGCGACCAACGGGGCTTGCCCACGTGCAACCCCGCGGGTGTCAACTGCGTCCGCTCGGCGCCGTCCGGCCGGCTGCGCCAGAGGGTGTCGTCGGCGGCCATCGTGTAGGCCACCCAGTTCCCATCCGGCGAATAATCGATCCACCTGCCGGCAATCCCGGAAAGGTACGTCGTAAACTGGCCGCGCCGGGCGTCGTATTTTACCAACTCCCGGCGTTCCTGCCCGCCGGCGAAGAACACCCGCCTGCTATCCGGACTCGGCGCCAGTGACGGGAACTCCAGCGGCGTCGAGTAGATCTGCACGGGATGCCGGCCGAATACCGGCAGCCAGGATCGATTCTCCCGGATGGCCCAAAGGCTTGGCGGACCGGGCCGGTACTGCAGAAACAGGTAATACCTTCCCGACGGGATCCAGGTCCCTCCATAATCGTTGGGCAATCCCGCGCCATACACCGGTCCCGGCAGCAGGGGATGCAGACCGGCGCCGTTGGAGGCGACCTCCCACAGGGCGCCCTGCCCCGTAGCATGGTCGTGCAGGCAGAAGCGCAAAACGTCCGGTCCGGGCGCCGGCGCCCAGCGGATGGAGTCCGCAATCTCGTTCCAGGTGTCCACCAGCTTGCGGCAATCGGTACCGTCGATATTGACCCTGTAGAGCGCCGCGCCGCGGGAAAAGACGATGCTCCTCCCATCCCGCGACCACGCGCCGGCGGCGCCAAGCACATCGCCAATCCGGCGGCGAACTCCGCCCGTCACGGGAACGGTCCAAACAGGCCGGTTGTCTCCATCTCCCTCCCCGCCATGCACCAACAGGTTGGCGCGGTCGGGCGAGATATCCAATATGTCCGGCTGAAAAATTGGCGGCATCACCGTGACGGGCAGCGGGGTTCCGCCTCTTACGGAAACCTGGGCGAGCGACCACTGGCCGCCTACGCGCTCAGTGAAATAGATCCTGGAACCGTCCGCGACCACGCCACTACCGATCTCGACGCGGCCAGTTTGGGTAAGCTGCACCGCCTGCGACACGCGCAGGGGCCGCGCGAAAGCGCCCAGCCAATACTCCAGTGCGAGTCCGCCGGCTAGGGTGGCGGCAATGAGCGCGCCCGCCACTACGGCAAGACGGTTGCGGCGCATAAACTTGGCGGAGCGATAGGCGAAGGTATCCGGGCGCGCCGTTACTGGGCGCCCGTCGAGGTGCCGCTGAATATCGCGCGCCATCAGGCCCGCCGAGGCATAGCGCCGTTCCGGCTCCTTGCGGATGGCCATGCGGACGATGCTGTCCAGGTCGCCCGCCAGTTGCGGCTTCAGCCGCGCGGGCGCGGGCGGCTCCGTTTGGCAGACCACGCCGGCGATGGCGTCCGGCGTGTAGCTCGAGATCGGCTGCGCCGCCTTTCCGGTCAGCAGCTCATATAGAATAAGGCCCAGCGAGTAGACATCCGCCGAAATGGAAGCCGGCTCGCCGCGCACCCGCTCCGGCGAGGCGTATTCGGGCGTCATCACGGGGCCGGTCAGCGTGAGGGCTTCGTTCTCCGCGCCGGGTTCCAGCAGTTTGGCAATCCCAAAATCCAGCAACTTGGGCGTGCCGTCTTTGGTCACCAGGATGTTGGCGGGTTTCAAGTCGCGGTGTACCACCAAGTCGCGATGCGCGAATTCCACCCCTTCGCAGACCTGCAGGAACAGCCGCAACCGTTGCTCCACGCCGAGGGACCGCCGATCGCACCACCCGGTGATAGGCTCGCCCTCGATGAATTCCATCACCAGATAGGGCACGCCCTCGGTCGTGGAACCACCATCCAGCAAGCGGGCGATGTTGGGGTGCGACAGCTGGGCCAGGATCTGGCGTTCCTGCCGGAAACGCCGCAAGGTGTCGGGCGACTCGGCCGCGGCGCGCACCAGTTTGATGGCTACCTGCTGGCGAAACTCGGCATCGTCGCGCGAGGCGCGGTAAACCGCGCCCATGCCGCCATGACCCGCAATCGCGTCTACTCGGTAAGGTCCCAGGCGCGTGCCGATCAGCCGTTGGTCGGGATCGGGCTCCTGCGCCGCCGCCGCTGCCGCCGATGCGATGGCCGCGTCGGCCGATGTGAGCCCCTCGCCGGAATATTCTAGCAGGGACGCCACTTCCCGCCGCACGTCCTGGTCCGGGCATTCGCGTTGCAGGTAGCCCGCGAGTTCTTCGGACGGCAGTTCCGCTGCACCCATGAAGAGCCGTTTGACTTCGTCCCACTGTGCGGGGGTTAGCTCGGCCATGCCGCCCTCCCGGCTGGCTTAACGAAGGGCGAGCGAGTTCGCTCCTTTCGTCCCCCAATCATACAACAGAAACGCGTTAGTGGGGCGGCCAATATCGGCCGCAGGCCGCCTTTGAGGCGGCCTGCGCCGGCTCTCCAGAAACTCACCCGCAACCCACTGATTCTACGAGTGCGGGGCTGAAGCCCCGCGCGGGATAAATCCCGCCCCCCGTGGCCCTGAGTTTTTGATTCTGGTGACGGCCCCCAGCCGCCCACGCTGAAAGCCACCCCCAGAGCGCCCCCGGGGCTGCCCGCCCCACAAGAGTCCAAACTGACCCACTTCTCGTTCTTGAGTAAGCCAATAGCGCGGTAGAGCACGTGTGCGTGCCTTCGCGAAAGGCGGACTCCCGCTAACCGGCCGCGGGTTGGTCCATTTCCCGTTGCAGCCAGGCTTCCGCCAGCCGCAACTGGCGGCGCACCACGCCGATTTCCAGATTCAGCGCCGCGCTCGATTCTTCGGCCGTCAGCCCGCCGAAATACCGCATCTCCACCAGCCGCGCAAGCAGCGGATCCTTCCCCGCGAGAGCGCCCAGCGCATCGTCCAGCGCGATCAGGATGGAGGGGCGCTCTACACTGCCGTCGCGCTCTTCATCGATGGCGAACTTCTCCTGCCCCCCGCCGCGCTTGGCGGCGTTGTGTTCGCGCGCGTGATCGATCAGGATTCTGCGCATGGCGTGCGCCGCGATCGCCAGAAAATGCGCCCGGTCTTTATAGCCCGGCTGTTCCTGGCCCACCATCCGTACGTAGACTTCGTGCACCAGCGCGGTGGGCTGCAAGGTATGGCCCGGGCGCTCCCGCCGGAGCTGCCCTTCGGCGATGCGGCGCAGTTCCTCATAGACCAGCGGAACCAGGCGGTCGAGCGCCCCTTGATCCCCGCCGGCAAGGTCCCGCAGCAATAATGTGACCGTGCGCGCGTCCGACATTTGCAATACCGGGTTGCCCTCCAGCATAACAAAGCCAGCGCCGCGCGGCGCGACGTGGGGAAACCGCTCCCCGACGGTCGCGGCTCGGTAAACCGCGCGAGATCGACGGCCCCGTCACTGAGCCGCGACCGTCGGGGGGCGGCTTCCCCAAAACGCTTAAGCGCGCAGGCGTGCCTAGAATCCCGAGTAAATCGGTTTTCTCCTTCTCGGGCACCTCGAGCCGAGTCGCCGCGCCGTATGGATTGTTATCGATCTCCACCCGTCGGGACAACACCCCCCGCTGCAGGCCGGCCCAATATACCACCAGATCGAACCGTCATTGTGCATCTTGTAGAGCGCACCTCCGTCGGCGGCAATCATTTTGAGATTCGGGTTGTTATCGAGTTCGATCCAGCCTTTGCCATTGCGATATTTTAGTAGTGATCAAAAGATTCTCCTTTGTGTAGGTTAAGACGAACTGAATTCTATCCACTAGGTTACGCGTAAAGCCGGGGACGATTTTCGTGCAATCGGATCTGTTTTTGTCGCCGGCTAAGGCCGCCTAAAAGGCGGCCTGCGGGCCAAGATTGGCCGCCCCACAAGCCGCGGTTAGAAAGTCGCCGGGCCGGCCACAATCGACTTAGTAGCCGCGTTGTCGTCCAGTTTCGTCCAGCCGGAACAAACCGTGCCGCTGCAGGGCGTCCCGTTATACTGCCAGATCGAAGCATTCCCGGTAGACCTTCTGATCTGATAAACCGTGTTGGTCCCGGCCACCGGCGGCCCCGAGGTTGCGCTGTCGTCGATCTCCAGCCAGCCGGGGCAGAGACCTCCGCCGCACGAGGTGCCAGTGTATTGCCAGGTCGAATGGTCCTTGCGCTGCTGGTACAAGACGCTCCCGGCCGCAATGCTTTTAATGGTCGTGTTGTCGTCGATTTGCAGGAGGCTATTGGGTGTCCCCGTGTATTGAAAGAGGCCGTTGTCCGTGAGAACGAACAGGGCGTTTTGCCCGGCCGTAAAAGACCAGACTTGCGGGTCTATTGGAATCCAACTGCCGAACGCGTCGCCGAACAACCAGATAATGCCTGTGGGGTCCAGCCAGGCCATGAGAGATCCGTTGGCGCCAAAAGACGGAACATAAGTCGGACTTGCCGAATAAGGCCCGCTCATTTCATACCAGCCCGGACAGTAGCCCCCGCTGCAGACTGTCCCGTCATACTCCCAGAGCGAGTTGTCGTTGTGCACCTCATAGAGGATATCGTTCGACACGCCGATCTCGACAGCGAGTGGATTGTTGTCGAGTTCCACCCATCCGGGACAGTACCCCCCGCTGCAGGCCGGCCCCGTATACCACCAGATCGAGCCGTCCTTATGCAGCTCGTAGACTTCACCTGAGTTGGCCGCGATCATTTTCAGATGCGGGTTGTTATCGAGTTCGATCCAGCCGGAACAAACGGTCCCCTTGCAAGGTTTCCCCGTGTATTGCCAGATCGATCCGTCGGTGTGCGTCTGATAGAGAGTCTGGCCCCCAGCCATCGAAGCCATGCCCGTCGAGATGCCGGCCGCCATCAGCGCGATTCTTTGCCATTGCGATATTTTCGTCGTCATAAAATTCTCCTTTTTGTGTTTTGCGCCGCCGCGGCGGCTTGGATGAACCGAATCCATCCACCAGGTAATGCGGAAAACCGCGGAGGAGTTTCGGGTATCCACCGCGGTATTTTCCTTGTGTTCCGGCTCCAGTCCGGAACTGTGCGCTATTGTCTTTTGCCGAGACGAACGTTGCCATTAAGGGCGTCCCCACCTACTTCCGGATCCCTACCTTGCCGCCATAGCACTGGCACAGGAAATCGGAGAGGCTCCGTATGTACTCCGCCGCGTTCGCTGAATCGAAAGCGGCGTGCGCTAACCACTTGCTCACGCGCTCGTCCGCCGGAATCCGGCTTGCCAAATCGTCACGACGGCGCGGATGGCGGGCAAGAATTGACAATGACCGTGGGGCGGGCCTTATGACCTGCGGCGGGCGTCCACGCCCAACTGTTCGTGCCCGGATATAGCTGAGTTTGTTAACGCGAAGTGCGGGTTCCGGAGAACCCGCGCCGACCTGGAGGTCCGCCCCACATTTAACCCGACAGGGTTGTCAATTATAAAGTGGGGCCGGACACTAGTGTGCGGTTCCGCGGCTGCCAGGCCGGACACGGAAGAGCCGCCAGGACGGCCGTCGGAATTGTTTCCAGCACCGCGGCACGGAGATAAACCGGTAACGCGTTTGTCTCCGGTGGTCTGCCGCAGCCCCTTAGAAATCACCGGGCTGGCCCAGTGGATCTGTTCCCGAAAGTCACTGCCCCCCGGGATCGGAGAATCCGAAAGGCACTGGGCCGGCCACAATGGACTTAGTATTCGGGTTGTCATCCAGTTGCACCCAGCCGGAACAAACACTGCCGCTGCAGGGCGTCCCGGCATACTGCCAGATCGAGACGGCCGCCCGTTCAGTGGCTCTTATCTGATAGACCGTATTGGACCCGGCAACGGGCCCCAATGAACCCTTGTGGTTGTCGATTTTCACCCAGCCGGGACACGCGGTCCCATTGCAAGGCGTACCGGTGTACTGCCAGATCGAATCATCCGAGCGCCGCTCGTACAAACCGCCCCCCGCGGCGATGCTGGAGATGGGGTCTACTCCGGGCTTGATGTAGTCGATTGTCTGCCAGTCGTAGGTTATCGGCGACCCGGTATACTGCCTGACCTCGTCATTCGCGCGACTGCGCACCACGTCGTACAAAGTATTTGCCCCAACTGCGAAAGAGACGACGCCTCCATCGATTTGCGCCCAGCCATTCTGCGCCCCACCGAACAGATAGAAGTATTCGCCGTACACATCGCTGTTCCCATAAACCACGGTAGAGGCGTTGGCGCCGGCAAGAAACCCGAAAGGAGCTTGCTCGATCTGAGGGCCGCTCAGTTCTGTCCAGCCCGGACAGAAGCCCCCGGTGCAGACTACGCCGTTATACTCCCAGAGCGAACCGTCGCCGTGCATCTCATAAGGAGTACTGCCCCCAACACCGATCGCCGTAGCGGCCGGATTGTTATCGAGTTCCACCCATCCGGGACAGGAACCCCCGCTGCAGGCCGGACCAACGTACCACCAGATCGAGCCGTCCTGGTGCATCTCGAAGAGCGCGCCTCCGCCGGCGGCAATCATTTGGAGATTGGGGTTGTTGTCGAGTTCGATCCAGCCGGGACAGGAGCCCCGGCTGCAAGGGACCCCTGTATATTCCCAGATCGATCCGTCGGTATGCGTCTGATAGAGCTCTTGGCTCCAAGCCATGGGAACGGCGCCCGCCGAGATGCCGGCTGCCAGCAGCGCGATCCTTTGCCATTGCGATATTTTCGTCGTCATAAGAGATTCTCCTTTGTGTGTCGGTTAAGATGAAGTGAAAGCCACCACGGGCGCGGTCCAGTGACTACTGCTGCTGCCGCTTCGGGCGGGGATGGTGCAGTTCGGCGATGCTCGGATCGCCTTCGCGGCCAAAAAGCTCCGGGTGCATGTAGTGGCCCTGATCGGCCGGCGCCTTGTCCACCTCTAGCGGAATGCGATGGGCGTTGGCCCAGGCGTCCTGGCGAATGCCCGTCACCTGCCAGGAGACCTTGACATTGGGCTTGTCGGTCTTGATCGTGAAACTGCCGTTGGCGATTTCGGAGCCCACGATGGCTTGCGCGAACTGTCCGATGACGGTGATCTGATAGCGGAAATCGCGATTCAGCGATTCGAACCAGCCGGGCATGGTGACATTGGCCACGCCGCTAGAGTCCGTGACGGCGTTGCCGTTGTAGATATTCATCATGTCCGGCGATTCCACGAACGAGTGGTAGAGGTACTTGTTGGCGGGGTCCAATGGATGGTCGATCACGAACGATCCGCCGGCTTTGGCGAGGTTGCCGTTTACGGTGACATTACCGGAAAAGATTCCGGCTATTCCGTTGTACATTCCGTCTGAAGGACCGGAACCCGCGCTGGCGGAGATCCCGTTGCCGGCGAACCCGCCAGCCGCTGAGTCGCCACCCTGTGCATCCACGCCGTCGCCCCCCGTTACGGCGAGCGCGTCGCTGCCGCCGCCATAGAGGGTGCCGCCCGCCCCGCCATTGTCGTTGGCATTGGTGGCAGGTCCTCCCAGGCCGACCACTCCGCTACCGCCGAAGCCTCCGGAACTGGGCCCGCCGGCTCCCTCGACCCCTGCACCTCCAAACTGGCCACTGGTACCCGGACCTCCAGCGCCGTAAAACGCATCCGACAAGGGGCCATTGTTGAAAACTGACAACATTGGCTGGTTCGCCGACCCGCCGCCAGAGAAAGGCAGCGCGATTGGTCCAGCCGGGCCAGGCGCCCCTGGCGCGCCGGTCGGTCCTTGCGGACCTGCGGGGCCTGCGGGGCCTGGCGCACCGGACACGCCAATGGTCAGGTCGAAGTTCGCTGCGCCTTTCGCGGTCACCGCCAGGTCGTAGCTGCCGGGCGCCAGTCTGGCAGGCAGGGCCGCGGTGATTTGGGTGCTGCTGAAAGTCGCGACGGTAAGCCTTTGGCCTCCCAACGAGACCACCGGCGGGCCGGAGGATGGCTGCAGAGCCCTGCCGTTGATCGTTATGGACGTGAGGTTGGAGTTGGCCGCTGCGCTCACAATATCGGTTTGCGCGTAGGCTGCGCCAGTCAGGGTCAGCAGCGCGCATAGCGCGATGCCTCTACCCAACGGGAGAAAATGTCTTTTGCATGTTTGGTGTGTCATCGTTTTAGCTCCTTTGTGAATCTCGTTCTTTAGTCTTTGGCTACTGCTGCTGGCGCTTCTTGGGACGCGGATGGTGTGTTTCGACGATGTTCGGCTCGCCCGCATGGTCGAACAATTCGGGGTGCAGATAATGGCCCTGGTCGGCCTTGTCTTTCTCCACTTCCACGGGAATGCGATGCGCGTTGGCCCAAGCGTCTTGGCGGATGCCGGTCACCTGCCAGGAAACTTCCACGTTTGGTTTGTCCGTGCGGATGGCGAACGCGTTTTGGTTGACCTTGGAGGCCACCCAGGCATGCGCCGCCTGGCCGATGGTGGTGAGCTGATAGCGGAAATCGCTGTTGAGCGCTTGGAACCAGTCGGGCAGTGTCACGGTGGCATGACCGGAGCCGTCGGTGGTCACATTGCCGTTGTACACGTTCATCATGTCCGGCGATTCCACGAAGGAGTGGTAGAGGTACTTGTTGGCGGGGTCCAATGGATGGTCGATCTTGAAAGAACCGCCGCCCTTAGAGAGATTTCCGTTGATGCTGACGTCCCCAGCGAATTCTCCGGCATTCTGGCCGGGGCTACTAGCGCTTGCATAGATCCCAACGCCAACGCCAGCGTAAGCGTCGACGCCATCGCCGCCGGTAATGTAGCCGCCGCCGCCCCCGCCGCCTTGGAAAGTGCCGCCTGTACCCGCGGAGCAGGCAAAGCAACCGCTGACGGCGTCACCTCCGGTGGCGAGGATGCCCGACCCGGCAACAAATCCCTCGCTGGGTGCGGCGCCGCCCGTTACGTCAATGCCGTCGCCGGCCACGGGGGCGCCGATGCCACCGGTGCCGGAGAAAGCTGCGCCGCCGGCAGTCACGCCGGATCCTCCTCCGCCCAACGCGCCAATAGCGGCCGTTCCACTCTCCCCTGAAACGCCGCCGAGGACGGCCATGCCCAACCCTGCGGTGTTGACGAGGGTGAAGGCAGCGCCATCGGCGGAAGCCACGGTGCCGCTGAATGGCAAACTGATCGGAGCACCCGGAGCGCCCTGGGGGCCCGTTGGACCCGCCGGACCAACCGGACCAACCGGACCTGCCGGACCCGCAGGACCAGCCGGACCCGCCGGGCCATCCGATCCGATGGTCACGTCGAAGTTCGCCGCCCCATTCGCGTTCACCTCGAGGTTGTAAGTGCCGGCTTTCAGATTTGCAGGCAAGGCCGCGACAATTTGCACGTTGCTGAAATTGCTGCCAACGGTGAGTGAGTTGCTCCCCAACGAGACCGTCGGCTTGCCGGTGGCTGGCTGCAGCCCCGTGCCTTTGATCGTGATGGAGGTGAGATTGGAATTCACCGTCGCGCTCAATATGTCGGTTTGCGCGAAGGCCGAGCCAGCCAGTGCCAGCAGCGCTCCCAGCGCGATTGTCCCGCCCCGCGGGGAAAGACTGTTTCGTTTCGTCATGGTGATGCTCCTTTAACTCTTCAAATGGAATCTCGTCCCGGAGAGCGACGCTATCCTCTACCCGTAATGCGCAAAAACAATGGAGAATTTATGTCTTACGGAAAACATTGTTTTGCTTGCGGCCGCCGACTTACGCGATGGGCAGGAATTGGCCTGCGCGCAGTGACTCGGCGCGCAGGCCTTGAGCTACGGTTGCACAGGGCGCGGCAACCGCGGATGATGCAGATCCAGAATGCTGGGCTCGCCCTTATGATCGAACAACTCAGGGTGCAGGTAATGGCCCTGGTCGGTCCGATCCTTCTGTACCTCCACTGGAATGCGGTGTGCCGCGGCCCAGGCATCCTGCCGAATGCCGGTAACTTGCCAGGAAACTTCCACATAGGGTTTGTCGGTTTTGATGGAGAAGCTGTTGTTGTGGACTTTGGATGCGACGATCGCCTGGGCAAACTGGCCGATGACGGTCAACTGGTAGCGGAAGTCGTTGTTCAACGCTTCGAACCAATCGGGCAGAGTGACCGTGGCAATGCCTCCGGCATTAGTGGTGACGTCGCCGTTATAGATGTTCATCATGTCGGGCGATTCGACGAAGGAGTGATAGAGGTACTTATTGGCCGGGTCGAGCGGATGATCGATTTTGAAGGAGCCGCCGCTCTTGTCGAGATTGCCTAGGACCTCAACGTCTCCGGAGAAGGCGGCTGCGACCGTGAAGGCGCCGCCGTCGCTATTCAAGGCGGAATACGCGATGATTCCGACACCGTAGTCGGAACCGGCGTAGGCATGCACTCCGTCGCCGCCGCTGAGGCCGTCGCCGGCGGAGCCGCCGCCCACGAAATAGCCGCCATAACCCGATGCCGGAGTTGCGCAGGAGCCACCCGGCCCTCCCACCGCGTAGATGCCGTGGCCGCCCAGGCAGCCTCTCGCACCAAAGACGTAGGCGCCGTTTCCTCCATAGCCGTCCGGACCCTGACCGCCGCTCGCGGCAACGCCATTGCCGCCATTATTTGCGCCATTGGCGCCGGTGCCCGTAAGGCCGTTGCCGCCCTGACTGCTGCCAGCACCGCCGGTTCCGGACACGCCTGAGCCGCCTACCGACACGCCGGCTCCTCCGCCGAACCCCGAAACACCTTCGCTGCCAGCCCCGCCAGAAACCCCGCCGAAGCCGGCGACGCCATATCCGCCGACCCCTTGGGCGGCGATTGCCGGCCCGCCAGTATTGGTGATGGCCAGAGCCGGCGCATAGGACGAAGCGACACTGCCATTGAACGGCAAAGCCAGTGACCCGGAAGGGCCTTGCGGACCGGTAGCCCCGGCGACGCCCTGGGGCCCTTGCGGGCCCGCTGGACCGGCCGGGCCAGTATTGCCCGTGGCTCCCGGAGGACCTTGCGGCCCTACTCCGCCGACGGCCAGATCGAACGTCCCGGTACCGGTGGCCGTCACTTTCAAAAGGAAGCTGCCTCCTAGTGTGACAAGGGACGACGGAAATGCCGCTGTGATTTGACCGGCGTTGTAAGACAGCACGGTGAGAGTGGCGCCATCCACTTGGACTCCGGGTGCACCCGTGGCGGGCGCAAGACGCAATCCCTGAATTAACAGTTGGCCCGTTAGAGTATTCACGGAGGCCCTTATTATCGAGGGACTGGTCGCGGCCGCCGGTTGTGGTTGCGCGTTGGCCGTGCAGATCAGGGCCAGCAGCGCGCAAAGCGCGACCGCTCCGCGCGACGGACAAAAATCGTTTCGTTTCATCGTGGTCATACTCCTTTAACTTTTCAAATGGAATCTCGTCCCGGAGAGCGACGCTATCCTCTACTCGTAATGCGCAAAAACAATGGAGAATTTATGTCTTACGGAAAAACTTGTTTTGCTTGCGGCCGCCGACTTACGCGATGGGCAGGTTTGGCCTGCGCGCAGTGATTCGGCGCGCACGGTCGAAAACCCACCTGTTTTGAAGGTGCTGCTGCCAGCGGGGCTAGAGCCCCACGCCGGCTAAAGCCCGCCCTCCAAAGCGCTTGCATCGATACCTGAAATCGAAGACCCACCGCCCCACAAGCGAAGCATAGCGTCCCAAAAACGGACGGCAGTCCGCCCGCGATTTTCCGTCGCGCGCCTTATTTGCTAGTAGTTATGCGATGCGGCGTCCGGCAGGACGCGTGCAAGTGCCAACGCATGCTCGACGATCTTCGATATGCTTTGCGCACTCTGCGTAAGAGTCCCGGGTTCGCGCTGGTAGCCATCGTCTCACTGGCTTTGGGAATTGGCGCCAACTCCGCCATGTTCAGCCTGGCGGACGCGATTATGCTGCGGCCGCTACCGGTCCCGCATGCTTCCGAGATCGTCGTGGTGCAGTCCCACTTGCGCGGCGAGTCCATCGGCGGGCTCGCCGAATACGCCGGCCTGTCTTATCCGGATTTCAAGGACCTGCACGACCGGAACAAGTCCTATGCGGGACTGGAGGCGTCCCAATACTCGCAGTTCGGATTCGCCACCGAGAAAGGCGCGCTGCCGCTGATGAAGTACGGCGAGTTGGTAAGCGGCGATTTCTTTCGCGTGCTGGATGTGCCGCTGGAATTGGGGCGGGCTTTCCGGCCGGACGAAGACACCGTGCCTGGCCGCGACGCAGTGGTGGTCCTGGGCCACGAGTTGTGGCGCACGGATTTCGCCTCGGATACGAACGCCGTCGGCAGAACTATCTTTCTGAATAACATCCCCTTTACGGTGATCGGCGTGGCGCCGCAGCGTTTCACCGGCTCGAACGGACTGATTCGCTCCGCGCTTTTTGTCCCTCTGGCGATGGGGCCCCGCCTGCAGGACGACCTGCAACAAAGCATGCTGCAGAAGCGCGACAACCGCGGCATGACCGTATACGGACGGCTGAAACCCGGCGTCGGCGTGGCGCAAGCCGCGGCCGAGGCGGAGGTCGTCTCGCGGCAACTCGCGCAGGCCTACCCCGCCACGAATCGAACATCCTCGATGGTGGTCGATACGGACCTGCGAGCCAAGCTCAAGAAAGGTCCGGAAGTCGCCGCGATGTTGTTTTTCCCGCTGGCGATGGGCGCCGTGGTTTTGTTGATCGCTTGTGCCAACGTGGCGAATATCCTATTGAGCCGGGCCCGCGCCCGGTCGCGCGAGATCGCCGTCCGGCTGGCCATCGGGGCGGGCCGGGGCCGCCTGGTCCGGCAACTGTTGACCGAGAGCCTGGTGATCGCGGCGCTCGGCGGAGCGCTAGGGCTGCTGTTGGCAAATGCCGGCGTGGATCTGTTTGGCCGGATCAAGATATCCATCGACATGCCCGTGGTGCTGGACGTGAGGTTGGATCCGCGGGTGCTGCTGTTCACTATATTGGTCTCGGTGGCGAGCGCCCTTTTGTTCGGATTGGCGCCGGCGTTGCAGAGCAGCCATCCCGACCTGGTTCCGGCGTTGAAGTCCGGAAAGTCGGATGACGGCAAGCGCCGGCGTTTCCTGGGAAGAAACACGTTGGTGATCGCGCAGGTGGCCGGCGCGTTTCTGCTGCTGGTTTGCGCGACACAGGCTTACCGCGGCGCATCGATTGTAATGGGCGCGCCCGCCGGTTTCCGCACCAGCCATTTGCTGATGGCCAGCTTCAACCCCACTCTGGCGAAGTACACGCCGGGCCAGACCAAGGGATTCTATAAGCTGCTGCTGGAGAGGACGCGAAGTCTTACGGGAGTGAAATCCGCCGCGCTCGCGCAAGCCGCGCCGCTGATGCCGGGAGGCGGCGCCAGCCGGCTGGTTCCGGAAGGTGTCAAGTTACCGCCCGGGACCGAAGCTGTCGGCGTGATGTCGAACACGGTGAGCGAAGGTTATTTCGACGCGCTGAACGTGCCGATCGTGCAGGGCCGGGCCTTCGACGCGTCCGACCGGGCCGAATCCCGTCCGGTGGCGATCGTGAATGAGCTGTTTGCGCGCAGGTACTATGCCAACCAGAGCGCCATCGGCAAACGGCTCCGGCTGAAGGGCGCCAAGGACGAGGTGCTGGAGATCGTGGGTGTAGCCCGGCAAAGCAAATACGAAGACCTGGTCGAGCCGCCCATTGAATACCTTTATGTGCCCCTTTCCCAAAATCCGCAGCAGGCCATGACCATTATGGTCGCGACCACCGGTGCTTCCAGCGGGGCGGCCGGACCGGTGCGCGAGATTGTCCGCTCATTGGACGCCGGCCAGCCGATGTATGGCGTGCGCACTATGGAGGAAGTCTTCGGCGAGCGCGCCAACGAGCTTAGCATCTGGACGGAAGCCATCGGCGCGATGGGGCTGCTGGGGCTGATCCTGGCGATGGGGGGACTCTTCGGGCTGATGTCGTATTCGGTCAGCCTGCGGTCGCGGGAGATCGGCATCCGCATGGCGATTGGGGCCGCCCGCTCCGGAGTGCAGGGGATGATCATGAAGCAGGGCATGGCGCTGGCGGCCGCCGGCGTGGCCATCGGTCTGGTGCTGTGCGTGCTGGCGAGCCGGGCGGCCAGCTTCGCGCTGGGCGTGCCCGGGTTCAATGTGCCTTTTGTGGCGCTGGTGACGGCGGGACTGGTGGGGGCGGCGTCGTTTGGGGCGTATGCGCCGGCGTGGCGGGCGTCGCGCCTGGACCCGAACGTGGTGCTGCGGCAGGAGTAGGGTGGCGCCATGCGCCGCCCGTCGAATCCTGCATCTACAGGTGGAGCGGTTTCTTACCAGGCGGCTTCGGTTTCGGGAGGTTTGCCGACCTCTCGAGCCATGACGAAGGAGTCAGCGCGCACACAACTATTGCGGCGCCCGCGCCGATTGCGTCGGTCGAGAACACGGGTTGGTGCAGGTGATTCATCCCAACTAAGTAGCCATGGGCTGCTAACCTATAAATGCCGACGAGGACGAAGAATGCGCCAATAGCAGCCACCAGGAGCCGGTGTTTCATCCGATATCTGAAACTCGCTTTGCGGGGCTTCGCTTTGTGAGCACCTGCATGAAACTGCATATCGTGATCCCGCCAGCCGATGCCCCGCCATAGCGCGGGATGGTGCGGGGCTTTGACCCCGCACCAAAATGGCGAGCTTCGCTGGCCTGCGCCGGCAAGAGTGCCAGCGCGGCAGGCAGAGTGCCTGCGCCACGCGCTATCGCGTAACGTCGACCGTTACCGTAGTGCTTTTCGCGATGCCTCCGCCTGTGCCCTTGATGGTGATCGTGTGATTTCCGAGAGCCCCATTCTTACCCACTTTGACTGTCAGGGTCGAAGTCCCCGCGCCCGGCGCCGCAATGATACCCGGATTGAGGGTGACGGTTTGAGAATTCCCTCCGCCCGAAGCGGTCAAAGCAATTGCCGAGTCGAAATTGCCGGTAATCGCCGTAGTGATCGTGGAGGTTCCCGTACCGCCCCTAGCCACGCTAATCTTCGCGGGTGATGCGCTGATGGTGAAGGTGGATGTGATCCCGGTCAGGGTCAGCGATACCGTGGTGGTTGCGGTGGCGCCGCCCGAGGTGCCGGTCACCAAAATGCGATAAGTGCCGGGGACCGCCGATTCGGCCACACTGATCGTCATCGTCGAAGTTCCCGCCCCCGTAATCGAGGTTGGGCCGAATACCACGGTCACGCCCTTGGGCTGGCCGGACGCCGTCAAGGCGATGCCCGAATCAAAGCCGTCCGTCACCGCACTGGTAATGGTGGTCGTCCCCGAGTCGCTCTGGTGCACCGTGACCGCATTGGGCGAGGCGGAAAGGCTGTAGCTGGGAGTGGGCACTCCGTTCAGCGAGTTGATCAGGCCGGAGCCGTTGGGGCTGCCCCATCCGGTCGCCAGGTCGTAGCCGAGCGTCGCCGGATAGCCATTGCTGCCGCTGGTGATGTCGTGGAAATCGGCGTCGTAGATCGAGCTCAAACCAACCGTATAAAGCGTCGGATTGATGAATCCGAGCGTCTTGCCGGTGCTCGATACCGCCTGTTCATTGGCCAGAGCCAGGTAACCGGCCCACATGGGCGCCGCAAAACTGGTCCCGCCGTAATCGTTGGCGGTGCAGGTGGTCTGGTCGGCGCAGACATAAAAGGTAAAATTCGAGTTGGCCGAAACGTCCGGGCCGTTGCGATAGAGTTGGGAACAATCGGCGCAGCCGGCCGCCGCCGGTACCTGCCAGCCTGGAATGGCAAACTTGTCCGGCGAAATTCCGCCGCCGCCGCTGGACCAAGCGGTTTCCGAACTCCAGGGGCCGCCCGCGCTGGCTGTCTCTAAGTCCGTCCCGCCCACCGACGTGAGAAATTCATCGTCCGCCGGCCAAACCGAGGAAGACGGCGTCCAGGCGCCGCCATCTCCGGCCGCTTGAAACAGATTCTGGCCCTGCACACCGAATTCCTTGAAGTACGGATTATCGGTACTGGGGTCCACCGGAGTCCATGTCCACGACGAGCTCAATTGCGCGTTCAGCGGCTTGGCCGTGGCCATCGCGTTAAAAATCGCGGAATCGCTGGATCCCACGTACATCACCAGGCTGGCGAGGCCGGGGGCCATGCCCAGCGCCTGGGTCATGTCTATGGTCTGTTCGGTGTCGTCGCAGTTATCGGCTGCGAGGCACTTTGTGCTGGTCCCATCCGTCGACAACACAGTGATAGGGACATTGTTGGTTTGACCCGCGTTTTTGTAATATGTTTTCAGGTCGGCCAGATCGGTGCCGACATACTCCAGCAATCCGACCGATTGGCCGCTGCCGGTGAGAGTCGTGCCACCGTAGTATGCCGCCCGCATATCGCTGCCGCAGAAAGATTGCGAAGGGCAGGAACCGGTGGTGGCATCCGGCTGCGCGCCCGCAGGCCGGCGCAGCAGGAGGGGTTGCGGGATGGAATAGTTGTCCAATCCAGAGATGTGCCACAAGGGAACCGGCAGATTCGGCGTGGGCTCCCGGTCCGCCGCGTAGAACGTGCGGTTTTCGGTGGGGTGCTGGTAGACGCCCATGGTCACATGCAAGGCTTCCTCGACGTTGGCTACCGGTCCCATGACGTCCACGTTCATGCGATTGCGGGCAGTGCCCACTACGGTAAGACCGTGGGCCTGCGCGAAGCGGATCACGGCGTCATGATCTTCCTGGCTGGGTCCAAACTTTTCGGTAAACTCTTCCACCGTGAGGAATTGGTGGTAAGAAGGGCTGGAAGGATTGTAGAGATCCTGCAAGAGGCTATCCAAGGCCGCCTCGTTGCGGAGCGGCAGAACCAGGACCAGGCGCATCGGCTGCGCGGCGGGAAGGCGCCCAAGCGGTTGCGCTTGCCCACTGAGGACCGCATCGCGCACATGGCGCGTGGGGGGCAGCGACTGCGCCTGGCCAACGATACTCAGAGCCGGCGCCAGCGCGGCAATTGTAAACAAAGACGTGCGTAACGTTCGAATCACGATTTCTCCTCTTGTCCGGCGCCGGGAGCGGGCCTAGACTCTCGCCAGTATACACTATCCGGCGGCATCGGAGCTTTTTGTTGGTACTGGTGCGCTTTTTGCCGCCCTGCTCGTTGTAACTGTTAGCGCCGGACTTGGAAGCTGAGCGTTGTGCTCTTGGTAACGCCGCCGCCGGTGCCCGTTATGGCGATCGGGTAAGTGCCGGTCGGGGCGGTTTTGGACACGGTCAAATTGAAATCCGTCGTGCCGGAACCAGGAGCTCCGATAGAAGCGGGAGTGAAGCTGTAAGTAACGCCCGAGGGTACTCCGGTCGCGCTGAAGGTAATCGCCGAGTCAAAGCCGCCGGAGACTTTCGTGGTGACCTCGGCATAGCCGCTTTGGCCCTGATCGAGGTATCCCGACGTGGGCGAGACGGAGATAGTGAACGTACCGGTCGAAGGCGCGGTTACGGTGAGCGATACGGTCGCCGTGTGTGTAATGCTTTCGCCCGAGCCGGTTACCGTGATCGTGTAGGTGCCGGTCGCGGTGGTGGAGGCCACGGCCATGGTCATGGTGGAGGTGCCGGAGCCAGGGGCCGCGATGGACGTGGGGCTGAAGCTCACGGTGACGCCGGTCGGCTGGCCGCTCGCGCTCAAGCCGATCGCCGAGTTGAACCCGCCCGAGACGGTAGTTGTGATTGTCGAACTGCCGCTGTTGCCTTGCACTACGGAAACCGAAGTGGGCGAGGCGGAAATGGTGAAGGCGGGAGTCGGCGTGGCGGTCACCGTGAGGGAGACCGTGGTGGTCTCGGTGGTGCTGCCGGAGGTTCCCGACACCGTAATCGTATAGGTGCCGGTGGCCGTGGTGGAGGCCACGGTCAGGGTCAAAGTCGAAGTTCCCGCACCGGTGATTGAGCTTGGGCTGAAGCCGAAGGTCACGCCCGTTGGCTCGCCGGACGAGGTTAAGCTAATGGCGGAATCGAATCCGCCTGTCACCGCGCTGGCGATGGTGGACGTTCCCGAGCTGCCTTGTACCACGGAGACCGAAGTGGGCGAGGCGGAAAGGCTGAATCCGGGAGTGGCCGATCCGGTAAGCGCGTTGATCAGCCCGGAACCGTTGGGACTGCCCCAGCCGGTGACCAGATCATAACCGGTCACAGCCGAATAGCTGCCGGATGTGCCGCTGGTGATGTCATGAAAGTCCGTGGCATAGGCGGAAGTAATATTCTGCGCGTAAATGGTGGGGTTGATGAAACCGAGCGTCTTGCCGGTATTGGTAACCGACTGCTGGTTGGCCAGCGCAATGTAGCCGGCCCACATAGGTGTGGCGAAGCTGGTGCCGCCGTAATCGTTAGCCGTGCAGGTGGTTTGGTCGGCGCAGACGTAAAAGGTGAAGTTCGCGTTGGCCGACACGTCCGGGCCGTTGCGCAGAGTCGTGGAACCCTTGTTGCTGGAGTCGATCACGCCGGAGAGCTGCTGCCACGAGGGAATGGCGATGCCGTCCGGCGAGATGCCGCCGCCGCTGTCGGTCCAGGCGGTTTCCGACTTCCAGGGACCCGCCGCGCTGGCGGTTACCAGGTCCGTGCCGCCGACCGAAACGATGTTGGCGTCGTCGGCCGGCCAAGCCTCATTGCTGGACGACCAGGTGGAAGAGTCGCCGGAAGCCGCAAAGAAGATCTGGCCTTGCGAGGACATCTTCTCGAAGTATGGGTCGAGCGTGCTGGCATCCGCTGGCGTCCATCCCCACGAACAACCGATCGTAGTAGGCAGCGGGCTGTGCGTGGTCATCGCGCTGATGATGGCGGTATCGGTCGACCCGATGTACATCACCAGGCTGGCCAGTCCCGGCGCCATGCCGAGCGCCTGGGTCATGTCGAGCGTCTGCTCGGTATCGTCGCAGCCATTCCGCCCCGAATCCACGCAGGACGTACTGGTGCCGTCGGTGGAGAGCAGCGTGATCGGCACATTATTGGTTTGACCGACGTTCTTGAAATAAGTGGTCAGGTCGGTCAGGTCGGTGCCAAGATATTCGAACAGTCCGAGGTTCTGGCCGGAGCCTGTGAGGGCGGTTCCGCCATAGTAGGCGGCGCGCATGTCGCTGCCCAAGAAAGAAGCAGATGGGCCGGAGCCGGTCGTGGCATGCGTCACCACGTCCTCCTCCGCCACGCCATGGGCCTTGGCATAGTCGCTCTTCTTGACGTACATGGGATGCGGGTTCGAGGCGTTGTCCAGACCGGAGATGTGCCAGAGCGGGAACGGCAGGTTCGCGGTGGGCTCGCGGTCTATCGCGTAAAACGTGCGGCCCGTGGAGTCTTGGTAGGTGCTCAGCGTGACGTGGAACGCAGCCTGGACGGCGGAGACGGGGCCCTTGATCTGTACCTCCATGCCATCGCGTGTGCCACCCACGACCGTAAAGCCGTTAGCTTGCGCGAAATGCACCACGGCGTCATAGTCCGCCTGGCTGGGTCCAAAGCGCGCGGTGAACTCCGGCACGCTGAGGAAATTCCGGTAGGAGGGGCTGGCTGGATCGTAGAGTTCCTTTAGGAACGACTGCAGTCCCGCCCGATCGCTCAATGGGAGAACAACGTCCAGGGTCATGCTCTGGTTTAACGGCAGTTGTCCGATGGGCTTGGCCTGCCCATTGAGGACTGCATCTCGCACATGGTGCGTCAACGGGGCCAGCGATTGCGCTTGACACACGATGCTCGCGGCCGGCGCCAGCGCGGCGATTGTCAGCAAAGACGTTCTTAATCTTCCGATCATGATTTCTCCTTTATGGATTCCCCTTTTGGGACCCGGACTGCGCGCCAGTATAACATCAAGCGCCCCCAGCGAAGGCTTTTTGTTATCCTTCGTGGGCGGTTGCTTACAGTTCCTCCCGCTGTTCCTCTTATCGGCGATTTGACGCTTTGGTTCTCGCCGCACACGCGGACATCGCCAAGCTTTCGGATCCCTTCTTCGACCGTGCTATCCCGCAGGCATCGGCAACCGGGAAGCTCCGCGCGTTGCCCGCGCAGCGCATGAGGCCGAGGGATCGCGGCGTGCTGCAGGCAGGAATTTGGGCCGAGGCGGTGGTTTCGAACCGGAGACTGGCGAATGGCGTGCCGGTGATCGACAAGGGCAAGATGACGACTGCGCTGCCGGGCAAGGTGCTGCGCTGGGTGGCACCACAGCGTCGAGACATCCGGCCGGTCGGCGCCAGACCCGATTACTGGACAGTGAAGTTCGCGGTGGTCGTGACGGTCCCCCCAGGCGTTGTGACGGTTATCGGCCCCGTGGCGGCTCCCGCGGGAACGGTCGCCCAGACGTAATTCGAGCCACTGTTGGTAACGGTCGCGGCAGGCGTGCCATTGAACTGCACCGAGGCGCCAAGCAGGTTACGGCCCCAGATGCGCACCTTCGTGCCGGCCGGTCCCGATGCCGGGGTGAAGTGCTGCGCCCACGGCCGCGGTCTGGGCAGCCCCGCATCCAGCGAGAAAATGTCGCCGAAGCCGTGCAGCCCGCCCAGCGTGGCCGCTCCGTAGAGATTCCCGTCGCTAGCCTGGATCAGCCAGCAGTCGCACTCGCCTTCCGTGTAAAGATTTAGCGTTTTAAGTACAGTGAAGCTGCCCGATTTCGTGATGCGGAACAGTTGGCTGCCGCCGCCGACTGTGGCACCGTAGAGGTTGCCGTCGCTGGCCTCGATGAGAGCGGCCGGGGCCTGTGACAGACTGGACTGAGGAAGACTGTACAGCGGCGTGTACTGGCCACCCAGTGTTAATTTATAAATCGAGCCGTATCCGTTGCCGCCCATCGAAGTTGTGCCGTACAGGTTTCCGTCGCTGGCCTGGATGAGTGAGGAGGAGAAACTTGTGCTGAAGCTGTTGCTCGGGAAGCTATAGATCCTTGCGGCGAAGCCCGAAGGCGTCACGCGGTAAACGTAGGCTGTCCCGTCGGGCAGGACGGAGACACCATAGTAGTTGCTATCGCTTGCGTAGAGCGCGATGAATAGGGGAGTCTCACCGGATGGAAACTGATAAAAAGTGGTAACGTTGCCGCTGAGATCGCTGGTCGCGAGGTAGAACGCGCCGAGGGCTCCGCTGGCGATGCCTAAAAGGGTTGTTCGTCTGAACCGTGTAGACCTCTTTGCTGCCTGGGAGGGATGCCACGGAGAAGAGACCGCCCGCCTTGGAAGGGTATTCCAACGTCGAATAGAACCGGCCGTCGTCGGCTGTAACCAGCGGTCCTCCCCCGGACTGGCTGCCGGAGAACGAGGCGATGACGGTGCTAGACCCTTCAGGCGTGATTTTGAAGGCCCGCTCGGGGTCGCCCGAGCCGAGCGAAAAAAAGACTCCTGGCGATCCCTCGACGAGGCCGATGGGTGAGCCAAGCTGATTGAGGTATTCGATAACATGGAAGGCGGGCTGGTCGGCAGCGAATGCGGGAATGGCGGTGATGCCGAAGATCGCCGCGTTCAGGATGACGCTGCGGCGCAGTGGGGTCGTGATGGTTTGCTTTTTCATTGCCGTACGCCTTTCTTACTGCTGCCAGTTTCCGTTGCAGGCGGTGCTAGTGGTGTAGCAGTACACCACGAGGCCCGAGCACGGGGCGCTCGTTGTGCAGACCGGGCTCGTGTCCCCATAAGGTATGTAGTGCGTAATGCCCGTGGTCGGGATGTAAACGTCGCCGTTCACGACGGTTGGTCCTGCAAGCGGAGCGCGGCGACGGGACCGGGTGTGCATATAGAACCTCCGATGCGTAGAGTGTACGGGAAATCCCGTGAGAGAGTCAAGTAATACTTTTGGACATTAGGATGCTTTAGCTCAAAAGCGGCGGCACGAGTATTAGTCGGATCGTAAATTGCGCGAAGATGAAGATAAGGCCGGGCTGACGCCGCGACAGGCCACACATTGGCGCGGGTGGGCGAATTATTTTAAATCATCGGACCACTCGATCGGCGGGATCGCCGGCCGCTCGCCACATTTGGCGCGCGTTTCTTGCCGGGCGTTTGTCGAAATAACTCGTCCATTTTCGGCGGTCGCAAACTACATTGCGTCGCTTAAATTTACGCCTTCCACACGGTTCAGTCCCGGACTCCCTGGCTGCGCACGGCGCGCAACACAAACGGACTACGCGCTCCTACAAATACCGCGGCCAAATACCACGGCGATTATGAGAGAGTCGGCGCCCACGGTTTGAAGTAAACTCCCGACTTCTTTTCCGATTCCCGTTTTGCGATAATGTGAAGATTAACACCGTCACGGTGTTCTTCGATGACTCCGATCTCCGCACCTGCCGTCGTCGCGCACGCCCGCCGCGATTCCCGAAGACTGCAGATCCTCGCGGCGCAGGTCCGTCTGCTCTACGGCAATTCAAAACCTGGGAATTGCGGTCACTCTGGTGGCCACGCCAATCTTAGGCCGTCTGCAGTGGAGCGTTGTTTCGCATCGAATCGTCCTCGCCTGGTGCCTGTATATGTTCTTGGTGTCCGCGGCCAGGTTCACGCTGGGGCGGCGCTATTGGCGCACCAAACCAGCGCACCGGAGGACGGCCACGTGGGGAACTCCATTCGCCATCGGCGCAGGCTTGGCGGGAGCCGGTTGGGGCGCCGCCGGCATCCTGCTATACCCTGAAGCCCATCTCGCGAATCAGGCCTTCCTGTTCTTCATTCTGGGCGGGATGATGCTGGGCGCAGCTTCTTTGCTGGCGCGCACGTCGCCATAGCGGTGTTGGCGGTTCTTTTCACGGTCGCGACTTTGGTCACTACCACCAGAATCCATTTGACGATTCTCTCTTCGGTGAGCCTGGAGTTTGAAAACCAGGATCTGGTGGAGGACCTGCGGACGGCCCAAAGCCAGACCGAGGCTCTGAACCAGAAACTGGAGGCGCGGGTTCGGGAGCGCACGGCCGAACTTCACCGGTCGGCGCCAGACCCGATTACTGGACAGTGAAGTTGGCGGCGGTCGTGACGGTCCCCCCAGGCGTTGTGACGGTTATCGGCCCCGTAGTGGCTCCCGCGGGAACGTTCGCCCACACATAATTCGAGCCACTGTTGGTAACGGTCGCGGCAGGCGTGCCATTGAACTGCACGGAGGCGCCAAGCAGGTTGCGGCCCCAGATGCGCACCTTCGTGTCGGCGGGTCCCGCTGCCGGGGTGAAGTGCTGCGCCCACGGCCGCGGCAGCGGCAAGCCCGCGTCCAGCGAAAAAATATCACCGGCGCCCCAACGGCCGCCCAAGGTGGCCGCTCCGTAGATGATACCGTCGCTGCCCTGGATCAACCAGCAGTCGCACTCGCCGTCGGTATAAAGATTCAGCGTTTTAATTACGGTGAAGCTACCCGATTTCGTGATGCGGAACAGTTGGCTACCGCCCCCGATGGTCGTACCGTAGAGGCTCCCGTCGCTGGCCTCGACCAGAGACGCTGGCGCGGCGGACTGACTGGACTGAGGAAGGCCGTAGAGGAGCGTGTACTGACCCGAGAAGGTGAGCCTATAAATCGAGCCGTATCCGTTACCGCCCATCGATGTTGTGCCATACAGGTTGCCGTCGCTGGCCTCGACGAGCGAGGACGAATAGCTTGTGCTGAAGGTGTTACTTGGGAAGTTGTAGATCTTTGTGACAGAACCCGCCGGGGTCGTGCGGTAGACATAGGCTGATCCGTCTGGCAGGACGGAGACGCCGTAGTAGTTCCCGTCGCTTGCGTAGAGCGCGATGAGCAGGGGAGTCTCCTCGGAGGGAAAGTGGTAAAGCGTGGTGACGTTGCCGCTCAGATCGGTGTTGACGACGCTGTAAGAGGGCGCCCCGATGCCGAGGAGAGTACCGTCGGGCAAATTTTGGGTGAAGGCGGGGCTAACAGGCTGCGCCGCGTAGATCTTTTTGCTGCCGGGAGCGGAGGCAACGGAGAACACGCTCCATATCGTGGATGTGCTGGCAACCGTGGAGTAGAATCGCCCGTCGTCGCCGGCGACTAGCCCGCCCCCGGCGAATTTGCTGCCCGGAAATCCGGCGACGACAGCCTCAGACCCCTGCGCGGTCATGGAGAAGACCGGGTAGGGGCTAGCAGTCCCCGTTGAGTAAAAGACGCCAGGCGATCCCTCCAGTATTCCTGTCGGCGAGCCAAGCTTGTTGAAGTAGGTGATGATGTGAAAAGTTGCCGAACCGGCTGCGAACGCGGTGGTGGCGGAAACGCAGGCCAGCACGGCAATAAAAGTGGCGCCGTAGCGCAAGTGACTAATCATGGTGTGCCTTTTCATCGCCGCGGGGCGCGATTACTGCTGCCAGTTTCCGTTGCAGGCGGTGCTAGTGGTGTAGCAGTACACCACTAGGCCCGAGCACGGGGCGCTCGTTGTGCAGACCGGGCTCGTGCTCCCAGAGGGCTCATAGTAGGTAATGGCGCTAGTTGGGATGTATACGTCGCCGTTTACCACGGTTGGCAGCGCGAACGAAGCGGATTGGTACGGCCCGGCACCCGAGGAGTTGTTGAACTGCGGAACGGTCAGAGCGAAGGTGGGGTTGTGGTAGCCATTGCTGCTAGACCACTTCAGGGTCAGGCCAGAGTCATAAGCGTTTAGCTCCGCGCCGTCGACATAGTTGCCGTAAGGGTTGGCAGCCATGCTCACCGTGGCCATTCCCCACACCACACCAGTGCCGGAGTCCGTCCCGTGGGAGGTAACGAGCACGGACCCTCCGGGATAATATATGTTCGCGTCGACGTCCGGGCTGGTATCGTAGGCTGGCGTAATGAAGTAGCCGTTATAGTTGAAGCTGGCTCCGCTGAAATTCGTGGTCGCCGTCGCGCTCACGGTCAGCGACTCAGGGCTGGCGGCGGTGTTGATCTCGGTG
>Ga0302325_10000955_pt1 | contig 75859 bp, 68 predicted proteins | sample Palsa_T0_2_FD_201948 | JGI IMG/M metagenome (GOLD analysis project Ga0302325, IMG submission 201948) | Peat permafrost microbial communities from Stordalen Mire near Abisko, Sweden - Palsa_T0_2 | ecosystem: Environmental > Terrestrial > Soil > Palsa > Peat permafrost | place: Sweden: Abisko... | reverse complement strand
CCGTAGCAAAGTTCGCCTCTAACTCCATTACATTCCGCGGATACTCTTCTGCCCCCACCCCGGCATACTAGATATTGGGGCTACCTGAGTCAAGGGGATACCCATCTTCGATGATTACGACGGTAGTGCTTACACCAATGACAACACGGGAGAGCCCTTCACCCTGATCAGCGCTCCGGGCGGGGGCCAGACAGCGCCCGCCAAGTTTACGTTTAACGTGAACTCGGCCCCAAACTGCACCAACGACTTCGTGGTCATCGGGATCCCAACCAACCCCGCCCCGGGCGGGCAAGCCAACATCGTTGGAGTAAACCACCTCTATAGCGGCGGCACTGACGCACTGTGCTCGACCGGGCCGACGGTGATGTTCGCCTACGCCTCGGGCAGCGGAGAGGTACCGGCTTCGGTAGTCATTTCACAGGATGGGAGCCAGATCGGCTATGTGGAGAATCTCCCGACGGGCAGCTCCTACTTCCACGTCCTGACGCTTGGCACCATCGGGACGAACGGGACGAGCACAACCGCCGCAGTTGTGCCCGGTAGTGCCGGAGGCAACAACGCCGTCGACCGGACCGTGCTGCTTTCTCCGGATGGTGGCACCACAAATCAAAGCTCCACCAACACCGTTTTCGTCGTTTACACACCGAACGACTCGAGCGATGTAGCGTACGCCAGTACCTACAGCACGGCCGGGGGTGGCTCGGGTTATCTTTACAAGATCAGCAACGTATTCAACAACAGCGTTCCAACCATTGTTTGGAGCGTCCCGATCGATGCGATTCCGTCGACTCCGGTCTACGATTCGGTATCGAATAAGGTCTTCTTTACCGACAGCAGCGGTCGTATCGATTATGTGGTCGACACTGGCGCGTCGCCGTCGGTTGTTTATAGCGCGGTCTTGGCGAACGGCAACACCGCCGAGAATCCTGTCGTCGTCGATAGCACCCATCAGATGGTCTACGCTTCTTTCAACTCCAACGGGACGAACTCCCTGATCGTGCAAGTCCCCACGAGCATGGCGAGCGCCGTGTCCGTCCCGGTGGGCACGGCGAGCACGATCTACACGGGGCCGTACGAGCCGGATTTTAACAACGCCTGGTACACGGGAACGGGGACACCTCTGCTCTACATCGCAGGAACTGGTACCGGGACGCTGCCCACGCTCTACAGCGTCGGGTTCAACGGAAGCGGCGAGATGAACAGCAGCGTCAACGCTAGCACTCCGCTGACTACCGGCACGGCCGACTCCGCTCCGGTGACAGAGTTCTACAACGCCACGCTCCAGAAGGACTACCTTTTCGTGGGCGTCACGAACAATTGCATCGCGAGCACCAACGGTGGAAGTGCCGGATGCATTATGAGCCTCAACATCACCGGCGGCTTTCCAACGGTCAACGCCAGCACCACCGCATTAGCCGCCGCCGGAGGCACCACCGGAATCATCGTGGATAATGACAGCGGTTTTAACCAGGCTTCGAGCATCTACTTCGCGACCAAGACTGGGGACAGCCTGGTCAAAGCCTCGCAGTCCGGGCTGAACTGAGTGCGAGCGCGCGGCGACGGTCCCTAGGTAGTCTGTGCTGTCAGCTTGGTCTCGAAGAATTCTTCCACCCGTCCCAGAATTTCCGCCGCGCTCTTTGCTTCGTAGATGGTCTTTCTGAGTGCCGCGCCTCCGGGCACGCCGTGCGTGAACCACGATGCGAACTGTTTCATCTTGCCTTCCGAGCCGGGCATTTCTTCTTCGAGCAGCATTTGGAAATAGGTGCGGATCATCTGGTAACGATCCGCCTCGGTCGGTTCGTCGTAGAGCCTAGCGCTTGCGTTATCCGAACTCATGCAGGCCCGGGCGCCATCGTCCGGGCGGGCCAGCGCAATCTCGCTCGAGGTTGCCGAGCCTCGAGGCGCCGGGCGGACCGCTGCGTCCGCCCCTAGGGGGGTGGTAGTGCGACCGACATACTGCTTGATCTGGCGGAAAATCCAAGGGTTTGCCGGGGCCATGCGGCCGATCATCACGGCGTCGCAGCCGGTTTGGGCAACGATCGAGCACGCGTCCTCGGGAGAGCGGATATCGCCGTTGCCGATTACCGGAATCTTGACTGCCTGCTTGACGGACGCGATCCATTCCCAGCGCGCGTTTCCGCTGTAGCCCTGCTCGCGCGTGCGGGCGTGGAGCGCAACCGCGCCGAGGCCGCAGCCCTCGGCCATGCGCGCCAGTTCGACGCAAACGATTTCTTCATCGTTCCATCCCGCCCGGAATTTCACGGTGAAGGGAATCTTCACGGCGGCTCTCACGGCTTCGAAAATTTGGCGGATCAAAGGCAGGTCGCGCAGCAGACCGGAGCCTCCGTTGCACTTCACCACCTTCTTGGCGGGGCACCCCAGGTTCAGGTCAACCAGGTCGAATCCCAGGTCCTCCACCAGGCGCGCAGCTTCGGCCAGCACATTCGGGCTGCTGCCAAACAGTTGTGCCGAAACGGGGTGCTCGTCCTCATAGAAGTGAAGGTAGCGTCCGCGGACCCGCAGGTCGCGCAGTACGCCGTCGGCCGAGGTGAACTCGGTCATGATCAATCCGCATCCGCCCAGGTTCTTGATGAAGCGGCGGAAGACGGTGTCGGTGACTCCGGCCATGGGGGCGAGCACGGTGGCGGGGGCGATGTGCACATTGCCAATCTCGAGCGCCGCCGGAAAGATTCCTACAGGCGCAGAGCCGGACTGAGTGGAGCCGGGCGACTCCCCCGCCCGCCCCGGCGCTCGGTCCGGATTGTCCCAGAACTTGTGCACAACCTGATTTTACTTTCTTTTCCTGGCGAAGCCAGAGCGAGTCGAGAATTGCCGTGAATCCAGGCAAGCCGCCGAGCAGCGTTCGGCTTGGACGGCGAGACGCGGGTCCCCACCACAAAAGGAAAGCCTCCCGTCGAGGGAGGCTTTCAACAATTGCGCCTTTCTGCGCCCAACTTATTGTTTTTTCGCGGCGGCCTCGGCCTTGCCCGCGTCGCTTTTGGCATACTTGCGGCGGAAGCGCTCCACGCGGCCAGCGGTGTCCATAAGCTTCTGCTTGCCGGTAAAGAACGGATGGCAGGCGGCGCAGATTTCAACGCCGATATCGCCCTTATGGGTGGAGCGGGTGATAAATGTGTTCCCGCACGCGCAATGCACGCGGATCTCGTTATAGCTCGGATGGATAGCGGCTTTCATTTCAGTTCCTAGACCTCGATTCCAGACATTAGATTCTACAGGCTTTAGGAACGATTCAGCAAGGCAGGCTTTCAGTTGTCCGCTCTCAGCCTTCTGCCGGTCTCACTGAGAGCTGACGGTTGGGAGCTCAGAGCTCATAGCTAAACGGCAGGGCCGACCTCCCTGCCGTCTCGCTCGTATCCAAAATCTGGGCCCCTTACTTACCTTTGTTGACGACTTTCTTGAGTTCGTTTCCGGGAGTGAATTTGGCGACTCTACGAGCAGCTATCTTGATGGTGGCACCCGTCTGCGGGTTTCGGCCGTTGCGGGCCTTGCGCTGCGAGACGGAGAACGTGCCGAACCCAATCAAGGCTACCCGGTCCCCTTTGCGAAGGGCAGCAGTGACGCTGTCCACGGTGGTGTCGATCGCGGTCGTCGCCTGTGCCTTCGAAATACCGCAGGCTCCGGCGATCCGGTCAACCAGATCAGCTTTATTCATGCTCTCTCCTGACCTACTCTTTTCGATGTCCGCGCAGGGGCCGGGGGATGGCTCAAGACGCGAGCACCGATTGGCAATTTTCCTCCCTACAACGGGAAAGTCAAGGGGAAACACTTGCCAGTAGCCCCACTTGACACCTTGTTTATCCACAGCAAGCCGCCCGTCTCCACAGGATGTACACAGGCGAGGAAGCGGTTTCCGGTTGCCGCGCAGGCGGGTTCGGGTGCAGAGTTTATGTACACATAAACTAGGATCGAATTATGAAAACAGCAGCCGAAGTTTGCCCCTTGTGTGCGGGGTCGGGATGGAAGCCGGTTGCGGGAGGCTCGGAAAGCGGCGTCACGCGCTGCGATTGTCAGTTGCAGGCGCGCGGCGGAGCCATGATCGCGGCAGCACGAATTCCGAAGCGATACGAGCACTGTGAGCTGTCGAACTTCGAATTTGAGGGATCGCACCTGCGTCTCGCGCCTGCTCGGCTGGCGGCGTACAGATTCGTTGAAGAGTACCCGGTGAATCGGGCTGGTCTGTTGCTGGTCGGAAAGGCTGGACGGGGCAAGACGCACCTGGCGGTCGGGATCGCGAAAGCGTTGATACGCGAGAAAGGCATCGAATGCGTTTTCTACGACTATGCGGACCTGTTGAAACAGATCCAGGACTCATACAACCCTTCGGTGCAGGCCACCGAGCTCGGTTTACTCCGGCCAGTGTTTAAAACCGAAGTGTTGGTATTGGACGATCTAGGGTCGGTGAGACCGACCGAGTGGCGGTGGGACACGGTCCGCTTGATCCTGAACACACGCTACAACGATAACCTGGCCACCATCATCACTACGAACTTCGCGGACGAGCCGGCGGCAGGCGTTGTTGACCCCGACGCGCCGAGGGTGTCAGAGTCCTTTGCGACCGCTCGGGCAGCGGCCCGTGATGATACTCTCGGCGACCGGATCGGCGAGCGCATGCGTTCGCGCCTCCACGAAATGTGCCGCCTGGTGAGGGTGGAGGGGGATGATTTCCGGGTAAAGTTTAAAAGCGCAAGCTTCGGATGACCAGCAATGACCGGCGGCGGTTTTTTGAACAGCGACTTTCGCTCGCTCGCGCTCGGGACCGGGCTCGGGATGACCAAGAGCGAAAGTCCGAAACACTGAACCGCACGCAGCCAGGCGATCGGCCAGTCCGCATTTTGTGATGGAGCAGCACTACAATCACATGGTGCTGAGCGAGCGCATCGCGTTTCATCCCGAACTCGACGCCGAACTATTCGCCACCGTAGCCCCCGCCCCGGCCGTCTTTCTATTGCGCGGCGAAGATGCAAACTCCGAACCTTACGTCAGCAAGACTGCCAACCTGCGCCGTCGTTTGCAACGGCTGCTTTCCCCTCCGGACCAACACTTGAAACGCCTCAACCTGCGCAACTACGTCCGCTCGATCGAATACACACTGACCAGCTCCGACTTCGAATCGGGATTGGTCCTCTATCAGGTTCTGCGCACCGCCTTTCCCAAGACCTACGCGAATCGCCTTCGGCTGCGCTTCGCTCCTTTGGTCAAGCTGCATCTGGAAAACGAATTCCCGCGCGCCTCGGTCACGACGCGGTTGGGAAGGAGTTCCGCCAGAAACGTCTACTACGGCCCATTCGCATCGCGGCTGGCAGCGGAAAAGTTCATGAATGATGCGCTCGACTTTTTCAAGATGCGGCGCTGCGTGGAAGACCTCCATCCCGACCCGAAATTTCCCGGCTGCGTTTATTCCGAGATGAAGATGTGTTTGGCGCCCTGTTTTCGCGGCTGTACCGACGATGAATACCGCGCTGAGGTGGTGCGGGTCGAGAACTTTCTCGACTCACAGGGCGAATCGCTCAAGCGGCAGCTGGCGGCAGAGCGCGATGACGCCTCGGCAAAAATGGAATTCGAGACGGCCGCTGCCCTCCATGCCCGGCTCGAAAAACTCACTCCCCTCCTGCAGCAGTTGCCGGAGTTCGTCCAACGGATTGACCGGATGCATGCGGTCATCGCGCAGAAGTCGCGGCAGCCAGAGTGCGTTCTATTGTTCCGCGTCGACGGCGGAGCACTCGCGGGGCCGCATGAGTTTCCCATCTCCGATAGCGAGCCTACCAAGTCACAATCGATGGAAGCCCGCATTCAGGCCGCGCTGGCCGCGTTTCCAGCGGCCAACCCGGCGAGCGTGATCGAGCGTATGGAGCATTTAGCGATCCTGAGGCGCTGGTGTTATCGGGGCTCGCGGGTGGGCGAAATTTTCCTGGCCGACGGTAAGGGAGAGCTGCCAATGCGCCGCCTGGTGCGAGGGATCGGTCGCGTTTACAAAGGCGAAAAGCCAGAGGCGCCAACGGGCGCAACGCCGGCGGTTGCCGTCGAATCGAAGCCGGAAAGGAAACCATGAAGAAGAAAAATGCGAGCAAAAAGAGCGCTCTCAAGCGGGTCAAGTCCAAAACGGTCAAGCCCTCCGATCTTCGGGACAAACCCCTCCGCGACCACTTGCTCTACTTGCTGAAAGGCGGTGGCGCGCACGCCACCTTCGACGACGCCATCGGTGACTGGCCCGTTCAACTCACTGGAGGAAAAATTGCGAATTTCGCTCACACCGCCTGGATGCTGCTCGAGCACATGCGCCTCGCCCAGCGCGACATTCTGGAGTTCAGCCGCAACTCGAACTATGTCGCCGCGAAATGGCCTGAAGGATACTGGCCCGCGTCGGAAGCCCCCGCGAACGAGAAGGCATGGAAAGCGAGTATCGCCGCCTTCAAGGAGGATCTTCGAACCATGGAGCGGCTGGTCGCCGACCGCCGAGTCGATCTCTATGCCAAGATCCCCTGGGGGGATGGGCAAACGATTTTGCGCGAGGCGCTGCTGGTCGCCGACCACAGTTCGTATCACCTCGGACAATTGGTGATGCTGCGGAAGAGCATCGGAATCTGACCGCGCGGGTCAGGCCTGGATCGGCTCCGCCTCGGCGGTGGACAAGCTCTGAAGCCGCTCGACCTAAAGATGCAGCAGACACTTGTTGTACTCGCCGGAATCGAGTATTTCGACTCCGTCAGATCGAACCCGATGGTTGCTGTCTTCAACGACAATTGCGGCGCGTGCGCCATCGAGAAAGTCGGAGACATCCGGCGGAGCGAGTCCGAGGTCATGGATCGAATTGTTCGCCCAGCCAGAGCCGACGTCAGGGATTGCTCGACCGGGAAATTGGTTGGTTTTGATTGGGTGAACCGCGGGGAGCCCCTGCCCGGCTGGACCGAACGAGACGCCCGTCCCCCTAAGTGTCGAATGGAATCCTCCAGTCACGGTCCTCGCCTCGCCGCTCATGGGATAATGCAATGAGCAGTCCGGGGTGTGAGCGGGTTCCAATTGTCTTTTTGTCTTTTTGTCTTTAGCGATCCCGAAAACTCTCCGAAATAAGACCCCTCTTTAGGGGCGGAGGACTGCGAGTCGTTTCGAACTCAGGGGCATCAAAATATGGTGACTGCCAATCAGGAACGCTTCTTCTTCAAGCACTACGGACTTACAAATCACGATCTTGAGACTTATCTGACCGCAGCCCTTTCGGCGGGCGGCGACTACGCCGACCTTTATTTCGAATACCTGACCTCGACCTCGTTGATGGTCGATGAATCGCTCGTGAAGTCCGCCTCGCAAGGGATTTCGGCCGGCTGCGGCGTACGAGTAGTTTCCGGCGAGCGCACCGGATATGCCTACACCGACGATCTCTCTCCACAGCGAATTCTGCACGCCGCCCGCACCGCCGCGCTGATCGCAAGCGCGCCCTCCAAGACGACGGTCGCCGGATTCCAACAGAAGCCGGCGCGCAGCCTGTACCCGGTGGCTTTGCCGTCGGTCGATGCCGACATTACTGCCAAGGTCGAATTGCTGATGCGCGCCGATCAAACCGCGCGCGGCTACGATCCGCGCATCAGAGAGGTCCGCACCAGCTATGCCGACGAACTGAGGACCATCCTCGTGGCCGGCTCCGACGGTACGTTTGCGGAAGACTCGCAGCCGCTGGCTCGCATGAATGTTTCCTGCATTGCGAAGACCGATGTCAGCTCAGGCCGCGGTACGTCGGGAGGCGGCGGGCGGGTGACACTCGACTTTTTCTTCGGGGACAAGACTCCTGAGTTCTTCGCCAAAGAGGCCGCCCGCCAGGCGATTCTACAACTGGACGCGCGCGAAGCTCCCGCCGGAGACATGGAAGTCGTGCTCGGTCCGGGATGGCCCGGCGTTCTGTTGCACGAGGCCGTGGGTCACGGGTTGGAGGCGGACTTCAATCGCAAGAAAACCTCGGCCTTCGCCGGATTAATCGGCAGACGAGTGGCCAGCGAAAAATGCACCGTCGTCGACAACGGCACCATGCCCTGGCGTCGCGGATCCTTAAATGTGGACGACGAAGGCCAGCCGACGCAGGAAACCGTGCTGATCGAGAACGGAATTCTGAAGGGGTACCTCAGCGACAAACTTTCCTCGAAGCTGATGGGCCTAGCCGATACCGGCAATGGCCGCCGCGAGAGCTATGAACACATTCCCATGCCACGCATGACCAACACTTACATGCTGGCCGGCCAAGACGATCCCGGCGACATCATCCGTTCGGTAAAGAACGGTGTCTACGCGGTGAACTTCGGCGGCGGACAGGTCGACATCACCAACGGCAAATTTGTTTTCTCGGCGTCGGAAGCCTATCTCATCGAAAACGGACAGATCACCGCCCCGATCAAAGGCGCAACCCTGATCGGCAACGGTCCCGATGTGCTGACGCGAGTTTCGATGGTGGGCAATGATTTGAAGCTCGACGAAGGCGTCGGCACCTGCGGCAAAGACGGACAGGCGGTTCCGGTCGGCGTCGGCATCCCGACCATAAAAATCGATCGCCTGACGGTCGGCGGCACCGCCAAGCGCGACACCGGCGGATTCATGCAATGATGTCGGATGTTGCTGCAAGAAAAGAATAGGGTGTGATCCTGAGCGAAACGAAGCAGCTGTGCATGGACCCGCGTCACTGGCTTCTGGTTTTCATCTACAATGACGACAATTCTGGAAACGAATACCCCTAAACTCGCAACCGACCTTAAGGAACTCGCAACCGAGGTGGTCAGTCGCGCCATGGAGGGCGGCGCGACTGCGGCCGAGTGCGTCGTCCGCGAAGGCGACGAATTCTCGACCGTGGTGCGCCTCGGCCAGGTCGAAACGCTGAAAGAGTCCGGCTCACGCGCCCTGGGCGTCCGCGTCTTCTTCGGGCAGCGCGCCGCAAGCACATATTCGAGCGACTTCTCCGCCGAGGGCATCGAGCGCATGCTGAAGTCGGCGCTCGAACTGGCAAAGATAACCTCCGAAGACCCGAACGCCGGAATCCCCGAAGCCGGCAAATTGGGCTCGCTTTCGGGCGAGCTCAATCTCTATCACGAAGACGTTTACTCGCTCCCTGGCCCCGAGCGCATCGAATATGCGCGCCGCGCCGAAAAGGCCGCGCTCGACGCCGATCCGCGCATCAAGAACTCCGAAGGAGGATCGTTCGACGCCGCCACTGGCCGCAAAGTTCTGGCCAACTCACACGGTTTCGTGGGCGAATATCGTCGCTCCTACTGCTCGGTCGCGGTCGTCCCCATCGCGCAGGATGACAACGGCCTGATGCAGCGCGATTACTGGTATTCGGTAGCACGCAGTCTGGCCAAGCTGGATCGAGCGGAGCAGGTGGGGAAAGAAGCCGCACGCCGCACCCTGCGACGCCTGGGCGCGCGCAAAGTAAAGACCGCACATGTGCCGGTGGTGCTCGATCCCATGGTCGCAAGCTCCATGCTCGAACACATCTTCGAGGGCGTGAACGGAGACTCGATCTATCGCGGGGCCTCGTTCCTGGCGGGCAAGCTCGGCGAAACCATTGCCGGAACCAACGTGACCGTCATCGACGATGGCACCATGTCCGGAGGCTTCGGCACCACGCCCTTCGATGGCGAGGGCATTCCCACGCGCCGCACGGTAGTGATCGAAAACGGAATTCTGAAGTCGTATCTGCTGAATACCTACACCGCGAAGAAGTTAGGTTTAGAAACCACCGGCAACGCCTCTCGCGGACTTGCTGGAACGCCTGGAATCGGCCCGGGAAACTACTTTCTCCAACCGGGAGCGAAAACGCCAACGCAAATTATCGCCGATATCAAAGACGGCCTCTACGTAACCGAGTTCCTCGGTCACGGCGCAAACTTAGTAACCGGCGACTACTCTCGCGGAGCCTCCGGCATGTGGATCGTCAACGGCGAACTGGCCTATCCCGTCGAAGAGATCACGGTGGCCGGCAATCTGAAAGACATGTTCTGTAACATTTCCGAGATCGGCACCGACCTCGAATTCCGCGGCAGCGTAGCCTCGCCCACCATCCGCATCGACGGCCTAACCGTAGGTGGAGAGTAAGCTCGCTCGGTGACCGGCCTTCGCCCCGTCCAGCGGGGCAAAGCTCCGCATACCCACGGCTCAGGGGGCCCCGGCCCATCCGGGAATTAACCTGTTTTTAACATTCCCCGTGTCATTCGCCGTTAACATTTCTCGCATGGCCGAACAGCCGTTGCACATCGAAGATCTCCCCGGCTCGCGGGAGGGAATCCGCGTCCTCCGCCTTTCTGGGCCGCTGACGCTTCTCAATCTATTCGGCTTCCAGTCCAAATTGCGCGCCGACAACTCGCGCGCCCTGATCCTGGACTTCACCGATGTTCCGCTGGCGGATTCGGCGGGCATTGGAGCCCTGGTCGGTGCCTATGTCACGCGGCAAAAAGACGGGCGCAGCCTGGGCCTGGTGGGCGTGAATCAGAGGATCCACAACGCCCTCGAAGTGACCCGGGTGGAAAACTTCTTTCGTTTCTACGCAACCGTCACCGAAGCGGAGCAGGCGGCGGCGTGACATGAAGTGGAGAGCCGGGCGTGCCCGCCCGGCCACCTAGGGACTGCCCGAAGGACACAGCGAGACACCCCTTGCTTCCCCGTTCAGCCACGCCCCAAAAGAAAGGCGGCCTTTGCGGGCCGCCCTTGTTTGCCAGATTTTTGGTTGTGGCCTAGACGCCTTTGACGTTCTCCGCCTGCCAGCCCTTGGGGCCCTTGACCACGTCGAACTGAACTTGTTGACCTTCCTGCAGGCTGCGAAACCCGTTTGCCTGAATCGCGGAGAAGTGGACGAAAACATCCTCGCCATTCTGGCGGCTGATAAAACCATAGCCCTTGGCATCGTTAAACCACTTTACTGTTCCTGTTTCCATGATGTTGCTGTGTTCCTTTTGTTGAAGTGTGCGCCGGAGCTCGCAGGATAGTACTGGCAGATCAAGCTCAGGCAGGTCACGCTGTAAGGCAGGTCACGCTGTAGAGCAGGGTACTGCTGACAACCGCAAAGATCAAACGCACCTAAATTGTACATATTCGGGTGCAAATGGCTAGCAGATTTTCTGCTTACTCCGGTAACGTGTTCTTGGCCGGTAGCCCGCCGATACAGTATTTCCTGTAGGAAGACATTGCCCCCGCGCCCTCCGAAAATTGCCGGTTTCGGCGCTTCGTGCTTTTGTATCAAGCTGAAAAATAAGGGTGCTTGCCTTTTGGCAGGGTTCGTGCATCAAAAACCAATAGATGTCTTTAGCGCGGGAGGATGCCATGCTGGACCTACACGTCGAGAACACGAATGACTTGGCAGTCATCGAGTACAAAGGCAGGATCTTCCACAGCGACGCGGTTTTCAAGCTGCGTGATACCGTGCAAGCACAGGCGACGGCCCGCATCATCGTGCTCGATCTTTCAGGAGTCGAGGCGATTGGCGGCGCTGGTCTTGGAATGCTGGCATTTCTTGAGCGCTGGGCACGCCAACACGAGATTCAGCTCAAGCTGTTTAGTCCCTCTCGGCCTGTGCTGGAAGGCCTGGTGCACAATCGCTCAATCCTGAACTTCGAGATTGCGAGCTTCCACGAAATGATGCGCATTCTGGCCGATAACGATTACCGCGATTGCGTCGCTGCCTGAGCATTTTGCGTCCCGGGAATTTGTGTCGCTGCAGGAGCTCTCCCTGCCGGCCGAGCCGCTGCAAGCCGCTACGTGGTTCCGTGCGGCCTGAGCTGGTGTTCGCAGCGATCGCGAGCAATGTCATTGAAGTTGTTGGAAATAAAGCCGGGACGTGGCTGGCCCATGAAACCCACTGCTACCGCATGGGATAAGACTTAGGTAACCCGCCTCATGTCCTCTGCTTTCTGCCCGCCCCGCCTTTTCTGCCGATCTTCTATGGATGAAGCTTAGGAGAGGCGGGCCTTCTGCCGTCCTGCGTTCCAAAAACATCAGGAGACAAACATGATCCAGCTCACCCGCCTCAACAAGCACCCGCTGGTGGTCAATTCCGACATGATCAAGTTCGTTGAGCAGGCCTCCGATACCGTGATCACGCTGGTGAATGGCGACAAAATTGTCGTCTGCGAAAGCGCTCAGGACGTTCTCGATCGTGTGGTCGTTTTCCGCCGCTCGGTTCTGCAAGCGATCGCGCCGTGCTCGGACAGATTGCCACCCGCCGCGAATGACCATGCCAATGGCAATGCCGACGCCAAAACCCGCCTGCCTGGAACCGGCTGGCAATGAAAAAAATAGGATATCCGGAGACCAGGGCAATCCCCGGCGGTCTGGCGTTGGCGAATCGGAGGCATCGGGCTCGGCTGGATTCGCCGAGTGTCATCCGGTCGCAACCAATCTGACCGCTCGAGGCGCTCAAGCCCACAGCTGGAATCTAGAGCAGTAATTCCATCCAGAGCGCGCTTTCAATAGGAATCGAGGAATAGGGCGCGATTTCCTCGAACCCCATCCGCCGATAGAGTGCGACCGCATCCTTCATTGCTGATTCAACCGTATCGAGACGCATGCGCTCATAGCCGATCCTGCGCGCCTCGGCGATCAGCCGTTCCACCAGGATCGGTCCCAGCCCCCGGCCGCGATCGCCAGGCCGAACGTACAATCTCTTCATCTCGCAGATGCCGGCCTCAAGCCTGCGCAATGCAATGCATCCGGCGGGGTGATCGGAGCGACGGGCAAGCAGCAATACGCCGTTCGGCGCGCCGTAAGCGCCCGGAAGATTCTTGACTTCTTGGTCGAAACTCTGGAAACACAAGCTGAAGCCAAGCGAGCTGCCATATTCGAGAAAAAGAGCGCGTACCTGTTCGATGTGCTCGGGGAGCGTGGCGCGCAACAAATCGATCGGCTCGCGCTCGTGACGGATGCGGACGAGATGATCCACCGAGAAAACCTTACCACGATCGCGGCTGTCTGCTTCTCTCCGGCAATCCGGCATCACGCAGATTCAACCCGCGCTTTTCATCCTGAGCAGAGGGCCCCTACCCCGATCCTTACCGCCCAAGAAGTGCTTGCCCGCGGCTGTTTCACCACACCGGCTCGACCATGATCAAAGACTCACCCACCCGCCGAGCGCGACAACGACGACCAGATTGCGACTGGTCCGATTATTATATGTATATAAACATACGTACAACATGATAAGTATAGAATTTCCTGGGAAATCCTTTTGACGTTTTACAAAACTTGCGCCCGGCTCGCGGGACGATTAAAATTCTCGCACCCCCATGTCTCAACTCACCTCGACCGAGCCCGCGACCGTGCATGCCGCCGCTCCGCCCCCCGAACCCTCCGTCGAGGTGTTCGCCGTGTACGGGGTTGAGCCCGAAATCCAGGCCTACGCGATGGCCAAATATTCGCGCTCCTCTCTCTCGATGAAGGAGTCCCTGAAGGAAATTACGTCGCAGAAGGCCGAAAAGTTTCTCGACACGTTTTACTTTCAGTACGGGCATCGCTCGATCGCCGACCTGGCCCACATCGCGCTCGCCATCGAGCGCCTCTCCATCCTCGCCGCCATCGTCGTCGCCGACGAGCAGCGCTGGGATGGCCAGGAGCGATCGACGCGCTACCAGAACTTCAGGAAGAGCGGATACTACACGCCCAATTTTCAGGGTGGCGCGTTGATCGAGGCCGGTGCCGCTGCGGACGTGTCGCCCGTGAAGCTCTATCGCGAAACCATCGAGTCCCTGTTCACGGTCTACGAGAAAGTTTCGCAGCGGACGTTCGAATATCTCTCCAGCATCACGCCCCGGCCCGCCGAAATGAAGACCGAGGCTTACGAACGCACGCTGCGCGCCCGCGCCTTCGACATCTCGCGCTATCTGTTGCCGCTCTCGACCAACACATCGCTCGGGGAGATCGTCAACGCGCGCACGCTCGAAAGCCAGGTTGCGCATCTGCTGGCGCAGCCTCACGCGGAAGTACGCGCTCTCGGAGCGCTCCTCAAACGAGCCGCCATTTCCCCGGCCTACAACGCCAACGAAGAATCTCTCCATGCGCTGGTGGCCGAGATCCGCGCCGTGTCGCCCGACCTTGCCGCGCGCGCCGAACGCGAACTCCTGCGCGAAGTGCGGGTCGCGCCTACGCTCGTAAAGTACGCCGATCCGAATGCCTACGAAATCGAGACCCGCCGCGAACTGGAGCAGGCCGCCGCCGAACTGACCCGTGGCGCCGCCCTCGAAGCCGCGCCCCTGGTTGACTTGCTGGATAACGATCTGGCCGGCCAAGACGCGCTTGAGATCGAACTTGCCACCACGCTGCTCTACGGCCACTGCCGTTACTCCTACCGTCAGCTTCGCAGAATTGTCGAAGCGGCGGGGGACCTGCGCCGCCGAGAAATCATCGATTTCGGCCTTCGCCATCGTGGTCGCCACGACGAACTGCCGCGCGCCTTTTCCGCCGGCCAGCAGTTCCGCTTCGACATCCTCATGGACATCGGCGGTTTCCGCGACATGCACCGCCACCGCCGCTGCATTCAGATCATGCAGGATTTCACAACCGCCCACGGCTTCGACATGCCTCCCGAGATCGATGCCGCGGGCATCCGCTCCGACTACGAATCCGCGATGAAGCGCGCCGGAACCGCCGTGCAGAGGCTTTCCGCGTCCGGGGGCAAAGAAGCCCCGCAAAACGCGCAGTATGCGATCCCGCTCGCGTTCCGCAAGCGCACCCTGTTCAAGATGGACTTCGCCGAAGCGGTTTACATTGCGGAGTTGCGCACCACGCCCGCCGGGCACACTTCGTATCGCAACGTGGCCTATGCCATGTATGAAGCCGTCGCCGCAAAATATCCGGCACTGGCAAAATATTTCCGGGTGCACGATGTGCGTGAGCCCGTGGACTTGTTGAAACGCTAAATTGGCGGGACGCGAGTGCTCCCGTCCGCGACGGCATCTCCGCGAAAATTGACGCCAACGAATCTCCGCCTCTAGAATCACCTCACCGATGCCCAACTACGAATACCTCTGTAAGAAATGCGGACACCGCTTTGAACAAATCCGGAAATTCTCCGATAAGCCGCTGCGCAAGTGCCCCGAGTGCGGAGGCGTCATAGAACAGTTGATCTCGGCTCCAGCCGTGCAGTTCAAAGGCTCCGGCTGGTACGTGACCGACTATCCGAAAAAGAGCGCCGGTTCTGCGACAACGTCTTCTTCCGAAGGTGAAAGCGCCACCAAAGAAACCAAAGACACCAAAGACACCAAGGAGACGAAAAACACGAAAGAAACCAACAAAGACGACAAGCCCAAATCGGACGCCTCGCCCAAGAAACACAAGAAAGACTGAGGATCGGCGGATCGGGCCATCGCGCGCTCAACAACCGGCGCCGATTTTCTGTCAGCCGATCTTCGGAGGATCCGACGACCCGACACCGCCCGTCCGTTCCGGCATGCCGACCACCAAGGTCCGGCGGCGGGGCAGTTCGCGATCGGAAACTTCCGCCAGGAATTGCAGGTTGAGGCCCAGCTGCGCGCACTCCTGACACGCCGCTTCATTGAAAAAGTACACGATGTCTCCTCCGAATCGATCCTTGGCCCGGCGGCGTTCATCGAGGTCGAACGGGCTTACCGAATACACTTTGATCTCGGCATGCTCGCGCAGGGCGGCGCTCAGCTGGCGTTGGAACCGAAGCGCTCCTTGCCGCACTTCTGCCATCGTGAAAGAGAGAACCCGATAAGGCATAGGCTGAATCAGACGAAGCATATCAGCCTTCCTCGGTTCGCGCTCGAAGGCGCTTCCGTCGGGAATGCCATGCGGCACGCCTGAAGCGCCCCGGAGACGAACCGCCGTCTCGCTGTGCGCTCCTTGCCGCACTTCTGCCATCGTGAAAGAGAGAACCCGATAAGGCATAGGCTGAATCAGACGAAGCATAGCAGCCTTCCTCGGTTCGCGCTCGAAGGCGCTTCCGTCGGGAATGCCATGCGGCACGCCTGAAGCGCCCCGGAGACGAACCGCCGTCTCGCTGTGCGCGCAGCCGCGGCGCTGAATCCTTTCCGGTGGTCCTCGCATCTAAATAGTTGTTATAACGACTAATGTCCAAGGAGAGATCAGCGTGATTACCATCCGACCCAGCAACCAGCGCGGCGGCGGCGACTACGGCTGGCTGAAAACCCGCCACACTTTTAGTTTTAACGATTACAACGATCCCAAGTGGATGGGCTTCCGCTCCCTGCGCGTGATCAACGAAGACTGGGTCGCGCCCCAGGGCGGGTTCCCGACGCATCCCCATCGCGACATGGAGATCATCACCTACGTCCTGTCAGGCAAGCTCGAGCACAAGGACAGTCTGGGCACTGGGTCGGTGATCCTGCCGGGCGACGGGCAGCGCATGACCGCTGGCCGCGGGATTCGCCATAGCGAGGCGAATCCATCGTCGACCGAATCCGTGCACTTGCTGCAGATCTGGATTTTGCCGGACAAGCCGGGGCATGAGCCCGGCTACGAGCAGAGAAACTTCCCCGAAAGCGAGAAGCGCGGCCAGCTTCGCCTGATCGCCTCGAACGACGGCGCAGAGGGTTCGGTTAAGATCCATCAGGACGCGAAACTATTTGTGACCCAGCTTGCGCCCGGAGAACAAGTCACGCAATCGCTTGCCGCCAAGCGCCACGCGTGGCTCCAGATTGCCAGGGGCGAAGTCGAATTGAACGGCCAGAAGCTGCAACAGGGAGACGGCGCGGCAATCAGCGAAGAACAAGAGTTGAAGATTAAGGCGACCGAAGATGCCGAAGTTCTGCTGTTCGACCTGGCATAAACAGATCGCGTAGGGGCAGATGCATTGGTCCGCCCCGGAGCCCGAAGCGCGACCGTTTACTCCACCTTGATCCCAGCCGCCGCGATCAGCCTTCCCGTCACGCCCTTCTCCGCGCGGAAGCTGAACAGCAGGTCGGTATGGCATGCCGTACAGGGCGCGGCTGTCTCAATGCATCGCGCCCTCACGCCCGCATCCAGCAACTGTCGGCGGTTCGCCTCAACCAGATCGAGAAAAAGTTTCACTGGCAAGCTGCTGTGTCCGGGCGCGCGCGCCGTCAGAAAGAGCAGCGGATATTTCTCCCGCACCGGGTCCGATTCCTTTACCTGTCGGAATAAACTGCCGGCGTAAGCAAACTGCGCTTCGAATTTCGTGCGCACTTCTTCGCCAACTTCATAGCAGCATTCCTGCACACCCGGCCCAATCGAAGCCACCAGGTCTCGCGGATCGCTCCGGAAATGTTTCCGCATCTCGCCGACCCCCTTCTCGACGATGCGCTTCAGCGTGCCGCGCCAGCCGGCATGAAAAACACCGACCGCACGCCGTTTCCGATCCGCAAGGATGATGGGAAGACAATCGGCCGTCTGCACACCTAAGACCAGCCCCGGCGTATCCGTGACCATTCCGTCTCCCGCAAGAGGTGGATCCGGAACTCGGTCGACTCGATAAATCAGATCAGAATGAATCTGCCGCAGCGAAACGAGCGGCCAGGTTTCGCGTCCGTTTGTGACACCCAGCTTCCTGAGGAAGAGCTCGCGGTTGCGCTCGACCGCCGCGCGCGAGTCGTGTTGCGTGAACCCAAGATTCAGCGCCTTTCCGCCATACACGCGCGAGACCCCGCCGGGCCTTGTCGAAAACGCGTGCACCAGCCAGGGCAGTTGGCTCAGTTTTGGGGAATGGAGAAGTTGTAGTCTGTTCTTTGCGACGCGACGGCTCACCACCCATTGATCATACCGCGCAGGCCAAGGTTCGGTGGGCACAGGGGCTCGCCCCCTCTCAGGCGGGGCAGAGCCCCGCCGCCACCCGCCTTACTTCTTCTTCACAATCTCCGCGTCAATCTGGATTTTGACGTTATCCCCGACCATGGCCTCACCGGTCCCGAGAAGCTTGTTGTAGACCAGGTTGAAATCCTTGCGATTGATGGCGGTCGTCGCGGAAATTCCGCGGCGCCAATTGCCCCACGGATCGGTCAATTCCGGAGTAGGCCCATCGACGTCGAGCGTGACTTCGTGGGTGGTGCCGTGGATGGTCAGATCGCCGATCACCTGCAACTTCCCGCCGCCGCTCACAATCCGTTTGGACTTGAATTCGATGGTGGGGTACTTTTCAACGTCAAAGAAATTTGGGCTTCTAAGATCTTTGTCGCGTGCCTCGACTCGGGTATCGACCGAGTTGACGTCGATGCTGGCCGAGACCTGCGACTGCGTGATGTCTTTCTCGTTCAGGACCACGGTGCCCGTCACTTTCGTAAAACTGCCGGTGACGTTCGAGATCCCCAGGTGACGCACGGTGAACTGTGCAGTCGAATGGTTGGGGTCGATGGTCCAGGTCGCGGTTTGTGCAAGCGCCGATAGACTCGCGAGCAGGGCGATTGCAGAAACTGAACTGATTCTTCGGGCTGTTTTCAGCATGGCTATTTGGATGTCCTTTGGAGTGAGTTTTCCTGCGCCGGGAAACAAAATTGTCAGATGTGGCGGCGTTCGGAAAAGATGCAATAAAAACACGAAGGCCACGCAAGCCCGCGTGGCCGGGCGTGCTTTTCGCGCCTTCGATTTTATTCCTTACCGCCGACGATGCCGTTGGCGGTTTGTTCGGTGACGTGCTCCTCCTCGACTGGATTGATCGTAACGGTGGCCAGAATCTTTTCCAGCCTGGCAAAGACCGCGTCGAGGCTGACGTGCTCAATTCCACCTTCGGTGGCGAATCCTTCCGTGCGCAGGCCGAGGACGTATTCGTAACACGCTCCATTTTCGTAGCGATGGTAGTACTGCGTTTCGGCCTGCTCGATGGCGCTGGCGGAAAAGTTGGAAGTCGTCTCCATCTCGGATGAGCCGACTCGGACTTTCTCGGCGTCGACCGGCTCACCGTCGGCATTATCCGTGTCGACGAAAGCAAAGTGCTCGCACTGCTGCTCGGAGAGACCGCGATTGAGGTTCACGTTGAAGAAAGCTGACGCAAAATCGGTGCCGGGATACGAACCGCTTGGCACCGAAACGGTCGCGACCGCGACTCCACCGGGCTCGACAAAGTTCATCGGTACATCACCCGCGCCGGCAAGCAACGACTGCGCCTGGTCGCCGGATGTGAGAGCGAACTTCCGCGGATAGAGGAAGGAAACGCCGGAGTTGGGGTCGCGATAAAGGACGTCCGCGGGCCGCTTCTTGGGCAACTTTTTTGGGGCTGCGGGTGAAGCCGCGACCGTGGGGCTGGTTCCAAGTGCCGCTACCGCCGGTGGCGTCGCCGAAGCGGACGCGGGGCTCGAGACCGCAACCAGCGACGGGTTTGGGGATTGCTTCGAGCACGCGCTCACCTCGAGTAACAGCCCGAGAAGCGCGAAGCCGGCGACGGTCGCCAGTTTCTGCTGGCGGGACCAGGACGAAAACGTGGTTTCAGAAATGATGTTGCCCGTTTCATGTCGGGCGGAATTCCGATTGGCGGAGTTCTGATTTGCGGGATTATGGTTCGTCGATTTCCAAATGGTTGCCATTCTGTCACCTCCTCTGCGGCTGGCGCAGTCGGAACTGATATGGCACGGAAGCGGCCAATCCGGCGCCTGCTGATGCCTTGAGACTTACGGGCGAACCGGGCGCGGAAGCGTGTGCGATTCCATACAAGCCGTGTGGCGGGCGACACACTGCCCGTATGCCACCGCAGTTCCCGCTAGAATGCTTTTGTGAATCAAGCTTCGCCCGGCTTTTCTGCCCGTCTTTGTTCGAATCATCGGGCAAATTATCGCGGACGCCTCGCGCCGTCCCCGACCGGCCTTCTGCATATCGGGCACGCAAAAACTTTCTGGATCGCGTCGCAACGGGCGATTGAAAATCACGGAACTCTGGTGCTGCGGAACGAGGATCTGGATCCGCAGCGCTCCCGCCCCGAATTCGCTCGCGCCATGATTGAGGATTTGCGCTGGCTCGGAATTCGCTGGAGTGAGGGGCCGGATTGTGGCGGGGAATATGGCCCTTATTCGCAGAGTGAACGGCGCGCGCACTATGTGGATGCCTGGCGGCGGCTGCTGGCGGGCGGGTTTCTCTATCCGTGCCATTGTTCGCGCAAGGATCTGACGCAGTCGGCAAGCGCTCCCAATGACGATGATGAGCCGGTTTATCCCGGAACTTGTCGTGAGCGCAAGGATGTGCCCGTGTCCACGGAGCCTGCGGGCGTGAACTGGCGGTTTCGCGTTCCGCAGGGTGAGGCCATCGAGTTTGCGGATCTGAATCTGGGGCGGCAGTGCTATGTCGCCGGCAACCATTCCGATTTCGGCGATTTCCTGGTCTGGCGGCGCGACGATGTTCCCGCGTATCAACTGGCGGTGATCGTCGACGACGCGGCGATGCAAATCACGGAGGTCGTGCGGGGTGCCGATTTGCTGAAGTCGACCGCGCGGCAATTGCTGTTGCTGCGTGCGCTCGGGCATTCTCCTCCCGACTATTTTCATTGCCAACTGCTGCGCGACCCCGCCGGAGTGCGTCTGGCGAAACGGCACGATGCGCTGAGCATCCGGCATTTGCGGGAAAGCGGCATGACGGCGCACAAGGTTCTGGAGATGGCCGGTTGGCCATGATGGTGTGACACTTTGGTTTCGCCCGCGAGTTACATTGGGTAGCCACGACCCGCAGCGAAGCGAGCTACCATCAAAGAAGACCTGACCATGACGAGGAGGGTTATGCAGCGCGGAGTGATGCAACGAATGTTGCTCGGGACGTTGGCAATCGCGTTTTTGTTGCACTCGGCCGGCTATGGGCAATCGCTCGGCGACGTCGCGCGCGAGAATCGAGAGAAACAGAACGCCGAGGACGCAACCCCGGCGGCGAAGCCACGCGTGATCACCAACAAAGACCTCCCCAAGGATCCGAATCCAGACCCGGGTCCAAACCTACCCCCACCCTCGGCGAGCGCCAACGACGCTGACCGTCGTTCCGCGGAACATCGTTTGACGGACCAACGCCTGACGGACCAACGCCTGACGGACCAACGCCTGGCGCAGCAACGCCTGGCGCAGCAACGCCTGGCGCAGCAACGCGCGGCAGACCAGTGGAAGAGACAGATCCTGGCGCAAAAAAATAAAATGGCGGCTCTGCAGGCGCGGATCGATCAACTGAAAGCGTCGATGTACCCTGCAGGCTCGAGCGTCCAGTATGACACCCTACCCTACCAGGCGCGGCAATTGCAGCGCGTCTCGCAAGTACAGCAACAACTCGAGGAGCAGAAAAGAAAGCTCGCCGAAATGCAGGAGGCGGCGCGGCATGCCGGCTTGCACACCGCGGTGTACGACCCGTAGCTCAGAATTGGCGTGCCGAGGTTCTAAATCGAACGACGAACTTCTAAAGAATCGAACCACCCGGTCCGGCCATCCTAGACAGGTGGGCGTCGACAGGGTTTTTCTCACTGCGGAATGGCAGCATCTGGCAATGCTGAACTACGAAGTGGACGCCAGCCTGCTTGTTCCTTTCATCCCCGCCGGAACCGAACTCGATCGCTCGGAAGAAAAAGTGTTTGTCAGCCTCGTCGGGTTTCGATTTCTGAAAACAAGAATCTTCGGGTTGCTGCCGATTCCGATGCACTCGAATTTCGAGGAAGTGAACCTGCGCTTTTACGTGCGCCGCCAAGCAGGCAACGAAGTTCGGCGCGGAGTGGTGTTCATCCGCGAAATGGTTCCGCGCCGCGCGATTGCATTCGTGGCCCGCAGGTTTTACAACGAACGCTATGTCGCCTTGCCGATGGCGCATGAGATCCGCTCCACTGGAGACAATGGCCTGAGCGTGGCCTACCGCTGGCGAAGCGGAAAAAGCTGGAGTGCCATCAAAGTCGAAACCGAAGGCAAAGCAGAGCTTCCGCGAGAGGGTTCCATCGAACAGTTCATTACCGAGCATTACTGGGGATATGCCGCGCAGCCGCGCGGTGGCTGCGTGGAATACCGCGTGAAGCATCCGCCGTGGAGAGTTTGGCAGGTTCGGCGGTCGGCGTTTGACGGCGATGCAGCCAAGTTCTACGGGAAAGAGATCGCGGCGGTGCTCCGGGGCAAGCCACAATCGGCCTTTCTCGCGGAAGGATCTGCGGTAACGGTGATGCGCGGGCAAGGATTGTGACGATGCCGGTCGGCCACCAAAGAGGGCTCGTTCTGCCCCCGAACCGGGCTATTTTGGCGCATTTCGGAGCCCAGACCTCCAATTTATGCCGGTTTTCGAGGGGTATCTTTCTGGGAACCGCATAAAATCTGCATAAAATGCTACTTTTCCACAGCCGCTTGCGTTACTATGCGCTGGATACAAGCTAATTTGTAAGTTCCTGAAGGAGGAATTCATGGCTTCTGGTATGACCAAAACCCAACTCACACGACACTTGGCCGAGAAACTCGGCTCCAACAACAAGACTGCTGCAACTTTTCTGGAGCACCTGGCAGATACCGCGATTAAAGAAACGAAAAAGAATGGTGTATTCGTTGTTCCCGGCCTCGGCCGCTTGGTAAAGGCGCATCGCAAGGCTCGCATGGGACGAAACCCACAGACCGGCGAACCGATTCAGATCAAGGCGAAGACGGTAGTAAAGTTCCGCGTGGCGAAAGCCGCCAAGGACGCGATCGCGCCCAAGAAATAGTTTTATGTGGCGCGGGCGCCTCGCCCGCGAAAAAGTTGAAACCAAGAAAAGGCCGGCTTAGGAGTCGGCCTTTTCTGCTATTCGGATTCTTCGCCGAATAACGACCGCGGCTCGTTGAAAAGCTCTTCCAGGAAGCGCTCGCGCTGATTCACAAACCGCTGCACAATCTGCATTGGCGCCGTCTCCTCGTACGCAATCTCGTGAAGCGGCCCGTCGTCGAACGAGACAATTTGAGCTTTCGGGTACCCGAGCAGTACCGGCGAGTGCGTCGAAATGATGAATTGAGCATCTTTGTGCTTCCTCAACACGTCGTGAATCAGTACGAGAAAGGCCAACTGCCGTTGCGGCGAGAGCGCTGCTTCCGGTTCGTCGAGCAGAAACAGGCCGTTGCGCTGGAACTTGAGTTCCAGCAGTTTGAAGAAAGTTTCGCCGTGCGAGCGGGTGTGGAGGCTGCGACCGCCGTAAAACGCACTGATCGGCGGGGAATGCGGGGCTTCCTCTTTGCCGAGTTCGTCCATGTGCGAAACAGTGTTGAAGAAGCTTTCCGCCCGCAAGAAGTACCCGGCCCCGGTGCGCTTGTCGAAGGATAGACGTAGGGCGCGCACGAGCGGATCGACCGAGCGATTGCTGTCGGTGCTGTCGTTCATGAAGCTCCGAGTGCCGCCCTCGCGGCCGAAGCCATAGTGCACGGCGATGGCTTCGAGTAGAGTCGATTTGCCGGTGCCATTTTCGCCGGCGAAGAAGCAGATTCGCGATCGCAGCACCAGTTCCTCAAAACTATGGATGGCGGGAACCGAGAACGGATAGAGGTTCCAATCCTCGACCCGGTCGCGCAGGAGTTTGATTTGCTTTAGCACCGGAAACTAGGACCGTCCGCGAAAGCATAACGTTCAAAAGCTACGGCTTCAACTTCACCAACTCTGCTCGCACCTTTCCTGCTTCGATCCTCAGCTTCCCAAAACTCACCGGCAAGTCGAATCGCCGCGGCCCAGCGCTGCCCGGATTGAAATAGAGAACACCATTGTTCTCCTCGATCTTCGGCTGATGGCTGTGCCCATAGACCACCACGCGGAATCCCGCGGCCTCCGGCTTCAGGTCCAGTCGCCCGAGATCATGCAGCATATAAATCGAAACACCACCCGCTTCAGCGACTTCAGTTTCAGGCAGAGCGCGCGCCCACGGACCGGTGTCGACGTTGCCGCGGATCGCGGTTAGCGGAGCGATTTGCGCGAGCGCCTCCAGGATTTTCGGGTGGCCGACATCGCCAGCATGAAGGATGCGATCGGATCCGTGTAGCGCTTCGATGGCCTCCGGACGCAGCAAGCCGTGGGTGTCGGAGATTACCCCGATGGTAATTGGCTTTTCAACCACACCAACCCTCGTCCGTTCGATCATCCATCGTCCATCCATTGTCCATCCATTGTCCATCGTCTCGCCCGATATCGTGGGGGGACGGGGCTCGAGCCGGGCAAGGCGCCGCTCTTTGCGAGTCTGTGAGCGCTCGACAAAATGATTCGCGATTCGTGATGAATTGACAAGGCCAAGGTAGAAACCGACGCTATACTGCCGAGAAGGTTCAGAGAAAGATGCCCGAGGTCCCAAATTTAGCCGAAGTACTGCGGCGCTACTGGGGATACCACGAGTTTCGCCCTAAACAGGAAAATGTTGTCCGGAGTCTGCTGGCCGCGCACGATACTTGCGTGGTAATGCCGACCGGCGGGGGGAAGTCGCTGTGCTACCAGCTGCCGGCGGTGATTTCGGGGAAGACGGCGGTGGTGGTTTCTCCGCTGATCGCCCTGATGCAGGATCAAGCCGCGCAGCTCGCGCAGATGGGCATTCCGGCGGCGGTGATCAACAGTTCTCAGAGTTCGGCAGAACGGCGGCAAGTCATGGAGAAAGCCGTGCGAGGCGAATATCGGCTGCTTTACCTTTCCCCGGAACGGCTGGCCGCTGGCAACACTTTCGATTGGTTGGCCAAAGTGCCGGTGGGTTTCTTTGCGGTCGACGAGGCGCATTGCATTTCCCAGTGGGGACACGAATTTCGACCGGACTACCGCCAACTCAGCCGCTTGCGGACGAGCTTTCCGCAGCTTCCGATCGCGGCCTTCACGGCCAGTGCGACGCAGCAGGTGCGGCACGACATTCTGAAGCAATTGCAGATGCGCGATCCACATCTCTACATCGCCAGCTTCCATCGCCATAATTTGCGCTATGCAGTGCACGAGTGTGAAGCACGCACGCAGGTCGGATTGCTCAGCCGCGCCTTGCGGCACTATGCGGGCGAGAGCGTGATCGTTTATTCCCCCACGATTCGCCGCGTCGAAGAAACGGTCGAAGCTCTGGAAGAGGGCGGGATCGCGGCGATTCCTTATCACGCAAAAATGGAATCGTCCTTGCGCCGGCAGAATCAGGAACGATGGATGTCGGACGAAGTGCGGGTGCTGGTCGGAACCATCGCCTTCGGTCTCGGTATCAACAAACCCGCCGTACGTGCTGTGATTCACCTCTCGCTGCCACAGTCGATTGAGCAGTACTACCAGGAGGCCGGCCGCGCCGGGCGGGATGGGCACCCGGCGGATTGCATCCTATTGTGGCAAAAGCGCGACCACATTCTGCTCGAGTACTTCATCAACAGGATTTCCGATGACGCGGAGCGCGAGCGTGCCTCCACGCGGAAACGCGTGATCAGCCGGTTCGCGGATTCTCACGCCTGCCGCCATCGGCAAATCTGCCTGCACTTCGGCGAGACTCCGAAATGGGAGAGCTGCGGGAGCTGCGACAATTGCGGCGCAAAACCGGAGTGGCTGAACCAACAGAGCGTGACCGTGGCCATGCGCGGAGTTACCCCACGAAGGTCGCCGATGCCGCCTCCGTCGTTCGATCCTCGGAGGTTGCCTTCCCAAAAGCCGCGAGTACGGGATGCGGGGCCTGCGGAAGCGAATCCGGCGTTGGCGGAGTATCTGCGCGAATGGCGGCGATTCATGGCGCGGGAGAACAAGGTGCCCGCGTATGTGGTTCTGCACGACAGCACGCTCGAGGAACTCTGTCGGAGGCGTCCTTCGAATTTTGAGGAGTTGAAGCGGGTCACCGGCATTGGCGAGAAAAAAGCCGACGTGTACGGCGCGGAGATCCTGCAGGTCTTGCGAAATTTTGGCGATGGGGCGCGCGCCTCTCCGACGGTAACCCGGGAAGCGAGTCCGGCGGAACAGACGCTTCGGCTTTTGAACGAAGGGCGCAGCTTCGAGGAGATCGGCCGCATTCGGGCGCGACAGGTTTCGACCATCGTGTGCACGGTAGCAAGCCTGATCGAGACCGGGCAAGTCAAACTGGATCCGAATTGGATTGCTCGCGACGCGCAGCCACTGATTGAGGCGGCTTGCCTCACCCAAGGCGTCGAGCGGCTCAGAGATATTAAAGAAGCGGTTCCTCCGTATGTAAGCTTCGACGACATCCGCCTGGTGGTGGCGCATCTCCGCGCCGAGAACCGAGTGCGGGCGAAGACAGCATGACGGTCTTGCTTATGGAAAGCGGGGTTTTGCCCCGTTCCCGCAAGTTCTCTAAACGCCCTTGGCGGCGGGATCCCAGATCAACTTGTGGATTTGCAGGCTGAGCCGCGCGGGCACATCATCGGCGAGAATCCACTGCGCAAGTTCCTGCGGATCAAGCAGGCAATGCGAAGTGTCTCGCGAGCCCGAGGCAGTCTTTTCAAACGCGGGCGAAAATAAAATGGCGTGAACCCGCTCGGCCAATCCGTGATCGAGGACAAAGCCGCGGGCAAACTCGTAGTCGGTCCGGTCCGTCAGCACGAACTTGAGCTCATCGTGCGGCCGGAGCGCCTTCAGATTTTCGAGAGCGAACGTGTCAGGTTCGCCGGAGTGCGGACACTTCACGTCGATGATCTTGACAACCTGTTTCGGAACCCGCGCCAGTAACCGTTCGCCGCTGGTTTCGAGCAGCACCTGGTAGTCAGCCTCGAGAAGTTGCTCGATCAGCGGGATGACCTCGCGCTCCTGCAACATCGGTTCGCCGCCGGTAATCTCGACCAGTCCGCCGGAAGGACTCAGGCGTGCGATTTCCCCGAGTACTTCCTGCAGGGCCATTTTCTTCCCGCCATGGAAACTGAATTCGCTGTCGCACCAGCAGCACCGCAGATTGCATCCGGTCAGGCGCACGAACACACACGCCAGGCCAGCGTGTGTGGATTCGCCTTGCAGCGATTTATAGATTTCCGTGATCTGCATGCAACCCAACCGATCGGGGTGGATCGGATCCTAGGGCCATCGGGCGTCTGAGAACTCTTGCTTTTGAATTCCGATCTCCGATGACCCGGCCGGAAATCGGAAGATCGCCCCGATCACCCAACTACGATTCGCTGTAGCGCGCCGTTGTCACGTCGGTCTCGAAAACCGTGACATCTTTCACTCTCACCCGGCCGTTCGTTACGCTGCTCAAGCGCGCATTGGTCTCGTCGTAGAAATACTTCGCGAGATTTTCGGCGGACGGATTGAGGACGGTGAAGGGCTCGATATCGTTGATCATCTGGTGGTCGAGACGGTCGATCGCGTGCTTCATGACGTCTTTCAAGTCCTTGAAATCGAGCAGCAGCCCGGCCTTATCGAGCTCAGCGCCCGCAAGCGTCACACGAATCTTGTAATTGTGGCCGTGTGGGTTCTCGCACTTGCCCTTGTAGTTGCGCAGGTAGTGTCCTGCGGCGAACGTGTCTTCGACGGTGACTTCGTACATGAAATCCAGCAAACCTCAACTGAGTTTTATTGTACATTTTGAGAGCCTGATTGAGAGTCATGTTGAGAACCAGGTGGAAGGCTATAGAGACAGGGCGCGAACATGACGCAAACTGACATCACAATTCGAGAGGCAGCGCCCAACGAGTCGGCGATCGTTGTTCATCACCGCCGGTCGATGTTTCGCGACATGGGCGGCACTGCCGAGGAACTGGATCGGATGGCGGAAGTAGTGAGTCCTTGGCTGGCGCAGGCTCTGGCCGATGGTTCTTACCATCACTGGGTGGCACTCGACGGCTCCGGCCGCGTCGCGGGCGGCGGTGGAGTGCTGTTAGGTCCGTGGCCGGCGAATCCCGAAGACCCATGTACCCAGCGGGCCGTGATTTTAAATGTGTACACGGAGCCGGAGTTTCGCAAGCGTGGCATTGCACGCCAAATCATGCTTACCATCCTGGCCTGGGTCAAGGAGCAGGGTTTCCGCTCGGTCAATTTGCACGCCAGCGACGAGGGACGGCCTTTGTATGAAAAGCTGGGATTTGAGGCGACCAACGAAATGCGGTTGCGGTTTGCTGGGCGCTGACAGGCGTTGTACAAACCGCTGTTTCCGACTGTCAAGCAAACCAAGGGCCAACTCCTGATAATCTGCTAACGTTCGGGCTGCTACCCCGTCTATTTCTGTGCAAGGCAAAAAAAGGGATTGGGACCACTTGTAGGGGACAGAGACAGACAATGCCGGCCGATTCTTACGCAATAGCGATTCCGGTTGGCGGCAATTCCCGTCCGAGTCGGGCGGTAGAGGACAGCGGCAACCAGAACCCCATAACGATGAGGGGCTCCTTGGCAGCGCAGGGAAACCGTATTGACGACACGAGCCTGATCCGGGAGGCGCAGCAGGGCAACCGCGCCGCCTTCGAGGTCTTGGTGCGTCATTACGATCAGTCGGTGCTGCGGCTGGCGCTGCACCTGACCGGATCCGAATCGGACGCCCAGGATGTCTATCAAGAGGCCTTCCTCAAGGCCTACAAGAACCTGGGCAGTTTCCGCTTCGAGTGTTCTTTCTACACCTGGATCTACCGGATCGTCACCAATCTCTGCCTCGATCATCTGCGAAAACGGAACGTGCGCAAGGAAGAAGCTCCGGTTGGCGTGGACTCGTCCGGAGAAGAGTTCAACCGCTTGGAGCAATTCGCCGACGCGCGCTCGGGAGCCAACCCGGAACGTGATTTGATGCGGCGGGAGCTGGGCCGGAAGATCGGAGCGGCATTATCAGGATTGACGCCCCGCGAACGGATGGTGTTCGAGTTGAAGCACTATCACGGATTGAAGTTGCGAACCGTAGGCGAGATGCTGAACACGACCGAAGAGACGGCCAAGAATACACTGTTTCGCGCGACGCAAAAACTGCGCGGCGCATTGTCGGAGATGCGATGAGGTTCGAATCGATCCCCGCGAAGGAATACGAAAATGAAGTGTGATTGGGTGCGGCAGAACATTCTGTTCTATGTGTACAACGAATTGGAGGACGATGCCCGCTATGAGGTTGAGCAGCACCTGGCGCGGTGTCCGGAATGCGCCACCGAACTGAAGGCGACGCGCAAGTTCCACGCCACGCTTTCGGAGACGGTGGCGGAGCCGACTCCGAACCTGCTGGCAGCATCGCGGATGCGACTGCAGGAAGCGCTCGAAACGACCAGACAGGGGGGCTTCTGGCAGCGGCTGGTTCTGGAGCCCGCAACCTGGCTGCGCCAGGTTCGGATGTCGCCTGCGCTGGCCGCGGTGATTTTCATCGTAGGATTTGGTGGAGGCATTGGCGCGACGTACAACTTTCTCGCTTCCGGACATACCGGGGAAGTAGCGGTGGCGAATCGACCGGACACCCCGCCGCTCGAGTCATCTGCGATTGCAGGCATACGGTCGGTGACGCAGGAACCGGGATCGAATCAGGTGAGCATCAAGTACGACACGGTTTCCACCCAGGAAGCGCAAGGCTCGCTGAACGACCAGCGCATCCAGCAGTTGCTGTTGTTTGCGGCGCGTAACAATTACAACTCGGGCGTGCGCATGGACTCGGTGGATGTGCTAACGCAGGCGCCCAACAATACGAACGTGCGCGAAGCCCTGATGTATGCCTTGCAAAACGATACCAATCCCGGAGTGCGTTTGAAGGCGCTGGATGGCCTGAGTGGTTTCGTGCAGCAGGATCCGCAGGTCCGGGATGGAATTTTACGGTCGCTGATCGGTGATACCAACTCGGGCGTGCGCATGCAAGCCTTGCGGCTGGTGGAGCCGATGAAAACGGACAGCAATGTGCGATCCGTGTTGACCAGGCTGGCGCAGACCGACCAGAATCCCTCCATTCGTTCGCAGGCGCGCACGATGCTGGCGCAGATGCCAGAGATGGATTAGAGAACGCTCGTCGGTCGTTAGTCGCTGATCCCTGGTTGCGGCCCAAGGATAGGCGCCGAACAACGGGTCGAACAGCAACGGCGACCAACAACGATCGATGTACCAGGTAACGGAGGACATTCATTGAGACAGGCAATCAAACTCGCCAGCACAGCAGTCGTGGGAATCACGCTGGCCTCTTTCGCTCTATGCCAGGAAACTCGCGTCTATCGCGAAGGCAGCAACTGGGTCCAGGAAATCACTGGAGACCTTGGCGCCGCAAAGAATTTGCGGGTGAAACTGGCCGCAGGTTCGGTGCAGGTTCAGGGTGGATCGCAGGCGGGGATCACATACGTCATTCATCGCAAGGCCTATACATCTTCGGAACAGCAGGCCCGCCGCGAATTTGAGTCGTACCGGATCAACGCGACATTGAAGGGAGACACGGCCTGGGTCGTAGCCGAGTCGAGCCGCCGGGATTCCAAGTGCGCCGATGAATTTGTAATCAGTGTGCCGCGCAGTCTGGATTCCGCCAAAATCGAGACCGGGGGCGGCAATGTAAAAACGGGCGGGATCACCGGACGTGTCGAGATCGCGAGTGGTGGTGGAAATCTTCACATCGATGATATCGGCGGCGAGGTGGCAGCGGAAACCGGCGGGGGAGCGATTGAAGTCGGCAGCACCGAAGGCAGTGTGACCGTGCAGACGGGTGGAGGAAATATCAAGATTGCTTCTGCCAAGGGCCAGATCAAGGCGGAAAGTGGGGGGGGGAACCTGGTCGTTCTCTCCGGCCTGCAAGGTGCCGTACTGGAGACGGGCGGCGGCAGCATTCGAGTGGAAAAATGTAGCGGCGCGGTGAAAGCGACGACCGGCGGCGGGAGCGTCGATCTCGGAGAGATCGGAGGGGCGGCGCAGATTGAAACCGGCGCTGGCAGCATTCGGCTGGCCTCCGCGAAAGGGCGAGTGCAGGCTGAGACGGGCGGCGGCAGCATCCAGTTGGACGGCGCTGCATCGGTGCAGGCGGAAACTTCGGCAGGTGGAATCGTTGTGAAGCTGCTCTCCTCGGATAGCGCGGGCGGTCGCAACAATTCCACGCTTGAAACCTCGGCCGGCGACATCACCGTCTATCTTGCGAATGATCTGGCGATCTCCATTCGCGCGGAGATCGAAATCGCCAACGGCCACACGATCCGCAGCGACTTCACCGACATTCACGTGTCTAGCGAAGGCGGCCCCTATGGGCCGAAGACGGTTACCGCAGAAGGTCAGCTCAATGGTGGCGGCCCGGTGTTGAAGGTCAGGACCAACTCAGGGAATGTCAACTTCCGCCGCGTCAGTCAATAGGAACGGTCGTTGTCGACCAACGACTAGCATTTTTCGGGAGGATCTCATGATCCATCGCTTCCTGCTATGCACGGTACTTTTTGCGCTGGTCGTTTCCCAGACCGCCAGCCCGCAACCGGCAGAATCGAACCTCGACTCAATCCTCGACTCAAACGTCGACTCAAACTACGATCGCGCGGACGAAAGTTGGGTGTGGAATGGCGGCTCGGAAGAGGGCGGCGGCACGTCCTATCTCGGAGTGGATATCGCCGACGTTTCCGCGGACCGCCTCGGCGTACTGAAACTGAAGGAAGAACACGGCGCGGAGATCACCATGGTCGACAAGGACGCTCCCGCCGGGAAAGCCGAACTGCACGAACACGACGTCATCGTGAGCCTGAACGGCACCGCGATCGAGAGTGCGGCCCAATTGCGCCGGATGATCAAGGAAACGCCGGCCGGCCGCGTGGTGACTCTCGGTATCAGCCGCGACGGCCAGCCGCTGACGATCAAAGTACAACTTGCCGACCGGCGGAAGTCGATGGCCTGGGAGCCGCATATGCCCGAGATGCCGGAGATGCCAAAGATGCCCGCGATGCCCGACTTCGACCTGCCGGTCTCGGTGGTTGTCGTCCACCAGTCGGCGCGCAGCGGTCTGATGGTCGAAAACATTACCCAGCAACTGGGAGATTTCTTTGGCGTCAAGGACGGCAAGGGCGTGCTGGTGCGCTCGGTCGAAAAAGGCAGCAACGGGGAAAAGGCAGGATTCCGGGCCGGCGATGTGGTCGTCAAGGTTAATAACCAGCCGGTGCACGATACGTCTGACTTTACGCATGCTTTGCGCTCTTCCTCGGGCGCAACGGCGGCTGTGACCGTGATGCGCGACAAAAGAGAGCAAAATCTGACGCTGACTCTTCCCGGGACGAAGGATTCCGGCAACCTGCTCGAAGACACCTTGGACTTTCAAGCGTCGACGGCAGAGACCGAGCAGGCGATCAACCGCGTCGGCGAGGAAATTGCGCACCTGAGCCCGGCCATCCTCGAGAAAGTGCAGCAGCAGGCGATGTGCTCGAAAGACATGGAGAAGAGGTTCGAGGATTCGCAGCGGAAGCTGCAGGAACAACGCGAGAAGCTGCAGGAACGCCAGCAAGAGCGCGAGCAGAAGCTCCGCCACGAGCTAGCCGGAGAGTGGGTTGAGATCTGACATGGCCGGGGTGCGTCGCTACAACCGGTTACTAAGGTCACCCCGGCTTTCGCCGGGAGAAGCTTGCGTCTTCCGAAGCCTGGCCGGATTCCACGGGTGCATCACCCACCGGTTACCTGTCGCGCTGACGAAAATCCCGATACGCTGTTGCTGCGATGGCTTTCCGCGCCCTTTTGTTTTCAAAAAGCCCTGAGACGAACGCCGCCATGACGACGGCCTGCGACCATACGGGAATCCACGCAGACGTGTGCTCCGACATCTTTTCGGCCATCGAAAAAGGAAAGACGCAAGCCTTTTCGTGCGTAATCGCGGATTGGGCCGACCAGCCGGAGTCGAGCTTCCTGTTGAAGCGTGCGCGCGAGTCTGCCCCGAACCGGAATACACTCGCCGTCGCGGTCGTCGATCACGACCCCACCCAGGCGGAGCTGCGCGACAACCGGCTCGATTTTCTCATCTATCGTCCGATCTCTCCCGAGGAAGCCGCCGCAGTGCTGGCGAAAGCCTGCGAGCAAATGAAACCCGCAGGTCCCGCGCATACCGCGGAGGCGGCGGGCGAAGACTTGCACACCAACAACGCCCCAGCAGCGTCGGTTGGCGCTCCTCGACCGGAGCCCAGTGCGCAGGCGCAGCCGGGGATCGAACCGGAAGACAATGCAGCAGCAGAACCGCCTCGCCCGCCGAGCCATGCAACCGGATTCCGCGGTATCTGTGCTGCGGTTCTTGTGCTGGCGGCCGCATTTTGCCTGTGGCGATCGCACGAAGTCCTGACGTTCGAGGGGGGATTCCGCTTCTTGCGGGACTCGGTCGAAGCGCTCTTCCACACGAACCCAACCGTTGCCCCGCCCGTCAGTTCCCTCGAGACCGCGGCGCAACCGGACCCGTACTTCAGCAGAGATCGCGCCATTTCCAATGCGCCGGCGCCGGCGCTCGGAATCGTTGCCACCGAATCCACGTTGGCAGAAACATCGATCCCCTTGCGGAAGGCTCCAGACTTTCCGCTGCCCGTGCCGATGATTGAGCACGCGGAGATGGCGCCCATTCGCAAGCAACGAGCCGCGATTCCCGAAAGCGTGAGGAACTCGGAGCCCATCGCCCCTCCGGTGGTGGTGACCGTGAGTCCGGCGCAGATGATGCCGTCCCTTGCGCCGCAGCTGCAGCCTGTCGCTCAAGAATCAAGCGAACCGGTCACGGTGAGCGAAGAAGCGGAGCGGGCGCTGCTGGTCCACTCCGTGAATCCGGAGTACCCCGCGGAAGCGTTGGCGCAGAAACTTCACGGACCGGTTGTGCTACAAGCCCGTGTCGGTCGCGATGGCAGCGTTGAGGATCTGAAAATCGTTCGCGGATATTTCATTCTGGGCCGGGCGGCGATTGCCGCGGTCAAGCAGTGGCGGTTCCAGCCCTACAGTGTCAACGGCCACGCTGCGGCAACTCAAACCCTGATCACCATAAATTTCCGCGATCCGCCCGGATAGCCTGGGCGGCGACCCGCCAACCGACGATTCATTCCTTGTGTCCGCTGTGCCCTTCCGGCTCGCCGGCGGGAGGGCTCACGCCACTGGACTTCGTCCAAAAGTTCTGCACCGCGGGCGGCAGCTTCTCGATGCGAGTGAGGAACGCAGCGACCTTCCACATGTCCGGCTCAGAGAGCGACTTGTCCCAGGCAGGCATTCCCGTGTAGCGGACGCCGGTGCGAATCGTGTAAAACACGTGCCATTCCGGATCGTCGGGCGGATGAAGGATCAGGCTCGGAGCCGGGGGATAAAACGATTTCCCGAGAACTGAGGGTTTCAGGTCGAGATCGCCATGGCAAAGCGCGCAATTCATGGTATAGATTTTCAGCCCGGCAATCAGATTCTCGTCGGTCGGCGGTACCGGGTTGTTCAGGCGGGGAGCATGCCGTTCCATGGAAGCGTCGAGGGCGCTCATGGCGATTTGCTGTTCCAACTTAGGCGGCGCCGTGTTGGCATGGGTCGGTACAAAGCCGAGCAGGCCCAGGCCAAGACCGCCGATCAGCAGAACCAGAACGGTAACGACAATCCCTAGAATGAAATTGCGCATGTCGGATCCTTAGCACGTCAGATGCTTAGAAAAATCAGTTCACAGCAGAGTTCCCCTGCGAACTGCATGCCACCGCCAACTATTCTACCTTCAAGGGCGCGGCCACCGAGCCGACGCGTCCGCTGAGATCGTCGCGGACAACGAAACGGACCGTGTATTCGCCCGGCGCAAGATCCAGAGCGCCGTTGTAGACAAGACCAATCTGGCGAACCGCCGCCAACTTCTGCGGGGTCAGATGAGCATCAACTGTCTGGCCCATGGCATGATCGACCCGTTTGCCCTCGGGTGTGATCGCCACGGACACGAACTCCAGCACCAGATGGTTGTTGTCCGCTTCGTTGATCAGCGTAGGATCTGCCGCCAGGTGCATCTCATAATTCACGTGCTTCTTGCCCGGCTCTTTGCCGGCTTCGATTTTGTCCCAGCGCGCCACCAGTGCAAGCGATGTGAAATCCAAAGGCGACTCCAAAGCGGACGAAACGTCGCTGTTGCGGCTGGACTCGGGATCGATCGTAGCATTGGTCACAAAGAAGCCGCTGCGCGCGCGCACGTCCACGTGTTCGCGCTTCACTTTCACCGCCAACTTGCGCCAGCCCGCCTTGGTCTTCGACCGATCCAGGTAGTAGCCGAGCATGTAGTATTCGGCAGAATCGTCCACCGCATTGCGAAAGCCCTTGATCAGATCATTGGAGTTGAAGTAAGCGCGACCCCCGGTCATGGCAGCGAAGGTCTCCAGAGTCGCCTGAGTATCCAGATTCCTCCAACTCATGTTGCGCGCATAGTTTCTTCCCGGGTTGCTCACCGACGCACCGGGCATGCCCACAACTTGCAGTCCCTTCACATCGACTGGATAAAGCGCAATCTCGGCATCATTCAGCAGTTGCCAGGTGTGTTCGTACATGGGCAGCACATCGGTGAGAGAATCGCGGCCGGCGGGAGCGAGCTGCATGGTGTTGTCGCTCACGCTGAAAGGGAACCCGCCGCTCGCCCAGATCAGCGATTTGCGCCCCGGGAACCCCGAGAGCGCCTGCGCGACCTGTTGCAACGCCTGCAAGGTGTAGGTGATGGCAAGGCGTTGCTGGAACGACTGAAAATTCAGTTCCTGGTCTTCCATCATGGTCTGGAGCTTCTGCGCTTCGCTCGCCACAGCCGAGGCGGTACCCGAACTCCTCGCGCCGCCAGGTGAACTCGTTCCGCCGCTCGAACTCGTCCCGCCGTTCGAACTCGTCCCGCCGCTCTGTGCACCCGCGCTGCCATCGGGGCTGGCGGTTCCGGTGACGGCTTCCACCTCCTCCTCGCCATCAACCATCTGGTAGGCGTCCCCTTTCACCTTATGCAGTGCCGCGACCAGGACGCGAGGGTCGGTGGTGAAATCATGGATGACGTGAATGCCGCTGCGAGTGAGCGTGTAGAGGGCGGTCGGTTCGCGCTGATCCACCGATTGCGTCAGATATTTGAGCAAATCCTGGCGAGCGTAAGCCTGATCCGCAAAGCGCGTGTTCAGCAGGTCGAGCACCATAAGCGTGATGCGCCGGTTGGATGCTGGGCCCACCACCGAATTGCCGAATTCATTCGGTTTTAGATTCTTGGGACGCGCATAACGCTGCGCATCGCTCGTGATTTCCTCGAAGGTAGCAATCTTTTGTTCAGCGCCGTTTTCGAGCACCGTGAAGTCTTCTTTTTTTATTCCGCTGATATGAGCGCCCGACTTGTCGGTCACCAGCACGGGGATCACCACCAGTTCCGTGTGCGCCGTGAATTTGACTTCAGAATCGTTCTCTTTCTCTTTGTCGCGGGATTTCGCGAAGACAGCAATCGAACATGCCAGCCCGCCGATCAGGACATAGCAGAAGACCTTGCGGCCGATGGTCATTCCCATATTCCCCTCTGACTACGAAAAAAGATGCCGGCAATTCAGAGCCGTGCCGCGCTCAGTAAGCCTTCAACCGTCGCGCCTCGCGCACCAGATCGGACACTTTCGGCAGGAAAAACTCCTCCTGCGGAGGAGAAAACGGAACCGGCGTGTCGAGCGACGTCAGCCGGACGATCGGACCATCCAGATCATCGAACGCTTCTTCGTTGATGATCGCGGAAATTTCTCCCGCCAGTCCGCCGGTGCGCGCGTGTTCGTGCAGAATGATCACTTTGTTGGTCTTCTTCACGGTCGCGGTAATCGCCGCGCGATCCAGAGGCGAGACCGTACGCAAATCGAGGACTTCGATTTCGATTCCTTCTTTACTAAGGAGCTCCGCGGCCTCTAGCGCCGTATACAGCATGGCAGCATAAGTAATCACGCTAAGATGGCTTCCCTCGCGGGCGATCCGCGCCTTTCCGAGCGGAACAACATAGTCATCGGCCGGGATTTCTTCCTTGATTCTGCGGTAAAGATACTTGTGTTCGAAAAAAATCACCGGATTGTGGTCACGGATCGCCGCCTTGATCAGTCCCTTGGCATCGTAGGCCGTGGCCGGGCAGACCACTTTCAGTCCGGGCGCGTGCACGAACCAGGGCTCCGGGTTCTGCGAGTGGAATGGGCCGCCGTGTACGTTCCCTCCGCTCGGACCGCGAATCACCAGCGGAGCCGGCGCTCCCCAACGGTAATGCGCCGACGCGACCATGTTGACGATCTGATTGAAAGCGCAGCCAATGAAGTCCATGAACTGGAATTCAGCGACGGGACGCAATCCGGTAAGCGAAGCGCCAAACGCCGCGCCCACAATGGCCGACTCCGCAATCGGAGTATCAATTACGCGCTCGGGACCAAAGCGATCGATGAAGCCGTCGGTGACTTTGAAAGCGCCGCCGTAGATCCCGATGTCTTCGCCCAGGCAAAAGACGGTGGGGTCGCGCTCCATTTCCTCCCAGATCCCCTGGCGGATGGCTTCGAGATAGGTGGTGGTGGCCATGAGTTGGAAGTGTACCGCAACCGGTAGCCGATTTCTTCGGCCCCCTGCGAGTGTCGTTTCTCGATTGCACTCTCGAGAAATTTTCGCAGGCCTACGGCTTGGCGTTTGCGAGATGCCTACAGGAAAGGTGTGATGCAAAGGGAGGTTGTCGTTGCCGTAGAAGTTCGCGGTTTAGGCGGTGACCGAGGCGCAGGCACGCCCAAGCGGAGCTTGGGCGGGGTACTACCCTGACCGTGGGTTGTACTTCGTTAGACTTGGCCGGTCCTCAGGGAGACGAGGTTTCCGACACGATTCCTTTTTAGCGATCGTGATCCTTACCGAATTCATGGACTCGATAGTGCTGTCGAAAGTGGCCGTTGTCGCCATATTCCCAAACGTCGCCACTGCGGGTATCGAAGAACGCGTGATTCCCCCCGCTACCATACGAGAATTGGACACCACCGTAGGGCCCGTCCGCCATGGCGGCCTGGGGTTGAAGGATTGGTTTCAGCACGCTCACCGCAAGAAGCAAGGCGATGAGTGTGAGGACTATTTTCGTATAACGGTCAATACCCATGAGAGGCCTCCATGGTGTTGTTTCTGCGGATTCTTGAACGCGAGTCTCGAAGAATTCTCGCCGGTTTGCGGGCGGGAGTCTGTGATGTACGTACAAGGAAAATGTGAAGAAAGAAGGCGAGTCGCGTTGGTCCCGTGGTGCGGACATTTCGACGCACGCCCTTCGCAACGTGCGCGAAGGAGGTGCACCCCAGTGTTACCTGCGCAAGCGAGAGCAAAAGACTAGGCCGAACGCCAGGTGCCCCGGGGAGTGTGGTAATGCAGGCACCCACACCTTCGCAGAGAACGCCAATCTGTGGGGCACCCGCCTCCCCGATTTGATTGCGAGCCGGTCGGTTGCGCCCAAATCGCATACAATTCCTCTTCCATGACAGTCGCGGTCCGTTCCTTTGCGAAGATCAATCTCGGCCTCTACATTGGCGCCGCGCGCGCCGACCGATATCACGATCTGCGCACGGTGTACCAGACGATCGCGTTGCATGACGTGATCCGAGTGAGCGTTGAACGAAACTCGAGGCGCGGCCGCGGAATTGAAGTCGTATGCAAAAACAATGATCCGCGAGTGCCGCTCGATTCGTCGAATACCTGCTACCGGATCGCGGAGCGAGTGCTGGACGCTCTCGGCGCGAAGAGCCGGGTCCGCATCGAGATCGAAAAACTCCTGCCCGTCCAGGGAGGGCTGGGAGGGGCGTCTTCGAATGCCGTGGCAACCATGATCGCTCTGGAGCGGGCATTGAAGAAGAGGCTATCCGGACCCGCGCGCCAGCGAATTGCTGCCGACGTCGGCTCGGACCTGCCGCTGTTTCTGGTGGGCGGAACGGTATTGGGAGTGGGTCGTGGCGAGGAGGTTTATCCTTTGCCCGATCTGCCGGCGATTCCGATGGTGACTGTCACGCCGGAAACCGGGGTCTCGACGGTTCAGGCCTTTGCCGACTGGGATATGCTGGTCGAGCGGGAAGAAGCTTCTGCGTTGCGCTCGGCGGGGCGGACCAATACGTCCGGGCCTAGGCGAACCGGGGCGGGACAGAGCCCCGTCCGCATACGACCTGATCCGCAATTGACGCGAGCTTTGGGCTCCGATAAACTGTTTGAGGTTGGCTACGCGCTTTCGGCGTGGGTTACTGATCCAAAAAAGAGTGGTGATTCCAACACCGGTGCTCCTGCAAAGGGCGGGAGCCGGGCCGGGAACTTGCTTTCCGACCTTGTCCGTACCGGGATTGAAAACGACTTCGAGAAAGTCGTCTTTCCTAAATATCCCGAATTGCGAGACATAAAAGGTGAACTGGAGCGGGCGGGATCGCGATACGCTTCGCTCTCCGGCTCCGGGTCAACCCTGTACGGGCTGTTCCGGTCGTCGGCCGACGCCGCGAAGGCGGCCAGTCGTCTGCGGAAGCGGGGCCTGAAGGCAGTGGCGACACGGACGTTGACGCGCCCGATGTATTGGAAAAGAATTTTGGATTGATTCGATTGTTGCCAGGGAATTGTTCGCCAGGCAAAAGACAGTTGTTAAACGACAATTGTTGAACGACAATTGAACTGCAATCAGTCAGTCCGATCGTTACACTGGGCCGTCGACTAATGGTAGGTCAAGTGCCTTTGGAGCACTTTGTCTAGGTTCGAATCCTAGCGGCCCAGCCAGAAAAGCAGGTGTCAGGGGTTAGGTTTCAGGAAAACCTAATCCCTTAAACCTGAGACCTAACCCCTGAGACCTGGGACCTGAACTATGGCCACAGTTGCGACGACTGCCGAAAAGACCACCGCCGAAAAAACATCTGCGGAAAGAAAGCCGACGATGGACGAGAAACCGGAACGCAAGCCGCAACGCGCCCGGGTCGACGACCGATTCAAGGTTTTCTGCGGAACCGCCAACGAGGCGCTGTGCGATGAAGTCTGTCACTTTCTCGGCCTGACACGCGGCCAGGCCCAGGTCACGCGCTTCAAGGACGGCGAAGCCTACGTGCAGATCCAGGAGAACGTGCGCGGCGCCGACGTGTTCGTGATGCAGCCCACCTGTCAACCGGTGGACATGCACCTGATGGAACTCTTGTTGATGATGGATGCGCTCAAGCGGGCTTCGGCGCGGCGCATCACGGCCGTGATTCCCTACTTCGGCTACGCGCGCCAGGATCGCAAAGACAAGCCGCGGGTGCCGATTTCATCGAAGCTGGTGGCCGATCTGCTGACCACCGCGGGCGCGGACCGCGCTCTGGTTGTGGATTTGCACGCTCCGCAGCTGCAGGGATTTTTTAATATTCCGGTCGACCACTTGTTCGCTTCACCGGTGCTGGTGGATTACTTCAAGAAGCTGAATCTGCCGGATCTGACGGTGGTTTCGCCGGACGCCGGTGGCGTGGAACGCGCGCGCTTCTTCGCCAAAAAAATGGACGCGGCGTTGGCCATCGTGGACAAACGGCGCGTCGAGATGAATGTCGCGGAAGTGATGAACGTGATCGGCGAAGTCAGTGGCCGAACCTGTCTCATCATCGACGACCTGATCGACACGGCGGGCACGCTCGTGAAGGTGGCGCAGGCCCTGGTTGAAAACGGCGCGGGCACGGTGTATGCGTGCTGCTCGCACCCGGTACTTTCGGGCCCGGCGGTCGAAAATCTGGTGGACTCTCCGATCACCGAGGTGGTCGTGACCAACACCATTCCGCTGGGCGAAGCGGCCAGACGAGTCTCCAAGATCAAGGTGCTTTCGATCGCGGGACTGATTGGACGGGCCATTCAGTCCATTCACGAAGAAACTTCGGTGAGTAGACTTTTTATCTAGAAGCGATCTAACAAATCGCGGTGTGTGGAAAAACTCGTGTGGAGACGGGGCTCGCCCCGTCAGTCAGCAAAGGACGGAAACGGAATCATGGCCACTGCAACCGACGTCAGCATTCTGGAAGCGCAGAAGCGCGAACCAGGCACCAAGAACGCCGCTCGCCGCGTGCGCGTCAGCGGAAAGATTCCCGCGGTTGTCTACGGCGCGGGCAAGGACGCGGCCGCGGTCGCGGTTGACCCACGGCAAGTCCTGCGCATCCTGCGCTCGGAGAGCGGGCACAACACGATTTTCGATCTCGCGCTCGACACCGATCGCGTCAAAGCAATGATCGTGGACTGGCAGTTTGAACCGATCAAGGGAACCCTGCTCCACGTGGATCTGCAGCGCATTGCGATGGATCAGAAGCTGACCGTCACGGTTCCGGTCGTGCTTAAAGGCGAGGCCGCGGGCGTGAAGACCGAGGGCGGCATCCTTGAGCAATTGCTGCGTGAGATCGAGATTGAATGTCTTCCCGCCGATATCCCGAAGAACATCGAAGTGGATGTTAGCCAACTGGTGTTCGGCGTCGAGGTGCGGGTGAAAGACCTCCCGCACAGCGAGAAGCTGAAGTTCCTGACCGAAGAGAACCAGATGATCGCGCACATCACCACCGTGAAGGAAGAAGTGGTTGCGGCTCCGGAGGTGGTGGCGGATGCGACCGCAGCCCCGGCTGAGCCCGAAGTCATCAAGAAGGGCAAGCAGGAAGTCGAGGGTGAAGGCGAGGCCGAGGGCGATGCCAAGGGCAAAGGCAAGCCCGAGAAGGCGGAGAAGCCCGAGAAGAAAGAGAAGAAATAGAGCCGGTGTGGGTCGGCGGCTCGGGCCGCCCCTGGACGGGACAAAGCCCGTCACCGCACGAGTTCATGGATCAAGGCGTGAAACTGATCGTCGGTTTAGGCAATCCTGGAATCGAGTACCAGTTCACGCCGCACAATCTCGGGTTCTTGACGATCGATCGGATCGCCAATGATCAGGGGATTGAAATCAGGAATCGCCAGTGCCGCGCGCTGACCGCGCGGGCAACGATCGCCGGTGAGCCGGTGGTGCTGGCCAAACCGGAAACCTACATGAACCTGAGCGGGCTTTCGGTTCGGGAACTGGCGGTAGAACATCAGGTCGATGTGGGGCGCGACCTGATTGTGATTTACGACGAGCTTGACTTGCCGCTGGGGAAAATTCGTATCCGGCAGCGGGGCAGTTCGGCGGGGCACAACGGGATGGAATCGGTACTCGGTGCCTTGGGGACCGATGAGTTTTTGCGGATTCGGCTGGGAATTGCGCCGGAGCGCAAAGTCGCGGACAGCGTGAAATATGTGCTGACGCCGTTTCGCAAGGCGCAGGAGAAAGCAGTGGACGAAATCCTCGACAGCGCAGCGCAGGCGGTTGAGGTGATTTTGAAAGAAGGACCGGCGGCGGCGATGAACCGCTTCAATCGCAAGAATGAACCGGGCGAAGAGCCGCAATAGTGCCCGTGTGGAAGCGAGGCTCTTCCCGCCGAAACGGGGCGGAGCGCCGTTCCCACACGAGCTTCACAGAGAGTTTGGAGATAACGAATGAATCGTAACTATGAACTGATGTTCATCGTGCGGCCCGACATGGTGGAAGAGGATCTCAACAAGCTGATCTCCACGCTGGAGTCATCGGTGACCTCGGCGGGCGGAACGACCAAGAGCGAAGTCTGGGGCAAGCGCCGTCTCGCCTATCGGGTAGGCAAATTTAACGAGGGCATCTTTGTGCTGATGATGATTGAAGCCGCCGGCGCCGTCGTGCACGAGGTCGAACGCCGCCTGCGCGTCACCGAGCCGGTGATCAAATTCCTCACCGTGCGCACAGACGAAGAACTGAAACGGCTGGACAAAATCAAGAAGATCCGCGACTCGAAGAAGAAAGCCAGCGCACAACCGGCCCCGGTGGCCGCTCCGGTGACTCCGGCGGCGCCGGAAGCGGGACCGGAAAATCTGCCCTCGGCGCCGGCGTAGGGACCGGCGTAGTGAAGGGTTGGGTCGAGCGCGCGCACCAGGCGTTCGACCTCAGGGGCTAAGCCCCCAGCTTTTCGGGCGCTTTTACGGCACGGCCGAAGCCGTGCCCTTCCCAAAACCGAATTCTGAGAAAGCAGGAGCATCACTATGGCAGATGAAACAAAAGCACCAACCCCGTCATCACACGGCGAAAGCCGTCCGGAGCGCAGTGGTGGTGAGCGGAGCGGGCCACGTGGCCCACGTCCCGGCGGAGGCCCTGGCGGCCCCCGCGAAGGTGGCCGCAAGTTTTTCCGGCGCAAGAAGGTTTGCAAGTTCTGTGTCGAGAAGATCGAAGCGGTCAATTACAAAGATGTGCGTCTGCTGGCGCAGTTTGTAGCGGAGAGCGGCAAGATCACTCCGCGACGCCTGACCGGAGTGTGTACGCCGCACCAGCGCCGCCTGTCGAGAGCGATCAAGCAGGCACGCAACATAGCCTTACTGCCGTTTGCTGGGCGCGCGCAGTAAAACAAGATCGTCGTTGGTCATGGGTCGGAGTCGTTCGCAGGCAGCGATTTAGCGGGATTGGTTGACCGTTTGAGAATTTGCGAACGACCAACGGCAGCGACCAACGAACAACGAACAACGACCAACGACCAGCGACCAACGACCAGTTACCTACGACACGGAGTGATTCATGGAAGTGATCCTGAAAGAAGACGTGCCCAAGCTGGGCAGCCGCGGTGAAGTCGTTAAAGTTGCCGAGGGATACGGGCGGAATTTTCTGCTGCCCAAGAAACTGGCAATTGAGGCCACCATTGCCAACAAGACGGTCATTGAGCAGATGAAAGCTGCCGCCGTGCGCCGCTCCGCCAAGGAAAAGACCGAAGCCGAAGCGCTGGCCAAGCAGTTTGACGGGCTGGAGGTGAAGTTCCTGCGCAAGTCGGGCGAAGCCGATCAGCTGTTCGGATCGGTCACCGCGGGCGATATTGCCGATGCGCTCGAGAAGAAGAGCTTCCACATCGATCGCCGGAAGATCCAGTTGCACGAACCGCTCAAGAGCGTGGGCGAGTTCATCATACCGGTCAAGCTGCACAAGGATGTGACCACGCACTTGAAAGTGTTTGTCGACAAAGAAGCGGCTGAATAATCGTTTGCTCGTGTGGGGACGAGGCTTGCTCCGGTTCCGGCGGGGAGGAGCCCCGCCGCCACACGATCTCCTCACCTCCCAAGCCGTCAACGACCCGTCGGGCGGTGAGCTTCAAGAGTCCGCCCTGAAAAATTCCTCCACTTTCCTCACGTCCGTAGTCCGGCGGTAGCTCGGCAAGCTCTCCAGAAACACGCGTCCGTATTGCTTTTTCAGAATCCGGTTGTCGAGCAGAGCGAGCAGTCCGCGATCGTGCAGTGATCGAATCAGTCTCCCGAACCCCTGCTTCAGCGTGATGACCGCGCTCGGCACCTGGTATTCGAAGAAAGCATTTCCGCCGCCGGCAGCAATGGCATTCACCCGTGCCGCCACCACGGGATCGCTCGGCACGGCAAACGGCAAGCGATCGATAATCACACAGCTCAACTGTTCGCCTTGCACATCCACGCCCTGCCAAAACGAAGATGTCCCAAACAGCACGGCGTGGGGCGTGATCCGAAACTCCTCGAGCAGCGCCGATCTCGGAGCGTCGCCCTGCTTGAGCATCGGAAATTCCAAAACTCCCAGCAGTCGATCGTAGATTTCGTTCATCTGCGCGTAGCTGGTGAAGAGCACGAATGCGCGTCCGCGAGTGACCTCCAGCAGGCGGCGAATCACGCCGGCCGCCTCACCGGCGAATTGCGGGGTGCGCGGATCGGGCAGATCCGGCGGCACATAGAGAATTGCCTGGCTTTCATAATCGAAGTGGGACGGGACGATCAATTCGCGGGCGTGGTCAAGCCCGAGCCGTTGCCGTATGTAGTCGAACGCGCCGCCGACCGCCAGGGTGGCCGAGGTCAGCACCGAAGTCTCGAGCTTGGACCACAGGCACTCGCGCAGAATCTGGCCGACTTCGATCGGGGTTGCTTGCAGAAAAACATTGGTTCGGCCGCCACTGCGTCCCTCAGGGGCCGAAGCCCCATTCTCGAACGACCTGGCGGCGGCGTGGCTGAAGCCAGCCCCTTTCAAAGCCGCGCCCGGCGCGCCACGACTGCTGCGGCGGTCGATCCAGAAGACGGTGTTCGGATCCTCGTTTTCCATTACGAAGCGAAGTTGCACCTGCAACTGCTGCGCGCGACGCGCCAGCGTGAAGACTTCTCCCGGCTTCTGAGGAAGTTGTTCCAGTTCCGCGCCCAGCCGGCAGAGCGCTTGATTCAGCGCGATAAATTCCTCACCGCCTTCTTCCAGAAACTCGCGGCGAGAGTCGAAGGCAAACCGGCCTTCGTGTGCCGGCAGGAGCGAAAAAAACCGCTGCGAGCGTTCTCGCACCGACTGAATCGCTCCGGACATCTGCGGCGTGTAGAGTTTCTCGCGCTGCAACAGATGTTCGACATCGCGCGCCAGTTCATCCATCCGCAGGTTGCTGACCGAGATCCCAAAATAGGTGCCCGCGATGTCTTCGAGTTCGTGGGCCTCGTCGAAGATCACCGCTCCGCACTCGGGAAGCACGCCGGCGTCGGGCGCGTCCTCGGCTTCGAGCTTGATCGAAAGGTCGGCAAAGAATAGATGGTGATTGACGATGATGATGTCGCTCTCCGCTCCACGCCGCCGCATTTCGGTGATGAAGCAGCGGTCGTATTCTTTGCATTTTTGGCCGAGACAGGTGTCGGCCCGGGCGTCGAGTTTGTGCCAGAGGGCGCTTGACTCGGGCAGTTCCGCAAGTTCGGCGCGATCGCCGGTCTCGGTCGTCTTTTCCCAGGCGGCGATGGCGCGGTAGTGCTCGATCTCTTCCAGTCCGCTGAGCACTGGCTGAGCGGTGAGGTCGATGAGTTTGTTGCGGCACAGATAATTGCTGCGACCCTTCATGTAGCAGACGCTCAGTTTTCGATCTCCTTCGGGGAACAGCGCCCGCTCCAGTGCGGGGACATCTTTAAAGAAGAGCTGTTCCTGCAGATTCTTCGTTCCGGTTGAGATGATCACCCGCTTGCCGGAGCGGATTACTGGCAGCAAATAGGCCAGTGTTTTACCGGTGCCCGTGCCGGCCTCTACGATCAGGTGGCGCTTTTGTTCGAGCGCCTCTTCTACCGCCTGCGCCATCTGCAGTTGCCCGCGGCGAAATTCGTAGGCGGGGTGTGTTTTCGAGAGCAGGCCCCCCGGCGCAAAGAATTGGTACAGCGAAAATCCCGCAACCCCGGGCGCGGGATGGGATGAGGAAGGCACAGAGTCTCTATAATAGCCTTAGCGCTGCGAGCTTCGAGCCGCGGGCTTCGAGCGAACTGTTTGCTCGGGAGCTCGCAGCACGTGGCTCGAAGCTCAATCACTTTGAGCAAGAAAAAGCCATCCCCTCTCGTCGCCATCGTCGGACGTCCGAACGTCGGTAAATCGACGCTCTTCAACCGGCTGACCGGATCGCGGCGCGCCATCGTCGGAGACGAGCCTGGCATCACGCGCGACCGCCTCTATGGCGAGGCCGAGTGGCGCGGCCACGACTTTCGAGTCGTGGACACGGGCGGCATCGTCCCCGACGATCATGACTTCATTCCGTCGGAGATTTTCCGGCAGGCCAAGGTCGCGTTCGAAGAAGCCGCGGCCATCGTTATGGTCGTCGATGCGCGCACCGAAATCGCCGGGCCGGATCGCGAATTAGCGAGACTGCTGGCGCGCACCGGCAAGCCGCTGTTTCTCGCCGTCAACAAGATGGACTCGGACAAGCAGGACGAGTTGCTCGGCGAGTTTCATGGGCTGGGAATGCGGAATCTGTTTCCGATCTCGGCCGAGCATGGACGCGGCATTGACGATCTGCTCGACGCAATCCTGCTGGTGCTGCCCGCACGTTCCAGAGCAACCACGGAGGACCCCGAGGTCCCAGGGGAAAGTACGGACGATGCTGCACCGACTCTCGACCAGCCGCATGAAATCAAGGTGGCAATCATCGGGCACCCGAATGTCGGCAAATCCACGCTGCTGAACCAACTCACGGGCACGTCGCGCGCCATCGTCTCGCCGATTGCGGGCACCACGCGGGATTCGATCGACCAAGTCATCCTGTACAAGGGACGCAAGATCCGCTTCATCGACACGGCCGGGATCCGCCGCAAAGGCAAAACGCGGCTGATGGCCGAGAAGCTCTCGGTGGTCATGGCGCGCAAAAACATCGAAGACGCCGACATCGTGCTCTTCATGGTCGATGCCACCGAAGGGGCCAGCGGTCTCGACGCCAACATCGCCGGCTATGCTCATGAGAGCGGACGCTCGGTGATTATCCTGGTCAATAAATGGGATCTGGTGGCCAGCGGCGAGAAGCGCGCCATCAGCCGGTCTCGAACCGCTCGCATCGAGGATGCCAAGCGCCCGCAAGACCGTGCTCTCTACGAAGAACGCCTGCGCTACGGACTGAAATTTCTGGCCTATGCGCCGGTCCTATTTCTCTCCGCGCACACCGGCAAGGGAACGGAAAAAATTCTCCCGCTGATCGAAAAAGTAGCCGCAGAGCGCCGCAAGCGGGTCACCACGGGCGAGATGAATCGTTTCCTGAAGACGGTTGACTTCGACCGCGCGTCCGTTCCCGTAAGCAAGCGCGTGAGAATCAAGTACATGACGCAGGCGGGAGTGGCGCCGCCGACGTTTGTGCTCTTCACCGACCGTCCCGTGAAGCTGCACTTTTCGTATCAGCGGTTTCTCGAGAACCAGATTCGCGACGCGTTCGGATTTATCGGCTCACCGATTTGGATCAAGAATCGGGCGTGAGATTAGCCCGGGCGCCCAAGCCGGGCTTCGCCCCGCTTGAACGCGCCTCGCCCGGTCCCCCACAATCTACCCCGCCACCGGCACGCGCTTTCCGTCCTCTGTCAGCAGCCCTACGCGGTCGACGCCGGCAATCCGGGCCATCGCAATCACGTCTGCCACGTCCTGAAAATCAATGTCGTCATCGGCTTCGACGTAGGCGATCCGCTCCACGCGGATGGCGAAAATGTCGCGCAGCCGTTCGCGCAAATGATCCCAGTCCACGGCTTCTTCATTCACCATCACTTGCGGGTGCTCGGCTTGAGAATGCCCCACTGCCGTCATCGCATGATGAATCCGAATGACGATCGTCGCCTGCGGGGGCGGAATCCTGTGCTCCGCGGGCTTGGGCTGCTGCGGAATCTCTGTCTGCAGACCGACGGGCTGCTGCTCGATCACAACCAGCATAAAAACAATGATGAGCACCAGCAGAACGTCAATCAGGGGAGTGACGTTCATCTTTGGACCTGTCGAAAACGGACCGCCGCCTGCCGTGGAGAATCCCATTCGGATTTCCTCTCTTCGAAACGAGATCAGGATCGGAAACCGGCACGCGCGTGTCTTGAGTCATTGGACACCCCCCTTGTCGAAAGAGTTCCCGTGCGGCTCGACGCAGAGGTGCTTCGCTCAGGATGACCATGGAGATGGGTTGCGCGACGTAAGACCTGCTAACCGACGGGCTCCGCCGACGGTGGCAGCGGAGGCGCTTCAAACGGCGGCGGAGACGCCGGAACCTGTGGCAACGCCTGCGCCGGAGGAGGGGCTGGAATCGGATTCAAGAGCGCGTTGAGAGCCGGATATCGCGAAGCGAAAAAATACATCGCGTACGCTGGAAAGAAAACGGTCGCCGGCACGCTCACCAGAGCGATCAGGTAAACCAACAGGAGGAGCAGCAAGGTTCCAAAAATGATTGCGAGACTGATGGTGGTAACGTTCCATGCCATGCCCGCGGCGTGGCCCACGATCACGGCCACAACCGCAGGAACGGCGATGAACAGCGCCGGAATGAGCGCGATGATACCGAACAGAATGGCGGCTGCGATCGAAAGCACCAGCTTGAGCAGCAGATAAATGGCGAAGCGTCCCTTCTCCGGCCGGATCACCCCGAGCAAGCGGTGCCAGCCGTCGGCAAAATCGAGGTTTTCAAGAGCCATGATCGGGACCAGAAAATCTTTGGCCAGCACTTGAACCACCGCGGCTGTCAGCACGAACACAAGGAACAGACCCAGGAACAGAATTGCTCCGATCACCAGACGCCCGACATGCTCTTTCAGGTCCGTCGTCCAGCCCGCGGCCAGTGCCAGAGCCAGCGGCACTCCAAGGAGTAGCGCCAGAAACAGGCTGGCCGAAACCTGGAGCACAATCTGCCACAGAAAGAATCGGCCGCCGGCCCGGTGCCATTTTTGCCAGCCCTCGCCAATCGAGCACTCCCGACGCAGAACCGAGTCGAACAGGATGAACCGGAACACGCTGCTGATGTAAAGGAGAACGAAGGCCAGTACGATTAAAGCGAAGACACCAATCACGATCAGTCCGATGAACTGCGCGATGTGTTCGGAGATGTGCGCGGAATGGAAAGGAGGCCAATCAGACAGGCTCGCAGGCGGCAGAACGTGATTCCTCGGTGGGATACGAGGCCATTGGTGGCCAAGGTTTCCGAAATTGCATCCGCCGACATGCAGTTCCGCTGCCAGCAGTCCGACCAGCGCCAGGCGGGACCATTGCCCGAAGCGGAAACGGGTGAACAGTTGCGCCCGGGTGTGCTGCAAAGCGGGTTGTACGCAATCAACAGCGGAAACCGGCACGGAACAGACCTCACTGTTACATCAGCACCCTAAAGCGAATCTCGGAAAAAAACAATCGAGAACTGCCACTCATAGAATAATTGTCACCCTCCGCGGAGCGTGGGATCTGCGGTTCGCTCGATACGCCTGTCACTCCACTCGTCGAACTCGCGCAACGCCCATTCACACTGCAGGCGGTGGCGTTGCTGGCGATCGCGTACGCGCGTGTCGAGCGCCGGTAAGAGGTCGAAGGTGATGTTAGCCGGCTGAAAGTTCTGGCTCTCTGCCCGCGTGATGTAGTGGACCAGCGATCCGAACGCCGTGGCTCGCGGCGGAGGAGCCGGTTCGCCGCCGGTGGCAAGTGCGGCTGCATGGATTCCCGCCATCAAGCCGGTGGCAATCGATTCGACATAGCCTTCGACGCCGCAGATTTGTCCCGCGAACAGCACGTGGGGGTGCGAGGTCATTCGTAACGCCGGGTTTAGGAGCGCGGGCGCGTTGATATACGAGTTGCGGTGAATCTGCCCGTAGCGCAGAAACCGCGCGCCCTCCAGTCCGGGGATCAGCCGTAGCACGCGCGCCTGCTCGCCAAATTTCAGGTGATTTTGAAATCCCACCAGGTTGTAGGAATCGGCGCGCAGGTTCTCCTGCCGCAGCTGCACCGCCGCATAGGGAATCCTGCCGGTGCGGGGATCCTTGAGCCCCACCGGCTTCATCGGTCCGAAGCGCAGCGTGTCGCGTCCGCGCCGCGCGATCTCTTCGATGGGCAGGCAGCTTTCGAAATAGTTCAGGTTTTCCCAATCTTTCTGCTCCACCGAGTGCGCTGCCAGCAGCGCGTCGTAGAACCGGTCGTATTCCTCCTTCGACATCGGACAATTGATGTAATCGGCCGATCCTTTGTCGTAGCGGGCCGCCAGGTACACCTTACTCATGTCGATCGAATCAGCCTCGACGATCGGACTGATCGAATCGTAGAAATACAGGTTGTGCGCTGGCGGGGCTTTGCCCCGCGAGGGATCGGTACCGGCTTCTCCCGTCGACGCTCGAGCGACCAACGAGGAACTCAACCGCACAATTTCCCGCGAGAGCGCGTCCGAGGTCAGCGGCCCGGTTGCAATAATCGTGAGCTGGTCCGGTTCTACCTGGGTGACTTCTTCGCGCCGAATCGTAATGAGCGGTTCCCGCGAAATCGCCTCCGTTACCTTTCGCGAAAACTCGTCCCGGTCCACCGCCAACGCGTGTCCGGCGGGCACCGCGGTTTCTCGCGCGATCTCGAGCAGCCGAGAACCGGCTCGCCGCATCTCTTCTTTCAGCAGCCAGGGGGCGGTGTTCTCGCTATCGGATTTCAGAGAATTGGAGCAGACCAGCTCCGCGAACCTGTCCGTCTGGTGGGCGGGAGTCGTGCGCACTGGCCGCATTTCGAATAATTCGACGGCAACGTTCCGGCGGGCACACTGCCACGCCGCTTCCGATCCCGCCAGGCCGGCACCGATGATGCGAACTTTTTGATTCAAATCGACTTTCATCTGACTCCGGTTTCACGCGACGCAAGCGCACTCCCGCGAATCTGTTTATTATAGGGCGCGAACCTCAGGAGAGAATCTCATGGCCCGGATTCGTCTGATTGAACCTGCGCAAGCCAGCCCGGAAGTCAAGGAAATTTACGATCGCACGCTCAAAGGCAAGCCCGGCAGCATTCAGAAAGCGCTGGCGCACCGTCCGGCGATGCTCGAAAAGTTTCTGCAATTCTACGCCAGCGTGGGACGCTCGCTCGACCGCAAGTTGTACGAGGCGGTGTATCTGCGAGTCTCGCTGATCAATGGATGCCATTACTGTTCGCAGCACCACATCCAGGGCGCCCAACGCGTTGGAATCACGCCAGAACAAATGAAAGCTCTGCAAGAGGGGAACGATTCGGGATTGGGCGCGGCTGAGCAGGTGGCTCTTGGCTATGCCGAAAAGCTTACGCGCACTCCCGATGCCGCCGGCGACGCCGACTTTGCCGATCTCAAGAAACACTTTTCCGACGAGCAGATCGTCGACCTGCACATGTTGATTGGATTGGCGAACCTGACCAACCGGGTGACCGGGCCACTGGCGCTCGAAGTAGAATTCCCGGAGGTAAAGATCTAGCCGGTGGGGTGGGGCCGACGCCCCGTCGGTTTGCAACCCGGTGCCCGAACTCGAACAGGGCAGAGCGCCGTCACCGCCCAATCAGAGAATCACCCTTTCGTCGCCTACCCGCCGCGTAATCCGCTCGCGGTCCAGATATTCGAGCAGCGGAATCGCATACTTCCGGCTGACTCCGGTCATATCTTTGAAGCGGGCAACGTCCATTCGCGGGGCACTATTTTTGAGAGCGGCGATCTTGTGGCGAAGATCTAGGAGCGCACTCTGGTGAAACACCAGCTCCTCCGAGATCTTGATCAGAACTCTGTCGCGTAAAAGAAGAGTGACAATCTTCTGGGCGCGGATTTTATCGACCTTGAGACCTGCCAACACTTCTTTCAGCGACGGAACCTTCAATCCCGCTGAAGCGAACGCCTGCTCGATGATCTTTTTGGACTCGGCTTCTTCGTCCTTCATGACCACGCCGCGTCCGGCCAGGTGGGCGACCTCGCCGGCAATTTCGAGTTTCTTTTCTTCTGCCAATTGTCCGAGCAGGCTGTAGAACACCTCGGGACCGACGTTGACGCGATCGCGCAGCTCTTCTTTGCTCATCCCCGCGACCAGAGGATTCTCATCATGGAATTTCTGGAGCGCCTGAACTACATCGGTCTTTGCTTTTGCGAACGCCCCCGCCCCAACCAGCACGGGATTGCACCAAACCAGCCCCGCCTTCGCGGCCAGTCTCGCCGCTTCTTCCCGCCGAATATTCATTTCTCCGGGGATTTCCTCCAGGCGCAGTCCGATGGTGCCTCGTCGCGCCACGCGCGCTGCCAGCACTTGCTCCGGAGAGCCATCGCACATGACCTTGAGAAATGCGGTTGCATCTTCCACGGGTTGCTTGCGGCGAGCGGGAGATCCATCGAGCACCACACCCCCGCCGATGGTCACGACCGGCGAAAACTGCCGCACGATGAACCGATCGCCGGGCAAAACCAGCATGGATTCCGCGAATCTGAGCTGCGCGTATGCTTGGTCGCCGGGTTTCAGTTGTTTCACTCCGTAGAGCCGAGCTTCCGCGATGTTTTCTGTGGTGTAGGCATGGAAGTGAACCCGCGCAGCGTCCTTGAGCGGCTTCGCCGAGGGAAGAATGGAAAGGAGCACATCGGCGCGCGAGGTGAGACGAAAGGTGTCCGCCGCCGCAAGCGTCATCCCGCGTGCCAGGTCTTCGCTCGAGAGTCCTGCAAGATTGAGGTTCAGCGCAGTGCGCTCGCCGGCGGCGGCAGCCTCCGACGGCGAGCCGTGAACCTGTATGCCTCGCACGCGAACCCGCTTACCGGCGGGAAAAACTTCGAGCTCCGCTTCCTTGCCGATTGTCCCGGCGACCAGAGTGCCGGTCACGACCGTGCCGAAGCCCTTCACGGTGAACACGCGGTCGATGGGAAGGCGAGCGAGCGCGGCCGAGTCTTTTGGCACAACTTCAGACGCCACTTGAGCGAGCGCGGATTTCAGCTGGTCCAAACCTGCGCCCGTCAACGAACTGACAGCGACCACCGGCGATCTGGAGGGATCGAGAAACGAGCCACGTACGAAATCTTCCACTTCCAGGCGCGCCACTTCGAGCGTCTCGGAATCGACGGCGTCGGATTTTGTGAGCACGGTGACGCCGCGCCTGATTGCAAGCAGGCGACAGATATCGAAGTGCTCGCGAGTCTGCGGCTTGATTCCTTCATCGGCGGCGATCACCAGCAGCACCAGGTCGATGCCGCCCACGCCGGCCAGCATGTTGCGCACAAAGCGCTCGTGGCCGGGTACGTCGATGAATCCCAGCCGAATCGGGCTGCCGTCGGGGGCAGGAAGCTCGAGGTGGGCAAACCCGATGTCAATCGTAATGCCGCGCCGCTTTTCTTCTTCGAGGCGGTCGGCATCAATGCCGGTCAGGGCCTTCACCAGCGCTGTCTTGCCGTGATCAATATGTCCGGCCGTGCCGATGATGACGGACTTCATCTGCGACCAGTATAGACGGGCCTGTGCGGGGGCGGATCCTGTTGCCCGCCGCCTTTGATCGCCTTGAGCGCCTAGGATCTTGGGGTTGATGTTGATGGCGGTATTGATCCCGATTGTTCAAACCCGAGAACCAGCGGCAGCCGAGAACGGTGTCCGCTCCACCCAACGAATCCCGATGCGAAAACTCGGTGGAGATGCGACAATAAAGATTCCCACTCATGACCACCTCTGCGGTCAATCTCATTGCCGTCACACCGGAGATGATCCGGGAACACGGCCTTACTCCGGAGGAATTCGAAAAAATCAAACAACTGCTCGGTGGACGCGAGCCCACCCGGACCGAACTCGGCATTTTCAGCGTGATGTGGAGCGAGCATTGCTCCTATAAGTCGTCGCGTATCCACCTCAAGCGTCTGCCTACGCGCAGCAAGCTGGTCGTGCAGGGGCCGGGCGAGAATGCAGGCATCGTTGACATCGGCGATGGCTGGGCCTGCGCGTTCAAGATCGAGTCGCACAACCACCCCTCGTTTATCGAACCATTTCAGGGAGCGGCTACTGGCGTGGGCGGAATTTTGCGCGATATTTTCACCATGGGCGCGCGACCGGTTGCGGTGATGGACTCGCTGCGCTTCGGACCGATCAGCGCGGAGAAAGCCCAGGCCGAGATTCATAAGAACCATTCGCTCATGGAGGGCGTCGTCTCGGGCGTTGCTTCTTACGGCAACTGCTTCGGCGTTCCCAACCTCGGCGGCGAGGTGAAGTTCGAGCCCTGCTACTCGGGCAATCCGCTGGTAAACGCGTTCGCTCTCGGCCTGGTCCGGCGCGACGAAATTTTTTACGGACGCGCGTCGGGCGTTGGCAATCCCGTAATTTATGTGGGCTCGAAGACCGGACGCGACGGCATCCACGGCGCCACCATGGCGAGCGAAGAGTTCAGCGAAGGTTCGGAAGCGAAGCGGCCCAATGTGCAAGTCGGAGATCCGTTCCTCGAAAAACTGCTGCTCGAAGCCTGTCTCGAAGCGATGCAAACCGGGGCGATCGTCGGAATCCAAGACATGGGCGCGGCCGGGCTGACCTGCTCGACCTGCGAGATGGGCGCACGGGGCGCGACCGGAGTCGAAATCGAACTGGACCGCGTCCCGCAGCGCGAAACCGGCATGACGCCTTACGAGATCATGCTCAGCGAGTCGCAGGAGCGCATGCTGCTGGTCGCGCAAAAGGGCCGCGAAGACGAAGTATTCCGCATCTTCCGGAAGTGGGGACTGGATGCAGTCGAAATCGGCCAGGTCACCTCCGATGCGAAGATGCGGGTGCTCGAACACGGCGAAGTGGTCGCCGAGATTCCGAACGCCGCGCTTACCGAGGATGCGCCGGTGTACCAACGTCCGCTGGCGCGCTGGGAGCCCTCGGTCGATCGGGAAATGCCGAAACATATCCACTTTGCTGAGAGTGCGGACCTCACCGCCCAACTCAAGCGGCTTCTCGCAAGTCCAAACATCTGCTCGAAGCGCTGGGTGTGGCAGCAGTACGACCACATGGTGCAGACCAACACGGTCGGAGCGCCCGGAGCGGGCGATGCCGGCGTCATTCGCATCAAGGGCTCCAATCGCGGACTCGCCATGGCGCTCGACGGCAACAGCCGCTGGTGCTATCTCGATCCGCGTCTCGGGGCCATGCACGCCGTTGCCGAAGCTGCCCGCAAAGTGGCTTGTGCCGGAGCGACTCCGATCGGTGCGACCAATTGCCTCAACTTCGGCAATCCCGAGAAGCCGCACATCATGTGGCAGTTTTCGCAGGTGATTGACGGCATCACCAAAGCTTGCGAGGAACTGGATACGCCCATCACCGGTGGCAATGTCAGCTTCTACAACGAGACTCTGGGCGAGGGAATTTACCCGACTCCGGTGGTCGGTGTGGTGGGAATTCTCGAGGACGTGCACAAAACGGCGAAGATGCATTTCGCGCAGGCCGGGCGAGAGTCGGCGAGAACGATTGTTTTGCTGCGGGCGAATGCAGCCGGAGACGCGGTCGATGCCGAGGTGGAGTTTGGGTCGTCCGAGTACGCGAAAGAAATTCTCGGAGCGGTATGGGGCTATCCGCCGGGACTCGACATCGAGAAAGAGGCTACCCTGCAACGCGCTCTGATGGCGATCATCCAAGCGGGGCTCATCGAATCCGCACACGATTGCGCCGATGGTGGCTTGGCCGTGGCGCTGGTGGAGTCGGCGCTGCCGGCCGGGGTCGGTCTGAGCGTCCGATTACCCAGGGCGCGAGTGGCGCTCGAGTTTCTGCTGTTCGGAGAAGATGCCACCCGCATCGTACTAAGCTGCGTCCCGGTTCATCTGCCGCGAATCCAACAAGTAGCCGAAGAGTACGGCGTGTCTGCGGATGTGTTGGGCGAAACGGGTTCGGACAGGGTTGAGATCACGGTGGACGGTCAACGGGTGATTTCCGACAGCGTTACCGAATTGCGGGAGGCCTATGAAGGTGCGCTGGAACGGGCGCTGCGGACCGAGCCAGGCGTTACCGCCGCGGTCTGAGCGTACCGGGCTGGACAGGCGAGACGCCCGCCGCCGCAGGAGAGGAGCGAATGCTGACGTCCGACAAATTTCGTGAGGAGTGCGGTGTGGTGGCGATCCACGCCCATCCCGAGGCGGAAAAGCTCGCCTATCTCGGACTGCATGCCCTGCAACATCGCGGACAGGAATCGGCGGGCATCGTCACTTCCGACGGCGAGCGCTTGCGTCAGCATAAGTCGATGGGACTGGTCGCCGATATCTTCAGCCACGAAGTGCTGGCTTCTCTACGTGGCGTCCTGGCCATCGGCCACACCCGATATTCAACCGCTGGCGATTCGGCTCTGTTGAATGCGCAGCCGATCATGGTGCAGTCGAACAAGGGCACGATCTCGATCGCGCATAATGGCAACCTGGTGAACGCGCTGGCGATTCGCGCCAAGCTGGAGGGCCAGGGCTCGATTTTCCAAACCAACAGCGATACCGAGGTGCTGGTTCACCTGATCGCGCTCTCGCGCGAGCACACGCTGCCCGATGCCATCGCCGACGCGTTGCGGCGCGTCGAAGGCGCTTTTTCGCTGGTCATGCTAAGTCGCGACCGCGTTTTCGCTGCCCGCGATCCGCGCGGGTTCCGGCCCCTGGCGATGGGCAGGATTCCGGCGCTTACCAGCGAAAAGAAAGACACGATCGTCTTCGCGTCGGAAACCTGCGCTTTTGATTTGCTCGGCGCCACTTACGAACGCGACGTCAAACCGGGCGAACTGGTCATCGTGGGCCCGGAAGGCATCAGCTCGCGCTTTTACTCGCCGTCCCCGGCGCAATCGAGCTGTATTTTTGAACACGTTTATTTTTCCCGTCCCGACAGCCTCGTATTCGGACGCTCGGTCGATCAAAGCCGTGACGCCATGGGACGCCAGCTCGCGCGCGAAGCTCCGGTCGAGGCCGACATCGTTGTTCCCGTGCCCGATTCCGGCAATACTGCGGCCATCGGATACGCCGCCGAGAGCGGTATTCCCTTTCGCCTCGCCCTCATCCGCAACCACTACGTGGGCCGGACTTTCATCGAACCACAGCAGTCGGTCCGCGACTTTGGCGTAAAGCTCAAGCTGAACGCGGTTCGCAGCTTGCTCGAAGGCAAACGCGTGATTCTGGTGGATGACTCGATTGTGCGCGGCACCACCAGCAAGAAGATCGTCCGCATGATTCGTAACGCGGGCGCGAAGGAAGTCCACATGCGGATTTCCTGTCCTCCGACCATCTCGCCATGCTTCTACGGCGTGGATACGCCCTCCAAGAAAGAGCTCATCGGCGCAAATAAAACGATCGAGGAGATTCGCGAATACATCGTCGCCGACTCGCTCGCCTACCTCTCGCTCGAGGGTCTCAAGACGGCTTGCGGGGACGGGGAAAAAACCACTTACTGCTCAGCCTGTTACACGGGAAAGTATCCTACCAAGGTGGACGTCGAAGAGATACAGCCGGTAGGCGTCGCGCGCTAGCACCTCTTCGATCCCTAAGATCCCTAACCTCGGAACCCAGCCAAAACCTCGGAACCCAGCCAAAATAGAATCGCCTGATGCCAGGCGAGAAGACACAGTTGACGGTTCCGCTTCAGCGCAAGGCGACGTCGGCGCCGCAGGTCGACTGCTGGTTTTGCACAAACTTTGTGCTTTCTTGGCTTTCTGGTGCTTTCTTGGGAAGCGCTCTCAGTTTGTGTGGAACGAGCCCGTGCTCGGTGATATCCTTTCCGGGCAGTCGGCATGTCCCCTTTCGCGTGCCTTTCCATGACCAAAGCCTTTTCGATTTTCGGGTCAGATTCGAAGCCACAGCTCGGTCCCTTCGAGCAGCAAGTGCTGCAAGATGTTTGGTCTCATGGCAGCGCGACGGTTCGCGAACTGCTGGCCGACGGCAAGATCCATCAGGCCTATACCACCGTGATGACTACCATGGACCGACTCTACAAAAAAGGCCTGCTCGACCGCGTCGCGGAAGGCAGGGCGTTCCGTTATACGCCGCGCCACACGCCCGAAGAACTGCAACGAAACACGGCTCTCGAGAGCATCCGGCAATTGCTGGGATCGGGCGATGCTTCTTCGCTGCCTCTCTCGTATCTGGTCGAAGCGCTCGGTAGCCATGACGCGCAGCTGCTCGATGAGTTGCAGCTCCTGGTCGAACGCAAACGTCGCGAGCTCCAGGGTCGGGAAACCCAGAGTCATGCAAACAAGGGCCGTGACAGCAGGGCCCGGGAACGACGCTGATGTTTGCGCTGCGCGGAATCGCGGTCTCACTCACTTTCTTCGTTCTCGTTTACTGCCTGCTGTCGGCGCTGGTAGCAGTCGCGTGGCGCTCGTTGAAGTGGTTGCACGCGAGCGAACCGAGCCTGGCGGGTTTGCTCTTCGCCTTGCGGGTTCTCCCCATGGCGGCTTCGGTTGTCGTTACCTTCGCTTTTGTCGTGCCTTCGTTTCAGTTGCTGGAACCGCGTTCGGTCACCATTGACGAGGGCATTGGCGCGGTGCCGTTTGCGCTCGGCCTTTGCGCTCTGTTTCTGATCGCCTGCGGTTGCTTCCGCGTGATCACCGCCCAGATTAAGACGTCGCGCGTGGTGGCGGGCTGGCTGGAAGGCGCGAATCCTCTGACGGAGGATGCCGCCATCCCGAGCCAGGTCGAGACCCGGCCTCAGACAGTCGCCTTCGGCTCCAGACGCGAAACTCCGCCCCTCACGCTGGTCGGCCTGCGCCGGCCGCGAGTGCTGATTTCAGAATCCGCAGTTGCGCTGCTGAGTCATGACGAATTGCACATCGCGCTCAAGCATGAACTCGCGCACGTTCGGTCTCGTGACAATCTGAAGAAACTCGTTTTCCGTTTTTGTCCATTCCCGGGTGTCTCCAAGCTCGAAAGCGCGTGGTCCGAGGCCGCGGAGTTGGCCGCCGATGATGCGGCGGTCTCGAACCTGGACGACGCGGTTGACCTGGCCGCGGCTCTTGTCAAGCTGTCCCGCCTGGTTGCGGTCGAAGTTGCTCCGGTTTGCACCGTCGGCATCGTGACCGGATCGATCAGCGCCCGCGTGGCGCGCCTGCTGGCCTGGGACGAAGCGCGCAAAGCTCAAACGATGCGAATTCGAACGTGGCATGCCATTCCACCGATGCTCGTGACTCTGTTGTGCGTCTTCGCCACCTATGGCCCGGCTTTGACGCTGACTCACGAAATTACGGAGTGGCTCGTCCGGTAGTCGGATCCGCCCGCAGAGTATTGTTTTCGCCACCCGCCTCGCGAGACTATCGCTGGTAGTAGTCAATCCGTCCCGTTAGTCTCGATTAAGCCAGTCTGCTTCGCCGCGCAGGCCGTCTTCCGTCGCAATTTGGTTCAGCGGCAATCCCTTCCCTCGCCGGATGGTTTTTCAATGGGAGTCTGGTTGTCGTTCTCTGAGATTGAGAAATCGGATCGGCCGAGCGCGGTTGCGATCCTCCTGGTTTTCCTTTTTGCTTTTTCCCCGGCGTTCGTGCATGCGCAGAATGCAAACGGCACGCTGCGGGGAGAGGTTCAGGACACAAGCGGGGCGCGCGTGGCGGGTGCTCGGATCGTCGTGCAGTCGAGCGGATCTTCCATTACTCGCGAGGTTTCAGCCAACGAGCGCGGAGAATTCCGTATCGAGGGCCTGCGGCCCGGCGCCTATCATGTAACCGTAACCGCCAAAGGATTTGCCGAGGCTACCGCCGAAGTGGATGTCGCCGTCAGCGTGGTGCGCGATATCGCCGTCGCTCTGAAGCCCCAAAACGCGCGCGAGACGGTCAAAGTGGAGGGAAATGCGTCCTCGATCACGACGCAGTCCATTGACACGGCCAGCGCCGTCCATGGTGGTGTGGTCGGCAGCCAGGACCTCGAAACTCTTCCGCTCCCGGCACGCAGTTTTGCCAACATCGCCTATCTGGTGCCCGGAACCGAGCCGGTCGAACCTTCCGATCCTACCAAGGCGCGCATCACCGCCGTCTCCACCGGCGGAAGCTCCGGATTGAACAACGAACTGTCGGTCGATGGCGCCGACAACTCCGACGACTGGATCGGCGGCTTCCTGCAAAACTTCTCGCCCGATGGCATCCAGGAATTTGCCGTACGCACTTCGAATGAAGACGCTGACACTGGCTGGACGACGGCCGGCTCGGTCGTGATCACCACCAAGCACGGCACCAACGACTGGCATGGCGACGGGGCCTTCTACGAGCGCGCGGCAGCGCTCAACGCCCGCTTTCCGATTGAGAATCCGGCGCCCGATCCGAAACAGCCATTCTCCCGCCAGAACTACGTCGGCACGCTGGGCGGTGCGATCGCAAAAAACAAGGTATGGTTCTTTACCTCGTTCGAAAACGTGCATGAAAATGCCAGCATTGCCTACAGCCCGGCCAGCACGACGCAATTCGATGCGCTGGCGCAGCTGGCGGCGGATGGCCTGATTGCCGGTGCCCCTTCGATTGCCGTTCCCGGGACCGTTCCCATTCCCTTCCGCGATTACATCGGATCGGTGCGTTTTGATTGGGCCGAATCTCCCAAGTCGCAATGGTTCATGCGCGTCTCCCAAGATAGTTACCTGACCCACAACGCGCTGGTAGAACAAGGTACGCTCCCCTCCACCGGATTAACCACCCACAACAACTACTGGAACTCTGTAATCAGCAATGCCTATACTTTCAGTCCGACCTGGCTCGGCAATTTGGTTCTCGGTGCCAGCCTGTTGCACCTTACCCAAACGCGTAACTCCGATCTGGGGTTCGCGCTGGCGTTTCCTTTCAGCTCTACCGCGCTGACGATTTCCGGTTTCGAAACCTTTGGGGACAACCAGTTCGCGACTCCCATCACTCTTTTTCCCGATCTGCGCAATCAGGACAAATACCAGGTCCGCTACGATTTGAGCCACATCGCGGGAAGCCATGCGCTCAAGTTTGGAGTGGACTTCATCCACGAACCCGTGCTCGGCGGCGCGTTTGCGTCGACGGCAGAAACTCTTGCCCAGTACGTCAATAACCCGGTCTATTATGTCGAGAACCCGGGCGTGTTCGGAAGCTTTGCCCCCCAATGTCTCGGTACAGCGGCTTCGGACGGCTCAACCTGCACGTACACTCCCGCGGGCGACGGCACCTTCTCGCAAAACGTGCAGCGGCTCGCCTTCTACGGCGAGGACTCGTGGCGCGTTTCACACCATCTCACAGTCAACTACGGCCTGCGCTATCAGAACACCTGGGGACTCATGATCGGCTCGGGACGAAGCGAGGCCGACAACGCCGCGTTTCAGACCCTGCAGGCGTTGAATATTCCGATTGTCCCGAGCGTGCCGCACGATTACCACAAGCAGATTGCGCCGCGTCTCGGGATCGCCTACTCACCCGGAAGCAGAGAGAAAACCGTGATTCACGCCGGCTTCGGCCTCTACTATGACGATCTCGCGCAGAACGGTTGGGCGACCGCCTTTCAGGGCGTCAACGCCACGAATGCCATCACCGGAACCTGCACATTCACTGGATCGTCCTCAAGCACTTACGCCCTCAATGGGCCCGGCTGCCTGCTCGGCGGCGCAGGCGCGACCGGAAACCTGATCGGCTCCAATTACAAGACTCCTTACGCGATCCACATCACCGGCGGAGTGCAGCACGCGTTCAATGAACACTGGCTGGCGAGCGCCGACTACGTCCACGAGCAGGGCAATCACGGATACCGCGCATTCCCCTATAGCAGCACCCCGGCCTATCCCGGGAGCCCGGCTACGATCACGTCCCCGCTCATTCCGGCTTCTGACACCACGGATCAGATGGCTTTCGTACCCAATGTCAATGTGTTCGAGTCTGACAACCGCTCCAGCTACAACGCGTTGATGTTGCACATGCAGGGCAATATGCGGCGCTTCAGTCTGGTCGCGAACTACCAACTCTCCAAGGCTCAGACGTGGGGTTGCCTGCTCGGCGAATTATTCGACTACGTGGATGGCGTCTGCCAGGTACCGTATAGTTATCCGAATGCCGGAGCCCTGAATGCTTTCGGACCCGGCGACTACGGTCCCTCGGGCGAAGACGTTCGCCATCGCTTCGTGCTGGCCGGTACGGTGCACATCCCCGGTGGTTTTGAATTGAGCACGATCAACCAGGTCGAGAGCGCACGTCCGATCACCATCACGAACGCGGACAACACCGGGCGCATTTGGGTTTCGCTCAACAACGGGCCGGCGGCCTATACCGGCCTCGATATATTCCGCGGTACGCCTTACATTCAGTCCGATCTGCGCGTCACGCGTCCGTTCAAGATCGGCGAGCGCTGGCAGATTAACCCGTTCGCCGAGTTCTTCAACATCTTTAACCGCAACAATCCCGGCGCGAACTATGCGGTGAACGTCGTCCAGCTCCCCGTTCCCATGAATCAGATGCAGCCAAATGCAAACGGTCAGACCATCGTCAGCAGTTATTGTCCGGGTGCAACCCCCGCTACCTGCACTGCAGCGGCCGCCGTGCCCATCCCCAGCCTGAAGCAGCTCGAGGTCCCTGAGGGCGCTTTGGGGGACTTCTTCGGGCCCGGCACCACGGTTGGAATCCCGTTCGCGGCGCAGTTAGGCGTGCGGGTCACGTTCTAGGAAGACCAGGCGGTTGCCTCGTGCCACTCGCAGCCTAGACAAGCGGCAAGCCGCGTCCCTACAGCAGATCCGACCAACTCGACCGGCTTAACCGCTCGCTGATTTTCTGGCAAGCGCCACGCGCGCGATCCCCTGCAGATCGTTCCGGATTGCCACTCGATTCCAACTCGAGAGCAGATCATGCACTTGATCGGCAATGGTTCCGCTGATCTCGAACACCAGCCATCCGCCGGGCCGCAAAACTTCGCGAGCCTGCGGAATGAGGCGCTCGATCACTTCCAAACCCGTCGGGCCCGCAAACACCGCGCTGCGCGGCTCGAATTTGCGGACCTCGAGCTCGACCGAATCCGCCTCTGAGTCGCCGACGTAGGGAGGATTTGAAACCACGAAGTCAAATGAGGCCGGGGCGAATCCGTCGAGCAAATCGGTCCGGTGAAACTCGATGCGCGAACCCAGTTCGTGCCGGAGGGCGTTGATCCGAGCGAGTTTGAGAGCCTCGGAAGAAATGTCGGTCGCGTGAACTTCCGCCGCCGGGAGGTCCTTGGCGAGAGCAAGCGCAATCGCGCCCGAGCCGGTTCCCACGTCGACGATACGCAGGTCGTGCGGCGCGTACACTCCTATCCCAGGTCTTTGATCCTGTTCTTGACCTTGCTTCGATACAACCGCCGAAGCCAGTTCGAGCACCGTCTCCACCAAATGTTCTGTCTCCGGACGAGGAATCAGCACGGCCGGCGACACGATCAGATCCGTTCCCCAGAACTCCTGGTGGCCGGTGATGTACTGGGCGGGAACGCCGGTTGTCCGGCGCGCGAGAACTTCGTCATACCGGCAGGTTTCCTCCGGAGTGAGCTCTCGCTCCGGATGCGCGTAGAGATACGACCGTTCGCAGTCGAGCGTAAACATGATGAGGAGTTCCGCATTCATGCGCGGGGAGGGCACCTGCGCGTTCGTAAGCCGCTCGATTGCCGCATTGAGAGTCTGGCGAAGTTGCACGTTCTATTTCACCACGGAGACGCTCGAGAAAAACCAAAGGAGAAGAAAAGCCAGAAACCGCAGAAGCTCTCGATCGCGGATCGAGCGGTGCCATGGGCGCAGACCGCAACCGAGCTGCGCTCGATCGTGGTCTGCCGGGACGGCGGTGCCTACCGAACCCGGGACGGGCGGGGCCGCGCGGTCCCCACACGAACCTGGTCTTACACCACGCTCCCTGCCTCCTGCTTCAGTTTCTCCGCCTGATAGTGCGTAATAAGCGCGTCGATCACCGGTTGCAGCTTGCCATCCATCACCTGCTCCAGTTGGTGAATGGTGAAGCCGATGCGATGGTCGGTGAGCCGGTTCTGCGGAAAGTTGTAGGTCCGGATTTTCTCCGAGCGGTCGCCCGAGCCTACCATCTGCTTGCGTTCCTTGGCCAGCGCGTCCTGCTGCTTCTGCATCTCGACTTCGTAGAGCCGCGCGCGCAGCACGCGCATGCCTTTTTCGCGGTTCTTGATCTGCGATTTTTCGTCCTGACAGCTCACCACCGTACCCGTCGGAATGTGCGTGATCCGCACCGCGGAATAGGTCGTATTGACCGACTGCCCGCCCGGTCCCGAAGAACAGAATGTATCGATGCGCAGATCCTTGGCTTCGATCTTGACGTCGACCTCTTCGGCTTCCGGCAGCACCGCGACCGTGATTGCCGAGGTATGCACTCGTCCTTGCTGCTCGGTCGCCGGCACGCGCTGCACGCGATGCACGCCGCTTTCATATTTCAGGCGCGAATAGACGCGGTCGCCCTCGATCAGTGCGATCACTTCCTTCAGCCCGCCCACGCCCGATTCTGAGGTGGAGAGCACTTCCACTTTCCACTTGAGGGTCTCGGCATAGCGGTTGTACATGCGGAAGACTTCCGCCACGAACAAAGTGGCCTCGTCGCCGCCGGTCCCGGCGCGAATTTCGAGGACCACGTTTTTCTCGTCGTTCGGATCCTTCGGCAACAACAGAACCTTGAGCTCCTCCTCAACGGTCGCGATGCGCGCGTCGAGCTTCGCCAGTTCCTCCTCCGCGTAGGCTCGCATCTCGGGATCTTTTTCGTCGGCCAGCACGGCCTTGCTCTCGGCGATCCCGCGCTTCAGATCCTTATACTCGCGATACCTCTCGACGATTTCCTTGATCTCGCTGTGCGCCCTGGCAGTCTTCTGGTATTTTGCCGAATCGTTGGTGATTTCGGGCGACAACAACGCCTGCGTCAGTTCCTCGTAGCGCACTTCGATTTGGTCCAAGCGTTCAAACATGATGTTTGATCCATAGAGACGGGGCTTGCCCGGTCTCACTGTTGTGGGCAGAGATGCGGCAAGCCGCGCCTCTACCTTGATTTTAGGTGGAATGAGAAAGAAAACAAGAGCTCGCGGTGGGCACCGCTAGGCGATTACCAGCTCGCCGCCGCGCTGCTTTTCGAGCTTCATCGCTTCATCCAGCGCGAGGATTGCGCACTCGACTTCCCGGTCGTCCGGAGGCTGGGTGGTGATCCGCTGCAGCCACAGGCCGGGCGCCGTCATCAGCGCAAACAGCGAGCCGCGATGTTTGGCGGCAGAGCGAATAATCTCGTAGGAAACGCCCGCAATCAGCGGTAGAAGCGCAATTCGTATGCCGAATCGCGCCCAGAACGTATGGACGGGAATCGCCATGTAAACGAACATCGAGATGATCATCACGGTCATCAGGAAGCTGGTTCCGCAGCGCGGATGATAGGTTGAATACTTCTGCACCGCCGAAGTTTCGAGCGGATCGCCATTCTCAAACGCAAACACCGTCTTGTGCTCGGCCCCGTGGTACTCGTACACGCGCCGAATGTCTTTCCACAACGAAATGCCCCACACAAACAGCAGGAACATCGTGATGCGGATCAACCCGTCCACCAGATTGAACACGAACTGCTGCCCGAAAACCGGATTCACTCGCTTCAGTTCCGTCGTAGCCAGCAGCGGCAGGTATTTGTACATGAAGATGAAAAAGGCGATCGAGAACGCCATATTCAGTCCCGCCATCCAGCCGGTAATTTCAAACTTCTTGCCCGGATCTTTATCAGCAGAATCTTTGTCGTCCGGATCTGATAGCTCCTCGAGCGCCGCGTTGGCGGAGAACTTGAGCGCGCGGAATCCGAGCGTCATCGCATGCCCCAGCGTCATTACCCCACGTACCACCGGCCAGCCCATCCACTTATGCTGCTCGGAAGGCCGTTCCAGTGGTTCACTGTGCGTCACAATCTCGCCCGAAGGCTTGCGCACGGCGATGCCCCAAGCATGGGGCGAGCGCATCATCACGCCCTCGAGCACTGCCTGACCGCCGACGAGGGTCTCCTCGCCGCTCTCAAGAGCGGGCAGCAGCTGCACTGCCGCCAAAAAACGCAAGATTTGCCGCCATCGTCGCATAGCCATTGGATGTTGCATCGCGGAGGGAGGACTCCAGGCTTTAGAGTATCACAGATGGCGAAGAGTTCGTGCCACGTCTTGGCGCGGAGGAGAACCGTATCTCCCTCTCTGCCAACCAGTTAATATCGTGCAGGTTCCCGTAATCGAGGCCTTCTGGAGACTGCAAAGCGGAGGATTGGGGGCATTGTCGGTGGGGGCGTAAATATCTTAGAAATTCTCAATCACCACCAGGTCTGACATATACGTCCTCTTGGTGAAGGCCAGGGATCGGCCATCCGGAGAGGCGATCGGCCCTCCGATCCAGGCTTGTCTCGGATCGACTTCGTACAAAATGGCCGGCCTGCCCGCAGAGTCAATCGAAACCAATGCCGACGACGAGTCGGATAGTGTGATTGCAAACAATCGTTTGCCGTCCGCAGCCCAATTGATGTTGGTCAAGTACTTCCATTTCCACTGCAGGATGGGCAACGCCATGATTCTGTGGTCTGGCAGACTGAGAATCCTGACTTCGCTACTTTCTCTGCCCGTTTCAACCATCGCAATCTTGCTGCCATCGCGGGACAAACTCCACTGGGGCAAACCCGCCGCCTGATAAGTAACCCGGGCGATCTCTCCTCCCTTTCCTTGCGCCGGGTCAAGACTGGAGAAAACAAGTTGATTGTCCTCCTTCAATTCCGCCACAACGCACGGGGCAGAACCTAGGGCGGCACAGTCGTAGGTGTAGCGCCCATTCATCAGAACCGACCGTGGTCCACCCTCGAGCGGTGTGCTCATCAACCGCCAGTCTCTAGCACCGGTTCCGGCCTCCGCAGCCGGAAACGCGTTATATAAAAGTCTTCCGGTACCAGTCGAAACCGGGTCGAGGTAATTCTCTGGTCCCGCAATCAAGATTTCTGGCGCGTCTTTACTTATATCCTGCTTACAAATCGTCCATCTGCCGTTGCGCTTCGAGAAAAGGAGAATGCTCTTGCTGTCTGTCGCCCATGACTTAGCGGTGTTTCGCCAGCTGTCCGCCATCAGTCGTTTGGCATCGAAGCCCCGCGTTTCCGGCGCGAGCGCGCCGACCCAAACCGCATCCTCGGCGTGGCTCTTCAACACAATCATTCGTTTCCCGTCGGCGGTCGATTGAAAGCCGGGGGCGGCAAGATCTTTCCAATCTGTCAGTTGTTCCTGCCCGCCAATTGGCGCCCCGCCCTGGGGGTCGACCATCATCGACCTGAGGCTGTACTCATCCGCCTTGGTCGCAGTCGAGTAGACAATCCGTCCGTCGGCTAACCACGAAATGCCCGCCGGTCCATCATTTCCCCACAGCATCGGTTCGGATAACACCGCTGCGCGATTCTGGCCTGTCAGGTCGCACGTTTCGATCACGCTCTCGTGTTTCGCAAACGTTCCTCGCAGGCGAATATAGGCGATACGTCGTCCGTTCGGTGACCAAAGCACGTTCCAGAGACTATCTTGCGCGCCGAACTCTAAGATCTTGTGCGGCTCCTCGCCCTCGGCTCCCATGAGCCATAGCTCGTGTTGACCCTCACCTTTGATAAAAGCGATGCCCAATCCATCGGGTGACACGGTCGCGTTACGCACCGCGCTGCCGCCCGTGTCGCCCACGGAGCCCTCCCACAATTTTTGCAAGCTTGAATCCCAGGTGGAGAACTTCCACAACCCTGGCTGGCCACGTATGTGTGTTACCAACAAATGAATTCCGTCCGGGAACCAATCCGTGGGTTCATAGGAAGAGTCCAACGGAAAAGGATGAACATCTCCACTATCCACTAAAAGAAGGTGTACGTTCTTCGATTTGTCCGTATAGGCAACGTACCTGCCGTCGCGCGAGATCGCTGCCGCCGTTACCGGGTTGTCCGGAAGATTTGCCGTCAGCTTCCTCTCGACCAGCGGCGATTTGGATTTACCACCGAGCGCTGCTCTGTTGAAAATTTCCTGAACCCAGCCCGTCCAACTTTTCTTCTGCGTGACCGCCATGACGACGACCAGAGCTGCCATGGCCAAAGCCAGCACCAACACCTTGAGCGTCGAGTGGCCATCACCTGTGGGGAGCATTTCCAGCTCGCGAACCAGATCCGACGAACGCTGAAATCGTTGTTCGGGCTTTTTCTCCAAGCAGCGCCGTACCACTCGCTGTATGGCGGGAGGTAATTTCGGAGTTGTCTTCGAAATCGCCGGCGGATCCTCATTGAGGATCGCGCTGATCATGTCGGCCGCGGTATCTCGCTCGAAGGCGCGTTTGCCGGTCAGCATTTCATACAGCACCACACCAAAGGCGAAGATGTCCGACCGTGCATCGGCGGGCTGTCCCCGCGCCTGTTCCGGGGACATATATCCGAGTGTGCCCATGACCACTCCTACTTCCGTTGAGGGCTCTGTCTTCAAGCTCGACTGGATCAGCTTGGCAAGGCCAAAATCTAAAATCTTCACCCGACCTTCGGTTGTGACGAACAGGTTTTCCGGCTTAAGGTCGCGATGTACGATGCCTCTCTCATGGGCCGCCGCAAGTCCCTTTCCGATCTGGATCGCGAAACCGACTGCCTGGCGCAGCGGCATGGCGCCGCGTCTTATCTGGTCGCGAAGCGTCTCGCCGGTCAGCAATTCCGAAACCAGGTACGGCACCCCTTGGTGTTCGCCCAACTGGAACACCGCCAAAATGTTGGGATGATTGAGCGCCGCGGCGGCGCGCGCTTCGTGTTCGAAGCGCCCCAGATGCTTTTGATCGAAGGAGCGGTAGGCCGGTAATACCTTGATCGCGACCTCGCGCGCGAGTCGCGGGTCTCGCGCCCTGTACACCTCGCCCATCCCGCCAGAACCGAGCAGAGACTGCACCTCATATTCGCCGAGCTTGGTTCCTGGTGCGAGCGCTAGGCGAAGGGTGGAAGACCGCAGAAAATTCGACAGCACGTCTTCGCCCGAGAAAAGCAGGGAGTCCACTTCCTGCCGCAACGACCGATCCGAGGAACAGGCGCGATCAAGGAACGAGGCGCGTTGATCGGCATCGAGCTCGAGTGCTCGGTAGAGCAGATCGCAGATTTGCTCGTGGCGTTCCGGCGTCATGTGGGTTTATGTCTCTTTCATTTCGCGTTCCAACCAGCGCCGGGCAGTTTCCCAATATCTCTTCACCGTTGCCGGGGAAAGATCCATTGCGCGTGCGGTTGCTTCGATGGAGAGACCGGCAAAAAACCTGAGAACCACAACGCGGCTCTGCTGCGGGTTGAGTTTAGCTAACTCATCGAGGGCATCGTCCAGAGCAAGTAGGTTAATGCCGCGGGTCTTGCTCGGAAGCGTATCATCGAGTGTCAGCCTGAAGCCACCATCTCGTTTGATGGCCTTGCGTCTGCGAGCGTACTGGACAAGAATCTGACGCATCAATTCCGCGCATATTGCAAGAAAATGATCCCGGCTCTTGAACTGCACACCATCTTGTTTCCCTAGCCGAAGATAAGCTTCGTGCACCAAGTCGCTGCTTTGCAGGGTGTGGTTCGGACGTTCCTGACGCAAATTGTGATGCGCGATCCGGCGCAATTCTTTGTAAAGGAGGGGGATCGCGGCGTTCAAGGCCTCGCGATCGCCGGCGTGCCAGTTCGCCAGCAGTTGGCTGACGGTTTTGGGTGGAAGTTCCGACAACCAAACCCCCCAACGCGGAGCCGCAAAATGCCAGGAAAGCTAAGTTAACCGCACCCAGCACTCATGTCAACAGAGTCTGACCGGGCAGGACATCGTGCTGAAGATCGCACCCAAAGCCTAAGCTCGTGCAACATTTCCCATCCATCTACCGGTCGCGCCAAAAAAAATCTCTTCCGCGTGAGCCAATTGTCCCGCCTTCTGCACTTCTAGTGAGTGAGAGCGAGTAGCTCTCAACCTTAGCGATGAGTTGTCGATTCCGGAGAGCGATCAGTCCGGAGTAGGACCTTGTCACAAGCCAAAACCAATTACCACCGGCACTACAGGTGCTGAAAAAGGAGAATTACCGTGATATTCAAGCTCAGCATTCTCGGCGCGCTGGCGCTCTGCATGTCAATCACCGCCAACGCTCAACTCAGTGGTCCGCAAGCTCTAGCATTCGATAGCGCGGGTAACCTGTGGGTCGCAAACCCCGGTGCGGGCAACGTGCTTGAACTGGATGCCAGCACCGGAGCCGTTCTTAACACCATCACGAACGGCGTGGATGGGCCCAGTGAACTGTTCTTTGTGGGCAGCGACTTGTATGTTGTAAACACCAACGGCTATACCATTACCGAGTATGACAATCTGACCCAATCCGGGGGGGCTTTGATCGGCACAACCAGTATCCCCTCCAGCATCAACCTATCGTTAGGAGCCGCAGTTGACGCTTACGGGGATGTTTACATTTCGGGCAATCAGTCGGGCAACATCGTCGTTCTCAACATCAACGGCGGCCAGATCGAGAACCTGACTCAGGACGAACAGGGTTTTCCCTTTTACCCCGGCGGACGGCTTGCGATCGAGGGCCAAAACATCTACGCTGCTTTCGGATCGGGTGATGGCGAGGACGCCGTGATCAGCTACAACGTTGGTGAATTTCTAACCGGCGATCCACAAGAGATCACGGTCTACAACGACAATGTAGATACAGGCCCGACCGGCATTGCCTTCGACAAGACGGGGAACGTTTACATTTCGGAATACTACAGCCAGTCATGGGTCAAGTACGCCCCGACCAATGGCAACGATCCCGTGTGCGCGGTCACGAGTCATGTTCATTACCCGGAGGGGATTGCCGTCGCCCGTAGCGGGAAAATCTACGTCTCGAATTCCTCGGCGAACAACATCACTTGGTACCGTCCAGATTGTGCCTATGGGGGAACGATCGATTGAGTTAGTTGGGGAGTTTCTCAAACAAGAGACGACCGTAGCGCCCCATCCCTGGTAATAAAACTAGGGATGGGGCCCTCAATCGCTCTCAGGCACAAGGCAATAGCCCGCAGGTGTTGAATTTCGATACTAACAACATCGCGGTGTGCGAAGGAACAGATCGGTCGCCTGGATCGCCGATCTGCGCGCTCAATTAGGGAGGCACTGGAACTGAGCGGAGCCTGTCGTGTAAGTCGAAGTTTTGACGTTAGTTTTGTCTTGTTGGTGATGCCTCAGGGCTGCCGCTGACCGGTTTTTGCTACTGCCGGTTTTTGCTGCTGCCTTGACAGTTCGACGGGTGCAAAGTAGTCTTTCGGCCATCTGTTTTCACCCGTTCGGAGCGATGTTATGGTGAATCGCATGGAAACACGATCGTTTGGGAGAATGCACGACTCGCGCCCGTCCCAACGATTGACTAACTAAGTCGATAAATTCAGAAACGATTTGGAGGATTATATGATCAAGTTCAAAGATCTCTATGTCACGTTGACACGTGACGATCTACAGCCCGACGACATAGTGGTGAGGGATCCTCAGGAACGTACGGCAAAGACCACGACGAATTGCGTTGGTGGTCAACTCGAGCACCTGAAGAACTACCTGGTCAGGGCGCTGGCGTTGGCCGTCCGCATCGAAGATGAAGTGGACGAAGGCCCGCAGACCGTGGCCGAAGTCGAAATGCTGGAAGAAAAGCTAAGAGGCGCACTGGACGAGCTTCGCGCCCGCAAGGCCGAACTGGAGAGTGAAGCCGCTTGATCGGCCCGCTTTTCGGTGGTTGGGTTTGAACTCGCCCGGCAGGGAGGCGGCTGTGCCGACGGAAATGATTGCTGGAGAACCGGCAGGACTTCTGGTGGCGCGCCTCTCTGACCTCACCTTCCGGGCGAATCCCGACTATGAGTTTGTGCTGCTCGACCAGTTACCTGCCCAAGAGCAGGAACTGCTGAGCGCACTGCGCGGCGACCGAGACTTCTTCGGATTGATTCGTCCCCGTTCCGCAAACGGGCTCACCATCAAAGCCGTGTGCCAGCAAACCGCTGAACTGTTCAAGCTCCTGCAGCAGCCCGGGCGGCTGCCCAGTTCGATGGTAGGCGATCGGGATTCAGAGATCACCGTCAGCCGCCTGGTTTGCGATGGAATCCTGCAAATCGCACAAAGCTCGGGGTGGAGTTGCGGCGCCTCTGCTTGCCGACCCGACAAGTTTGATGCAGCTGAACAGAGTGGGCAAACCCTCGCGGGCTTGTCGTTGCAGGCCATTCAGCACGCTGCATCTTTGGAGATCACGGACAGCGCAGACTTGTCATCCCGGCTCTATCGCTACAACACTCTCCCCTTCACTGCCCAGTGGTTGCGGCGGATCCCCGACGGGTCGGCGCTCGAGCAGTATTTGCAAATTCAAGTCGGGGGTAGCTGTCGACAAGAGATCGACCAGGATTGGAGGCGAGTTTCGCTTGCGACCGAACAGGACGCCTGGCTCGCTTGGGATTCGTGCGCGATTCCGGCGCAGCGGACCGACGCAGTCGGATACAAGCTCTATCTAAGTCCACTTCCCGCGCATTTGAGGGAGGTGTTTCGCGCCTCAATCCCAGCCTTCACCGCAGCCGGAGCACATCATTTCAAAATCGGCAGCAATGTCCGCGGACTCCTGCGTCCGGACAAAATGGTCGCCTATTTTCGCGATCGGCCTGCCTTGGAGGAAGCCGCCAGCCGCATCGCAAAAGAGCTCTCCGGCTGCCCCGCTCAAGGCGTACCTTTCACGGCAGAACTCGATTCCGGTCCGCTGATTTCGTGGGCGTCGGATCCTCCGTCGGAAGCAAATGTCCCAGTCTGGCTGCGAAGGCAGAGCTGGCGCCAGTGGATCTGCGATCGGCTCGGCTCGGCCTTGGCGGTTGCCAAACATGATCGATCCGCTGCGCTGCCTCCCTGGCGCTTTGCGCTCGAGCGTCTGCGTTTGGAAGGCGTCGACGTAAGAACCTGGGCACCGGGTTCGACGTCCTGGCACTCGAAACCCGCCGCTGCGGTCGTATCGCGCTGAGTTCCTATGGCCGATGTCCCACCTATGACCGGTCCGCTCGTACTCCCGGAAGACATCGAGATTGTTCCTCTCGCCGATTTTCCTGCCGGCCTCCGAGCCAAAGTCGGAGGCGACCATCACGATTACGCCGTCACCAGACCGCGTTCCCGAGCCCCGTCTAAGGTTGTCGATGCACAGGCCGCGGAATTGCTGCGCGAATTTCAGAAGCCAACAACGTTGGTCGAAGCCATGCTGCGCTTCAGCAAGGCGGTGCGGCGGGAACCCGCGGAGGTGATCGAGGATGTGTATCCGTTCCTCGAAAGCTGTCTTGTCGCTAAGTTGCTGGTCGAGCCGGGAACTGCCTCCCAGACGATTCGAGCGTCCTTTGAAAAAGGTGCTGTTGTAGTGAACTCGGTTGCGAACTGCGAAGTTCTGGACTGTATCCAAGTCCTCGAGGATACGGAGATATACCGGGTCCGCGCGGGAGAGGTCGAAGCCGTGTTAAAGATCGCGCGTCCGCGGTCGGGCCCGGAAGTGAAGCGGAGCATCGGGAGGGAGGCGGAAATTCTGCGGCGGCTCAACGGACAAGTAGCTCCAGCAATCCTTTCCGCGGGCGAAGTGGAAGACAGGCGCTCGTACCTGCTCATGGAATGGTGTCCAGGTGAACGATGTGGAGAAGCCGCAGCCGCGATCCGGGCCGGCGCGCACGATCCCGTTCCGGCCGCCCTAGTCCGGCTGTGTGGCGAGCTCTTGGATACCTATGCCAAGCTACATGGCCTGGGCGTGATCCACTCCGATGTGCATTCCAACAATGTGCTCGTGATGGAAAACGGTGAAGTTCGAATTATCGATCACGGTCTCTCTCGCATCGATGTAGAGAAGGACACAGCTGGCGATGACCTCGAACGCGCCATCCATCCGCGCGGCGGTGTCGGATTCTTTTTTGAACCCGAATACGCAAAGGCCGCTCTCTCCAATTCGATGCTGCCGATCTCCAGCCGTGCCGGAGAGCAATACTCGGTCGCGGCATTGGTCTACTTTTTGCTGAGTGGTCAGTATTATTTGGATTTTTCGTACGCCAAGGCAGAGATTCTCCGCCAGATTGTCGAGCAGCCGCCGATTCCGCTTTTGGCGCGCGGAATGCCTGGCGCCGGCGCCCTGGAGGATGTTCTTTTTCGAGCTCTCAGCAAAGACCCCTCCGCACGATTCCCGGATCTAGGCGCGATGGCATCGGCATTTCGGAGCGCTGCAGGTCATTTGCCTGTCCGAACCTCCCGAGCGGTTCGTTCCGCATTCACTGCGGTCCCAATTCCGAGCGCAGAGGAGCGGCAACTTGCGGACGAAGGGCAGCGGAAGGACTGGTTCGAGTCGACTCTCGACTCCCTATCCGAGCCGGCGATTGCCTTGGCGGACTCTGGGCCTAAGTTCCCAACCACTTCGCTCATGTTGGGAGCGACCGGCATAGCCTACGGATTGTTTCGCATCGCATGCATCCGCGAAGACGCTCGGCTTTTCGCTCTGGCGGAGCGCTGGCTCGATCGCGCCGAACGTGAGATCGCGCACGACACAGCGTTCGATCAGCCCCAGGTCCGGATCCCACCGAAAACGGCGGGCCGCATTTCCCTTTACCACTCGGCTTCCGGGGCTGCCTGCGTCCAGGCCTTGCTGGCGCACAGCAGTGGCGATCTGCGCGCTCGATCCACAGCGACCAAACGCTTTCTCAAGTTTTCCAGTCACGCCTGCCAGAATCCGGACCTTACCCTAGGCAAGTCGGGTATCTTACTGGGCCTCTCCCTGTTGCTCGACGCTTTCCGCTGGGACCGAGGGGCGGATCACCGACACCTCATCGAAGCCGGCAACAACCTGTTGACGGATCTATGGAAGCAATTCGACGCGATGGCCCCGATCGGAGATCCGAAGGGTTCGACCCATTTAGGCATGGCTCAAGGCTGGGCGGGCTATCTCTACGCAACGCTCCGCTGGATGCGCTCCGCGCGAGCCCCGGCACCGAGCAACGTCCAAGCCAGGTTGCAGCAACTGGCCAACCAAGCCCGTTGGCGAGGATCACGCGCGTTTTGGCCGAGTGGAACCAGGTCTACCGGCCCAGGGCTTGGTGGATGGTGCAAAGGCAGCGCCGGTTTCGTATTCCTGTGGACCTTGGCGCACAGCCTGTTGAGAGACACTCAATGGCTTTGCTTGGCGGAAGGCGCGGGCAAGGATGTCTGTCACGCACGGGAAGAGGGCTCTTCTCTCTGCTGCGGCCTTAGTGGGAAGGCCTATAGTCAGCTTTGCCTCTACAAACACACTGGCAATCGAACCTGGCTCGACAACGCCTCTGCCATGGCGAGGCTCGCAATTCGAAAAACAGAGATCCTGAAGCAGACTGCCGGCTCACCACCGCTCCCTCTCAGCTTATATAAAGGTGACGTGGGGCTGGCCGTCCTGCTTGCGGATCTCGAACACCCCGAATCCTCGGCAATGCCTTTTTTCGAAAGTGAAGCCTGGCCCGCAAGTGACCCGCACCGGTAACCAAGGCGCATGCCAAACAGGGCCAGGCTTCTCAGCAGCTGGGTTGGTTTTGTCATAAACCGAGCGGGCGATCACGTCCTTTTGGCCGGCATGCGGCCCAATTCCGTTTACGACCGGACTGATAGGTAAGGGAAACGGGAGGAATTCTCCCGCCTTCGATGCGAACCGGCTAAGGCGAAGAACCGGTTGTCATTCTCATCTTCCTGACGGGCCTCCCGACCACACTTCATTCGTCAATTTTCCGACAACATTCGGGAGCTTGTCGGGTGGAGGGTCGGAGCACTTTTCGCCACGCCGGTTGCGCCGGTCGCAGCAGAACTGTTGCCCGGCAGTCGCCGCTCTCCCTCACCCTTTCCGTTTCTGATGGCTGCCTCGAACCCTTTCTCGAACTTGCCCCCTGTCACCTCGAACCGTCCGACGATGTCAAGCGCGTCATTGATTCCGTCGGGTCTGGTGTAGGTGGGACCGTGGGGATCGCTAAACGTATAAAATTCCTGGCCTATCATTACTGCGCCGTAGGAGTTGCCACTGGCGTCATAGCAGGAGAAAACAA
>Ga0302325_10000951_pt1 | contig 76120 bp, 73 predicted proteins | sample Palsa_T0_2_FD_201948 | JGI IMG/M metagenome (GOLD analysis project Ga0302325, IMG submission 201948) | Peat permafrost microbial communities from Stordalen Mire near Abisko, Sweden - Palsa_T0_2 | ecosystem: Environmental > Terrestrial > Soil > Palsa > Peat permafrost | place: Sweden: Abisko... | reverse complement strand
TACTCGATTCATGGCGGAAGTCTCCGTTCGGTAGATTTGGTTCGGGCTGAACCCAAGTCCACCGTATCAGAGCTTCCGCCTGAATTCGCGAAATCCTAATTTGGACAGCAGTGGTTGGCAACCTGCCGGCCGATTGTTAATCGGCCGGTTTGCGCCGATTAACAATCGGCGCGCAGGATACCATCATGCCCCACATCTATCCGGCCGGCTCGATAATAGCCGACATGGAGCCTGCGCAACGCGGCAAACGTGGGTCGGGACCGTACGCGTGGATCTGATCGCGCGCGAACTCGGCTTGCGGGCGCTCGCACGTGATGATCACCGTGCGCCCGCAGCGGTCCACCTCTTCGGCATGCCGGAAAGCTTCCTCCAGCGTGAAGATGAAGAGCATCTGGAGCATCTCGATCACGTAGTCGTAGCTGTGATCGTTATCGTCCAGCAAGACGACATTGTACAGGGGAAGGAACGCTTCCCGTTCGGTGACTCGGGTCTCCGGAGCAACCGTGGTTTTCGGCATGGCCCGCTACGAATTAGTATGCCATGCCGGGACCCCCGCGGGAAGAGCGTCAGGCGGGGGAGAGCAGCAGATCGCGCACGGTATGCACCAGGATATAGGCGTCCAGCCCGCGCGAACAGTGCTTCAGGTAATAGAAATCGTATTCCACGCGGCGGAGGGTATCCTCGGGCTCGTCCCGCGGCGTGTTGATTTGCGCCCAACCGGTGATTCCCGGCTTCACCACGTAGCGCTGGCGGTAACACGGAATCCGCTCGCTCAATACGCCCGCGAATTCGATCCGGTCCGCGCGCGGTCCAACGAAACAGATGTCCCCGCGCAGTACGTTCCACAAGTGCGGCAGCGCGTCCAGGCGCCAACGGGCCACGAACCGTTGCGCGCCATTCCGGCCAGCGCCGCCGCCCGCCCGGCGAAAGCTGTAGAGGCGAAATGGCTGGCCGCCCAGGCCCACGCATTCCTGCCGGCTCAACAACGGACCGTGCGACCAGAGTTTCAGGAGCGCCGCGGCCAGCAACAGCAGCGGCGCTGTGAGAATGGTCAAGATCAATGCCAGCAGCCAGTCGGCCAGCGTCTTGTAGACCAGCCGTTGCGCGCGCGGGCGGAACTCCCCGGAGAGCAGCATTTCCGAGGGGCGCAACTCGCCCAGCAGGACGCGCCCGCATAACTGTTCGTAGGCCGTGGCCGCCTCGTCGATGGCCATCCCGCCGTAACGCAATTGCAGCAAATCCGCAATAGGCATTCGACCCCGGCGTTCGGAGAAGCCCACCACGATGCGGTCGGGGGCTGCCTCGGCCGCGATCCGCGGCAGTGCGCTCAGAGGTCCGAGCAACTTGCCGGCCTCCGGCCCGGCTGCCGGCGCGTCACCGTCGTCCACATAGCCGATTACTTGCAAGCCGAGTTCCGGGTGGGCGGCGATATGGGCGGCCATTTCCAGCGTCAACGGGCAAGTACCCACCACCAGGATGCGCTGCGCGCCCACCACGCGCAGCACCAGAACGCTGTAGGCCATCCGCCAGGCGAACAGCACCGCCACCAGCACCGCGCAAGCCGGTACCATCAGGCGCAGCGGCAAACGGAAACCGTCGTGCACGTAGCCCAGGAGGCCTTGCGCCAGCAGCGCGATCCCCATCACCAGGGAGAGCTGCTGGATCAGCAGAACGCGCGATTTCACATAGAGGTTGGCGTAGAGATCCTCGAAGTACAAACCGAACAGGATGCTGGCCCCCGCCAGGGCGATACGCAGCAGGCCATTATCGGCGAGCAGAAACACCGTGGGATCGGTGGGCAGAATCAGGAATGTGACCACCAGGAAGCAGGCGGCGATCAGCAGGATTTCGGAGAAAAGCAAGGCCAGCGCGCCAACGGGTACGAAGACTCGGGACAATCGTTTATCAGCCACCAATCACCAACCAGCAAAGGCCTCGGAGGGCGGCCAATCTTGGCCGCAGCCGCCTTTTTAGGCGGCCAGAGCCGGCTGAAAGCCGGCTGCGGGCAGGATTGCCCGCCCTCCAGGGACGGTTTTCGAGCGCGGCTTCCCTCAATGCGTGGAGAACGACGTCCCGCAACTGCAAGTTTTCTCCGCATTCGGATTGTCGATCGTAAATCCGGATTGAATCAGCGACTCCTTATAATCCAGCGTCAGTCCGTCCAGATAGACGAAGCTTTTCGGATCGATCAGCACCTTCGCGCCGTCGCCCCCGAACACATGATCGCTGGCCCGCTCCTTCGTCTCGAGCTTGAACAAATACGACATTCCCGAACAGCCGCCCCCCTGCACCGCCAGCCGCAGCCCGCCCTGCACGCCTTCCTTGGCCATGATCTGCCGTATCCGCTCCGACGCTTTTTCCGTTACTTGAATCATATTCCCCCCTTTGCCATCGCGGCCCATCTCATCGGCGAAAGCTCCCGCAGCTTCTTCACCGCCTCTATCGTACACGCCGCTGCGCAGTCCACTTCCTCTTCGGTATTGAACCGTCCCAGCCCGAACCGGATGGCGCTGCGCGCGGCATCGTCGGCGACCCCCATGGCCTTGAGCACATAGCTCGGCTCCAAACTAGCCCGCGCAGCCGACGTGCATGCCGATCCGCTGGATACCGCCACGCCGCTCATCCCCATCATCAGCGATTCGGCCTCCACGTCCGCGAAGCTCACGTTGAGGCTATGCGGCAGGCGATGCCGCATGCCGCCGTTGATGGATATCTCCTCCAGTTCCGCTTCCAGCTTCGCGCGCAAGCGGTCGCGCAGCCGCCGCAGCCGCGCGCTCTCCTCGTCCATTTCCCGCGCGCAGATGGCGCAAGCCTCGCCCAGGCCCACGATGCCCGGCACGTTCAGCGTGCCCGACCGCATGCCGTGCTCATGGCCGCCGCCATCCATCTGCGCCGTCAATTGCACGCGCGGATCGCGCTGCCGGGCGTAGAGCGCGCCGGCCCCCTTGGGCCCGTACATCTTGTGCGCCGAAATCGAGAGCAGGTGGATGCCCTCCGCATCCACATTCACCGGCACTTTGCCCACCGCCTGCGCCGCATCGCAGTGGAACGGCACGCCGCGCTCCCGGCAGATTCGGCCGATCTCCGCCACCGGCTGGATGGCGCCGACTTCGTTGTTCGCGTACATGATCGAAACCAGCACGGTGCGCTCCCCGATGGCCGCCTCCACCGCGTCCGGATCCACCCGCCCGTCGCCGCCCACCGGCAGCCGGGTTACGCGCGCGCCGCGCCGCTCCAGGCTCGCGCAAACATCCAGTACCGCTTTATGTTCGATTGCGCAAGTGATTATGTGGTAATCCCTTGCGGCGTACGCCTCAGCCACGCCCTTGATCGCCAGGTTGTTCGATTCGGTGGCCCCGCTGGTGAAGATAATCTCCCGTGGCGACGCGCCGATCAGCCGCGCAATCTGCTTACGCGATGCTTCCACCGCCTGCTCCGCCTCCCACCCGAAACTGTGATTGCGGCTGGCCGCGTTTCCGAACTTCCCGGTGAGATACGGCATCATCGCCGCCAACACTCGCGGGTCGAGCGGGGTGGTGGCGTGATGATCCAGGTAAACCATTTAACTAATCCGATTATCGCAGTTTGGCGCGCTTTCGTGCGCTTGTGGGGCAGACCCCGGTCTGCGCGGGTCCCCTCGACCCGCTCTTTCGCGCGAAGAATCAAGATCTTCGCCGGTCGCGACAGGCCGACGAGGGCGTCGGCCGCGGTCCAGGGGGACCGCCCCACGATGAATGCGGGTGCGCGGTTACGCGAAAAGTATGCGGCATTAGGCCTAGTTGATGAATCCGAGCTTCTTCAAGGTACCCGCCGGCTCGGGATCCTCGAACTGCGTGAGCGCCATCTTTTCCCGCCCGTTCACCAGCGCCACTCCCGCGGGCGCGCTGACATACGGAAAGATCTTCTTCAATTCGGCCAGGTTATTGGAAAGCACCGCGTTCAAATGCGTGTCGTCCAGAAATCCTTGCGCGAACTGCGGCACGTTGATGGGCACGGCCACGATCCGCGTGTCCCCCCAGCTCATCTTGGACATGCGCTTGGCCGCATCCAGACAGTGCAGGCACTCCGGATCGAAATAGAAGATCAGGATCTTGCCCTCCTGCAGCGAATAAGGCTTGCCGTTCACCGTCACCGTGTCGGGCGCCTTCGTGCCGGTCTGGCGCATCGCCGCGACGCCGTACGAGCCCGCCGCGAATAGCGTAACCGCGCCCAGGATCATGATCGCGGCGCGCATGCCTTGCGCCCGCCTCGCCCACTTTCCCGCACACACCGCCAGCAGCAGCAGGAGGCCGTCGCCGATGAAGAAGCCGGGACCCACGGCGCGCTTCACCCACGGAAAGCAACTGCACTCCGCGCCGCGCAGCGCGTTGTAGTTGATGCCGATGAAGATCATGAAAGCGATCAGCAGCGCGCCGCCCAGCCACGCTCCCCAGCGCCGGAAACGCGGCAACAGCAACAGTACCGCCGTAAAGGTTTCGGCGATGCCGAAACCGATGGCCGCCGCCAGGCTCAGCGACTGCGGCACGCGCGCCTGCGCCATGCGCACGGCCGCGCCGGGAGCGTCCGTCAATTTCCAAAGGCCCGAACCCAGAAAGATCAGCCCCAGCAAAATCGCGCCCACCCAACTCAACGTGGTCTTCCAACCGGGCAACTCCAACTCGGCCAGGCCCTGATGCGGCTGTGCCATACTGTGGTCCATGGTCTCCATTTTAACCAAATGATCGCCGCGCTGCTGTTTCTACTTGCCGCGTCCGCGCGCATGGATCTGGTCGACGAGAACTTCGAGATCCCCGCGAGCGATTGGCGGTACGTGCCACGCCCGCTGACGCAGCAGCCGGCCATGGTGGATTGCGTCTTTCAATCCGATCGCCCGGATGCCCAGGTCCGGTTGGTGCTGCTCAGCCACGCCGATTTGAACGCCTGGCGCGTGGGCCGCGAGCACCAGGAGATCGCGGCCACGCCAGTGGGCCCAGGCGGTACGCTGCGCATGCCGGTGCACGACCTGGACACTTACATAGCCATCGAGAACCGCGCGCCGCGGCCGGTGCGCGTGCGCCTGCACGTGTACCTGGAGCAGCCGCAGGTGCGCTATCTCTCTCGCGGCCGCCAACTGGCGGTGATCGCGATCAGCTTTGGCGTCTTCTTCGGCATCGTGAGCCTCTCGGCGCGGAAGCTGCTGAAAGCCATCCGGAGATGAAACCACGGATCGACACAGAACATGCTGCAAGATGGTGCAACCTGGTTAGCTCGCCCGCCGTCTCATAGCCAGGGAATGCAATGCGCGCGCCTCTCAATTCCGGCCTGCTGATTCATCTTCAGCAGAACAAAGCCGGGCTGATCGCCGATCTGGCCATTCTGGCGCTATTCCTGGTGCTGCTGGCCGTGCGTTAATTCCGCGGAACTGAAACCGTGATGTTTCGGAATTTCAGGCCGCCGGTATGGTCGCCCTGAATGTAGAAGGGACCCGGATCGCCCTCGTTGGCATCCAGCGCACCGCCCGTGATTCCCTCGATTTCCTTGTGGTCGATCACCGTGACGCCGTTGTGGACTTCGGTCACAATGCGGCCCACCAGCGTGACGTCGAACGTTTCCCACTGGCCCGGCGCCCGCGGCAGTTCCGGCTGGGGTGCGATCCGCCCGTAGACCGACCCGATGCGGCGCTCCACCGGATTGCTGGTCAGCGGCTCATATTCGATCTGGACTTCGTACCGGCCCCGCAGGTAGAAGCCGCTGTTGCCATCGTCGGGGCAGTTCACTTCGTAGTGCACCTTGAAATCCTCGAACGTGCGCGTCGATTTCAAGTTCGCGCCGTGGGCCGTGTTTAACAGCAGCCCGTCTTCGACCTTCCAGTGGCTGGCGTTCGGACCGATCGGTTCCCAGCCCGTAAGGTCCTTGCCGTTGAACAGCGGTTCGGGATCCGTCCATGCCGCGGGAGCGCTGCGCTTCAGCGCCGGCGCGCGCACGCCCGTCAATTCGATAGTGCGGTCGCCGCTCTTCTGCACGCCGGTGAGCTTCCCGCCATTGGCTTGGAGATCCCAGGTCGTCGCCGCGCGTTTGCCGTTCCCCCCAGACAGGTTGAGGATCAGGTGCGACCCGTCCATGTGGACATCTTTTAACTGGTAGACGTTGCCTCCGGTAGGCTGGTACCACACCTCCAGATTGCCGCCCTTTTCGGTCACGCCCAGCCAACAGGCGCCCGCGCCGCGCGGGGTGGCGATGTTAAAATCCCACCTTCCAACGAAGGGGTTGGTGCTTTGCTGGGCGAGCGCCGGCATGAGGAGCGCGGCGGCCACCAGCAGACTGTTCTTGAATGTTCGCATGTTAGCAGTCTATTACAAGTTGCGGGCTGTGGGTGCAGGTGGCCCCGGGGATGGGCGAGGCTGGCGGTAGATGGGGAGATCCGCTGTCAGCGCGGGTTGCCACCGGGCCCGCCCAAACTGGCCGGCTAGGTCCTGGTACGGCGCCTGCAGCCCGGTCGCTTCGATAGCCTTGGCCGCATCGTCCCGGCGCCCCTGATCCGCAAGGGCCAGCACCAAGCTCAGGTGCGCCTGGACCAACAGCGGAGCGTAGTTCCCGGTTTTGTCGCGGCCGTGCATCAGCGCCGTAGGGATAGCACCGTGTGGCTCACTGGCAACCCTCATCAAGCTGGCCCTGGAGGAAACCGCAGGCATTCCGTCGTAACAGAGGATTGCCGAGCTTAGCCAGTTTTCTGATTCGTCTCGTGCAGTCCGCCTTCCCCAATAGATCGCAGGCGATGTCCCCGACATACCAAAGATATTCTGCGTAGTCCTTGAGGGTGCCATTGTTGGCATGCGGAGTTAAGAGGAGCGCGCCCAGCCGCTGCCGCGCCGGCAGATTAGGGCCTTGGTCCCACCTGGTGAGCAGACCGAGATATTTGTGAGTCCCATAGTCAAAGACAGGCCGCAGGAACCCGCCTTCCACTCGAAGGAAAAACACACGCGTCTTGGCCTCGTCGCCCCAATCGGGCGAGGTGTCGTTTGTGACCGCGCAGTCCGGCGAGGATAGGTAAAGATACCTCAGAGGTGCGGCATCCAGGCTGCCCTTCACGACCGCCTGCGCGCTAAAGTCACCCACGCACCAATACAGCTCGTGTACCCAGCTAGGGGCAGGGAACGGGAGGTGGCTGACGGCCTGTGTGCCATAGCTGCGCACATGGACAACTTTGCCTACGGCGACGATCGTTGCATCCGCCCAGTCGCTTGGGAGCCCAACGTTGCTGCCCCGCGGCTGCGGGAACCACTGCTGTGCCTCGACGCCTATCGGCACCCAGAACAGGCAGACGACGGCGGCGATGGAGAAATGGCGACTACCGCACATACTAGAGATGATACGCTGTACAGAAGGGTTGGGCCAGCGCAAGAAATCGATGTACTCGGTCGCAGGCGCAGCCGCTGGCGTGGTTTTTTCTTCGCCGGATTTTCGGCCTACGGCAGGGGGTAGATCGGCCACTGGATATCCTCGAAACAGAGCCAGACCGCCTGCCCGCGCCTGGGTCCTTCGAGGATCAGGACCCGGACCGCGAAGTCGCGCGGGCCTCGGCACGGTGAGCGGCCGTCGGACCACAGGACCTCGCAGCGCGTTAGCGGCGGAATGCTCAGTATCCTTCCTGCGGCCTGTAGCCGGGAGACTTCTGCATCCCCCGCCAGCATTGACCGTAGTGCCGACTGGTCTGTTGCCGCGAAGCGTGGCTTGCCTCCACCCACCGCGGCAAGCCGGAACTGGTAGTCCAGATACCTGTACGCTCCCACAAGAAGCACGGCGACAAGCGCCCCCAGGGCTAGCCAGGCGAAAACGCGCTGGAGCCTCGTCGGGCTTGTTCCGTCGCGCACAGCAGGCACGTCGGCGATGCTATCCTTCAAAGAAAAATCAACCCTGATAAACGCGCCAGAAAACATCCCGGAATTTCTGCATCTCCGGTCCCGTTCCGATAGTCACCCGCAGCATATTATCGAGCGGCGGGAACGGCCGTCCCACGGCCACGCCCAAAGGCGGCATCTTGGTCATGAACTCACGCGCGTTGCGGCCGGTGTCGATCATCATGAAGTTCGCCTGCGTATCGATGTAACGCAGCTTGCGTTCCCGCAGCCAGGCGCACATTTCGGCGCGTACGCGCGCATTGATGGCGCGCCGCTCCGGAATCAGCGTGCGCGATTCCGCCAGCGCCGCCAGCACCGCGCGCATGGCGATGATGGAAATCACGTTGTTGCGGAACGGCCGCATGCGGTCGATCAAACCCGGGGTGCCGCATACAAATCCGGCGCGCACGCCCGCCATCCCATAGATCTTCGAGAAAGTGCGGGCCACCACCACGTTCTTGCCTTGCCGCACGTAGGGCAGCGCGGTCTCCAGATCCTGCGACTCGCCGAAATGGATATAGGCTTCGTCGATCAGCAAAACGGTGTCCGCGGGCAGGTTCTCGGCCAGCCAGGCCACTTCCGCCTTGCGTGTAATGGAGGCCGTGGGATTGTTCGGATTGCACATATAGATCAACCCGCCATGCGCCTTGCCGGCGGCCTCGGCGAGCTTGCGCACGTCGGCCGAATAGTCCGGCAGCAGCGGTACCTGGACCACCTGCCGGTGCATGGCGCGCGCCACTTCCGGCGGACCTTCGTAGGTCGGATGCATCACGATCAGGGGCCGGTCCGGCGCGGTGAACGCCTCCACCGCCGCATGCAACATTTCGCTCGATCCGGCGCCCACCAGGACATTTTCCGCCTGCAGATCCTCGCTGCGCGCCAGCGCCGCGTAGAAGTCGCGCACTTCCTGGTAGTGATACCGGCCCGCCGCCGGCAGCACATCCGCCATGGCGGCCAACGACGATTTCGGCGGCCCCAGCGGATTCTCATTGGCGTTCAGCCACACCATGTCTTTGGGCAGGTCGCCTTCCACCATGGCGCGCTGCGCGTAAGCCATCTCCGGCAGCATCTTTCCGATGGCCATGGCCGCGCCGACGCGCGCGGCAAAACCTCTTCGAGTGATCATCGCGCCTCCGGTGGGACCGCCGCCACGACAGGCCAGGAGGCCTGTCCCACAGGGAAAGTATACCGTAATCCGGCTCAGGTGAATTCCCCCGTGGCTGATGGTGTAACCTAACCGTTTGCCCCAAACATCGTGAACACTTTTGACACAACCATGCACCCACGCATCCTTCTCTTAACCCTCTTCGCGGCCTCTGCCGGCGCGGTTCACGCGCAGGTGGACGTACTCACCGCGAACTATGACAACAATCGCACCAACGCAAACCTGAACGAAGGGATTCTGAACACCAATAATGTGAATCCCACCCAGTTCGGCCGGCTCTACAACTATCCCGTCGACGGCCAGGTTTACGCGCAGCCGCTCTACGCGCACGCCCTGACCATTCCCGGAAAGGGCACCCTGAACGTGCTCTACGTGGCTACCATGCACAACAGCGTTTACGCCTTCGACGCGGATGCAGTCAACGGAACCGCGCCGCTCTGGCAGGTGAACCTGGGGAGCACGGTCGATCCGGCCTCTTTTGTTTCAATCATACCGGGCGCCGCGCCGTACTCCGACATCCTGCACGAGATCGGGATACTCAGCACACCCGCGATCGACCGCGCGAGCAACGCCATCTACGTCGTCAACGAGACCGTGACAGGCGGCAGCGATGCCTTTTTCTTGCACGCGCTGGATCTGGGGACTGGGAGCGAAAAGTTGAACGGGCCGGTCCAAATCCAGGCGAGCGTCGCCGGGAGCGGCTGGTTGGGCACGGGGGATGCGGCCAACGGCCAGCTTCCGCTGATAGCCGCGGATCACATTCAAAGGCCCGGATTGCTGCTCGCCAACGGGTCGATTTACGCCGCGTTTGGATCGCATGGCGATGACGCTCCCTGGCACGGCTGGATCGTGGCCTACAATTCCGCGGACTTGCAACAGCAAACCGGCGTTTTCAATACGACGCCGTCGGCTGCGGGTTCCGCCATCTGGCAAAGCGGCCGGGGCCTGGCCGCCGACCCGGACGGAGGAGTTTACTGCTCCACCGGCAATGGCAACTACGATGGCGTCACGTCTTGGGGCGAGACCGTGCTGCGCTTGACTCCGGCGCTGAGCGTCGTGGATTGGTTCACGCCGGCGGAGTACGCCACCTGGACCGACGACGATTTAGACTTCGGCTCCAACGGCCCGATCCTGGTGCCCGGGACCAATCTGGTGATCGCCGGCGGGAAGGCCGGCCTGGTGGCGCTGACCGACCGCACTAATATGGGCCGTGAAGGATTGGATTCGGATGCGCTGCAGGTTTTTCAGGCGGTTCCCAACAGCCAGTTCGCAATCTTCAACGCGGCTCTTTGGAATCGCCCCGACGGCCCCGTTCTTTATATTTGGGGAAGCGACGATGTGCTGCGCGAATTTCAGATGCAGAACGGCATGTTCAATGCCACTCCTCTGGCGGCGAACAGTGCGGTCCTCAATGCGTTGCCCTTCAGCGGCATGACCGTATCGTCCAACGCTTTCGTGCCGGGAAGCGGCATCTTCTGGGCCACCGCCGTGAGCGGCGGAAATTTGCCGATGCCCGGCACGCTGCACGCTTTCGACGCCCTGAATGTGGGCCAGGAGCTGTGGAATAGCGACATGCAGGGCAGCCGCGATACGCTGGGCAGCTTCACCAAATTCGCCAATCCCACGGTGGCCAACGGCAAGGTGTACGTGCCCACCGCTTCGAACCAGGTGGCGGTCTACGGTTTGCTGCAGGTTCCCGGAATCGCGGCCGTGGTGAATGCGGCCAGCTTCACCAGTTCCACGATCGCGCCGGGTGAGCTGATCACCATCTTTGGCGATAGCATCGGTCCTCCCGTTCCGTTGGGGACGGTGCTGGAATCGGGAAGAGTGTCCTCTGCGCTCGGCGGGTTTACGGTCGCCTTCGATGGCCAACCGGCTCCGCTGTTGTACGCCGCGGCGGGCCAGATTAACGCGGTCGTGCCGTTCGCAGTAGCGGGCAAGTCCACCACGCTGCTGCAGGTCTCCACGCCGCGCGGCGGCCCGGCGTTCACCGCGTCCGTGCCCGTCAGCGCCGCCGCGCCCGCCGTGTTTGTAATCGGCGCGTCCGGGCAAGGCGCCATCTTGAACGGCGATCTGTCCGTCAACTCGCCGGCGCATCCGGCGGCCCGGGGTTCCTCGATCGCCATCTATGCCACTGGCACGGGCCTTCTCAGCCCTTCGGTAGCGGATGGCGCCATAGTCTCCGCCGTGAATCTGCCTTTGTCGGTGGCGCCCGTCTCGGTGACCATCGGGGGCCAGCCGGCGACCGTCGGTTATCAGGGCGCGGCGCCGGGGTTGGTTGCCGGAGTGATGCAGATCAACGCACTGGTGCCTGCGGGCGTCACCCCAGGGGCGGCGGTGCCGGTTACGATTAGCGTGGGCGGCACAGCCGGGCTGAACACCGTCACCATGGCCGTGAATTAAGTTTGATACCGTCAGGGAGCGCTGTCGGCGCCGGTCATTTGTGGCTGACTAACACAAAGCGGTAATTGACCCAGTCGAGTACATAGTCGTAGCCGCCGGGGTCCACCTGCACATGATGCTCCCGCCACACGGTCATGCGATGTACCTCTAACGCTGGGTCGCCGTAGTAGAGCTGTATCACGAAGCATACGTCGAAGTCGTCGCGGCCGCCGGCATCGGAAAGCAGCAGGATATGCGCGCCTTTGCGGGGCGCGGGGATCAACCAGCGAATCTGCTCGATGTAGCGACGGTAGAGCGCTTGCATATCGTGCGCCGCCCTGGCGTGCATTTCAATCCACTTTCGCTGCCAGGGCGCCAGTACGAAAACGAGCGCCGCGAACAGAAGCGCCTGCACGGCGCGCCGCAGCCGGACCCGCCGGCCCACGATCGATACCACAAGCCAGTCTAATAGCCCGCCGGCATACACTGCCCAGCCAACCGACGGCGCCAGGTACGCGAAACCGTCCCGCGCGGGAATGAACGCCAGCGGCAACACACCCACGGCTATGAATCCTACCGCCCACAGCAGGCAGCGCCGGCGCGTAATGGCCGCCAACGCCAGCATGGCAACCAGTAACTTGGCCATCCGCCAGGAGGAGATGGACACCGGCTGGAAGATAAGCTGACGCAGATAGTGCGCCAACGACTGAAAGTAGGCGGCCACCGAGAAGTGCGGCTGGTACGGCCCCGCCAGCCACAATGAATTTGCGCCATACTTCTTGCCCACGATATAAGCAATGTCCGCCAATCCGCCGATGACCGCAAAGCGGCCCTCATGGCATATCCAGCGCCACAATCCCGCGAGCTTCCAATTCACCGGCGGATGCCATGCCAACTCGTACAATCCCACCGCAATCGGCAGGGATACCGCGATCTCCTTGGCGTCCAGCGCCGCCGCGAACAGGCAAAACACCAGCGCCAGACCACCCCATCCGGGCAGCCGCCCCGCCTGGCGAAAGCGCACGTACAATGCGAATGCGCTCCAGAAGAACGTATACGCCAGAATGTCGTAAATGGTCCCCGTATTGAAATATACGGACGCGAATGAGGGGTTGATTCCGACCAGCAATAAGGCCACCAGCGCTGCCCAACGCGATCCCGTAAGCTGCCACACCACCAGGGCCAGCAGCCCGAAGTTCACCGCAAGCAATACCAGCACCGCAATCCGGAACGGCAGCGGGTGAAATCCCCACAAAGCGTAGATCGGGCGGTAGAACAGACCTCCCGCCGGGCGGTAGAAGCTGGACCAGAATGCCAGGTTGGCCTTCAGCAAGGCGGACCACGGCTGCACCCAGTAAATGGACATGTTCATCAGATCGTCGGTGTCGAACCAGGAAGCCAGGCCCCCGCGAACCAGGTAGACGAACCATGCCAGCAGAGCCGCTCCCGTGGCCGGCTCCAGCAACCTGCCGATACGCGATGGTGGGGCAGGCGCGGCGCGCATGAAAGCTATTGCACCTCGAAAGCATCCACATCGATAAATCGATCGGAGGATTTAGGGTTTTTGTCCGGCAGTATGGTGATGACGGCGAGGTGCCGGCCGGCGCCCAGTTCGAAGGTTGTCCGGCTTTGCCATTCGGCTTGGGGCGAGTAAAGATCCAGGGTGGATTTGCGGGCGCCGTCGATAGCGATATCCGCCATGCCGCGGTTAGCCGCCCTTGTATAAACGTAAGTCAGCGAGGCGCCCTGAAACGCAAGCCGGACTTCAGAGCCGGGCACGCTGGAATAGGTCACGGTATGCGCATAGGTTTGCGGCCATATCTTGTCCCGAATCCAGGGCCCGTGAAACACAATGGCGGGATCGAAGTCGTCGTATATTCCGGGTGGGACGATCGCCGGCCGGCACCTGTTGTCGATGCGCGCCAGGAACAACGAGGTTGTCTGGAATTCCGTGGTGACGCAGTTCCGGAGAAGGTCCCGCAAAGCCGCAGGACTCAGCATGACGCCCATGACCGGCTTAGGGGCGGCGATGTAGTGAACGTTCCATCCATCCAGAATTTCGGCGAGCTCGCGCGGGTCGCGGGCGCGTTGCAGGCGGGCCCATACGTTAAACTGGTGCCAGCCGTTCGAGTAGACCTCGGCATGGAATGCGGCCAGCTCGCTGCCGTCGGCCAGGAAAACCGGGGCGCCCGGATGCGCGCGGTTCATGTATTGGCCGATCTCGCGCATCGGAGCGCACTTGTCGATGTAAACCTTGGCCTTTTCATAGAAATCGCCATGATAATAGTTTGAACATGGCATGAACCACGCGTTGAGCGCCACGCAGGCCACTGCCAGCGCGATCAAGGCGCGCCGCAAAGCGCCCGGCGCCAGCCAGCCCAGCAGAGCCGCCAGCGGCACCAGCAGCAGCGGCAGCGCTGGATATAGATAGCGGGCATTGGGCAGTAATTTGAGAACAATCAGGGCGCCGCCAATCGATATCGCGGCCGCGCTCAACGCGGGGCGGCGCCTTACCGCCGGCAGTGCGATCAAGCCTAAGGGTGCGAGCAGCAGGTACTGAAAGCCGATGTAGCCGGGCCGTCCCTCGCTGTAGCGATCGCTATGAAATGTCAAGTCGTACGGCGTGCTCCAGGCGATGGGCAGGGTGTAGTGGGTGTCCACGAACCTGGCGGTGCGGTCCACCAGGGGTGACGGAAACTGCGGATTCAGGAACGGGTATAGCGGATCCCCGGTCAGCCGCCAGGAAATCAAGTAGGTGGGCAGCGCGGCCGCCAGCAGCAAGGCCACGGCGATGCCGCTGGTAAGCGCCGGCCGGGGACCCAGGCGCGCCCATCGGCGGCGAACTTCGATGGCCGCGACTGGCAACGCCGCCGCCACATAGGCCAGCCCGCCGAACTTGATCGCCAGCGCGGTTCCGCCCAGTACCGCGGCGGCATACAGAAAGCGCCGCTGGCCCGTGTCGCCGAAGCGCCAAATCGCCGTAGCCAGACCCACCACCATGGCGGCCAGGAAGTTTTCTATAAACAGCGAGCCGGTGACCAGTTGCACCAGCGAAGTACTCGCAAACAGCGCCGCAATCACGAACCCGATCGCCGGACTGACGAAGCGGCGCGCGGCGCGATAGAGCAGCGCCTCCACCAGCAGCAGCATGGTAAAGTTCAGCAGCCGCGCGGCGAACTCCCCGCCCAACAGGTAGACCATGGTGTAACACCAGTCCGCGCCCATGGGCATCACCGACCAGAAGATGCGGCCGGGCCGGTAAGTGAAAGTGTGGTGCAGGGCGATATTCGTGGGTATCGCCAGATGCATGGCCAGGCCGTCGGCGCTGGACTCGGGCAGGGGGACGAGCAACCAGTGCATGCCCAGCACGAATACGAGTAGCGCGAACGCCGCAACTTGCGGTCGCGGGCGCGGGCGGGGCGGCGTCAGCGCGGCAGCCCAGGTCTCCAGCCGCCGACCCACGCCGCGGATATCGAGCAGCACCGGAATCGCCAGCAGGATAGCGTAGACCGCCGGGTAATTCACGGGCAGCCGCGCCATAAAAGTCATCAGAAAGATATAAACCGCGATGCCCAACAGGGTGCCGCAGAGCTGATTTTCCGGCGAGGGGTCGTCGCTTGTACCCAGCAGCTTCGAGCCCAGCGCGCACGCGGCGATCAGGAAGGCCGTCACCGCCAGCAGCGCCAGCGGCCCGATCACCACCGCCGTCGCCGCCACGATCAGAACGGCGACGATAAACGGGAAGGCAGACGGCACGATCGATAAGACGATCAGACTCGCCGCCCAATAAATCTTGGTGTAGTGAATAAAACGAAACTGGCCAATCACCGTCCAACCCGGATCCAGCCACAGCCGCCCGGCGCGGAAGCCGTGCCAGACCACCCCCAGCAACACCGCGGCGGCTGCTGCCAGCAGCGCGCGCGGAATCCAGGGCGCGACCAGGCTGATCCAGGGAGGCCGGGCGCGATCGTGGCCTGGTTCCTCCTGGCCTTTGCCGAAAATGAAGTCGCGCTGTATGGCGAAGTTGGCGAAGAACAGCAGCGTTTCGACTAACAGCTTCGCAGGCAGCACCTGAACATGAAAACGCGCGTTCAGCAGTTGGATGCCCGCATAGGAAGCGACGCCGCTCAAGCACACCAACAGCAGATACTTCGGCAGCACCGTAGCATGCCGCAACTTGGAAAAAAAGACGGCCCGCCTGACCATCGTGTAATTGAACGCCACCGCCAGCAGCCTGCCCAGAGCCTGCGATGCGGCTACGTTTCCCAGGCGGCGGTAAGCCAGGTAGAAGACCAACGTATCCAGCCCGGCGGTCATCAGCGATACGGAGCTGAAGCGCAGCAGCACGAAGTAGATCTTCATCGAATCGATCAGCGGATTGAAGTGCGACGTCCGGTTGCCTGGTTCGTAGATCGTGCGGATGGGCACTTCAGCGATGGGGATGGCTTGCTGCCGCACGGCGATGAGCGCATCCAGTTCGAAGTCGTAGCCGTTGGCCTCCAGCCGCAGCAGGTGCGGCAGCAAACACGCGGGGATACCGCGCAAGCCGGTCTGTGTGTCCGAGACATTTTGGCCCACCAGCGCGCGCATCACGGCGCGTGTGACGGCATTGCCCACGCGGCTGCGCCAGGGCACGTCGGTGCTGAAGGTGCGCGTTCCCAGCACCACGCGATCCGGCTCCGCGGCCAGGTTATCCGCGACTTGCTCGATATCGTCGGGGTGATGCTGGCCGTCGGCGTCCGCGGTGACGACTCCCTGCAGGCCGGGAAAGGCGCACAGCGCATAGTTGATGCCGGTCTTCAGAGCGGCGCCCTTGCCCAGGTTCACCGCGTGACGCACCAGCCGGACCTTCGGAAATTCCGCGGCGCGGCGAAAGATTTCGCGGTAATCGGGGCCGCTGCCATCGTCCACCAGGACAATCGCGGGGATGGACTTTTCCGATAGCGCGCCGATGAGTTGGAGCAGGCTCTCCTCGGGGCGATAGGCGGGCACGATCACGGCCAGACGCACCATTTGCGCGGGCGTCGGCGACTCGGTTTTGGCGGTCTCCTCGGGCTGCGCTTCGCCGATGTGATTCACGTACTCTACAGGGTATCGCGTCCGGCCGCGACTCTGGTAACTTGAATCAATGGGAATGCGCCGAGCCGCGGAGGCTGCGATGTGGGGCAGACCCCCTGGTCTGCGCGTCCGCTACGGACGCTCTTCGCTCGTCCGCCTGTGGCTGATGGCGCTGCTGCCTGCGCTCGTCGCCGCGCAGGACGAGCAGCCCACGTTCAAGGCCGAAGTCAAAGTGGTCAACGTGCTGGCGACCGTGCGCAACAAGAAGGGCGCATTTATCCGCGACCTGGGCAAGGACGATTTTTCGGTCTTGGAGAACGGCCGCCCGCAAACTATCCGCTATTTCTCGCGCCAGACCGATTTGCCCCTCACCCTGGGCCTGATGATAGACACCAGCTTGAGCCAGAAGCGCGTCATGGAAGCGGAGCGGATCGCCTCATATACCTTTCTGGAGCAGGTTCTGCGGGAGAAGAAGGATCATGTGTTCATCATGCAGTTCGATCTGTCGTCGATCCTGCGTCAGGAGTTGACTTCTTCTTTCCTGAAACTGAGCGAGGCGCTGCAGCGCGTGGATACGCCCAGCATGAACGATCTGCGCAGCCAGACCGGCGGCGGCACCATGCTGTACGACGCCATGTTGAAGGCATCCAAGGAAATCATGCACGGTCAGACCGGCCGCAAAGCGCTCATCGTGCTTACCGACGGCGTGGATACCGGCAGCGAGGCCAGCGTCGCGGATGCCATCGAAGCCGCCCAGCGGGCCGACACCCTCATCTATTCGATTCTCTTCTCCGATGAGGGCTACTACGGCATATTTAGCGGCGGCGTCGACGGCCGCAACGTCTTGATGCGCATGTCGCGGGAAACCGGCGGCGGCTTCTTCGAGGTCTCCAAGAAACAGTCGCTCGACGACATCTTTACCCAGCTTCAGGAGGAGTTGCGCAGCCAATATAACATCGGCTATGAATCCGATCAGCCGGTGAGCATCTCGGAATGGCGCAAGATACAACTGACCACCCGGCAAAAAGGTCTGGTAGTGCAAGCTCGCGGCCGCTATTGGGCGCAGCGATGAATTTCAGCAAGAAGCGCTTCTTGCTGCCATTAGCCCTCCTCTTCTCCGTTCCGCTTCCCGCGCAACAGTTCCACGCGAATGAAATCTTCATTCCCTGGAACAAAGCCGGCCCGCGCGGGCTGAACGCGCTGCTGGTCTACGCGGACCTTCCCGGCAATCGCCCCCTGGCTGTGCTGACCCACGGCACGTCGCGCAAAATGGAGGAGCGCAATGCAGTCACGGCCTTTTCGCTGTTACCGCAGGCGAACTGGTTCGCGCGCCGCGGATGGACGGTGCTGGCGGTGGTGCGCCGCGGATACGGAAAATCCGGAGGCCGGCCCGATTATATGAACGGCCGCTGCCCGCACGAGGATTATCAAGAAGCGGGCAGGGAGTCGGCCGAGGATCTCACCCGCGCGATCGAGTATGGCGCGAGCCTGCCGCGGGTGGACGCGGCGCACGTCATCGCCGTGGGCGTCTCCACCGGCGGATTCGCTACCGTGGCGCTGACGGCGAAAGCGCCGCCCGGTCTGGTGGCGGCGATCAGCTTCGCGGGCGGCCGGGGTGCTGGCGCGGACTTTGACGTCTGCAATCCGGGCGCGCTGATCGGGGCGTTCCACAGCTTCGGCAAACAATCGCGCATCCCCATGCTGTGGATCTACGCGGAGAACGACCGGTACTTCTGGCCCGACATCGCGTACAAGTTTGACGACGCGTTTCGCGCGGGCGGCGGACAAGACCAGTTCGTGCAGGTTCCCGCGACGAGCGCGCCGGGCCACGGTCTGTTCTACCGCGTGTCCGGCTGGTCCGATATCGTGGACGATTTTTTGAAAGCGCGGAATCTCGTCTGGCTGCCCGAGCCTTTGCCGCCGCCCCAAGCGCCGGACGAACCGCTGCCGCCCGGTTTGAGCGAAGCCGGAGAGCGGGCGTTTCGGAACTATCTGCAGTTGGGACCGCACAAGGTCTTCGCCACGTCGGAGCACGGGTACGGCTTTTCCGCCGCGCAAATGACGGAGGATATGGCTAAGAGCAAGGCTCTCGACAACTGCCGCAATGCGTCTCCACGGGGCGAGAAGTGCAGGGTGGTGAGCGAGAAATAGATTGCCGGAATTGTGCGGTCACTCATAGCGCAGCGCCACAGTCGGATCCACGCGCGCCGCGCGCCGCGCCGGCAGATAACACGCCGCGAAGGCTACCGCCAGCCACAGCAAAGCAACCACCGCATAGGTGGGCGGATCCGTCGGGCTCACGCCAAACAACAGCCGCGCCATGGCGCGCGCCAGCCCCACCGAAGCGGCCAGACCGATCCCCACTCCCAGCAGCGTCAGCCCCAACCCCTGGCGCAAGACCATCCGCAACACATCCGCCGGCTGCGCGCCGACCGCCATGCGAATGCCGATCTCGCGCGTGCGCAGAATCACGTGGTATGCCACGACTCCATACAGGCCGATAGCCGCCAGCAGCAGCGCCAAACCGCCAAACACGCCCAAGAGGCAGACCTCCCAGCGCACCTGCCAATAGGATCGGTCGATCCATTCGCTCAACGGCCGCACGCCATAAATGCGGGCTCCGGCCGCGGATGCGGTGACCGTCTTGCGCACGGTCTCGAGTTGCGCGCCGGCATCGGATGCCGTTTCCACCATAATGTTTTGGATGCCTCCGGAATCTTGTGCAAACGCGCGGTAGACATGCGGCTTGGGCGCCTCGCCCAGCGATACCAGGCGGGCATCGCGTGCCACGCCAACTACTTGTAGGGTGCTGGGATCGTGGCAGCCCAGCATCAGGCGTTTGCCGATGGGTGTCTGGCCCGGCCACAGGCGCTTGGCCAGCGCTGCGTTGACGATCGCCACGGGCTGGCCGTCCGGCCGGTCGGCCGCGCTGAAATCGCGGCCGCCGGCCAGCCCAATGCGCATCGTTGCCAGATAGCCCGGGCTCACCGTGCTGGTGGTTGCCGATATGGGGTCGTGCCCCGTTTCAGACACGCAGTCCGGATTGACCGGCGTCAACGGAAGCAGATTCGTGAGAGCCGCATTCTTTACGCCGGGCAGCGCCCGGAGACGATCGAGCGTCTGCCGATAGAACTGGCGGCCTGTTTCCGGCGTAAACTCGGGGGCCGAGGCGAGGGTCGTGATGTAGATGCGATTTTTCACGGCAAAGCCCGGATCGGCTGCCTGAAACGCCAGTAGCACCCGCAGAAACAATCCTGCGGTCAGCAGCAGAACCAGCGACAAAGACACCTGCGCGACCAGCGAGACGCGCCGCAGGCCGAAGCGCGCCGCGCCGGGAGCTTCGCCTTTGAGCGCCGGCAGCACATCCGCGCGGCTCGCGCGCCAAGCCGGCGCCAGGCCAAAGAGGAGGGTCGTAAACAGCGCCAGCAGCGCGCCCGAAACCATCACGCGCGGGTCGGGAGTAAGGTCCAGCCGTAGAGCTTCGCCGAATGCCGTAGTGGGCAGCAGAACCTCGAGCAGCCGGCTGGTCCAGACTCCCAGCGCGAGTCCCAACAATCCGCCGCCCACGGCCAGCATCAGGCTTTCGGTCAGGAGCTGCCGCACGATCCTGGCGCGCCGCGCGCCCAGCGCGATGCGCAGCGAGATTTCGCGCTCGCGGGCGGCGCCCCGCGCCAGCAGCAAATTGCCGACGTTCACGCAGGCAATCAGCAGAACGACTCCCACCACCGCCATCAGGACCGCGGCAATCGGTACTGACGCGTTCCGGCTCCTGGCGTTGGGAACTCCGCGCACGCGCTCCACCATCAGAGGCGCGGCGAGGGACGCGGCCTTGGTTTGAGATTGCGGCTGCTCCTTTTGGATCTGCGCCGCGATGGCGTTCAACTCGGCGGCGGCTTGCGCGGGCGCGATTCCCGGCTTCATCCTGCCGAATACGAACACGCGCGGGCGCGCGCGATCTTCCAGTCCCGCGGCCAGCCCCGGATACTGCCGGGCCCACGTCCGGAACGGCACCCAAATATCCATGTTGAGCGGCAGATAAATGCCGGCGAATTCCCGCGGCGCCACCCCCACGATGGTGTACCACTGCGTCTCCGAACGGACGCGCTTGCCCAGGATGTGCGGATCGCCGTGGAACCAACGCTGCCAGGCGCCCAAGCCGATGACCGCGGCCTGCTCGTCTTCACGCTCGAACCAGCGGCCCAGGAATGGGCGCACGCCGATTACCCGGGCATAATCGGCCGAGACGGCTTCGGCGGCCGCCGCGTGCGTTTCGCCGTCGAAATCCAGGCTCGATTCGGTGGGATTGGATGCCGCCATGCCCGTGAGCAATTGGGTTCGATTGCGCAAATCGCGATACTCCGGCCAGGAGATGAGCTGCTGGCCCTCGCGGCCCAGGACCACCAGGCGATCCGGCGCCTCCACCGGCAAGGGCCGGAAGAACAGAAAGTTGAGCATGCCGAAGACCGCCGTGTTCACGCCGATGCCCAGCGCCAGGCAGACTACCGCCAGAAACGTGAAACCGGGGGATTTCCGCGCCAGGCGCAGCGCATAAGTGAGGTCCTGCAGGAAACCGCGCATACATCTGGAGACACCGCCGGACGTGGAATGTTCCCATGAAGCTGCGGTGCATCTGTGCCGATAATCCTGGAAGAGGAATAGAACCCAAGATGCTTCACGAACAAGGCGCCGCGAATGGCAAGGCTAGAATCCTCGTACAGCCGCCGGACGGCCTGCCATATAAGGTGGTCGCGGCATACCTGGAGAATTGCCGCAAGGGTCTGCAGCCGCTAAAGGATGCGATTGGGCGTGCCGATTATGAGTTTGCCGGCGTGTACGGGCACCATATGAAGGGTTGCGGGGCTGCCTATGGCTTTCCCCAGTTGACCGAGACCGGCGCTTCCATCGAACAGGCCGCCCGCATCCGGAACGATGCCGATCTCCGGAGTTGCGCCGCCGCGCTGGAAGAGCATTTGGCGTCGGTTGAAGTTGTGGGGCGGGATGGAATCCTGCGGGCCGATTGTTAATCGGCCCAGTTTTGCGAAGGCATCGCAGCCTAATGCCGATCGCCTGATATGCCGATTAAACCCATTAGAAGCGAAACTATCCCGATGAATGGCCCTCCGCATCGCCTGCATGTCTTACTGGTCGAAGACGACCCCGATTACGCCACCTTGGTCCAGCAGTGGCTGGACGGAACCGGAGACGATCCCGGATTCGTCTTGAGTTGGACCGATTCATTGAGTTCAGCGGTGAGCCGTCTGGCGCGGGGAGGCATCGACATCGTGCTGCTCGATCTGTCCCTTCCGGACAGCCAGGGAATTGGGACCTTCCTCACCCTGCGCAGCCGAAGCTCCGGGATTCCCGTGATTGTGCTGAGTTCCGCCGACAGCGAGCCGATGGCATTGCAGACCATCCGCCAGGGCGGAGAGGATTACCTGGTCAAGAGCACCTGCACGCGCGAACTGCTGGTCCGGAACATATCGCATGCCGTGGCGCGGCATCAGCGGCAAACCGAAACCCATGCGGCAGGCGACGCGCAAAACAAGGTGCTGGCGGTCATCGGGGCCAAGGGAGGCACCGGGACCACCACGGTGGCTTGCACGCTGGCGGCGGAACTGCGCAGCCAGTGCGATGCCGCCGTGCTGCTGGCCGACCTGGACCCGGACGCGGGACTCATCGGATTCCTGATGGGAGTGGGCAGCCGTTTCTCAATTCTGGACGCCGCCCAGAACGTCGAGCGCCTGGATTCCACGTTTTGGGAGAGCCTGGTGACGGAGGTCGGGGGACTCCATGTAATCCGCTCGCCTGGCCTCGGCGTTGCCGGCTATATGGACCCGGCCAGCGTCTTGAAAGTGATCCACTTCGCGAGACGGCTGTATCGATGGACAGTGTTGGATCTGGGGAGGCTGCGCAATAGCAGCCTGGCGCTGCTCGACAATGCCACCGAGGTGGTGCTGGTGACTACGGATTCCATCGCGTCGCTGCATGAGGCCAAGAACGCGATCGAAGTGCTGTGCGGAAGCGCAGTCGACCGCGAACGCGTTCGTTTGCTCGTAAATCATGTGGATGAAGCCACTGAGCCGCTGCCCACCAGCGACCTTGCCAAGCTCTTTGGAGTGGAGGTGTGCGCGCGCTTGCCGTACGAAGGGGCCGCGTTATCGAGCGCCCTGGTGGAAAGGAAGCTGCCGGCGGAATCCAGCGCCTTCCGTTCGAATGTGAAAGGCGTAGCGCGTAAATTGATGGGCCTCGAAGAAATCAAACGCCGGGGCGCGATTCCCGGCCTGGTGTCTTTCCTGACCGGCGCCAAACGCCGGAAACCCGTTCCACGCGAGACAACTATCGCCTCATCGGGCGCTTCATCGGGGCTCAATGCGTGACGGCATTCACATCCTCGTAGTTAGCGGCGACCCGGGTCTGGCCGAAGAGGCCCGGCAATGCGTTGCCGAAGTCCGGCCGCCAGCGGTCGTGCAATGGTTGCGGGATGCTTCGATCGCCTTGGCGCGCGTAGGCGGCGGCGATATCCACGCCCTGGTCATCGATCCGGCTTCGATCGGCATTGGCGATGACGACCTGCGGGATTTGTTGGACCGGCTGCGCGAGGCCTGCGGGCGGACGCAGACGATCATAGTTTCGGAGTCCCGCAACTGGACTGCGGACCTGCAGCGCATCGTGGCCACCAGCGTCCGCCATCCGGAACCGTCCAGCGCCTTGCCCCAATTGCGCAAAGGGCGGAAAGCAAAGGTAATCGGTTTTCTCGGCGCGAAGGGAGGCGTCGGCGCCACCACCGTGGCCCTAAATACGGCCTTGGCGCTGGGCGAAACGCACGCCGCTGTCCTCGCGGAACTTGGCTCCGGCAACGATACATTCACCTTGCGCGTGCGGACCACCTCTAAATCGGTATGGCCTCCGGGAACCGCGCTCGACGGCCTGTGGTCCGTAAAGGATATTCCGGGACTTCGGATTGCGCTCGCACATGACCTTTTGGATCCTGAAACGGTGGCCGCCGAATTGGAAGCCATGGGCGCCGAAGCGGATTTCCTGGTGCTCGACCTCGGCTCGGTCGCGACACAATTGGTGAAATGCACCTTGCCCCTGCTGGATGCTCTTGGATTGATTGTAGATCTGGAGACGTTATCCGTGGAATGCGCCAGACGGGTCTTGAGCATGATTGTGAAGTCGGACCTCTGTGCCCGCGAGGCCATCCGAGTAGTGGTTGTGAATCGCGCCTCTCTGGCGTGCCCGTTCAGCGTGGATGACGTGCAAAGGCTGTTGGGAATACCCGTTCTGGGCGCCATTCCTCCCGCCGGAGATCTCTGCAACTCGGCACAGAAAGCGCGGCGGCCCGTGGTCGCATTCGAACCGGATAGCCTCGCCGCGCGCAGCATGGTTCGCGTGGCACTCTCCTTCGCCGAGATGGCCTGACCAGATTGGAGGGTGGCCAATCTTGGCCGCAGCCGCCTTTTAGGCGGCCAGAGCCGGCTGAAAGCCGTCCCCAAAGGGGACCCCAGGGCAAGATTGCCCGCCCTCCACTCACCCGACCAAAGCTCCGGCCCGCGCCAGCGCCCCCTCGACCTCTTCCTTCGAAAGCCCCGTGCTGATGAAAAGCTCCTGCCGCGCGCCGGCGCTCAACGCGATCGCCTTCCAACCGTTTTGCACTGGCACCGTAATACGCACCTTCACCGGTCCGCGCGCGTCGCGCACCGGCCGGATCACGCCGGGGATGATGGAGCGTATCTCAGGCGTGGCCGCCAGCACCCGCTCCAGAATCTCGCGCACGCCATCGATGATGCTGTGCTCGATCTTGAGCCGGTCCTGGGCGGTACGCAGGCGCATCGCTGCCGGCCTTAGTTCCCGCGTTCCGGCGGCATGAACCTCTTGATGAAGTTCGTATCGAATCGCCCCGCCTGAAAATCGGCGTCCGCCAGGATGCGCTGGTGCAGCGGAATGGACGTATGAATCCCCTCCACCACGAACATTTCGAGCGCCCGCTGCATGCGGTGGATGGCTTCCGCGCGGTCCCCACCGTACACGATCAGCTTGGCCACCAGCGAATCGTAATACGGCGTGATCGTGCAGTCGGTGTGCGCCATGGTATCGACCCGCACGCCAATCCCACCCGGCGCGTTAAATCCCGTGATGCGTCCCGGCGACGGCGCGAAGGTCACCGGATTCTCCGCGTTGATGCGGCACTCGATGGCGTGCCCGCGCAGTTCCACCGGCAGCGCGATCACCTCGTCCAGAGGCTCGCCCATGGCGATGCGGATCTGGCTCTTCACCAGGTCGACGCCGGTCACAAACTCCGTCACCGGGTGCTCCACCTGGATGCGCGCGTTCACTTCCATGAAGTACAACTGGCCGCCTTCGTCCATCAGAAATTCGACGGTGCCCGCGTTCGTGTATCCCGCGGCCGAAAGCGCTTCCTTCAATTTCGCCGCCGTGGACGCGCGCAATTCCGGCCGCATCACCGGCGACGGCGACTCCTCCAGCAGTTTTTGATGCCGCCGCTGGATGCTGCATTCGCGCTCGCCCAGGATCTCCACGCGCCCGCGCTCGTCGGCCAGCACCTGGAATTCGATGTGCCGCGGTGCGCGCACATATTTCTCCAGGTAGACGTCCGCACAACCGAACGCCGCGCCGGCTTCCTGCTGCGCCGAATGGAACAGCGGCTCCAGTTCGGACGCCTCGTTGACCACCCGCATGCCGCGTCCGCCGCCGCCCGCGGAAGCCTTCAGGATCACCGGAAAGCCGATCCCGCCCGCGACCTCAACGGCTTCCTCCGCGGTCTTCAGAATGCCGGGCGAGCCGGGTAAAATGGGCACACCCGCGTCGCACATGAACGCGCGCGCGCGTTCCTTGACGCCCATCAGCCGGATCACCTCCGGACGCGGCCCGATGAACTTCAACCCGGAGACTTCACACACTTCCGCGAAGCCCGCATTCTCGCTGAGGAAACCGTAGCCGGGGTGGACCGCATCCGCGCCCGTGATCTCCGCGGCGCTCACGATCGAGGCGATATCCAGATAGCTGCGCGAACTCTTGGCCGGACCGATGCAGACGGCTTCGTCGGCGAAGCGCACGTGCAGGCTGTGGCGGTCGGGCTCCGAGTACACCGCCACCGTCCGTATGCCCAGTTCCTTGCAGGCGCACACGATGCGCAGGGCAATTTCCCCGCGATTGGCTATCAGGATTTTCTTAATTGGAGCGGATGGCAAACAGCGCCTCCCCGTACTCCACGGGTTGTCCGTTCATCACCAGCTTGCTCTCCACAATCCCGGAAACCTCCGCCTCGATCTCGTTCATGAGTTTCATGGACTCGATGATGCACAAGACCTTGCCCGGCTGCACCCGCTCGCCCACCCGCACAAACGGCGGCGTACCCGGCGCGGAGGCGTCGTAAAACGTGCCCACGATGGGAGAGCGCACCAGCAGCAGGTTCGGATCGGCGCCGGGTTCTTTGGGCGGCTCCTTGGCGGGCGCGGGAGGGCCGTCGGGGACGGGGGCTGCTTCCGCCCTGGGCTGCCCGGTCGGCTGCGCCAATACCAGCTCCCGATGCCCGGCGATGGAGCGCCGAATGCGCACGCGGTTATCCCCGCGCTGCACCTCCAGCTCGTCAATCCCGGTTTCGGTGGCGAGCTCGATCAACTCGCGAATCTCGTCTACGGTCATGGCCACCGACTAGCTTAGCAGAGGTGGGGCAGCGCCATGCGCTGCCAGGCAGCAAGCCGGTTCGCTGGCGTGTCAAGTTCGGCGGACCAGCGGACAATCAGCTTGGTAGAATCATTAGCAGGGGTCCACTTGGATGACAATCGAGCTGCCGCGCGAACTTGAGGAGTTGGTCCGATCAAGGGTCGGGCGTGGAGACTACGCGAGTCCTGAGAGGTTGGTCCAGGAAGCAGTGGAGCGGCTCCTTGATCAGGACGAAGACGAGCGTCAAGAATTGAGGCAGGCGGTCGAGGAGGGTCTCCGGGACATCGAGCGCGGTGACTATGCCGAGTACGACGAACACACCATCAAGGACCTTGCCAAAGACGTCCATGATCGCGGGCTCAAGAGAATTGCGCACTTGCAAAATGCCGGCAGGCGATGAAACTCCGGGTTTCGCGGCGCGCCAGAGCCGATCTGGATTCAATCTGGTTATATGTCTGCAAGCGTGATGGCGCTGAGCGCGCCCAACGTCTGATCGAGGGCATCACTGACAAGTTTCCACTCCTTGCGGCCCAGCCAGGAATTGGGCGGAGGAGAGACGAGCTCAAGCCAGGACTGCGAAGCATACCCGAGGGGAACTACCGCATCTACTATAATCAAGGCCGCGGAAAAGTGAATATCGTGACGATTCGCCACGCCGCTCGCCAAGAGAAGAATTTCCTCAGTTAGTGAGCCTCGCATAATACGTTACAGTTTCAGTCGCTGAGAGAAAGTGGCGCGAGGGAGCCCAAACCCACTCTCGGATTGTCCCCGTTTTGCGCGCCTCAATAATCCAAGCCGTGGCTCCCCACGACCGCGCCAGTGCTGGCCTGAAGCCGCGGGCTACACGACGCGCGGCTCCTTGCTGGTAGGGGTCAACACCTCGCAGCCGGTTCGCGTGACCAACACGGTATCCTCGATCCGGATGCCGCCCACCCCTTCCAGATAAACACCCGGCTCGATGGTAATCGCCATGCCCGCAGCCAGCGGTGTTTTGTCCTTTTTGCCGATGCGCGGTAGTTCGTGGATTTCGAGTCCAAGGCCGTGGCCGGTGGAATGCACGAACGCGCGCTCCAGCTTGTAAGCTTTCAGCACATCGCGCGCGGCCCGGTCCACGCGGGCGGCGGTTACGCCCGGCCGCACTGCGTCGATGGCCGCCAGTTGCGCCTCCAGCACGGCGCGATACAAGCGCCGCACACGCGCGCCAGGTTCGCCCAGGAAGAGCATGCGGGTCATGTCGCTGGCGTATCCCTCCTGGAACGCGCCCATGTCGATGAGCACCAATTGCCCCTGTTTCAAGATCGCGCCGGTAGGGTGCGCGTGCGGCAGGGCCGAACGCTCGCCGGCGGCCACGATGGTTTCGAAGGACGGTTTCTCGGCGCCTAGCCGGCGCATCCGAAAGTCGATTTCGGCGGCCAGATCCCGTTCGCGCATGCCCGGGCGGACGCGCCGCGCGGCCAGTTCGAAAGCCTTGGAATTGGTCGCCACCGATCGCCGGATCAGGTCGATTTCGATTTCCGATTTCAACATACGATGCGCTTCCAGCCAGCCGGAGACCGGCTCCAGCGACGTGTTCACCGGCATGTTGGCGCGCAGCAGGTCGAAGCCGTCATAGGACAAATGCGCGCGCTCGAAGCCCAGCCGCCGGATACGCCCGCGGGCCGCCTTGGCTGCCACTTCTGGCAGGATGGGACCCTTGCAGACTTGCGTACGGCAGGAAACTTCGCGCGCGGATTGAATGGCATAACGCGGGTCGGTGAAGAAGATGGCCTCGCCGGGCAGCGCCAGCACAGCCCCATTACTTCCGGTGAATCCGGTCAGATAGCGGACACTGGCCGGTGAAACGACCAGCATGGCGTCCAACTCGCGATTCTCCAGGCCTGCCCCGATCAGGTGTCGGCGTTGCTCGAATTCGTCATTCACCGTAGGACAGGCCTCCAGGCCTGTCGGCGCCGCTCGAATTCGTCATTCAATCTGGAGTCCCTGGGCCAGGACAAAAGCGCGCAGGGAAAGGGCATCCGCCTGCGAGTAGTCGCCCCGCTGTTCGGCTTGCGCGCACTGCGCCAGGAAGGATTGGATGCGGTCGACCTGAGATTGATCGTGGTCCGATAAATGTCCTTTGGCCCGGCTGAGCTTATCGTTAATTTCCCGCTTGCGCCCGTCGATAATGCCCTGAATCTTTTTTTGTTCGTCGCCGCTCAAGATCGGCTGGATGGGTGCTTGTTCCTGCACGGCCGGAGTGGGCGGGGCTTCCACTTCGGGCTCCGGCTCGGGCTGCTTCGGTGGACCCGCGGCGCTACGGCGCGCGACGCGGGGAGCGGGCGGAGGTTCCGTTTTCTCGGGCACGGGAGTTTCTTGGGCGACCTGCACCTTGGGGATGGCGTCCGGATTAACCATCTGTGCCGCGGGAAGCGTCACGGCGGTCTGCGGAATGGAAAGCGGCTCGTCTGGCGCGGGCGGCTGAACGGCGGCAGGCTTGGGTGGCGGCGGCGCAGCGGCTTGCTTGCTAGCGCCCAGGGTGCATCCCACCAGGGGCGCGATCAGCAGAAGGAGCGCGGCGCACGCACCATGCGTGCCGCACGCAATCGAGCCTGCTTCGCGGCTAAGTAGCGAGCGCATCGAGGTGCAAATCCGATTGTAGCATTCCGCATTTCAAGGCTTCCATCGGCGTTGATCTGAGTTCATCGGCGGCTCGCTCTGTGTTTTCCGCTACACCGAAACCGGCAGCCGCACGATAAAAGTTGTGCCCTTGCCAGGCTCGCTGGTGAAGTCGATGGCGCCGTCGTGCAATTGGACGATGCGAAAGGTCATGGCCAGCCCGATGCCGGAGCCCTCGGGTTTGGTCGTGTAGTAAAGCCGGAAAATCTTGTCGCGCAGCTCCGGCGGGATGCCCACACCGGTGTCGCTGATGCGAATCTCGGCCTCCTCCTCGCGCACCACGCACCCGATACGCAACTCGCCGCCGTCCGGCATGGCCTGAATGGCGTTGACCACCACGTTCAGAATGGCCTGCTTCATCAGGTCGGCGTCCACGCGGATGTTGGCCGTATCCACATCCGCGTTGACCGAAACGCGGATGCCCGCCGCCGCTGCCTGGGGAGCCGCCAGGTCTACGATCTCGCGCACAAAAGAGTCCAGCGCTACGTCCGCCGGATGCAGCTCCACGGGGCGGGTGAAATCCAGGAAAGTCTTCACCACGCGGTCCAGCCGCAGGATCTCGCGCGAGATGATTTCCATTTGCGGAGCGACATCGGTGTCCTCCCGCGCCAGTTTCATGCGCGCGAGTTCCACGTGCATCAGGATGGCGTTGAGCGGGTTCTTGACCTCGTGCGCGACGCCGCTGGTGATGCGGCTGATTGCGGACAGGCGGTCGGCCGTCTGCAATTGGCGGCCGACCTGACGGGCCGCCTCCGGATCGCGCAAGCGCACCAGCAGGCCAGTGCCGCGGCCGGGGTTGTTCCCCGCACCCAGCGGCTCCAGGATGTCCACCGACAGCAAAGCTACTAATGCGCCCGAACCGTCGCCGCGGGTGATGGGCACGCGCCGGTTGCCGATAGGCCGGCCGGTCTGCGCCGCCTGGGCCAGCATCAGCCCGAGCGTGGTATTGGGCGGAAAGACCTCCGGCAAGGCCAGGCCCACCAGGTCGGCGCGCATTCTGCCCAGGAATTTCTCGACCGCGCCGGAGGCCACCACCAGGCGGCGGTCGCGCCCGAACATCAGCACGGCGTCCTCCAGTTGATCCAGAAGGCGCTCGAAATTGCCGCGCAGATCGGAGAAATCGAACTGCGCGCCGCGGAGCTGTTGGCCCAGCAGATTGACCTTGGTGGCCATGATGCCGAACTCATCCGCCCTGGCGCGCGAGACGGGCGCGAGGGCGTTTGGGTCGTAATCGCCGGTGGCCACCAGGTCGAGCATGTGTCCCAGGCGGCCCAGCGGCCGGAAGGCGATGATCGAGAACAGCAGCGTGATACAGAGGGCGCCGGCCACCGATGCCAGAGCCACACTGGCGCTCTTCTGCAGCGTGGGCACGATATCCAGCGCCTTGATCAGCGGCGGGTAGACTACCACCCGCACATAAAGCATTTCCGGTTTTCCGGGAGTGCCCAACGCCTGTTCGAGTTGGTAGGAAATCTGCTGGTTGAGGATGATTACCTTGTTAAGCCAATTGGTGTGATCCACGACCCGACTGAAGTCCCCAAGGCGCGGGAACTTCTTTCCCCGCCTCGTGGGATCGCTATCTATGATGATCTCGTTATTCTTGTCGCAAACGGCGATCTCCAGCAAGGCGTGCGAAGCGCTCAGGATGTCGACCAGGGTGCCCTCCAGGTTGGAATCGCGCAGAGTTTGGAGCCAGGGATGCTGGCGGTCGTTGTTCAGCGTATCGATGACCGCCTTCGACGCCATGCGCTTGAGCAGTTGGGCGTGTTCCAGCGTGGCATTGAACTGCGCGTCCATCTGATAGCCCAGGTCCAGGATCGAAACGATGGCGACAATAGCCGTCATCACCAGGACCGAAGAGAGCGTCAACCTGGTCTGGGTGCTCATCGAGGTGAGCTACTCGGGGATCAGCAGGAGTTTGCCGGCGGTGTGCCGCCCTTCCAGATCGCGGTGGGCTTGCGCGGCTTCGGAGAGCGGATACGCGCGGTCCACGCGAATCTTCAACTCGCCCGAAGACACCCAACCCAACACGTCGCCCGCGCGCCACAGGAGTTCTTCGCGCGTTGCACAATAATGCGCCAGGCTCGGCCGGGTGAGGAAAAGCGAACCTTTGGCGTTCAAAATGTTCGGATCGAACGGGGGCACCGGGCCGCTGGATTGCCCGAACAGGGCCAGCATGCCGCGCGGGCGCAAAGAGCTCAAGCTCTTGGCAAACGTGGTGGCGCCCACCGAATCGTACACCACGTCGACGCCCCGCCCGCCGGTGAGGCGCTTCACCTCGGCCTCGAAATCCTGGCGCGTATAGAAAATGATTTCATCGGCGCCGGCTTGCTTGGCGAGCTGTGCCTTGGCTTCGGTGGAGACGGTGCCGAAGACGCGCGCGCCGATGCGGCGGGCCATCTGCACCAGCAGCAAACCGACACCGCCCGCGGCGGCGTGTACTAGGCAAGCGTCGCCGGACTTAAGCGCGAAAGTGGAACGCGTCAGATAGTGCGCGGTCATACCTTGCAGCATGGCCGCCGCGGCCGTCCGGAAATCGACTCCGGCGGGGATCTTTAACAACTGCGCCACGGGAACGGCCGCATACTCTGCGTAAGAACCGCGCGCCATGGCATAAGCCACGCGGTCTCCCGGAGCAACCTCGGTGACGCCGGGGCCCACCGACTCCACCGCGCCCGCGCCTTCCGATCCCAGCGTCGCCGGTAAATCGGCCTTATACAACCCGGTGCGAAAATACACGTCGATGAAATTGACGCCCGAGGCGGCGATCTTCACCAGCGCCTGCCCCGGCCCGGCGGCCGGCTGCGGCAGATCCGTCAACTCCATCTTTTCCGGTCCGCCGGTTTCCTTAACCTGTATGGCTCTCATGGATAGCCTTTGCGCCAAGCGCGGCGAATATGAACGGTCGATGCATAGAGTAACAGATACAACAAAGCGAACGGAAATACGAGCAGGCGGCCCAGCGTGCGCGCGGCGCCCGCACCGCTGAGTCCGGCGCGAAACAGCGCGAAGTGCAGGATGTTGCGCCAATACCCGCGGTCCAGCCAGAAGTAGTCGCCGTTTTCGTTAATGACGAAGACCTTCACCGGCAGACGCGCGGCCAGCGCCCATTTCCACTTGGTCATGATGGGCTCGGCGGAACAAACCATTCCCATGATCGAGTAGCGTTTGGCCGCGAGCGCCGCATAAAGTTTACGGCGCCCGTCGGGTCCGCGGTGAGAGGTAACGCGATGCACCGCGTCGATGCCCTCCGGCGCGCCGGCGAAACAGGTGACCAGATCGATGGGGATCGACTCGCCGTATGTACGGCGCAGGCCGGGCAGCACATGCTCGATCAGGCGCCGCGAGCCGCTCTCGATGAGTAGGATGCGCGCCACCTGAGGCTGCCGGCGGCGGAGAAAATACCTCACCACACGACTATAGCGCGGCCGGACAAGCCTCCAGGCTGCCTCCAGGCTTGTCCTTGGAGTTCGGCATTTTGGCGGGGCGGGCAATTCTGCCCTGGTCGCCGTTTGGGGCCGGCTCTGGCCGCCAACGTCATTTCTGCTGCTCGGCCGTGAGCCGATCGAAGGTGGCGCGCTCCCTGTCGCCGTCTTCCTGCCGGTTTAAGCGGAAATAAAGAGCGGCCAGCTCGACGTGCGGCTGCGCCCAGTTGGGATCGTCGTGCACCACTCTCTCGAAATCCTTCACGGCCGCCTCCACGTGGCCCTCGGTGCGCTCCAGGCGCGCCCATTCGTAACGCGCCAGGCTGGAATCGGGCTTTAGCTCCAGCGCGCGCTGGAGATGCTGCCGCGCTCCGTCCAGATCCCGTTCGGTGTTCAGCACCGCGCCCAGGCCCACCTGCGCATCGAAGTCGTGGGGGTCGGCTTCCACGGCCTTCCGCAGCGCGGCGATGGCGCCTTGAGTATCTCCCAGGTAGCTGAGCACGGTGCCACGCAAAGTGTTCGCGCCAGGTAGCCGCGGATTCAGGCGCAGGGCCGCGTCGGCATCGTCGCGGGCGGGTTCGAACTCGTTCATCTTGAGAGCCGTCTGGCCGGCCAGCAGGTACGCTTCGGGACGGTTGCCTTGCCGGGCCACGCGGTCGACGCGTTCCAGGCCCTCGCGCCTATGGCCTGCCCGGATGAGCGCCGACCCGAGCAGCCACGTTACCGCCAGATCGTCCGGATGGGCGGCTTCCACCGGTGTGAGAACCCCGATCGCCTGTTCGTCCCGACCCAGGCGGGCATAGCAATCGGCCAGCAACGTGGCGATGCGTGTATCGCCCGGTGGCGCGCCCAGCAGCGTGTCGAGCTGTTGCACCGCTTCGCGCAGAGCGCCCTTCTTGTAGTATGCCAGTGCCAGGTTGAGCCGCAGATCCGCATTGTCCTTCTTGGCGAGTACGGCGCGGTATTGAACGATGGCTTCGTCGTAGCGCCCCAGCTTAGCCAGCGCGGCGCCCAGATTGGCGCGCACCTCGATGGCATCCGGATAGCGCTTCAGGAGTTCCTGGTATTTGCGGACGGCCAGCGCATCGTCTCCATGTTGCTGCGCCGCCACGGCGTCGCGGAAGAGTCGATCGGGGCTGGAAGATTGCGCGCAAGCGGCGCCGGCGGCGACGATCAGGGCCACGATGCGCATTCGATTCCAGAATAGCGGAGTTGCGTTATCGTAGGGTAGACAGCATGTGGAATTGGACGTGGTCGGACCTGGAGGGCGGGCAATCCTGCCCGCAGCCGCCTTTCAGGCGGCCAGAGCCGGCTAAAAGCCGGCTGCGGCCAAGATTGGCCGCCCTCCAACTTGCGCTGCTCGTTTTGTCTGCGCCCGCGATGCGCGCGCAGACGTCCGCCAAGGAGCAATTCGACGATCTGGCGCGCCGCGCGCAGGCCGCTCTCGACAGCCGCCCGGAGGAGTCCGCCCGGCTCTACAAGCAGGCCTTGGGCATGCGGCCGGATTGGGCGGAAGGCTGGCTCTATATGGGCGGCGCCCTATATCGGTTAGGCCGCTTTGCCGAGGCCACCGATGCGCTGCGGAAAGGCGTCGAGCTGGAGCCAGTGGTGGGCACCGGGTGGGCCCTGCTGGGTCTCAGCGAGTCCCAACTGGAAGATCAAGACCAGGCGCTGGCCGATATCCGTAAGGGCGAAGATCTGGGTCTGGGCTCCAACATTCCATTTGAGACTGCCGTGCGCGTGCGGGCCGCGCAGCTTCTGATCCGGTCTTCGGCTTTCGATGAAGCTCTGGCGCAGTTGCAGCCGCTTTCCAAGCATCCGGGAAACCCTCTGCCCGTGGAGGAAGCCATGGGACTTTGCGTGCTGGCCATCCCGGACGACATGGCCCAGCTTTCGCCGCAGAGACGCGCAGCCGTGGATCTGGCGGGGCACGCGGCGTGGGCGTTCGCCAGCCAGCATCCCGACGAGGCGGCCGCCGCTTACCGGCAATTGCTGGCGCAATATCCGAACGAGCCTGGCGTACACTACGCCGACGGCCTCTACCTGATGGAAACCGATCAGGAGGCGGCGCTGGCAGAGTTCCAAAAGGAAATCCGGAACAACCCGAAGCACTGGCCGGCGCTGCTGGTCATGGGTTCCATACAGATCCGCCAGGGAGCGCCGGAGCAGGCCATCGAGTCCTTGCGCGCGGCGCTGAAAATCGCTCCCGCCAAATACCACTGGCTCTGCCACACCGATCTGGGGCGCGCGTATCTGGATTCTAACAATTTCGAAGCCGCCATCGCCGAACTGGAGAATGCCGCGCGGCAGATGCCTTCCAAGGCGAATGTGCACTTCTTCCTGGCGGAAGCCTACCGCAGGGCGGGGCGCAAGGCGGACGCCGATCGGGAGCGTGCCGAATTCGAAAAGATGAAGGTTGAGCAGGACCCTTTGGGGGTGCCCGCTTTGCATCCGTTCGGATATGCGGGAAATAGCTGAAACCAAGGCCGTTGCCGCGCGTCTGTAGTGTTACTCGCAGGGTCCATGATGTGCAGCCGGCCAGTCGAGCTTCTCGCCCAGTGACGCTCAAATTTGCCGCGGCGTCCGTAGTTACCGATAAGAATCTTACAGTATGGGAGCAATATGGTGTCGAAGACGCTGAATCCGGTTCTGGTCCGCACGGGAGCCGGCAGGTTTGCCGCGGCCCTCGCGCTCGTATTATTAGCCGCCGCCGCGCCGGCCGCCAACGCGGATGCGGTTCGGAAGAACGCCGGCGCGGACAAAGCGCTATGGCAAGCCTTCGAGCGCGCGACATACGCGCTGCAGGATTCCGGCCATGGGGTGTGGCGTGGCGCGAACGCCGCGCAGCGGTTGACTCTGGAGTTCAATGACCGGGAAGCCCGGCTCAGCCATCCGGATGGTAGCGTAAACTTCCATCTGACCGGATATGGCTACGGCGATCGGCTTCGGAAGCCCGCGCTGGCCAAGCTAACCGGCACAAGCAATCGCGTCGAATACCAGCGGGGGGACCTCACCGAATGGTACTTGAACGGATCGCAAGGCCTGGAGCAGGGTTTTACGCTGGCGCAACGTCCTGGAGAGGGCCGGGAGGGCGAGCCATTGGTGATCGCACTCGGCGTGAGCGGGGGGTTGCTGCCGGCCCAAGAGACGGCCAAAAATTCGGTGCTGTTCGAGTCGGGCAAGGTTGTGGTGTTGCGTTACGCGGGACTGAAGGCGCTGGACGCGCGCGGCAGCATTGTTCCGTCGCGGCTGGAGGTGCGCGGCCGAGAGATCCGGCTGATCGTCGAAGACCGCGGTGCGCAGTATCCATTAGTAGTCGATCCGGCTTGGACGCAGCAGCCGGAGCTGACTGCTTCCGATGGCGCGCCGGACGACAACTTCGGCGGCAGTGTCTCGGTGAGCGGGGACACGGCGGTGATCGGGGCTCCCCAGCACTACGTCAATTCGCAAGTGTGGCAGGGAGCCGCGTATGTGTTCGCGCAGAGCGGGGGGGTGTGGACCCTGCAGCAGGAGCTGACGGCCTCCGATGGCGGGATCAGCGACGAATTCGGTACTTCCGTCTCGGTGAGCTTGGGCACAGTGGTAATTGGGGCTCCTGGGCACACGATCAATTCGCAAGCCTCTCCGCCGCCCGGGATGCGGGCGCAGGGAGCCGCGTACGTATTCACGCAGAGCGGTGGAGTGTGGAAGCAGCAACAGGAGCTGACGGCCTCCGATGGCGTGCAGGGCGACGGATTCGGAACCTCCGTGTCGGTGAGCTTTGGCGCGCTGGCGATCGGGGCTCCTGGCAAGACCTTCAATTCACAATTCGAGCAGGGAGCCGCGTACGTATTCGCGCAGAGTGGTGGAACATGGAGCCAGCAGCAGGAGCTGACGGCTTCCGATGGCGCGGCGAGCGACCAGTTCGGAAGCTCTGTTTCGGCGAGCTCGGACATGCTGGCGATCGGGGCGCCTTACAAGACCATCGGTTCGCAGGCCTACCAGGGAGCCGCTTACGTGTTCGCGCAGAGCGGTGGAGCGTGGCGGCAGCAGCAAGAGTTGACCGGTTCCGATGGCGCGGTGGGCGACTTTTTCGGCGCGTCCGTATCGGTGAACGGGACCACGGCGGTGATCGGGGCTAATGGCAAGACCGTCAATGCGCAATTCGAGCAGGGAGCGGCCTACGTGTTCGTGCAGAGCGGCGCAGTATGGACCCTGCAGCAGGAGCTGACGGCTTCCGATAGCGAGCGATTCGGCATTTCCGTCTCGATGGGTGGGGGCACGGTAATGGTCGGAGCTCTCGACAGAATCGTCAATTCGGAGGCCGCCCCGGGCGCCGCATACGTGTTCGTGCAGAGCGGCGCCGTGTGGACCATGCAGCAGGAGCTGACGGCTTCCGATGGCGTGGTGCGAGACCAATTCGGCGGCTCCGTCTCAGCCAGCGGCGGCACCGCGTTGATCGGGGCTTATGGCAGGAATAGCCTGCGGGGCGCCGCGTACATATTTAATATGGCCCAACCCTCCATCAGCGGCGCGATTAGCGCAGGGGCATTCGGCGGCTTTTCCGCCGTCGCGCCAGGGACCTGGGTCGAGATCTACGGATCGAACCTGGCTTCCACTACGCTCGCCTGGACCGCCGCCGATTTTACCGGCAACAGCGCCCCGACTTCGCTCGGTGGCGTGCAGGTGACCATCGGAGGACATCCGGCGTTCGTCGACTACATTTCGCCGGGCCAGGTGAATGCGCAGTTACCTTCAGGCATCGGCCCGGGTCCCTTGCAACTGACGGTCACCAGCGAGAACGTCACCAGCACGCCGGTGAACGTCACGGTGAACGCAACTCAGCCGGGCCTGCTCGCTCCACAAACGTTCAACATCGGGGCGAAGCAGTATGTCGTGGCACAGTTGCCGGACGGGACCTTTGTTCTTCCGGCCGGCGCGATCGCGGGTGTCGATTCACGGCCGGCCAAGCCCGGCGAGACCATCGTGATCTACGGAATTGGCTTCGGATCGGTCGTCCCGGGCACACCCGCGGGCCAGATCGTGGCCGGGGAAAATCAGATCTCCGCGTCTTTGCAGTTTCTGTTTGGGCAGACGCAGGGGCACGTGTCCTACGCTGGACTGGAACCGGATGCCGTCGGGCTATATCAGTTCAACGTCGTAGTGCCGCAGGTGGCGAGCGGCAATCTGGTGCCGTTTACGTTCAATCTGGGCGGCGCGGCCGGCACGCAGACGCTCTATACCGCCGTGCAGCAGTAAGTCGTATTAGCGATCGCCGGCGCCGCTCAGTGACGTTTAGCTGGCGGCCGAGGTTGCCGCCGTGCTCAACTGGACGTTGGTGGTGCTCCAGATCGAGCTGACGCTGGTGCCGGAGCTGATAAACAGGGCGGCGGAAGACAGAGCCACAAAAGCCATCAGCAGCGTATATTCGATCAGGTCCTGGCCTTGATCGCCGGTCCACAGGTTGCGCAGAAAATTCGTCATAGTTGGTTTCTCCTTTAGAAGTCCGAAGACTGTCATGCTTGACATTCTACGCATAGGCCGCAGCCTCAGGGGATACCAAGCGTACGGGTCAAGGTATACAGTAAGGATGCCCGCCATACCCACAGTTAACCCCCGGCGGACCCGATGGATAACCGCCGGGGGAGACTGGTGCGGCCCATCGCCAGGGCGCCTGCGCCGGCTGAAGGATCAATTTGGGGCCAGCGGACGGGACACCGTTTTTGTCGTTTACCCGGCGGGTTGGGGCCGGTTTTGAGTTACCGGCTCTCCTTCACGACGCGCCCGTTGAGCGGCTGAAGAGGCCGGACATCGTGCGGATAGAGCTTGGCGAACGCGTCGATCTCCGCTGGCGAGATATCCACCGGAGTCTTCAGCACAAACCAGGCGACTCCCTCACTGCATGGCGGAGCCGTTAGCGACCCCATGTACGTGTAATAAGCAGTGTCGCTGGGCAGCAAGCCGGCGGGATCGACTTCGACTCCGGCAATCTCCTGCTCCTTGCCCGGTGTTTTTGGCATATGTTCCCAAATGCGCTGAATGGTGGCGTTCGGACGGCCTGATTTCAGGAAAACCGCGACGCCGGCAACTTTCCCGTCGCTGGCCTGGTGCATGAAGTGGACCACCATATCGTACGGCTTGCCCTGAATGTACTCTTCACTGGGACGGTGAAAGTGGAACTGGGTCAGTTGGTAGCGCTTGCCTCCCGCCACGAGAAAGCTTCCGCTTCCCGGAGCGTCGTGGTAGTTCACTCGGATGGTGTAGCCGTTGTTAATTAGATATTTGAGCGGGCCGCTTTTGTATTCGAATCGAATGGCCGGGAGATCGGCTTTCTCCGCATTTCGAATGTCGATGGGAGACTGTTCCTTGCCGGTATTGCAGGCAGCGTACTCCGGATCCAGGTCACTCCAGTGTGCGGCCCCGGTCGCCCCTTCGTAGCTCCAGGGGGTTTTCCACTGCGCTCGTGAGGCTGCAGGCGCCAGAATCTCCGCGACAACCAGGATGAGAACCGTTTTCATATCCGGAATTATACAGTTTGGCGCCCGGCGACAATTCGGTCGGCGTCGAAGTATGGATGTCGAACCGAATGGTGTGCGCGGGCGAGCTATAATTTCCATCAGGTGAGACTTGCCGCGCTCCTTCTATCGCTTTCGTTGGGACTAGCCGCGCTTTGGGCCGACGAGTCCGAAAGCCATTTGCGCGAAGCTAACGCCGCATACCAATCCGGCGATCTGGCCACTGCCATCCGGCTCTATCGCGAGTTCCTCAAGAGGTATCCCGATGCAGCCGAAATCCGCTCGAATCTGGGCGCCGCGCTGGTGCGGGACGGACAGTTCGCGGATGCCATCGCGGAATATAATCTAGCGCTGGGAAAGATGCCGAATAATCCCCGGGTGAGGATGAACCTGGCGCTGGCATACTACAAGCTCGGGCGGCTGCCCGAAGCCATACCGCATCTGGAAGTCCTGCACAAACTGCAGCCTCTGGAGGTGCAACCGGCTTTGCTGCTGGCCGACTGCCTGCTCGAAACGAACCAGCCGCGCAGAGCGGTGGAAGTGCTCTCGCCGCTGCAAGAGGAATATCCCGACGATCACGCGGTGATCTACGCGCTGGGCATGGCGCTGCTGAAAGACAACCGCACCCAGGAGGCCCAGGTCCTGCTGGACCGCATCCTGCGCGACGGTAAGTCGGCGGAATCGGAATTCCTTCTGGGCCAAAGCGAGTTGCTCCGTAGCGACATCGTGGCGGCGGTCGCGCACCTGGCGCGCGCCGTGGAACTGAATCCGAAGATGCCGTGGGCGCATACGCTGTACGGGCAGGCGCTGAAGGTCGCCGGAAAACCGGAGGAGGCCACCGCGCAGTTCATCGAAGAGTTGAAGGTGAACCCGTACGATTTCACGGCCAACACCGAGATAGCCGTGCTGCTCAGGCAGGATGGAAAGCTCGATGAGGCGCTGGCGCACAACGCGCTGGCGCTGCAGGTGCGACCCACCGATCCCGGCGCGCTGTATCAGCGGGCGTCGATTCACCTGGAGCAGGGCCTCACCGGACAGGCGCGCCAGGAACTCGAGCAGCTCATCCGGGATCATCCGAGCTTTTCCGAGGCGCACGCCGCGCTGGCGACCGTGTATTACCGGCTGAAGCGCACCGCCGACGGCGATCGGGAGACCGCGGAGGCGCGCCGGGTTCGGGAGGAAGCGCAGAAGCTGCTGGAGGAGAAGCGCAAGCCGGCGCTGTCCGAAAAGCAGTAAGCGCACAGCAAACCACACAAAAACCTTGGCCGCGGATGCACGCGGATTCACGCAGATTAGAAGGCGCTTTATCTGTGTGCATCTGCGTGTATCTGCGGCTGAGTTTCTTCCCCCGCGTGCTCCGTGACAGTCAGAATCTGGTCGGCCGGCACGTTGTGCAACGTCTGATGAATGCGGCTGGGCCAGACTATGTCGATCTCCTTCACCACCTTCGACTGACCCAAACCGAAGTGCACCCGTGGGTCGCTGGAGCAGGCGTAGCCGGTGCTGGTGGTGGCGTGATTGTACTGCACGCCCGCATCGGTGGTCACGCGCACTTGCGCCCCCAGCCCCATGCGATTGCTCTTCACTCCCACCAGTTTCAGCAAAATCCAATGATTGCCATTCGGCGAAATGTTGTGGAAGTATTGCGCCTTCCCATTCAGCACGCTGACCACGGCGTCGAGGCGGCCATCGTTATCCAAATCCCCAAACGCCATGCCGCGATGCGCCGCGGGGCTCCGGAAATCGGCGCCGGCGCCGGCGCTCACGTCCTGGAACTTGCGGTTTCCCAAGTTGCGCAACACGGTGTTGGGTTCCTCCGGTTTGCGCAGCGACATCAGGGCGATATTGTCGAGCGCGTGCCCGCGCACCACTAGCAAGTCCTTCCATCCATCGTTGTCGAAATCGGCAATGCCATTCGACCAGCCCGACATGGGGCGGGTGATCGCGCCCACACCGGAGGAGGCGGTGATCTCCGCGAAATCTCCCGCCGCGCCGCGATTCCTGAACAGCGGAAAAGTGTCGCCTTCGAAGGCGGTTACCCAGAGATCGTCGTAGCCGTCGTTGTCGATGTCCCGGAAATCGGCGCCCATGCCCGAAATGTAAGCGCCCGACTCGGGGTACGCGACTCCCGTCTGCAGCGCAACCTCCTGGAATTTCTTGCCCCCCAGATTGTGGAAGAGCATATTGGGCGCATTATCGTTGGCCACGAAGACGTCCATGAATCCGTCATGATCGTAGTCCGCGAAGGCGACCCCCATTCCCTTGCCGCGGATCTGGCCGATGCCCGTCGCGGCCGATACGTCAGTGAACGTGCCGTTTCCGTTATTGTGATAAAGCGTGTTCGGCAGCGGCGCGTAGTTCTTGGGATGGCAGTAGGCGCGCAGGTTCGGATTAGGGCCGCAAAAGGGGTCCTTGTTGACTTCCCATTTGCAATAGTTCGAGACGAACAGGTCCAGGCGGCCGTCGTTATCGTAGTCGAACCAGCCGGCGGCCACCGCCCACATCTTCTTGCCGTCCAGGACGCCGCCGCCCACTCCGGCTTTGTCCGTGACGTCGGTGAAGGTGCCGTCGTGGTTGTTATGAAAAAGCTGATTCTTGGTCACATTGGCCAGGAAGATATCCGGCCATCCGTCGTTGTCGTAGTCTCCGACGGCGACTCCCATGCCGTAGCCCTCGCCCTTCACGCCGGCCTTCTCCGTGACGTCGGTGAAGGTGCCATCGTGGTTGTTGTGGAACAGCCGATTCCAGTATTTGGGCGATTCTTTGCGCAGCGACGGGATGGCCGCGCCGTTAACGAAGTAGATGTCCATGTAACCGTCGTTGTCGTAATCGAGCAGGGCCACACCGGCCAGCATCGTCTCGGGCAGGTTCTTGTTGGGTGTAGGGCAACTGTCGGCTATGAAGCGCAGGCCGGCGCGGTCCGCGATCTCTTCAAATGCGATGGGCCCCAGCGTGACGGTGGCCGCGGCCAGAACCGGCCCGCAGAGCAAGAGTATTCGCCATCGCATCAACTTCAGGATAGTACGCGCCCGCGAGCGCTTGTCGAGGGCGTGCGCCACGGCCCTCACGGAAAGAGATAGAATTGTCGTATGCAAAAAGTCGCTGCTCCGCTCCTGGTCTGCCTCGTGGCGATGACCGGCGGCCCTGGCCGGTCGCAGGACGCAACTCCTCCCGCGCCCGGATCGACGATCCGGGTAACCACCACCGAGGTGGCGCTCGACCTTGCCGTGCGTGACAAGAAGGGCCGCCCCGTGAAAAACCTCAAAGCCGGCGACGTGGAGATCTACGAGGACGGCGTGCGCCAGCAGCTTCTCAGCTTCCGCCTGGTGCCGGGCCGCGAAGAGCAGCGCCGGGAGGCTGCCAGCCAGGCGAAGCCGGCGCAGACCGGCGGCTTATCCCTGCCGCTCCGGGAGGTAAACACGGTCTGCATCGTTTTCCATAACATCGATCCGGTCACGCGGCCGCACGCGGTCGAAATCGTGAAGGAATTCATTAAGAACGATTTGCCGCCGGAAACGTATATCGGCATTTTCAATCTCAACGAGAAGCTGATCGCCGTGCACGAATTCACGAAGAACCGCGATGAGCTATTAAAATCGGCGTTCGATGGGAAGCCCCTGGATTTTGGCAGAGCCTCGCAAGCCCTCCTGACCGCCAGCCCGAACATCGTCACCGTCAACGCCCAGGTGAACAGCGCCACGCACACCGCCAGTGTGTCGGTGGACACCACTGGGGGCGAGGTTAATAACGCCGTCATCATGGGCGCGGATGTCTCCAACAGCACCGGCGCGAACCGCCTGCGGGGCGATCAGGTTCGGGAACAGAGCGATTTCGCCAACATTACGGGCATGCACGAGACCGACCGGATCATCACCCTGATCAACCAACTGGGCACGTTGCCAGGACGGAAGTCCGTTCTGTTGGTGACCACCGGTTTGACTACCACCGGAGACCCCGACCGGTTCCAGAAGATCCTCGACAATGCCAATAGCCATGGCATCACGTTTTATGCGCTGGACAGCACGGAAATGAGCGCCATGACCGACACCGCGCAGGCCGGCAAGCTGGCGGTGGCGCAAATGGCGTCGGTCAGCCAGCAGCAGAGCAACAAGAGCGCCAGCGCGAGCGTCATGCGGCAGAACAGCAAGCAGGGAGACGATACTGTCTCCGCGGTGCGCACGTCGGATACGCAGTCCAGCCTGCGGCAGTTGTCCGAAGGCACGGGCGGATTCCTGATCGCCAACACCAACGATTTTCGCAAGTCGTTTCAACAAGTCGTCGAGAATCTGGACGCCCACTATGAAGCGGTATATCATCCCACCTCGGGCAAGTATGACGGGCATCTGCGGAAGATCGAGGTGAAGCTGGCGCGCAACAATTTGCAGGTGGATAGTCGCACCGGATACTTTGCCATGCCGGATCTGAAAGGTTCCGGCCCCGTGACGCTGGTGGAATCCACCGGTCTCGCGGTGTTGAGCGCGGAGCCCCGGCCACACTCTTTCGATTTCCACGTCACGGCTTACCATTTCCAGAAGGACGGCGCGAATTCGCGGGGAGAGCTGGCTTTCGAATTGCCTGGCGCCAAACTAGGCGCTACCGCCGACCCGGCGCGCAAAATCCATAAATTCGACGTGTCGCTGTTTGCGCTCATCAAGGATGCCGATGGACAGGTCGTCGACAAATACAGTGTCGACCTGCCTTCTTTCATCCCGGACGCCAATTTGGCGGCCGTGCGGGCCACCCCCCTCATCTTTACGCATCCGGTCGATCTTCCGCCGGGCCATTACACGGTCGATACCGCCGTGGTGGACCGCGAAGGTAGCCAGGCGAGCGCCGAGGCCGGGCAGATCGACGTCCCGGCGCCGTCCAAGGGCGTCGGGATCAGCAGTCTGGTAGTGGTGGAACACGTCGAGCCGGCCAACGCCCAGACGGATGCCGCCGATCCGCTGACTTTCAAAGGAAAGCACGTGGTTCCGATGGTCGAGGCCTCCGTCAACCCCGCTAACAAGCGCTACGTGTACTTTGTGGTGTATCCGGATAAATCGAACACAGAGAAGCCCAAGATCCACGTCGAGTTCAAGACCGGCGGCCAGGTGTTCGCGGAGTCGACAGCGGATCTGCCGGCGCCCGACGCTACCGGCACGATTCCCATGTTCGTGGCGGCCGCCACGCGGCCCGGCAATTGCGAACTGGAGATCACGGCGCTACAAGGCAAGGAATCCGCCACCGAGCATATCCAGTATGCCGTGGCCGCGCAGTAGGGAAGATCTCGATGGTCTCGAAAGGGATCAGAGCCTGGGCCATCTCCTCGTCGCTTCCGGGCACGCTCGGGCGTGTCGGCACGGTGGAAACCGTGCTCCAGCTCGATTACGGTAATGGAGGAGAGCAGGATGTCCGTCTCGCCGTGAACCTGCGCAAGCGTGGTAGGCAGCTCACTGACGGATTTGGCATTACGCTCGGCGGTGATTAATACGCCGGAGTCGAGGACTCATCCCATGAGGGCGGATTCAACGGCTCGCGGTTTTCATCGACGCCCGCTTGCACATCTTTGGCAAAGTCGGGATCGGGTACGGGCGCATAGCCCAGCTTCTCTTCATAAGCCTTTGCCCGCGCGATGCACTCGCCGATCTTCCTGCCCGGACCCGGCGGCGTTGTGATAACGGCGACAGCGCGGTGGTCTTGCTCCACGATTACTTCGGCGCCGGCCTGCACTTTAGCCAAAACGGCGTGAATGTCGCGGGTGAGCTCTGCTTCTGTGATGCGAACCGTCATTCCGTCAACGATTATACCGGTAATTTCTCGTTGTTGTCTTCGGTTTCTCGGCGGCACCGCCGCAACCTCAACGGGCGGCTTGGCGATGGCCTTGTCTCGGACGGCGATGGCGCTGACGCCACGCGGACGCCAAATGCAAGCGCCATCGGCGACATGCCCGGCCGTGCATCATGGTCCGATCAGACGAACTGATACTTCTCGCCCTTATCGTCCCAGAGAATCCTCCGGTTGTGCTTGAACGAAAGCGTCGCCATGTGGCCGGAAATGGCCGCCTGTTGGCCCACTTCCGGCGACGCGATCACCTGCTCGTTGCCGCGGATCGCTTCCACCCAGTTGCGAAAGTGATTAATCGCGCCATCCCGCTCACCAAAGTCCTTCGGACCGTTCAGGTGCACCAGTTGGCGCGCCTTCACACGGTCCGGCGCTTTGCCGCCGAGCAACCGCGGCGTGAAGTAGATCGTTCCCGATAGCTGGAATAGTCGATCTGCCGCTTGCCGGGGTACTCGTAGATGGCGCTTAAAGCATCCGGCGTGTCGCGGCCGGCATCCGCGCCGGTCTGGCGGACCCGGCTGCCGTGCAGCGGAGAGCAGCGTCAGCACCAAGACGATTCGGACAAACGCGTACTCTCGACTGCCGGAATCTCATTCTGCCGCCGCGTTCTTGAGCGTGAATACCACTCCGACGTTGTTCTTCCCGCCCAATGGCGTGGCTCCGTAGAGGTTGCCGGCCGCATCGCGGACCACGCCCGCGGACGGACTGCCGCCGTCCGTTCCGCCGGTGAAACTATACAACACCGCCTCATTTCCGCTTTGGTCCAGCTTGTATACCGTGCCCGCACCGGATGCTCCGCCGTCTGATGCGGTTCCGTAGAGATTGCCCGCCGAATCGAGGATAAGGCCGGATGCCGGAGACATGCCGCCCGCTCCGGGCGCGAAGTTGTAAAGCACGGTCTCCTGGCCATTCGTCGCCAGTTTGTATACGACGCCGGCTCCGGCAGCGCCGCCTTCGAAGGTGGTCCCGTAAAGGTTCCCTTCCGAATCCCCGATCACGCCGGCCATGGGCAGGGAACCGTCGGCTCCGCCCGTGAAATTATAGAGCACGGTCTCGTGCCCGCCGGTGTTAGTCCTAAAGACCACTCCGTGGCCGTATGCTCCGCCCGAAACTGTCGTGCCGTATAGATTGCCCGCCGAATCGCGAATCACGCCTGCCGGCTGATTCCCGTCTGCTCCGCCCGTGAAGTTGTACAACACCGTTTCGTTTCCGCTCGAATCCAACATGTACACCGTGCCCGCAAAACCTGTGCCTCCCGTCGGCGTAACGCCATAGAGATTGCCGGCCGAGTCGAGGACGACGCCCGTTTCCGGCGCTGCGCCGTCGAAGCCGCCGAAGCTGTGTAGTACCGTCTGCTGGCCGCTCGCGTCGATCTTGTATACCGTACCATCGCCGTTCACGCCCCCGGACCAAGTCGTGCCGTAAAGGTTGCCGGAAGAGTCGCGGGTTATGCCGGAGGGGTTGCCCCCGTCAGTACCGCCCGTAAAGGTGTAGAGCACCGTTTCATGACTGCCGGCATCCAACGCGTACACGATGCCCTTACCGTAGGCCCCGCCCGAGTAGGCGGCGCCATAGAGACTGCCGGCCGAGTCGATCACGCCGGCGTAAGGAGACGCCCCGTCGGGTCCGCCCGGGAAGCCATAGAGCACCGTCTCACTCCCGGCCGTATCCAGCTTGTAGACCGCACCGGCAGCGATGGCGCCGCCCGCATAGGTCGTGCCGTAAAGATTATCCCCGGAGTCGAGGATTACGCCTGCCATGGGATGGCCGCCGTCCGCCCCGTCCGTGAAGTTGTACAGCACCGTCTCATGGCCTTCCGTGTCCAGCTTGAAAACCACGCCCGCGGATGCCGCGCCGCCATTATAAGTGGTTCCGTAAAGATTGCCTGCGGTATCCCGGGTCAAGCCCGCTTCAGGACCGTTCCCATCGCTTTGGCCTGTGAAGCTGTACAGCGTGGATTCATTTCCCGCTGCCGGTACCTCGAAAATCACGCCCGCCGCCGTCGCGCCGCCGCCTTGCGCCGTTCCGTAGAGATTGCCCGTTTGGTCGCGGATTACTCCGCCCATCGGGCCGCGCCCGTCAGCCCCGCCCGTGAAGGTATACAGGACCGTTTCGTGGCCGCTCGAACCTATCTTGAAGACCACGCCGGCCCCGGATGTGCCGCCAAGTTCCGTGGCGCCATAAAGATTCCCTGCCGAATCGCGGGCCAGCGCGCCCATCGGAAAGCCCCCATCGGCGCCACCGGTGAAATTATACAGGGTGGTCTCGTTGCCCGCCGCATCCAGCTTGAAAGCCACGCCCCAGCCCCCCGTGCCGCCTGTCGCTGCAGTGCCATACAGATTGCCCGCCGAGTCGCGGATCAGGGTCGACCACGGATACGACCCGTCAGATCCCGCAAAAGAGTGTAGTACGGTCTCCTGCCCGCTCGAACCGATCTTGAAGATCAGGCCTACACCCGATGTGCCGCCCCTGGATGTGGTCCCATACAGGTTACCCGCCGAATCGGCGGCCAGACCGCCATATGGGTTGGCTCCATCCGCAGCGCCGGTAAAGCTGTATAAAACGGTTTGGTGGCCGCTCGCACTCACCTTATAGACCACGCCGGCGTTCGAGGCGCCACCATAGGTCGTGGTCCCGTACAAGCTGCCTGCCGAGTCGCGGATCACACCGGTCTCGGGATTTGCGCCGTGCGACGGGCTCGAAAAATTGTGCAGCACAACCTCGCTCATCTGCGCATGCGCCGCTCCCAGCAGGCACGCAAACGATATGAGCGCTGGCAAGCATGCTGCCCCGCGCCAGCGGACCGTGGAAAGCCAACCGCGGTATCGCAATATTCGGGTCATGAGCCTGCTTAGCAGCATAGCCATTACACGAACTGATACTTCTCGCCCTTATCGTCCCAGAGAATCTTCCGGTTGTGCTTGAAGGAAAGCGTCGCCATGTGGCCGGAAATGGCCGCCTGCTGGCCCACCTCCGGCGACGCGATTACCTGCTCGTTGCCGCGAATCGCTTCCACCCAATTCCGGAAATGGTTGATGGCGCCATCCCGCTCGCCAAAATCCTTGGGGCCGTTCAGGTGCACAAGCTGGCGCGCCTTCACACGGTCCGGCGCTTTGCCGCCGAGCAATTGCGGCGTGAAGTACAGGTCCATCCGGTTGAGCACTTCGAGGGTGCCTTCGTTGCCGCACAACTGCTCGCCGTAACCGTATTGATCGTTGCCGAAATAGCTGGAATAGTTGATCTGCAGCTTGTCCGGGTATTCGTAGATGGCGCTGAAAGTGTCCGGAGTGTCGCGGTCGTCGTCGGCGCCGGTCCAGCGGTAGATGCCTCCCGACGCCATGCAGGAGAGCGGCACGGTGCGGTCCAGCATGAAGTTGACGATGTCGGTCTGATGCACCAGCAGGTCGGTGGAGATGCCGCCCGAGTAATCCCAATAGAGGCGCCACTGATAATAGCGGTGCGGATCCCAGGCGCGCTGCGGCGCGGGTCCCAGAAACTTGGGCCAATCCGTGTTCTGCTCGTTGGCATCCGGCGGGATGGCGTAGCGCCACGCGGGATTGTCGTCGGTCGAGTTGCGGTACCAGAACGCGCGCACGAAATGCACGTCGCCGATCATGCCCTGCTTCACCATCTCCTTGGCCTTCTTGTAAAGCGACGAGCTGCGGTTCTGCGTGCCCACCTGCACGATTTTGCCGGACTTCTTCCACTCGCGTACGATGTCGAAGCCCTCTTCGATGGTGTGGGCCAGCGGCTTTTCGAGGTAGACGTGCTTGCCTGCGCGCAGCGCGGCGATGGCCATGTCGTGATGCAGGTGTTCCGGGGTCATGATGAAGACTGCATCGATGGAGCCGTTCGCCAGCAGGTCGTGATAGTCCTCGTAGGTGGCCGGCGTGTTGCCCCAGATGGTCTGCACGCGGTCCTTGCCGCGCGCCAGGTAGCCCTGGAACGTATCGCAAATGGCGGTGATGGCGACGGTTTCCGGGGCGGCTTTCTTCAGCCAGTCGATGCCCGCGTTCCCGCGCGTGCCCACGCCGATCCAGCCGATGTTGATCTTGTCGTTGGCGCCGCGCGCGCCGATGACGGCAGGCCCGGCCAGCACCGCTGCCGTAGCCGTAGTTTTCAGAAAATTCCGGCGATCCATAGCGACCTAATGATAGCAGAAGACAGAAGTCAGGAGTCAGGAGTCAGAAGCCAGCATCTCGGCGCGGGCCTTCGCGATAGCCTCCAGGTACTGGCGGGCTCGCTCCTCGATCAGATCATAGCGGCCGTCCCGGATGAGCTTGGCGTCCACCAGTTCGCCGCCAACGGCCACCGCGCAAGCGCCGGCTTTGAGGAATTCACCGGCGGTTTCCAGGTTCACGCCGCCGGTCGGAATCATTTCGATTTGCGGGAAGGGTCCCTTCAGCGCTTTGATGTACTTCGGCCCGCCCACATTGCCGCAGGGAAAGATCTTGACCGCGTCGGCGCCGGCTTCCCAGGCGGTGAGCACTTCGGTGGGAGTCAGCGCGCCGGGGAAGACCAGCTTCGCATAGCGCTTGGCGGCCTCGATAGTGGCGAGTTTCAAGCTGGGCGTGACGAAGAACTCGGCCCCCGCCAGCATGCAGATGCGCGCCGTTTCCGGGTCCAATACGGTGCCGGCGCCCAGCACGATCTTATCGCCAAACTGGTCCGCGATTTTTTCGAGCGCGCGCACCGCGCCTGGAACAGTCATGGTGATTTCGGCGGCGCGCACTCCGCCGCGGTAGATGGCTTCGATCGCCCGGATGGCCGTCTCGGCGCTGGACGTGCGCACCACGGGCACGATGCCGATGCCGGTGATTTGAGATAGGATCTCTCTTGGCTTCATGGCCCCAAGTTATCACGCCTGGCATCCGCGTTAATCCGCGTTCATCAGCGGCCAATATAGATGTACCGCAATTAGCTGATACTTTTCAGAAGAATTATTGGCCGCTGATGAACGCGGATGAACGCGGATTCCTGGAAAACTCCGCGCAGCGGCCTGCTCCACCGGAGTCTATCTCATGGATTCATGTTCACCCGGAGCGCCCGCTTCTCGCTCACCAATCGATAAGTGCCGTCCGGCTGTTTCTCTTCGGTTGTAATTCTTAAGGCAAAGCACCCGAGGTCGGGAGCGGTCCACCACGTCGTCCTCCCGTTCCGACCCCAGCGGAGTTGGACGCCAACAGTCGGGTAGTTGAGTATCGTTTCGCTGCCGACTATTGCTCCGCCTATACAGGCGGTATCGGAGCTAGCGGCGGCTCTTGCGAGAAAGTGGTGCTCCAACACTAAACACGAGGCATCGCAGCCCGTAATAGCTCCGACAGATTGACGGGCGGCTCGCCTGAGCCTTTCCAGCTTCCCGGCGTCGACGGTGAAGCGCGCCATCAACCGGGACCAAAGGGGCAGGGTCGCGTCCAGAGCCCGTCCGATTGCGGTTCCGAAGGGACGGTCTGGGATAGACCGGGACCTGAGGATCTCCGCGCCGTTCAGTTCGTACGACGTACTAAACATTTCAATCTTGGACGACCCATCCTCCGCATACCGGAGGAATTCGGAGTCCACGGTGTACGGGACCGGGATCGTGGGTGACGCCTGGGTAGCGATTAATAAGAACCCCAATACGCCGAGGATGGCCGCCGCAAGCAGACACTTTCGTGCCATTGATGCGAGCGCCGTTTTCCAATGCACCCGCACATTGGGGAACGTCTTTCGCTCTTGGGCCGCGGCAAAACCGGCCCGCACGGTCTCTCGCAATGAAGGTGGCGGCTGCGGCGCGGTCCACGTATTGAGTATCTCGTCGAGCTGCGTGTCGTTCATTTTTGTTGCTCCAGGCCCCGCACATATGTGGCGAGCGTCTCTTTCAAACTTGCGCGGCCGCGTTGCAGGCGCGATTTTACCGCGCCCAACTCGAGGGCCATTACGCGCGCGATCTCCGCCAGCGGCATCTGCTCGTAATGGGCGAGGATCAGCACGTCCCTCTGGGTATCCGGCAACTGCATCACGGCACGGGCAACCACATCTTCCAGCTCCGCGCGCAGGACTTCGTTTTCGGGTGACGGGCCCTGCGCCGCTGCCTGCCCCGCGGCATGCCCCGCCGTGATGGCATCGCCGGCCAAATCGTTCTTCCGCCGCCGTTTCAGGGATTGGTTCCTGATAACGCCGAAGAGGTAAGCGCGAATCGAGGTACGCCGCGGATCGTACGAGCATTCCGGACGCAGTAATTGCAGGAAGCACTCCTGCACGATGTCATCGGCGTCCGCTGGCGATCCGGTCAGCCTGTATGCGAAGCGGAAAAGGGGCAAATGATGTTCGTCGAACAATCGCAGGAACGCGGCTTCCCGGCCTAGTTGGGCTGCTTTGACCAGATCCATGCTTGTCTGAATAGTATTACCGCCAGGACCGAAAAGGAATCGTGCCAATTGCCGCGCGGGCTGAGGGCCCGCCCAGCAGGCCGATTCACCACGTTGTATCCTAGAAAAGAGGGCAACAGCGCCACTCAGACCTCATCCACCATGGCCACCACCGCAACCCCCGTGCGCGACATCGAAATGACCAAACTGCCGAATGGCGTGCGGGTGATCACCGAGGCCATGCCGCACGTGCGCTCCATCTCCGTGGGCATCTGGATCGGCACCGGCTCGCGCCGCGAAAACTCCGAGCAGAACGGCGTCTCGCACTTCATCGAGCACATGCTGTTCAAGGGCACTACCAGCCGCTCCGCCGAAGATATCGCCCGCTCGGTGGATTCGGTGGGCGGCAATCTGGACGCCTTCACCGCCAAGGAACTGGTCTGCTTCAACACCAAGGTGCTCGACCAGCACCTGCCGCTGGCCTTCGAGGTGCTCGCCGACCTGGTGCTGCATCCGCTGTTCCGCGACGAAGACATCGACAAGGAGAAGGGCGTCATCCTGGAAGAGATCAAGATGGAGGCGGACAGCCCGGATTACTTGGTGCACGAAATCTTTTCCTCCAACTTCTGGCGGGATCACCCGCTGGGCAAGCCCATCCTGGGCACGCGCGAAACCGTGAAGCGCTTCGACCGCCAGATGATCGGCGATTATTACCGGGCAGTCTACGCGCCCTCCAACCTGCTGATCACGGCCGCCGGTAACCTGACGCACGAGGCGACGGTCAACCTGGTGAGCCAGCACTTCGCGTCGCTGCCGCCCAATGCCGCGCCCCCCCCGGACCCGGTTCCCGCCACGCACGCGCGCATCGCCTTGCGCAATAAGAAATCGCTGGAACAGGTGCATCTGTGCCTGGGCGTGCCTTCGTATCCGCTGTCGCACGAGGCGCGCTTCGCCTGTTACCTGTTGAATACGCTGCTGGGCGGCGGCATGAGCTCGCGCCTCTTTCAGAATATTCGCGAGCGGCAGGGCCTGGCCTACGCCGTGTTCTCGGAACTGAGTCCTTACCGCGACACGGGCTGCCTGTCGATCTACGCCGGCACATCCATCGAATCCGCCGGCAAAGTAGTCGAGTCCATCATCAAGGAGTTCCGGCAGCTCAAGCAGGATGGCGCGAGCGCCGACGAGCTGCGCCGCGCCAAGGACCATTTGAAGGGTTCCCTGATGCTCAGTCTGGAATCCACTTCCAGCCGCATGTCCAACCTGGCGCGCCAGGAGATGTACTTCGGCCGCTTCTTTACTCTCGACGAGCTGGTGGAGAGCATCGAGCAGGTCGGCGCCGGCGACGTCCAGCGCATCGCACAGGCTTTCTTCGATCCCAAACAGATTGCCCTCACCATTCTCGGCAATCTGGACGGTTTCAAGATCGGCCGCGAAGACCTGGTGTGCTGAGCCATGAAGCTCCTGGTTCTGGCTCTGGTGGCCGCCGCTCTGGTTCTTGGCGTCAGGTGCACAAGCATCCGCAAAGATCTGGTTTCGGAGCGGCAATCCATCGACGCCGATTGGGCGCAGGTGGATGCCGCGCTCGGGCAGCGCGCCGGCGTCGTGCCGGAGTTGACGAATCTGGTTCAGGCGGAGGCCCCCGCCGAAGCGGGCGCCATCCACGCGGTCGATGACGCGCGCAACGCGCTGACTGCCGCGCATACCCAACCCGAAAAGATCCAGGCCAACGCGCGGCTGGATGACGCCCTGGCGCGCCTTATGTTGCAGGTGGAAAACTATCCCAAACTTGAGAGCGGCAAGCCATACGGCGATCTGCTGGAGGCGCTGAAGGGCGCCGAATATGAAATCGCGGTGGCCCGCCGCAAGTACAACGAAGCGGTGGAACATTACAACGCGCGCATCGACCTGTTTCCGAACAACATTGTGGCTTCGGTAACACGGCTCGGCAAGATCGACGCCTATTTCCAAACGCCCGCAATCTGACTCCTCATGATGGACATTCCGGTTTTCCCCAACTATATCGATGGCCAGTGGATCGATAGCGGTGTGCATTTCGAAAACCGCAATCCGGCCGATACCAACCACATTGTGGGCCTGTTCGTGAAGGGCACGGCCGGCGATATTGCGGAAGCGGCCGCGGCCGCCGCCCGGGCCTTGCCCGCGTGGGTGAATCTGAACGCACCGGCGCGCGGCGCCATCCTGTTCAAAGCCGCGGAACTCCTGGAGTGGAGCCTCCAATCAATCGCGGAAGATATGACCCGCGAGGAAGGCAAGACCATCGCGGAGGCCAAGGGTGAGGTCCGCCGCGCCGTCAACATCTTTCGCTATTTCGGCGGCGAGGGATCGCGCCTGGAGGGCCTGCTGGTGCCGTCCGAGCGCGAGCGCGTGCACATGTTCGCCATTCGCAAGCCGATTGGCGTGGTGGGGCTGATTACGCCGTGGAATTTCCCCAGCGCGATCCCCGCGTGGAAGCTGGCGCCCGCGCTGATCTGCGGCAACACCGTGGTGCTGAAGCCCGCCAGCGCCGCACCGCTCAGCGCCTGGCGTCTGGTGAAGGCCTTGGAAGAAGCCGGCCTGCCCAAGGGCGTAGTCAATTTCGTGGCCGGACCCGGCGGCGAACTCGGCCAGGCGCTGGTGGACGCTCCGCCGCTCAAAGCTATTTCGTTCACGGGATCTTGCCAGATCGGCAATTGGCTGCATGCCGAAGCCTCCAAGCGCCGATTGCGTATTCAACTGGAAATGGGCGGCAAGAATCCCACCATCGTGCTGGCCGACGCCGACTTCAACGCGGCCGTCGAAAACACCGTGAATGCGGCGTTTTTCTCCACCGGCCAGAAGTGCACCGCCACCAGCCGCGCCATCGTGGAAGATGCCATCTACGACCGTTTCCTGGATGCCGTGGTGGAACGCACGCGCAAACTCACGATCGGCGACGGGATGGTAAATACCACCGATGTCGGACCCTGCGTCGATCAGGCGCAACTGGAAACCGTGCTGCGCTATGTCGAAATCGGCCGGGCAGAGGCGGGCGAGCCAAGAATCGGCGGCCATCGGCTCACCGGCGAATACTACGGCAAAGGCTATTATGTAGAGCCTACCGTGTTCGCCGACGTGACGCCGGAGATGACCATCGCCCGCGAGGAAATTTTCGGACCCGTGCTGGCCGTCATGCGCGCGCGGGATTTCGAAGACGCCATGCGCATCGCCAACGATATTCCGTTCGGGCTTTCGGCCTCCATCCAAACCACCAACCTCTCGCGCGTCTTCGAGTTCGTTTACCGGATGGAAGCGGGCCTGCTTACCGTGAACCTGCCCAGCGCCGGCGTCGAATATCAGTTGCCTTTCGGCGGGACCAAGGAGTCCAGTTTCGGTCCCAAGGAACAGGGACCCGCGGCGCTCGATTTTTACAGCGACTACAAAACGGTCTATTTGAAATACTAATGCGTCTGGGACAAATCAAAGCCGATGGCGGCTATCTCGCCGCCGTATTCGAACAAGACCTGGCCCGCGCGGTTCCGGGCTACACCGTCGCCGACCTGATTCGCCGGTCGGAAGCCGAAGCGGTTTCGCTGGGCAAGACCGCGGCGCGCCTCGCCAGCCGCCATGCGGAGCAGCTACCGCCGGCGCTGCCCATCGTGCCGCCGGAGGTGTGGGCGTGCGGCTGCACCTATGAAATGAGCGCCTCGTTCCGCGACGCCGAGCACGGCACGCGCGAAGGCATGTACGCGTACGTCTACCATCAGCCGCGCCCCGAGGTCTTCTTCAAGGGGACGGCGCGCGTGTGCGTGGGTCCCGGCCAAGCCATCGGCATCCGCGCGGATTCGCGCTTCACTGCCCCCGAGCCGGAACTCGCCCTGGTGCTGGGCAGCAAGGGAAACATCGTCGGATACACTCTGGCCAACGACGTCTCGGCCTGGGATATCGAGCGCGAAAACGCGCTGTACCTGCCGCAATCGAAGGTCTATACGGCATGCTGCGCGCTGGGTCCGGTGATCGTGACCGCGGACGATCTGCCCGATCCTTACAACCTGGAGATGACTTGCATCATCACGCGCGACGGCCAGCAGCGCTTCTCAGGCAGCGTATCCACGGCCAAGCTGCACCGCAAGTTCGAAACTCTGATCGAATATCTGCGGCGCGCCAATCAAACTCCCGCCGGAACCGTGCTGCTCACCGGCACCGGTATTATCGTGCCGGAAGATGCCGCGCTGGCCCCCGGCGATGTGGTGACCATCCGCATTCCCGAGATCGGCGCGTTGACCAACCATGCCAAGGTAGTAGAGTAGGCCTTGTGGGGCAGGATGGCATCCTGCGCGCCGATCGCCGATCGGCGCTTCTCCATCGCGATAGAGTAGGGAAATGTCACTTGATCTGAAGCAGGCGCTCTTGCAATCCTACGCGGTGAACGAGCGCATCAACCAATACCTGCTCGAAAATTTGGATGATGCCGCCTGGAACGCCGACCCGCCCGGCGGCAAGGGCCGTACCATCGCCGCGATCGCCGCGCATATGCACAATGTACGCCACATGTGGCTGGTGGCCGCGGCCAAGGGCAAGCCGCTGCCCCAGAAACTCGACCGCGCGACAGTCACGAAGACGGAAGCCATGCAGGCGCTCGCCCAAAGCGCGAAGTGCTGCGCGCGGCTGCTGGCGGAATCGCTCGACCACCCCGAAGGCAAGGTCAAAGGCTTCCGCCCGGACGTAGTGGGAATGTTCGGCTACCTGATCTCGCACGATGCGCACCACCGCGGGCAGATCTGCGCGTTGGCGCGCCAGTTGGGCCGTCCGCTGCCGAAGCAAGCCACTTTCGGGATGTGGGAGTGGGGCACCCGGTGGACAGAGTGCGGCTTCGGATCTGAGTAGTAAGTAACGTGGGGCGGGACTCACAAAATACTGGATAGGCGTCAATCGTGGTCCGCTGGAGTAGCACCAGACCGCGATTTGGTCACTGATCGACCAACGCTTCAAGGTCGCGTCTGCCGTGCACCACCCTAAGAACCAGAACATCCGCACCTTCGACGCAATAGACAATGACGTGCTCGCCTACAGCGAAACTGCGCGAGCCGGCGCCGAGATCTTCATCGCGGGCGCGGCCGGCGTACGGGAACGAGGCGAGAAGCGAGAAACGGTCGGTGATCGAGTCAATCAGGCGGGTCGCACATCCATGCTAGCGCTCTCCTTGGCGGCATAGAGCCGGATGTCATCAAGATCAGCCTCGGCCCGCGGCGCTACACGATGGGCCATTCATCGGGCCAATTCTGCAATCAGGCGGGCGCGTCCGCGCTCTCTCACTTCGGCGGCAAGTTCCCGCATGGATTCCTGCGTGATGACGCGGCCTTCGCCGCGTGCAAGAGCAGCGCGGGAATCGTCGAGGGTCGCTAGAAACGCCAAGCGGCGGCGTTCGCGTTCTTCCCACAAGGCAAGCGCTTCCCGTACCGCCTCTTCCTCGCTGTGCAACCGCCCGCTTTCAACGGCGCGGCGGGCGAATGCCTGTTGATCGGACGTAAGCTGCACTTCCATTGCTTGTCGCCCCTTATTCTGTAGAATACCCTGTTACGCTGCCACGCAGTGGCCTCGCGATTCGCACCGGGCCGCATCTACCGTACCAGGGCCTTTCGCGGCCTCCCCCCTAACCTTCCATTTGTTCTAGCGGCCGCCTTCTTGGCCCTGCTCGTGGATTGGCCGCCAATCCGGCCCAGCCTGGACGCCATCCACTTCTTGGACCCGAGAAAGCCCTCTAAGATTCCCGGCACGTAGAGGTCCGCATCCACGGCTGGAAAATGGATGCCGAAGCCGGACGGGCTAATTTCTATTGCGTCAAGCTGTGAAGGCTTGGCGCCTTCCAGCCCTTCTACATCGCCGGGCGAGAAGCTCACGATCACCTTGGAACTGAGTTCAAGTACGATCCGCCCACTCTTGCGAAAATAGCTCGCGGCAACTACCCGCGGGACGCTTTCTTCCATCTCTCTAGCGCGCTGGTTTGCCAATTCAAAATCGTCACCCGTTTCCATGAATTTGCTCCCATACTAACAAGGTTCCCAAGCGCCCGTACACGTCACGCCAAGCGTAAACGATTCCCGGTTGACAATCGCTTCGCCTATGACATAGATTGTCTATGTCACTATGCCCGCCGAACAACGAGACGAAATCCCTCCCGGCACCCTGGAGATGTTGATCCTCACGACCCTTGCCACAGGGCCGGCCAAGCATGGGTTCGAGATTGCGGAGTCTATCCTTTCCGTTACCGAAGACGTGCTGCAGGTGGAAGAGGGGTCGCTGTATCCTGCCTTGCAGCGGATGCTGCTGAAGGCGTGGATCCGGGGCGACTGGGGAAGGACCGACGAAAACCGTCGGGCGCGATTCTACCGGCTGACCGCGGAGGGGCGCAAACAGTTGGAGCGTGAAGTGGTGCGCTATCGGCGCGTGGCCCGAGCCATCGCGCGCGTGCTGGCAACGGCATAGGAGAGGCATATGAGCTTCAGAGAATGGAAGCGGCGGTTGGGCGGAATTTTCAGCCGCGGCAGCGCGGCGAGCGAACTGGAAGAAGAGATGCGCCTGCACGTGGAACTGCGGGCGCGGAAGTTGCGCCAACAGGGACTGGCGGCGGATGAGGCCGGATACGCGGCGCAGCGCCGCTTCGGCAACCAACTCGCCCTGCACGATGCCAGCGCGCGGGTATGGGGATGGGGCGCCTGGGAGCGGATGCTGGGCGACTTTCGCCACGCGTTTCGCGGCTTGCGCAAGGCGCCGGGTTTCACAGCCGTAGCGGTGGCCACGCTGGCCGTGGGATTGGGGATGAACGTGGCGGTCTTCAGCCTGGTGCATGCCGTGATGCTGCGCAGCCTGCCATATGCCGAACCGGACCACCTGGTTTCGTTGTGGGAGGAATCCACCAGACAGCAACCAGCGCAGTTCTCGACTTCCGGAGCGTCGCTCGGCGGGCAGACGGCGCAACGCACGACCGTCGCGCCTGCCAACCTGGCGGACTATGCCCAGTCGCCGGCCTTCGCCGATCTGGCCAGTTTCGACGGAGCCGCGAAGAACCTCACCGGTCTGGGCACGCCGGAGCGGTTGCAGGGCGAGGCCGTCTCGGCGAATTTCTTCGAGGTGCTCGGGGTGAAGCTGGCGCTAGGGCGCAGCTTCCTGCCCGAGGAAGACCGGGACGGCGCCGCGGGCGCGGTCGTCCTGACGGATTACTTTTGGCGCGTCCGTTTGGGCGCCGATACCGGCGTTCTGGCGCGCTCGATTACGCTCGACGCGCAGCCGTACCAGATCGTCGGCGTGCTGCCGCCGGGATTTCAATCGCCGGCCCAGCTCACCCTACCGGATAGGATCGAATTTTATGTCCCCGCCGCGTATTCCAAAGAACTGCTGTCGAGCCGCGGCGATCACGAAGTGAATGTGATCGCGCGGTTGCGGCCCGGCATGCGGTTGCGGCAGGCACAGGCCGATCTGGACGTAATCTCGGCTGGCCTCGGAAAACAGTTCGGGGCTAGCAACCGGAATATCCGCGCGGCAATCGCTCCGCTCAGCGCCGACATTGTGCGTAGCGTGCGCCAGTCGCTATGGATCTTGCTGGGCGCGTCGGCTCTGATCGTGCTGATTGCCTGCGTCAACCTGGCGAACCTGATGCTGGTGCGCGCCACGCGGAGGCAGCATGAATCCAGCGTGCGCATGGCGCTGGGCGCGGGACGCTGGAGCCTGGTGCGGCAGTTTCTGGCGGAAAGCCTGACTCTGGCTGGGGCCGGCTGCGCAGCGGGCCTGGCGGTAGGCTTCGTCTTGATGCGGCTGCTGGTGTGGCTGGCCCCGCAAAACATTCCGCGTATCCAAAACGTGAGCATGGATTGGCAGGTGTTCGCGGCGGCGGCGGCAGTGGCAATCCTGACCGGGCTGGTATTCGGCGTGGGGCCCGCGTGGCAATCCTCGCAGTCCAAACCGGCGGATGCGCTGAAAACTTCGGCGCGCAGCACGGGTGCGCGCGCGCAGGCCCGCTGGCGCTCGGCGCTGACCGCGGCCGAGATTGCCCTGTCGCTGATCCTACTGGTGGGCGCAGGGTTGTTGCTGCACAGCTTTGTGCGGGTGATGGGGGTCGATCTGGGATTTCAGCCGGAGCGGGTATTGGCGGTGGGCGTCAATCTGCCCGACGTGCGATACAGCAACGCGGACCGCCGGCTCGGTTTCTTCGAAGAGTTGGAGCGGCGCGTGACCGCATTGCCGGGAGTCGAGGCGGCGGCCTTCGCCAACCGGTTGCCGCTGCGCGGCGGCTGGGGCTCAGGGCTGACACTGGAAAGCTCGCCGGATGCGCTGCGGAAAGCCGATTTCCAGGCGGTCAGCCCAGGCTACTTTGAAACGCTGGGCATGGGTCTGGAACGCGGCCGTTTGCTGGTGCGCGCCGACCGCAAGGGGCAGCCGCCGGTGGCGGTAGTCAACCAGGCGTTCGCCCGCCGGTTTCTGCCGGGCACGGACGCGATCGGCCGCCGCTTCCACCGCAGTTCGCAGCCGTGGCTGACCATTGTGGGCGTGGTCAACGATATTCGGCGCGGCGGCAAGACCGGCGAAATCAATCCTCAGGTGTACCTTTCGGCCGCGCAGACCGATCTGTATCCCGTGCGTCTGGCCGATTTCGCCGTGCGCACGCGGACCGACCCGCGGCAACTGGTGAATGCCGTGCAGCGGCAGGTGTGGGTAATCGACAAAGACCAGCCGGTCACGAATGTGCGGACGTTCGAAGAGATCGTCAGCCGGTCGGTCGCGGAGCGCCGGTTTGAGATGGTCCTGCTGATTGCCTTCGCGGCGGTGGCGGTGCTGCTGGCGACCATCGGAATTTTCGGCGTGCTCTCTTACATCGTCAATCAGAGGATGGGCGAACTGGGGATTCGCGTGGCGCTGGGCGCTTCGCAGGGGCGCATTGTGGCGATGGTGTTGCGGCAAGCCGGCTGGTGGATCGTCATCGGGATCGGCGTGGGACTGGGAGGCGCGTTCACCCTGACGCGGTATCTGGAAAGCCTGTTGTTCGAGGTGCGGCAAGCCGATCCGTGGACGTATGCCGCAGCGGTGGCCTTGCTGGCGGGGGTTTCGCTGGCGGCCGCGCTGATCCCGGCGCGGCGCGGCGCAAAAGTCGATCCAATGACTGCCCTGCGGTATGAGTGACCGGCGCGGAATCCGCGCGGAGAGCGTCGCGAGGTATCACGCCTCGATCGGCAGAGATGCGCGGCGCGCCAACAGCCCCGCACGCGCCGGCTTCGCGTGGCCTCTTTGACGCCCGGTGGCGATCCGCGCGGTCGCCACGCTCGACCTTGGGGCCTGTCCGTCAGGCGCGTGCCGCCGGGCGAGGCGCGCGATCTACTTCTTTGGCGGGTTGATCATGATATGGGCGCCCGCGGTCCCCGGGTACATCAGCCATGGTGCATTGTCGCTCGCCTTGGTAGATAATCCCGTGGATTCGGGTGTGGCAAAAGGCACATAGATGACCCAACGCAGATAGGCGTCCGTCACTTTCCCAGTGCCGGCCTCGAAGCCGGCGCCGGTGAGCACGTAAAGCGTTCGCGGCTCGCGCGGCAGCGAAAGTTTTCCTTCGGCAACCTCCTTCCAGCGTATGTCGTTGCGCTTCTGCCCAGTGACTTTCTGTGCGGAGAGCTCACGGCCGCGAGCCATGTACGGCTCCAGGTCGCGGTGGTAACAGGCGACGCTGAAAGCAGTCTTGTTTGGGTCGCTCGCGAGGCAGATGAGTTCGTTCTGGCCCTCGCGGAGCTTGACCAGTTCGCCCTGCGGGTTGTAACCGAGGACGGCTGCGCCGGCGCGGAGATCCGCGGGTGCGGCCAGCACCGCGGCAGCGATCTGGGCGTCCGGGGGCGGCACGTTGGCGGCAACCGCCGCGGATGCCAGGAGTACAGCCGAAATCAGGATTGTCGTTTTCATATCCACTCCGAATCATACTCCCTACGTAGAGGCCCGTCACACCACGGCTGAGGCTGGCGACGCCACATCATTGCAGAACGGCCCAAGCCAGGCCGTCGGGCTCCTTGCCGGCGTCGATGCGGCCGGCGACGGTAAGGGTTTTCAAGTCGATCACAGCCACGTAATCATCCGGCGTGCACGCCACGAACGCGCGGGATCCGTCAGGAGCCATTTGAATCCCGGCGGCACCTCTCCCCAGTTTCACGCGCTGGACTTCGTGGCGCGTGGCGGCGTCCAGCACGGCCAGATCGGAACCGCCCAGGGTAGAGATGAGGACCAGCTTGCCATCCGGCGTGAACTTCAACCGGTTGGCTCCGCGCACGTTGGCTGCGAGCGTGGCGACGACTTTCTTGGCGGCGACGTCGACAACCGACGCCGTGCCGTCCTGCGCGTTGGCAACCCAGATCTCGCGTCCACCCGGCGCGACATCGAAGCCTTCCGACCCGCGGCCCACGGCGACGACGGTCTGGGTCCACTGGGGTGTGCGCGGCGGAGGGGGTGGTCCACCCTGCGGCGGCCCACCGGGCGGCGGCCCACCCGGCCCTGGCCCTCCGGCGCTCACTTCGAAAATACTGAGCGTGGCCGAACTGACGTTGGTGGTGACGACGCGGCTCAAGTCTTTCCAAACCGCGATCATATGGGTGCGATCCTGACCGGTGCCCATGATCCAATCCACTTTACCGGTGGCGGGATCGTAACGGCCGAATACCTTGTTCGCTTCGGCGGTGAAGTAGAGTTTGCCGCCCACGTAATCCAGGCCGTGCGGCCCATGCAGCGCGCCCAGATCGATGGCGCGCAGCGTCTTTTGGGCTACCAGGTCGACCACCGTAATGGTGTTGTACGCGCCGCCGCCGTAGTTGGAAATGTAGGCGAGCTTGCCGTCCGTGGAGGCCTCCACCTCGTGCGGGTCGGGACCAGAAGGCATGCGCGCGACCACCTGCAGCGTGGCCGGATCGACGATGGAGAGCGTGCGGTCCCTCTTGGATAGAACCAGCAGCGCCGGCGACGGAGTGCCGCGGGACTGTGCGAGCGCCGTACCGGCCAGGGCGAGTATGGCAATGGAAGCAATTCCAGTTTTCACGAGATCATCTTAGCAACACACCGCTTACAGACGCGGGGCCCGGCAGATCGGCTAATGCAGCGCAACCGAGCCGCGGACGGAATCCAGCAGCTTCACGGGGTCGTAGCCGACACCGTCTTTGAAGACCAGTTTAACTTTGCGAATATCGGCGGTGCGCGCGGCGGGATCGCCGTCGATCACCACCAGATCGGCCTGTTTGCCGGCGGCGACGGTGCCGATGCGGTCGAGCTGGCCGAGGAACTTCGCGCCGTTGGCGGTCGCAATGCGGATTGCTTCGGGAAACGTGAATCCCGCCTCCACGAGCAGCTCGATATTGCGCTGGTCGGCGAACCCGGCGAGCGCGCCGCCATTGCCGGTGGGATCCGCGCCCGAGAGCAGCAAGCCTCCGGCTTTCACGAAGGCAAACTCGAATTCCATTTCCTTTTTGAGCATCGGCAGGAACGATCCAGCCTGGGATCGGGCGCGCGCGCCGAGATAGGCGACCTGCGCTTCCGGCGTCAAGGCGTCCAGGAAACGCTGCTCCAGGGGCGGCCGGCTGCCGTCGAACGCTTCGAACACCGCAAGCGTGGAGGTGATGGCGACGTTGTGCCGCACCAGGTCCGCGATCATGTCGCGCACCGGGGCGCCATCTAGATCCAGATGGGCGAGCTCGCCGCGAGTGACTCCCTGCGGAGGGCAAACATCGGGCTGCTTGCCGGGGTGAAATTCGGTATCTACCAGCAGGCCGTGTTCCAGATTGTCGATGCCGATAGCGGCGGCCTCGCGGAACCCGATGGAGCAGAGGTGGCCGGTGACTTTGATTCCGTGCCGGTGCGCGGCGTCCACGGCGGCCTGCAGTTCGGCGCGAGTGATGTTCATGTAGGCCTTGAAGGATGTGACGCCTTCCGCGGCCCAGTAGTCCACGGTGCGCGCGGCGTCGTCGGGACCGGTGAGCTCGTGCATCTGAACCGCGAAACTGCCCGCTCCTTCGAGATACGGCCCGGTGATATCGAGCTTGGGCCCCGGCATCTTGCCGGTATCGATCATGCGCTTTATGTTGAGATCGGTATAGGGCTCCAGGCTGCCGGCAGTGCGGGCTGTGGTCACACCGCTCGCGAGATACAGGCGCGGGAAGCTGAAAGCCTGCTCGTTGTAAGTGGGGATGCCGCCGCCGGAGGGATAGAACAGATGTTCGTGCATTCCCGCGAGACCGGGGATCACGGTTGTGCCGCTCAGGTCGATGGATTGGGCGCCGGCCGGCGCGGCGGTGTTCGCGAACGGGCCCGCTGCGGAAATCTTGCCATGGTCGAGGACGATGGTTTGATCCTCTCGCGGCGGCGCTCCGGTTCCGTCGATGACGCGCACGTGTTGTAGAGCGACTACGGGAGCGTCCACCGCGACGAAGGGCTTAACACCGGGAGCGAAGCGGCCCTGGGCGCAAAGCACGACGGCCAGGAGAAAACAACCCGCGAGCTTGGATTTCACGTCACCGATTATCTTACGGATTCGAGTTGGAATCAAATCGTTGTGGGGCAGGATGGCATCCTGCGCGCCGATTGCCAATCGGCGCAAACTGGGCCGATTAACAATCGGCCCGCAGGTTGCCAACGTTGTCAACCCGCCTCACAACCGTGCAAACTCTGCTACTCTCAAGTAGCCATGTCAGCCTTCAATGGAGATAAAGCGCGCTTCCACCGGGAGCGCAAAAGCAAGCTAGCACGCAGAGAACGCAGCCAGGCGCTTCGCAAGAAGATCGCCGCGCGGCATCCCGTACGTCCGGGTGGCGGCGACTTGTAGCCCTCTAGCCGATTTTCGCCAGTCTTTTGTACGCCGTGATCGCCGTGTTTTGAAACTCCCACGCCTGTTGCCCGGTAGGCGGCGTTCCCTTCCACTCCAGTTGCCAGGCGGATCCTCGCAGAAGCGGCCGGGCGATGACGCGCAAGGCTTGCCCGGCGAACTCGGGATACTTTTGAGCGGCTTCGGCCAGAGCCAGGCGGTTCAGCTCAGGGTCGATCTCGATGGGCTGCATGCGACCATGGTAGCTGAGAATGTGGGGCAGGTCACCAACGTTACCAACCTGTCCCACACGAATCCGGGAACCGCTGGGCCGGTTCCGTCGTATCGATTGTGAGGTTATCTATGTCCAAGACTATCTTCTGGGCGTCCGCCCTTTGCGCCGTGGCGGCCGTACCCGTGCTGGCGGATCAGTGGACCAAGAGCTTCAGCGTGGGCACGGCGCCGGAGCTGCGCATCGAGACCAGCGACGCCAACGTGACGTTGCGCGCCGCCAACGTGAAGACGATCGAGGCGCGCGTCTACACCTCCGGCTGGAGAATCGGCCCGCTGGACGTGCAGGTGACGGACCATCAGACCGGCGACCGTGTGGAGATCGAAGTGAAGGTCCCGCCGCTGCATTTCAACTTGGGAAACCGGTGGGTGAAGATCGAGGTGCAAGTTCCCAACGCGACCAAGGCCGATGTGCACACGGGCGATGGCAACATCCGCGCCGACGATCTGCATGGGCAGACCAGGCTGGTGACGCATGACGGAAACATCGACGGCCAGGGATTCGAGGGCGCGCTCGAAGCCAGCAGCGGCGACGGGAATATCCGGGTGCGGGGAAGATTTAGCGGTCTGAACCTGCGCAGCGGGGACGGCAACATCGAGGCTGAGGTGGCTCCTGGATCGCACATGGCTACCGGTTGGACGGTGCATACGGGCGATGGCGGGGTCACGCTGCGCCTGCCGGACGGCTTCGCTGCGAATCTGGACGCGCATACGGGAGACGGGCGGATCACGGTGGATCTTCCGCTGACGATGGATGGGGGCATCCACGAAGACTCGGTCAGCGGAAAACTGAGCGGCGGCGGGCCGGTGCTGACCGTGCGTACCGGGGATGGGTCGGTGCACTTGGCGCGGCTGTAGGTTGGTTGTGGGGCAGGATGGTATCCTGCGGGCCGATTGTTAATCGGCCCAGTTGCGCCGATTCCAAATCGGCGCGCAGGATACCATCCTGCCCCCACAGGCAAACTGGACAGGTAGTATAGTGGGCATTCGTACTCGCGCATGCCCACAGCCCAGTTTCAGATACACAGACCACACCGGGTTCTTCGTTATATCAATATCGCCATCGGGATCGCGCTGCTGGTCACGGCCGGGGCGGTTTACTGGTTCGCGTACCGGGTGCTGCCGCAAACTTCGGGCACGGTAACGGCGCCCGTTGCGCAACGCGTGACGATTGCGCGCGACGCGCTGGGGGTGCCGCACATCTCGGCGGCGAGCGAGGACGACCTCTTTTTCGCGCAGGGCTACGTGACGGCGCAGGACCGGCTTTTCCAAATGGATGGGCTGCGGAGGCTGGCTGCCGGGGACCTCTCGGAAATCGTGGGCGCCGGAGCATTGGAACTGGACCGCGATTCGCGCCGGCTGCGCATGCGGCGCTTGGCGGAAATGGCGTATGTCTCGCTGCCGCCCCAAGACCGCGCGCCGCTGGCGGCATACGCGCGCGGCGTGAACTACTTTATCCGAACCCATCTGCACGCGTTACCGGTGGAGTTCACGCTGCTTGGGTATCAGCCGCGGCCCTGGAGCGTGGTGGATACGATCCTGATCGGGCTGCACATGTATCGCGACCTGACCACCACGTGGAAAGACGAAATCCTGAAGCGGGACATGCTGGTGGCAGGGGATCGCGCTAAAGTGGATTTCCTATTTCCCGCGCGCAGCGGCGGCGAGCTGCAGCCCGGCTCGAATGCCTGGGCGGTCGGCGGCGCGCACACGGCCTCGGGGAAACCGCTGCTGTGCGACGACATGCACCTGGAATATTCGATTCCCGGCATCTGGTATATGATCCACCTGCGCGCGCCGGGGCTGGACGTCGCCGGAGTGTCGTTGCCGGGCACGCCATCGGTGATCGTGGGACATAACCAGCGCATCGCGTGGGGCGTGACCAACTTGCATTTCGACGTGCAGGATCTCTACATCGAGAACTTCGACCCGGCCACGGGCCGCTACCTTTATCGCGGGCAATGGGAGCAGGCGCGCGAGGAACGCGAAATCATACCGGTGAAGGGCGCCCGGGCGGTGGAAATGCCGCTATGGATCACGCGCCATGGACCGCTCTACGTAAACGATGCGAAGGAGCACCTGGCGCTGCGCTGGGCGGCCGCGGAACCGGGCACATTTCAGTTTCCATTTCCGGAGTTGAACAGGGCGGGGAACTGGCAGGAGTTCACGCGGGCGCTGGCGCGCTATCCCGGACCGGCACAGAACTTCGTATATGCCGATGTGGATGGCAACATCGGCTATCATGCCACGGGGTTGTTGCCGATCCGCAAGGGATATACGGGGGATGTGCCGGTGGATGGATCGTCGGGCGAGAACGAGTGGCAGGGCTTCATTCCGTTCGATCGATTGCCGGCGTTTTATAATCCGCCGGCGGGCGTGATCGTGACGGCGAATCAGAATCCGTTTCCGCCGGACTACGCTTACGCGGTGAATGGGAACTTCGCGTCGCACTACCGGTCGCGGCAGATACGGAACCTGCTGATGGCCAGAAACGGCTGGCGGGCGGAGGAGATGCTGACAGTGCAGAAGGACGTGTATTCGAGCTTTTTTCAGTATCTGGCGCAGGCCATCGTAGAGGCTTACCACCGGCACAAGGCGCAACACGGCGAGATGGAAAACGCGGTGCAATTGCTGCGCGGCTGGAATGGGCAAATGGACAAGGCCGGGGCCGCGCCGCTGATCGTCACGCTGGCTTACGAGCGCTTGAAGGTGCTGGTGGCGCAGAGCGCTTCACCGTCGATTGGCGCCAGATACAAATATCAGATGGCGCCGGCGGTGGTCGAGACGCTGCTGCGCACGCGGCCCGCGGGCTGGTTTGCCGACTGGGACGAAACCATCTTGCGCGCCTTCGGCCAGGGCTTGGAGGATGGCCGGCGCAAGCAGGGCCGCGATCCCGGCCATTGGATCTACGGCAAATATGCGCCGCTGTTGCTCGCCAATCCGGTGGGGCGGCATCTGCCGCTGGTGGCTGGACTGTTCGACATCGGTCCAGTGGAGATGAGCGGATCGCCTACGACGGTGAAGCAGTATACCGACGACCTGGGACCTTCTATGCGGTTGGATGCGGATCTCGCGGACTGGGACCGGTCTCTATTGGAAGGGACTACCGGCCAGTCCGGCCAAGTTCTGTCTCGGCACTACAAGGATCAATGGGAACGGTATTACAACGCCGAAAGCTTTCCGATGCAATTTCGGAAAGTGGAAGCTAAAGATGTGTTGACCTTGGCGCCGTAGGGCGCGCGTTGCGCGCCGACACAGGCTGAAGCCTGCGCCACCTATTCCAAGGTCAGCCTGGTGGTGGTGCCGCCCAATTCAATCTGCTTAATTGAGAATTTGCCCTTGTCCTGGTTATAGAGGACTTGCGTGCGATCGTACTTTTGGCTGGTGTTCTCGATTTTGGCGGGAGCTTCCACTTGCGGCTTCTTGCCTTTCACGATCACAACGGAGTTTTCCTTTACGTCCAACTGGTAATCGCCGGCTTTCAGCGCTTTGCCATTCACAACGGTAGGTTCAATAAGGGACACGGGGAAAGTGGCCGCGCTCGCGACAGAGAGGGCCGCGATGGCGAATGAAATCAGGGTCTGCTTGAACATTGCTCCCTTATTATAGCAACCACGCCGAACGCTTTTCGCGCCGCAACGCCTTGGTAGCGCGCAATTCACAAATAGCGCACTACCCGACACCGCTACAGTGGTACTTACTCGCCGCTGCGGCGCTGGACTTCGGCGCCGAACATCAGCCTGGTGGTAGTGCCGCCCAATTCGATCTCCTCGATGGAGAATTTGCCCTTGTTCTCGTTGTAGAGGATGCGGGTGCTTTCGAATCTGTGGTGCACATCCTCGACTCTGGCGGGGACTTCCACCTGTTGCTTGTTGTTTTTCACGATGACTACGGAGTTTTGTTTCACGTCCAACTGATAATCGCCGGTTTTCAGCGTTTTGCCGTTCACGACGGTAGGTTCGATTAGCGAAACCTTAAAAGTCGCTGCGCTCGCGACGGAGAGAGCGACAAAGGCGAATGTTGTGAGAATTTGCCTAGTCATGACCCCACTATAGCACCAATACTTCGTGGTGTCAATGATTAGGACCTTAATCTCTTTATATTAAAGAGTGGCCAGGAGGGCGCCCCAATGCAACCCGGCGCCGAAGGCGGCGAAGACCAGCGGGCCCGCGGGCGGCGACGGATGTTGCTGCCGCCATTCCGCGGCGGCGATGAGCAGCGATGCGGAAGAAGTGTTGCCGTAACGCTGGATGTTGCGAAAGCAGCGCTCCTCGGGAACGGCAAGCGCTTGCGCCACGCGCGCGATCAGGTTGAGGTTGGCCTGGTGCAGCAGGAATGCTTCCACCGCCGCGGCCGGGATGCGGTTTCGCTCCAGCAATTCCGCGATCGCGCGCGGAATCTTGCGGGCGGCCTGCAGAATGATGGTCCGGCCATCCATATATAAGGGCGCGTCGAGGTCGAGCCGCAGGGCTTCGGCGAAATCTCCATCGCTCGCGAGCAGCGCGTCGCGGATTTCGGCGAACCCGGTTTCGGAACCGACCAGGCATGCGCCTGCGCCATCGCCGAACAGAATGGCGGTGTCGCGTTGCGCGGGATGCCGCTCGACCACGCGGGACATCACTTCGGAAGCGACCACCAGTACGTTGCCGTATGCCGGAGCGAGATGCGCGGCGAGAGCCATGCCAAAGAGCGATCCCGCGCTGGCGATGGGCAGATCGATGGCCGGCACGCCGGTGATGCCTAAGCCTGCGCCGATGGCCGAGGCCGGGCCGGGAAACCGATGCTCGGCGGAACTGCTGGCGACCAGCAGCAGGCCTACGTCGCGCGCGACCGCGCCTCCATTTTCGAGACAGTTCTTCGCCGCGCGGACTCCCAGCGAGGCAACCGATTCATCCGGGGCGGCGAAGCGGCGCTCGACGATTCCCGTGGCGCGGACTATCCATTCGGCATCCGTGCCCGTGGCGGCGGCCAGTTCGCGGTTATCCACCACACGAGAGGGCAAGTAAGCGCCGAAAGCCCGCAGGTAGGCCATAGTCAGGAGCGGGCTTCGATGTAAGCCTCGATACGCGCGATAGAATCGAATTTACGCGGCGTAAGATCGGAATCCGGGATGCGGATGGAGAATTCCCGCTCCAGCGCGCCGACCATGTCGGTGAGCGCAAATGAATCGAGCACTCCGGATTCAAACAGCGATTCGTCCGGGCCGATGGGAAGCGGCTTGCCGGACAGTTTCTCGACAATCTCAGTGATCTTGGTTTGGTTGTTCATCTGTAGCTTGGGAGGCTAATTCCGGACGGACCTTCAGATAGTTCTCGTATAGCCGCATTATATCTTGAAACAACACGCTGGCCAATCGCTGATAACCCTGGGAAGTGAAGTGCGCATAGTCGCCCTGGGCCAGGCCGGCCATGACCCAATTGACCATGGAGCCTTCCGCGCCCATGCGCGCGCGGGTGTTCCAGTAGGCGCAGCGATTCTGGCGGCAAGCCTCCTGTTGCGCGGCGACGATGCGGTCCACGCCTTCGAAAGGGCGCCAATGGCCTTTAACGCGGAGGAAGCGGTCGGGAGGTCCCAGGACCAAAATGGAGGCCGTAGGAACAGCGCGCCGCAGCCGCTGCAGAATGGCGGAGAACGCTTCGAGATAGCCGGCCTCGGTCCACTTGGAGTCGCTGGCTTCGTTGGTCCCGTAGGCCAGCACAATCAGGGCCGGGTCGCGGCGCTTCAGGTAAGCGGCGTGCATGGTCTCATCCCAACGCTGGATCAGCGCGGCTTCCGCTCCGTTGATGCCCATGGATTCGTAGGTGATTCCTTTGGGGTTTTCGGTGACCCATCCGAACAGCCGCACGGGCGCGGGTTCGACCGTACGCACCTCGAAACGATGGTGGCCGGGTGTGGTAGCGTACCGCAGGAAACCGGGCGCGAAGGGGCCCTCGGTGGAGCTTTCGTTGACCGTCTCGCCGTTATCGGAGAGAGCCACGCGGCCGCCACCGGGCTGTTGCAGATAGTCGAGTTCCACCGAGGCGCAGTCGGCATCCAGGTAAATGGTTTGGCCGGCGCGCTCAGTGGAAATGCTGACGCCGCCGAGGCCGAACAGGCCGTCGCCTTCGCCGGTGCGCAGGCCCGCCGGATCCCAGTCTTTGCTGGCGCCGCCGCGCACGTCGAAGCGGCGATAGCCCTTGAACGGAATTCCAGCCAGCGAGAAACCCGCGCCGCCATTGCCGAAGCGGCTCTGGAAAAGATCGCGGAGCACGCCGGTCCAATCGTCGGAGGCCGTGTGGGAATCGCCGAAATGCAGGATGTGCACCGTGGGGCTGTCGCCGGTGGAAAGACGATAGAGGCGCTCGAAGAACGGCACCAGCGTGCCCGGCCGATCAATGACCGGGTCGGGCCGCTCATCCAATTGGAGCGCCACTTTTTGCAGCGATGCGGCGCGCACTTTGACGCTCACGCGGGGCGGGGGATAGTGGCGGACGCGGGGCGCGCGGGCTTTCTTCTTGGGCTTCTTGGCGGCCTTCTTCCTGGGGACTGGTTTCGAGGCCGGGGTGGTCTGCGCGCTGGCTTGAGCAAAGGCCAGGAGCGCGGTACAGAGGCACAGCAGAGCGATGGCGGCGCGGCGCGGCATGGCGGTCAGCGCACCTCGGCAGCGGCGTTGCGAGCGAGCACCTGGCGCAACTTGTAGCGGTTTAATCCGGCCGTCAGTTCGCGGACGAACGCCTGCGCGATGATGCGCGCGCCGGCCGGCGTGGGATGAATGAAATCCGCCGAAACCAACGGAGGCTGGCTGTCATACCAGCGCGCCATGGTCCCCGCGCCTCCCATGACTTCGAAGGTGTTGAAGAATCCGCAATTCAAATCGGCGGCAACGCGGCGCTGAATATCGACGATGCGCGGTATGGTGGGCAGCGTTTCAATCTCGCCGTCGTTCTTCTGGCCGCGGTCCATGGGACTCATCACCAGTATAGAAGTATTGGGTAGCGCGGCGCGCACGCGGCGGATGGCTTCGCGCAACTCGATCTCGTATTCGCGGGTGAGGAAGGCGGCGAAACCGCTCTCATTGGTGCCGTAATTGAGGACCACCAGGTCGGGGTTGCGGTGGCGCAACTCCTGCGCCCAATGGTTCTCGTTGAAGAGCCGTGCCGGCACGGAGATGGACGCGCCATTCAGACCGATGCTGTCGTAGACCACGCCCGTTTTCCGCTTCTCCAAGGTGATGCCGAACAGGCGGACGGGACCGTCGGTGCTGAATTCCAGGGTGCCGGTTCCCGGCTTGAGCTCGAAGCTCGCAAAGCCGGGCGTGCGGGATGGGGCGGCGGTGGCGATGCTGCCGATGGGCTGGCCGCCGGCAGAAATCGCGATGCTGCCGCCATCCGGCTGGCGCAGGAACCAGACTTCCAGGCGTGTTTGGGTGGGGTCGCGCAGGGTGACGCGGCTGTATGCGCCGTTGCCGGAGAAGGCCACGCCACCGAGGCCAAACAGGCCATTGCGCAGATCGTAACGCGTGCCGGGATCCATCTGCCATCCATGACTGGATAGCTCTACGCCGCGATGCTGGTACCATGCCCAGGGCTTGCCGATGAGGGTGAAGCCGTGGCCCGCGTCGCCAAAACGCTTTTGCAGGAGCTGGCGGGTGTCGCCGGTGATCAGGTCGGCGGTAGTGGGGGAGTCGCCGTAATGCAAGATGCGGGTGATGGCCATGGGCACGCCGCGTTCAGTGCTCCACAGCGCGCCGTAGAAGTGGTCGAGAGCGCCGTTTCGGTCATCGAGTGTCGGGCGGATGCCGGCCTGGCCGGCGAGCGGTCCGGGCGCCGGGCGCATGGCTTCGGGTACGGTATGCGGCTGCCACGGCCGTAGCGGCGTCAGTTCGGGTGTGAACGCAACGATGGCGGCGGCGGCTCGCAGGCTGGGCTGTTCCACTCCGTGAACGACGCGCGATAGGGCGGCCAGAATCAAAGCGAAGGTTACCAGAGTAAGGACGGTGCGGAAAGGGAAGGGCACGCTGTGCGCGCCAGGAGCCGGGGGCCGAAGGCCGGGGTTGTGTTCGCGCATGTCAGAACCGCGTATAAACGAACGGCGCCGTACCGCGGCCCGCCCACAGTTGAATGGCTACTACGGCCAGCGCCATGGCTGCCGCCTGTACATAGAAAGGCGTGCGCGCAAATAAATTCACGCCGCGTTCGTACCAGTTCTTCGGGACAGCCTGGCCGGCGGCGCCCAGCAGCGATACCAGAATAACGCCGGTCGAGACATTTTGCAGCGAGAAGGTCAGCGAGCCGATGCGCTTCAGGATGTCGGTGGCCACGGCCGTGGTCGGGCTGCGGAAGAAAACCCAGGTGAGACAGACGAACTGGTAAGTGCAAAAGATACGTAGTGCTCGCGACGCGAGGCCGGCTTCGGGACGCCGCCCACGCCAGGCTTGCCAGCCGCGGGTCACTGCCAGGGCGCTGCCGTGCAACAGGCCCCAAATGGCGAATGGCCAGGTGGCGCCGTGCCACAATCCGCCCAGAATCATGGTGATCACGAGATTGAGGTATGGCCAGACGCGGGTGCGCTTGCCGGGAAGCGAGAAGTAAAGATAATCGCGCAGCCAGTTGGAGAACGTGATATGCCAGCGGCGCCAGAAGTCGGCCATATTCAGGGATGTGTAGGGGCGGTCGAAGTTGACAGGAAGCCGTACGCCCAACAACAGGCCGCAACCGCGTGCGATATCGGTATAGCCGGAGAAATCGTAGTAGAGTTGCAGTGAGTATACGTAGACGGCGGCCAGATTCTCCATGCCGCTGTATAAGTTGGGTGTGTCGAAGACGCGGTTCACCAGGTTCCCGGCGAGATAGTCGGCGATGAGGAGCTTTTTCAGCAGGCCGAACACGATCAGAAACAACGCGCGCGATCCGTCGGCCGGCGCCAGGTCGAACTTCCGCGTAAGCTGCTTCAGTATTTCGGCGGGGCGGGTAATGGGACCGGCCTGGATGGTGGGAAAAAAGGAGGCAGCGGCCATATAACCCAGGTATGTGGATGCTGCCGAAGCATCCTTGCGATAGATATCGATAGTGTATGTCAGAGATTGAAAGGCATAGAATGACAGGCTAAGTGGAAAGATCCAATCCCATTTTGATGGTTGGAGGAATAAGTTCATGTGGCGGGACAGGATTAATAAACCTAGGTTCGCGGCAAGGCTTAACCCGAGAAACAATCGCCGGACGAGAGAGTGTTGGAACGATTGCATTCCCAAGCCGGCAAGGTAATCTATTGTAGAACAGGCAGGGATAAGTGCCAGGTAGAATAATCCGTATCTCGCACAGAAGAAATAGTTGGCCGCCAGGAGCACGGTCAAACGGGCAAGGCGCCAGCCAGCCACCAACCAATATGCAAGTAAGACGACGATTACGAAGAGGAAGTACGCGGCACCGGTAGAGTGCACAGGGGCATTATCTCATATCGGCAGTAGGACAGGCCTCCAGGCCTGTCTGTGGTGGTACAACCCAGAGGTTTGCCCCTCAACGGATCAGATTTGGCCCTGCGGGGCGTTCGGCAGCCGGTCCTTGATCTTCTCCGGCAAGACCCGGTTCAACTCGCGATAGCTTTGGCGGAAGGTGCGCTTCACCTCATCGGGCGAAGCGTCCGCCACTTTGCGGGCCGCATCCATCACGCAAGGCGCCAGGCGCGACTCGGAAAGGACCAGCTTTGGCGGCACGGGCATTAGCGCCATCAGTCCCCAGATCATGATGGCGCCGAACAGGAAGCCGCGCACCACGCCGAATGCCCCTCCCAGGGCGCGGTCCAGCCAGACCAGGTCCGTCGACCGAATGAAGCGCGCCAGCATCCCGGTGACGACCTCGCCCAGCATAATAATGCCGACAAAAACGATTAGGAAGCCGGCGATATCGGCGGCCGGTGTCCGCGAGATGTGCGGCCGCAAGCTGACCGCGACCGCGCGGTAATAGCGCAGACCGAAGACCAGCGCCAGTATCGTGGAGAGCAAGCCGATCGCCGTTCTGGTGAAGCCGAGCTTCAGGCTGGAGATAATCGAGAAGATCATCAACACGGCGAGCGTGAGATCGATCCAGTTACGCATCGTCCCCCCCAACAGAATAATACGCAGACCACGACAATTTGTTCCTGGGCATTTTTCCGCAGACCTAGCCGCCAAGGTCGATTTCGACACCCTTCCCCTGTTGGCGGGCGCGCTGGTAAGCCAGGCTGGCCGCCGCCAGGTCTTCTACCGCCAGTCCCAACGATTTAAATAAAGTGATTTCCGCTTCCGACGTGCGACCGGGCACGCTGCCCGACACCACTTCACCGAGTTCGGCGACGACGTGGCCGCGCGCGAAGCGGCCTTCGCCGAGACCCATGACAATATCGCCCGATTCCTGGAAGGCGGAAGCGCGCGAATCCACCACCACGCGGGCGCGCGCCACCAGCGCCGGATCCATTTCGCGCTGATTGGGCCGGCACGCGCCGACCGAGACGACATGCGCGCCAGGCGTCACCCAGGCATCCTCGACGGCCGGCGTGGCAGAGGCGGTCGCCAGCACCACCACGCGTGCGCCGCGAACGGCTTCCGCGGCGCTCCGGCACACGCGGACCGGGACGACCGATTCAGCCGCGAACTGCCGAACATGTTCGGGCGTGGGACTCCAGGCGCGCACTTCGGGGAAGGCGCGCCCTAGCGTCAATGCCGCAAGATGGCTGCGCGCCTGCACTCCGGAGCCGAGAATGGCCAACACGCCGGCATCCGCGCGCGCCATGTATTTTGCCGAGACGGCCGAGACCGCGGCCGTGCGCATCTCGGTGATAAGGCGGCCATCCATCAGCGCGATGAGCGCGCCCGTGTCGGGATCGAGCAGCAGGATGCTGGCCCGGTGGGTGGGCAAGCCGCGCGCCTGGTTGGCCCCCATCACCGCCACCAACTTGGCGCCCAGCACGGGCGGGTCCCGCACGAATCCGGGCATGGCGGCGAAGAGGGCGGCCTCTCCCATTTCGACGACCGGGCGCACCGGCTGCACGACTTGGCCGGATGAGAATGCGGCCAGTGCGGTTTCCATTGCGCGGATCAAGTCCGGCATGGGCAGCACCGCGCGGATGTCGGCTTCGCCGAGGCAGAGCGTCATTGAGGGTATTGTACAGTCTAGCGACGCGGTTGTCAGGCGAAAGCGCCTACCCCGCCGGAGGGCTCCCATAGCTCGATGGCGTTGCCTTCGGGATCGTAGAGGCGGGCAAACCTGCCATTTGGACATGGCTGGGGGTCGATCTCGACTGAGACGCCCGCGGCGCGCAGTTGCGCCACCATGGCGTCCAGGCTGCGGACCCGAAAATTGACCATCCAGCCTTTGGTGGCGTCGGGGCCAAAGTAATCGGTCGCTTCGGGGAACGGTGCGAAGGCGGTTGGTCCGGCGGCCTGCTGCCAGGACGGCTCGTCGTAATTCGACGGTACGGGCGCGACGCCCAGGTGGTCGCGGTACCACTGAGCGATTCGCCTGGGGGTCACGCGCCCGGAAAAAAAGCCCTCCGATGCCGGTCACTTGTTCCATGTCATCATTATGCCCGGATGTGCTTCGCGCGGTAAGCTCTAGGTGTGAGGGAGCTGCGCGCACTAACACCCGAGGAACTCGCACGGGCCGAAGCAAGACTGCTGAATCCGGCGCCGGGGAGCCGCATTGAGGCGGCCAAGAAGTTCGGTATCGACCTGACCCTGCTGATCAGCCAGTTGCGGCTGACGCCAGCCGAGCGCGCGCGCCAGATGCACGAGGTCTGTCAGCTTGCGGAACGCGTGCGCGGCGCCGCCCGTAAGCGAAAGCCATGAACGTCGAGGCTGCGATTCAGGCTCTTGTTGACGCAGGAGTGGAGTTCGTGATCATTGGGGGCTGGTCCGCGATCCTCAATGGCAGTGGGTACATCACTAACGATTTGGATATTTGCTACGCACGCAACTCCGAGAACTTGCTCCGCTTGGCGCAGGCGTTAGCGCCCTACCATCCCCGCTTGAGTGACTTGCCCGCGGGCTTGCCATTTGTGCCTCGTCGGGAGAATTTGTGGGTGATTTGACGGGTTTAGCGTGGAGGCTGCCCGAGGAATCGAAGAAACTTGCGGCAGGTGGCATCAAGGGACCGCTGCTGTCGCTCT